>Ga0116188_1000379_pt1 | contig 46796 bp, 50 predicted proteins | sample AD_JPNTR2_MetaG_FD_89807 | JGI IMG/M metagenome (GOLD analysis project Ga0116188, IMG submission 89807) | Active sludge microbial communities of municipal wastewater-treating anaerobic digesters from Japan - AD_JPNTR2_MetaG | ecosystem: Engineered > Bioreactor > Anaerobic > Digestate | place...
AATAACTTCAGATAGGGTAATACCTTCTGTCAAAGTAGACAAAAACTTTTCCACCTCCCTAGAGGCCTTATGCAAGGTCTTCCTAAACTTTGCCTCCTCATCCGCAAAAATCTCTTCCATTTTTGATTGCAGTTCTGGGAGTTGAGGATAAAGCCATGAAAACAAATCTACAACAATACCCACCAACCCCACCGAAATATCCTTTTCCAAACCCAAAACCTTACCTGAACGCACTATTCGCCTGAGCAGCCGACGCAAAACGTAACCCTGATCCTTATTAGAGGGCAAAACCCCATCCATAGCCAAGAAAACACTAGCCCTAATATGATCTGCCACAATTCGCATATGCCGCGTAATTTCTGAAGAATCCTTGTAACCTTTACCTGCCAGCTCTTGCAATTTTTCAATAATGGGCCAAAAATTATCAGTTTCAAAAATATCTTCTTTTCCCTGCACAACCATTGCCAGACGCTCCAATCCACCACCAAAATCAATATTATTCATTGACATAGGCTCCCACCCATCCGTAGTTTTTACATACTGCAAAAAAACCGAATTCCCAATTTCTAAAAACGCCTCTTCATTAGCTATTAAATCTTGACCTTTCCCTTTGGAAGGATCATTTGGGACATAATAAAAAATTTCACTACTTGGACCACCCAATTCGCCTACAGCATCACCTCTTTGCCACCAATTATTTTTACCTTTAACATAAAAAATCCTCTCGCCGACTTTTGGGTCAATCCCTTTTTTGGCAAAGATTTCTTTTAAGATTTCTACTGCAGTGTCATCTTGATAAACCTCCGGACTACCACCAAAAACGGTGGCATAAATTCTTTGGGGGTCAAGTTTTAGCTCTTCAAAAATAAACTCGTAAATCCAATTTAACTGCTCTTTTTTAAAGTAATCGTTTAAGCTCCAATTACCGATCATGTGAAAAGCTGTTGTATGGCGATTGTCTCCTACCTCATCCATGTCTTCAAAACGAATGCATCTTTGCACATTTACTAGACGGGTTCCCATTGGATGTTCTTGCCCCATCAAATAGGGCACAAGTGGAAACATGCCTGAGTTTACAAAAAGGAGTGTGGAATCGTTTTCGGGGACAAGAGAGACATTGGGTATTTCTACATGACTACGGGATTTATAAAAATCTATGTATTTTTTAAGTATTTCTTTGGATGTCATTGACATATATATTGGTATATTAGGGGAAAGTTGGTTGGTTGTCGAGGAGGTAGATTAATGTGAATTTTCTTGAAATGCGAACTTTCGAATGGATACTCATTAGAGGGTTACAAAAATTTGATATACCCTTTTATACCTGAGTGATTTATGGCTTAAGGTAAATCGTATCCGAAAATTTATAAGATGGCTTAAAACACGGGAGCTTAACAAATAAGTTTTCTAAAAAGTCTTGTACATCTTGTACATTTCTAACTCTAGATTACCCAAAGGAAACTGAACTTTTCCACTTACCTGAAACCCTAACCTCTCATAAAATTTTCTTGCATTTATAGTTGCATTAAGAAAAACCCTAGGTGATCCCTTATGTATAAACTCTTTTTCCATATGTTCATACAGGGTTTTTCCATAACCTCTTCCTTGATACTCCGGTAGGATTTGAATTTGATAAATTATCTCATCTATCAGATCATATTGGCAGAACCCTATTATCTTATTTCCCTCGTTCAGCTTTTTCCAATTAGATGTATTTAATTGAGATTTAATGTTTTCCAAAGTTACTTGCTTTAACCATTCTGCAGTTACTTCCGCTGAATAATACTTAGAGTTTGTTTTACTAATACATTCCTTATGTATAAAAAGTATTTGGGAAATATCTGATTCTTTTATTTTTGTAATACTGACCATATACATGTAAAAGGGGATTAGAAGGGGGGGTGACTTCTAATCCCTAGCAGCAACTCAATCACTAACCATGTTTCTTCGAACAACCACCATCTTTCTTACAGCAACCTGGATGAGATTTACCAACAATGCGTTGGGATTGACCCTTCCATTGCACTACAACCTTGCGCATTCTTGCACCTCCTTTCTCAACATCTCTGAACCTCATAGCAGTCCATCACGACTTCTGCGATCCTCGGATCTTCCGCTATATCAAGTAGAAGCCTTGGTAGTAACCAATGTTCCACAGAACAGGTGAAGGATGATTTTCTTATCGGAGGATAGCCACCTCGCCATATGTTTGACATAGGGCAACCTCCACCACAAATAAATCTCCATTCACACTTGGAACAACCCCCTTCTTGGTTACTAAAATGCAAACTGTTCAGCAGTTGTTGACGATTTACATCCAAAAGAATTTTACCATTTGCGACTCTACCTGTCATTACAATATTACTATAGGGGTCCGAGGCCCTGGCCACTTCGACACAAGAGGTGACTAATCCCTCAGGAGTAATAATCCTGTTTCCGGTTGACATACCACAATAATGAGAAACAGAAGGCCTCCCAAAAAATCCCGTATCTACTTTCATGCTATACCCAGAATTTGCGATGTAGTGAATACAATCCAGTAACCGTTTAGCAAACTGTAACGGATCTGGTTCCTGCCTCGTCCCAGAGCGAGAAATCACAGTTCCCTGTACAGGCTCAACCTTCCAAGAGTCAACCCCAAGATCATGTAGCAAATCCACAGTATCATTCAGGGAATCTAACCCCTTATTCGTCACAATAGATTGTACCGTAAGGGGCACACCCTCGGAGAGAAGAGCTTTAATGTTCTGCGTTACCAGATCATGGGATGAACCCCCGCCCAGAAAGGGTCTTTGCTCACTTTGCATAACCCCATCAAAGGAAACTCGCACAGAGACGCTGTTTTGCACTAACCACTGCAAGGTGGAATGACCAAAGGTGCCATTCGTCACTATACCCACCTTAACACCATTGGGAGATTCTTTCTCTGCATACGCGATCAAGGGATCCACTATCTCCATATGTAATAAGGGCTCTCCACCACCTACCAAGGAAATATCCAAAATATGTTCTGAAGACATTTCCTGAATAACGGATCTAATTGCTGTTTTGCCTACATCTAGGTTAAGTACTTCCCTGGAGTCGCCTCCTCTTGCATAACAATAACCACAATGTAAATTACAATCAAATGTGGGTATAATCCCAAGGGAAACTGTGCTCTGTGAAGCGGAGCATGTTTCTGGGCTATCTGGGAGATAAGCTCGTTCCTCCAACAAAAGCCCCTCAAGTTCCTCCGCACTTGCATCAATAGCGAAAACAATGCGATCTTCTGATATAAATGCGAAATTCCTATCCCCCATGATTCGCGCTACAACCACTTTGCGATCCATCTTTAGCCTCCTTTTAGCTACTTTGTCAAAGTTCTGAGTGTACTATAGCATATTGCATAGCGAAAAAAGTTAATATGCCAGCTAGGAATGTGGATACCTCGCTTTTTATATGCTTATTTGGTAGAGAGTCCGTAATCCTTGCTCTAGCTATTCTCGATTTCACAACAACTGCTAAAAGAGAATTCAAAGACTAAAGTAATATACAAATTGCCTTTCCACCCAAATAGTGATAAGTTAATACTATGTCGTTCACCATAGCCCAACAAAACGAAACCTTTTTCCAAAAAGTAAAACCATGGATATCTTATATAATTTTATTCGGAATACTAGGGGCTGTTGCATACGGCGTATCCTTGAGTATGCATCAACTACCCGCATTAAAACAAGAGCCAGCACTAACAGTAACCACAAATGAAGAAGCCGAAGTATATGTAAATTCTGCCCTTATAGGGAAAACGCCTTTGGCAGATGAAAAAATCACGACCAAAACAAAAGGCTCAGAAATTCTTATAAAATCAATTGCTAATCCAACCCTTACATATACCACAACAATAGAACCCGCTCCAAATACTGGTATCTCTATCTATAGGGACTTGGGAGTTTCAGGCTTATTTTCTTCGGGATACGAATTGTGGTTCAAAAAAGATAAAACAGGTGTAACAGTTATCTCACAACCGTCTGGAGCTTCAGTTTATATTGATGGTACTGAAATGGGTAAAACTCCGCTTTCTTTAGACACAATAACGGAAGGAGATTATTCTTTAAAGCTTAGCGCGACAGGGTATGAATCCGTTTCTGCAACCATAAAAATTGTAAATGGACTTAAGTTAAATGTCTCAGCACAATTATTTCCAATTCCTTTACCTAACAATCCCAGAATGTTTGAGGAGTCAGGTGGTTTATGGGATCTAACCTTAAATAATGAAACAATTGCCTCTTCAACAGAGAGAGCTAAAGCTGTATCGTACTGGATGAGGTCTCGCCCAAATTCTGTTGTTTTTGGAGACAATAATGAAGTGAATTTTGAATATTTTTTGGACTACAGAGGGAATGTTTATGACGCTCAAGGAAACATGGTAACAGATGCCAAAAGTATTCAAGCGCTGGGTGAAAAGACAACGGGCGGATATTTAGGCTTTGATACAGCCACACCAGGTTTAACTACAGAAGCTAGAGAAACATTTTTGAGGATTTTTAGTAGCGTAGAAAAAGCAACAATTTTGGAAACGGGAACGGGATGGTTACGAGTTAGATCAACCCCAAGCTTAACGGGGGAGGAGATTGCACGCGTAAACGTAGGGCAGGCGTATACGGTAGTGGAGAAACAGGCGGGATGGGTAAAAATACAGGTTGCTGGAGAACAAACGGGTTGGGTTTCTGCTGATTTTGTTCGGGTTGAGTAACTCTAATTCACCAACAAAGGATGCCATTCCAATAAATCAGGGCGCAAAATCCTTATCCGTTGAAGCGTTTGGTCTAAATCTTCATCCAACCCAAGTTTCCCTTGGTAATAAGCCAAAGAAACCAAAATCCCAGCATCATTTGGATAAATGTGAAACATATAACGATAAAATTCAACGGCCTTTGTAAAATACTCCAAGTCAACCAGCTCCTCAGAAAAATTTTGCGCCATAGGATTTTGCAAGCTAAGATAATACATTAGCGGTATTACATTTCTTAATGTTGCAAGATTTTTTGGGTTTAATTCAATGGCAGTATTAATATCCATTAAGGCGTCTTCTTTGGCAGAAAAAATTAGCGAAACCTTTGCCCGACGTCTGTAATAAGATTCTTCCTTTGGATTAAGAGCAATAGCCTGCGTAGAGTATTTTAATGAACTAGTATATTCGCCCTTCTCCAAGGCGTCTTCAGCCTTTTGGCTATAATAATCAGCCAGAAATAGTGAGCCAAATTTTATCCAAACGCCTATCAAACATCCTATAATGAAGAGACTAAACAAAATCCTAAAACTATTTTTCATACTGCAAAATCCCCGCCAAAAGAACCCAAAAATATAAACTGGCAACAACAGAGGGCCATCCAAAAAAATTGGAAACAGCAAAGGAGGCAAAAAGAGCGACAGCCCATGGGTGTTTTCTTGCGAAAGCCTTTAACAAAATCCATAAATAAAAAACGAGGCTAAAAATGCCTGTTTGAGAAAAAAGTTCTAGGTAATAATTATGAGGTTTATTTAGAATAAAATCCCATTCCGAGGAAAAATTAAGGGGCAAAGGTCTAAACAAGGGAAAGACATAAGAAAAAGTTTCTGGGCCTGTTCCAACTAAAAAATTACTTAAAGAGGCCAAAGATATATGCAAAGCCCCTTCCCAAAGGCCAAGCCTAATAAATCCGGGATCCGAAACTTGATAAGAGTTCTGCGCATAAACAAGAAATCTAGCAGAAAAAAGCTTAATTAAATCAACCAAACCATCTTGAACACGCATAAAGAACATTCCCGGAAAAAAGAGGAATATTGTAACCGGGATCATTAAAAGAAACGGAATCCTTTTATAATAATAAACCCGTTTGTTCAACAAAATCAGAACAGAAAAACCCATAAGAAGTGCCAAAAACCCTGAGAGAGAGTAAGTAAACCACAAGCATAAAAAACTAATACTAAATATTGACCACCATATACAGAGTAATTTGTCTTTTGGATCTTTTAAAAACCTGTGAGAGACAAGCAAAATTGCCCAAACCAAATATAGTGCCAACCAGTTGGGCTGCCCAAAGGTAGAATATGCTCGTGCTACTGGGGAACCCGAAAGACCAAAATATTGGGCAATTCCTAAAAAACTTATTGGAACCACAGACACAACTAGAGCATAAAAAATGAGCTTAAAAATCTTTTTATCATCAAAAGTATTATAAGAAACCACAAAGATACCAAAATACACTAAAGAGGAAACAAGTCCTCCGTTTAATCTTGGGTAATAACCCCACAATGCTGTATGGGGAAATTTTGAGAAAAAAGTAGAAATTATCTGGGTTGCAAAAAAAAGGTATATGAAAATTGGGGCACCCCTAAACGAGAAAACTTTCCAAGTCAACCCTAATAAATACACCGCAATTATCAGAGAACCCAAGAAATAAACCAAAAACATTTTGGGGAATTCAAAATATTCAATAACTAGATTTAGTTGAAACAAAGGTGTTAATAAAAGTAAAGCAAAAAATAGAGCCTCCAGGGATTTTATTAGAGTTTTTCCACTTGGCGAAATTGTTTCAGATTTATCCAAATGCAACGAATCAAAATGTGCAACTGAGTTATCCATTGACTTAAGTAAAGTCATACTGCTATTATGATAGCAATCTGCCATGTTTTCAAAAATACTTATAAAACTTATTGATCAGGCTATAGTCCCAGCAGTATTGCTTTTGACTGTGAGACTAGTGTCTATAGTTTTGGTGAGCTATCAAATGAATATCCCTTTTAGCATTTCCAAAGCGGGATTTATCTTTGGTTCTACTCAGCAATACGTTATTGTCAACTCTTATTCCATTTTGGCAATGATAATAGCTCTTTCTCTTGGGATTTTTTATAATCTGACAAAAGCTTTTGTTTTTCATTCATCACATATAACTCCTCAAGCTACAGCAAAAATTTTTTCCATGAAACTTTCATTTTTTATCCAAAATTCTTATGATTTGTATTCCCAAGGAATAATCTGGCTTTCGTACTCTTTTTTACTAGTGCTTGTTGCCGGAATTATGGCACTTTTTGGACTCTCCTTTGGTTGGGTCTTTTCTCTGGGTTTAGGAGTAACAATTCTGGCTACAGTTCTTTTTATTTTGGATGTTGAAAAAGAGATGAGAATAGAAAAGCTTGTGGAAGACTTAAGCTATCCAGAAGACGAAGAGGAAACTTTTGTGCTTAAATTTGGAGAAGATTATGTTTAAGGGATTAGTAACAACCGGTATTAACAGCCTAATGACGGTTCTTCTCTTAGGGCTGTTGGCATTGCCAATTACTTCGCTAGGACTTGCCACCGTAAAGAATAATTTACCTCAAACCCAGGTTTTGTCTGCGCAAGACGAGATTAGTCAAGATTGTTCCTGCCCAAAGATTATTATCACACCACAAATGGAAAGAGAGATTTACGAGAAGGTATTGAAAGAAGAGAAAGAGAAACAAGAAGCAATAACTACTGAAGCCACCTCAAAAATAGAGGAACTAATTGAAACTGAGAAAATAGACGAAAGAGAAGATAATCTTAACGAATAGATTAATATCCTGGGATAATATAGACAATCCCAAAAACTAACGCTCCCCACAACAAAACTGTAATTAACAACGGCATGTCTGACAAAAGAACTCGTTCTGGAGATTCAGCATCTTCTTTTTCGTAAATGACATATAAATATCTGGCAACTCCGTAAATAACAAGCGGGATTGTTAACATCATCCATTTGGGGGATTTTAATGTGGAGGGAAGAATGCTTGTTATGGTACTCCCCGCTATTTGAGGGGAAGTCTGAAATGTGAAAAGAGAATATGTCATTACTGCTATAGATGAGGACATAGAGATCATACTATCCAAAAGCGTATCTGGGTAACGACGCAGGGTTTTCCTAGTAGCAAGATTTTCAGGATCTGCGAATTTTTTGAGCAGAGTTTTTTCGGAACGGCGCTTTCCAAAAGCTAAAAGCAAAGATAAACCTATTGTTGCAAGGGCAAGCCAAGAAGAAAGGGAAGTATTTGTTCCCAGTCCACCTGCAAAAACCCTAATCACAAATCCCGTACCAACAACCAAAGAATCTAGAATAATCACATTTCTAAAATAACTAGAATACAACAATTGAATCAGCACATAAGCTAGAACGCTATAAGTAAAGTAATTTCCAACATATAATTGAGAGAAAATTATCCCAAAAGCTATAAGAGAAAATGCAACCCCCCATGCTAACCAAATCGGCAATTTTCCCGAAGCAATAGGCCTATTACTTTTAATGGGGTGCTGCCTATCTCTCTCAATATCCTTTATATCGTTGACAAAATAAGCGCCGGAGGAAACCATGCAAAAGGCAATAAAACAAAGCACAGACTTTATAAAAACATCTCCTGTAAAAAAGAGCCCAGAAAAAAAGGGGGCAGCAAAAACACTAAGATTTTTTAACCATTGCCTAGGCCTTGCCGTACGGATTAATTGATAAATCAAATTTATGAGAGACATTACAACAATCATATGTTTTTGCTAGGGACAATGCAAATTTAACTCAATCAAGTTTAGTTGGTTCCTAAAAAAACCTTTCTATTTTCTAACAACTCATAGCAAAAGCATTTTTTATGTAATGTTTGGCTGCTTGCCGTAATCTGGAACTGCTAAAGCCTCCTGTGACTTTATTTCTAAAACCCAATTCAATACATTTGCTATAGTCACACCTATCTTAACCCCAGTGAAAGATCCAGGACCTCTATTGGGCACAAACTCTTTTATAGCAAGTAAATCCAAACTGTTTCTTACAAGAAGCTTTTGAATAGAATCTACAATGTCAATATTTCCCTGAATAGCATCAACTTCCAATAGCTCTACTGTGGAGTTATTTTGTTCCAATTTTTCTAGGATCACTTTATTTTCAAATCGTTCAGTTGTATCAATATAAATCTTATACATTATTATTTCTTGACAAATGCTTCAAATGGTCACAAATGATTTTGCTTTTTCTTAGCGGATTTTACCACAAAAAATGCTCTTGATTCCGCGATTTATAGACTTATGTTAAAATTCTTAAGCTTATTTAATTTTGTGAAAGGAAAATATGATTAAAGTTTTAGATTTTTATGCGGATTGGTGCGGACCCTGCAAAGTAATGAGTCCAGTTTTTGAAGCACTAAAAAAAGAATATGCAGGAAAGGCAGAATTTGAAAGCATTGATGTAGAAGCGAATGGTGCTATGGCAGGGCAATATCAAGTTATGAGTATACCAACCTTTATCATCTTAAAAGACGGAAAAGAAGTTTCTCGAAGAATGGGCGCCATGCCAAAAGACACTTTCAAAACTTGGTTGGAAGAAAATATATAAAAGTATAGAATAAGTTTATGCAAAAAAAGTCTGCCCAAACTTCCAATAATAATGTTAAGGTTGCTATAAATGGATTTGGGCGTATTGGAAGAGCTTCTTTAAAGATTTTGTTAACAAAAGGGAATGCTGAAGTTGTTGCAATAAATGATCTAACAAACCCCCGAATCTTAGCTCATTTATTAAAATATGACACAGCTTATGGTATTTTTGATAAGGAAATCTCTCTATTGGAGAACGGAAAAAAGGTTAGTTTAGACTCTTATCGTGGGGATGATACGTTTTATACAGAAATAGCCCCAGAAACTTTTTTGGTTGTGGGAAACAAGAAGGTAAAAATGATCTCTGAACCAGACCCTTCTAGACTCCCTTGGAAGGATTTAGGAGTGGATGTAGTTTTAGAGTGTACAGGCCGATTTGTAAAGGATGATTCTGCAAAAGCACATATTGGCGCAGGGGCCAAAAAAGTAGTATTGTCCGCACCAGCAAAAGGAGGTACAGTAAAGACCTTTTTAATGGGCGTAAACCACACGGAATATGCAGGGGAAGAAATTATTTCAAATGCTTCCTGTACAACAAATTGTATTGCTCCAGTGGTTCAAATTCTGCACAATGCTTTTTATGTTGAAAAGTCCATGATGACAACAATCCATGCTGTTACTTCTTCCCAAAATATAGTAGATGGCCCTAGTAAAGACATGCGTAGGGCTAGAGCTGCAGATTACAACATAATCCCAACTTCCACAGGTGCAGCCATCGCAGTTACAAAAGTTATTCCTGAATTGGAAGGTGTTTTTGATGGAATGGCAATAAGAGTTCCTGTTTTAACGGGTTCTCTAAGCGATGTTACCTTATTGTTAAAAAAGAATGTTACATTGGAAGAAGTGAATACGGCTTTAATAAGGGGTGCGGAAAGTCCTCAATACAAAGGAATCGTGAAGGCCACTTATGAGCCATTGGTTTCATCAGACATTGTTGGAAGTGAGTTTTCGTCCATTGTAGATTTAAACTTAACAAGGGTAGTTGATGGAAACATGGTTAAGGTTTTAGCTTGGTATGATAATGAATGGGGTTATTCCTGCCGATTGGTGGATATGGCGTTGCACGTTGGGGGGTTCGGTGAGTCTGTAATGGGTTCCTTGGAAGAGGGTTTTTCTATAGTTTAAAAAGAAAAGGGAAGTATTGGGGTACTTCCCTCTAGATTCTTTATTACTTTTTTACTTGGCGCACCTCCTTAACGAGTGTGGGACCGAAGGCCCCTAAAAAGGATGCCACAACCGTAGCCAAAGAGTTAGCCACGAATCCCAGGAAATTGAAGGATAGAAACGCTGCGAGAACGGAGCATACACTCACGAAAAGGGGCAGAACCGCCCCAAGCGCAATTTCGTATTCCTCCTCACCCCACGTGGCGGGGATCCCGACCATCAATAGCCAACTCGAAAAGACAACAAAAAAAACCACAAGATCCAGATCCATATCACACCTCCTGGTAAAGATGCCTCATTATATCCAATGGCTTCCTAAATATCAATCTTGCGAGGTATATAAACTAGGGTAAGAGATACATTTATTATTTAGAATTATTTAGGCTTGACAAAGCCTTAGTATTTCTTTCCGTCAACTTTTCCCATCAGCCATATTCCCTAGACAAAATCGCTACAATCTCCTGTATTCCTCAAGTACCCTTCTCTGCTCCCTACTTAACCTTTGAGGAATCTTAACCCTTACTTCCACAATCAAATCTCCCTTTCCACTTCCGCCCAACTTAGGCATACCTTTTCCACGAACTCTTATTTGTGTACCATGCTGTGTACCCTGTGGGATTTTTAACTTTGCTTTTCCAATACCACTTTTACTTCCTTCATCAACAACGGGTATCTCTACTTCGTCCCCCAAAGCCGCTTGTGCAAAATCAATTTCCACCAAAGTTCCTAAGTTATCTCCAGATCTTTCAAAATAAGGGGGAGTTTGCACCCTAAATGTAATATACAAATCCCCTGGAGGTAAGCCATTGGGACCAGGCATTCCCTTCCCCGCAAACTTCATTTCTGTTCCACTGCGCACACCTTGCGGGATTTTAACTTTTACTCTACCACTTTCCACATTTATTTCCTTTTCTGCACCATGTACTGCATCTGCAAAGTCAATCCGCATCTCATAGGCTAAATTTTTTCCTTTTTGAGGCGCTCTATTTTGCGAAAACCCCCTAAAGCCAAAAAAATCTTCAAAAACTTCAAACGGATCAAAATTTCCAAAGGGATTTTCCCCCGAAGAAGAATAAGAGTAGGTAAAAGGTCCGTTTTGATAAAATCCTTGTTTTCCCGCATTACCTCCAGTACCCGCACCAGAAAAGCCACCTGCAAATCCGTTTGTGTTCCCAAACCTATCGTACATCTCTTTCTTCTGGGGATCGCTTAAAACCTGATACGCTTCATTTATTTCTTTAAACCTTTTTTCCGCAGTAGCCTTATCCGCCTCCGCAACAACATCAGGATGGTATTCTTTGGCCAATTTCTTATATGCCTTTTTTATCTCGTCTTGAGAAGCCCCCTTAGAAAGGCCTAAAATGTTGTAATAATTTTTCGTCTCACTCATATTTTTATAAATTTATAAATTTCAGCTTAACACACAAAAGCCCCAATTAAGGGGCTTTTGAACTTATTTACTCTGTAAAATTACTCTTGATCGCTTATAACTTCTCCTTCTACGGGTTCATCCCCATTATTATTTCCAGTCCCACCGTCCTTACCATTTCCACGCTCCCCCGCATTACCAGCACCAGTGGCGTCGCTAGTTCCCTGATTTTTGTACAAATACTCTCCAATTTTTTGCATGGACAAAGAAAGCTCCTGAGTCTTTTTCTCCAACTCTTCTTTTGTTGCGGTTTGTAGAACATCTCTCACATTCTTTACCTTCTCTTCCACTTCGCTTTTTATATCCGAAGGAACCTTATCACCACCATCTTTTAGTGCCTTTTCTGCCGCATAACAAAGGTTGTCTGCCATGTTTCTTGCGGTAATCATCTCTTCTTTCTTTCTATCCTCTTCCTTTTTGGCTTCCGCCTCCCGCACCATTTTTTCTACCTCTTCTTTGTTTAGCCCAGTTCCTCCCTGGATTGTTATTTTTTGCTCTTTTCCAGTACCTTTGTCTTTTGCCGACACATTTAATATCCCGTTTGCATCAATGTCAAAGGTTACCTCAATCTGAGGCATACCTCTTGGCGCGGGAGCAATCCCATCCAGTATAAAGCGACCCAAGGATTTATTATCTATAGCCATTTTTCGCTCCCCCTGCACTACATGGATTTCTACACTTGTTTGATTATCCGCGGCCGTGCTAAAAACCTGCGAAGCCGAAGTTGGAATCGTAGTATTTCTTTCTATCAAAGGAGTTGCAATACCTCCCAAAGTTTCAATACCCAACGTTAAGGGAGTAACATCCAATAAAAGTACATCTTTTACATCCCCTGCCAATACCCCTCCTTGAATTGCCGCACCAATAGCCACAACCTCATCTGGATTTACCCCCTGATGAGGATCTTTGCCAAAGAATTCCCTTACCACTTCAACAACTTTTGGCATTCTTGTCATTCCTCCAACCATAACCACTTCCGAAATATCACTCTTTTGTAATCCCGCATCTTTTAGGGCTGCTTCCATTGGAGGAATTGTTCTCTTTATCAAATCTTCGGTAAGTTGCTCCAATTTGGCTCTAGAAAGCTTTAACTCTAGATGTTTAGGTCCTGTTTGATCCGCAGTAATAAAAGGAATGCTTATTTCGGTCTCAAGAGTGGAAGAAAGTTCTATTTTTGCTTTTTCCGCAGCGTCTTTAATCCTTTGCATAGCTTGCCTATCTTGGGATAGATCAATTCCTTCCGCTTTTTTAAACTCATCCAAAATCCAGCTTAGAATCTTGCGATCCCAATCATCTCCTCCCAAATAAGTATCCCCATTTGTCGCCTTTACTTCAAAAACCCCATCTCCAATCTCCAAAATGGAAATATCGTAGGTTCCTCCACCAAGATCGTAAACTGCTATCATTCCACTTTTCTTCTTGTCCATTCCATAAGCTAAAGCTGCTGCAGTAGGCTCATTTATTATTCTATCAACATTAAACCCAGCAATTTTACCTGCTTCTTTCGTAGCCGCTCTTTGTGAGTCGTTAAAGTATGCTGGTACTGTAATTACAGCATTTGTTACTGTTTCACCAAGGTACTTTTCGGCGTCCTTTTTTAATTTGGCCAAAATCTTAGCCGAAATCTCTTGAGGCGTATAAGTTTTCCCTTCTACTTCAACACACGCAAGACCATTAGGTCCTTCTACTATCTCGTAAGGATAATCCTTTTTAATCCCTGCAATTTCTGGATCTGTGTACTTCCTACCCATTAAACGCTTAATACTAAAGATTGTGTTTTTTGGGTTTACAACTTGTTGCCTCTTTGCGGGAATTCCCACTAAGTTGCTGGCAGGAGCAACAACCGAAGGAGTGGTATTCCCTCCTTCTGCGTTAACCATAACTTTAGGTTGTCCACCTTCCATTACTGCCATACAGCTGTTAGTGGTACCTAAATCTATTCCTATAATTTTTGCCATATATTTTTCCTTTCTTAACCTTTATAACTATTTACTTTATACATGTTTAACCTAAAGCTACCTATGTAAATTGGCAGGAAAAAGATAGCTTCTGTAGCCGCTTATTTTCTTTTCCCTACAACAACTTTCGCAGGTCTAATAATTTTGCCCTTAAACCTATACCCAAAATTGACCTCCTCCAAAACAATATTTTCATCTCCTTCGCGGGTATCAACAGCCTCCATAATACTTTCATCAAAAGTTTCTCCCAAAGCCTTGATTCTTTCAAGTCCAGCATGTTGCAAAATCTCCCCAAACTGGTCTACAATCATTCTTATACCTTTGTCATCTGTGTGCTTCTTTAGCATCTCAAGGCTATCGTAGACAGAAATTAGCTCTGAAATCAAGACAAAGTTTGCAAATTTAGCCACCTCCTCTTTTTCTTCTAAAGTGCGCCTTTCCAAGTTTTTATAATCTGCCAATGCTCTTTTCCAGTTGGACTCCATTTCTCCTAATTCTTTTTCTAGCCGTTTTACTGTCTCTTCAAGACTTCTAATCTTCTCCTTAAGTAGGGCTTCCCTTTCCGATTTATTTTCTGGCGTAGAACCATTGTGTTTGTCTTTTTTATCTTTTGTCATATTTTTATTGAATTAATTCCTGTACTAAATTTTTAGCATATCTAATGGAAGGAATGATTTTTTCATAATTCATCCTTGCAGGTCCCAAGATTGCAATGTAACCAGACTTTTTTGGCGTTTCAAATCTTGCCGTCGCAATTGAACACGATGATAAAGCCTCGCCTGGAAGATCCTCACCTATTAAGCAATGTACATCTTGTGTACTCCCATAAGCAGGCTTTTTAAGAACATCGTTTAATAGTTCATAGCTGTCTACCAAATGAAGAGCTGCTTTTGCAACTTCTATATCCCAAAACTCTTTATCATCCAACATATTTACGGCCCCTGCGTGGGTAATAAAGCCATCATCGGTAGTAGCAATAGTTAACTCCTTTGTAAAATCAGAAAGTGTTGAAACCAATTCACGCAACAATTTATGAATCTCATATCTTGACGGCCAAACCTGCTGCTTAATGGCAACTTCCTGGAGTACAGGCATTTCTTCTTCTTCTAGAAGTTCTTGCAGAAAAAACCTATATGCCATTGGAGTAGGCACCCGTCCCGAAGAGGTATGCACCATTTCCAAAAAGCCTTGATCTATAAGATCTGCCATCTCATTTCTAACTGTTGCAGCAGAACAACCAAGATCATATTTCTGAACAAGATAAGTGGACCCAACGGGTTTTGGGCTTTGCATGTACTCTTGAATTATGTACTCTAAAAGCTGTATTTGTCGGTCTGTGAGCATATTATCAGTATGATAACATGAGTGATAACTTTGTCAATAATTTTGAGTTTGGTTTAATGGGGTGAGATTGGATTTTGAGGCGAAAGTGTGTTGGGGGATAAGTCAAAAAATAAGCCCCCGCAAGCTTTTTGGCTCTTGGGGGTAAATCTCGGTTTTTAAACTTCCACAAAGTGGAGAACATCCCCTTTCTGGGGATTTAGTTGCTTCCTTGCCGGGTAAAAATCCTTATCATTCAAGGACCTACAGGCAACAACCCCTGTAACTTTTCCGCGTCTTGTCTTAAAGAGGAATCCATGCCTTTCCTCTAAGACGCTACCGTTCCACTTCCAAGAAAGGGTTTGTAAATCCCTCTCCCGTAGCCCTCCCCGTTTTATCATAGCCTCCAAGACTAGGAGCTTTAAGAGGGCAAGATCCCTGTTTCTTTGTTCAATTCCCATTGGGGTAATTGGCCCCAAAAATCGATCCAGCACTAAACATAAGTATCCATCCCCAGCCATTTTCTGCCTCCTTACTAAGGATTAAAACACCAGAATAATACCAGAAAATTCAAAAAAGTCTTGTTTTGGGGATTAACTCCAAGCAACGTTCCGATTGTAGTGCAAAAACGCAATAATTACGCCCTCAAAATTTCCCTAAAAGCCTCCTGCGGGACATCAACTTTTCCTATTCTCTTCATTTTTGCCTTACCTTTCTTTTGAGTCTCCAATAACTTATCCTTTCGTTCTCTGTGACCCCCAGACATTTTAGCCAGAACATTTTTACCTGCAGCACCCAAATTATCCCTTGCTACAATGTGGCCCCCAATTGCGGCCTGCAATGCCACCTTAAACTGCTGTCTTGGCAAAATATCTTTTAATTTAGCAATAACCGCTCTACCTTTTTCTTCCGCTTCTGAGCGCAAAACCATATGGGATAGAGGTTCCACCACTTCTCCATGCACTAAAATATCCATTTTTACAACATCTGCTACGCGGTATTCCAAAAAATCGTAGTCTATGCTTGCAAAACCCGACGAAACACTCTTTAAATCATCAAAAAACCCCTGAATTAGCTCATTTAACGGCAACTCATACTCTAAAATTACCCGCTGTTCTGACGGATACTCAACCGATTTTTGCACACCCCTTCGTTTTTCGCATAGCGTAATAATTGACCCAACATAATCCGAAGGTGCCACAATATTAGTCAAAATCCATGGTTCTTCTATGGCTTCTATTTGCGTTACCAAAGGAAGTTCCGAAGGGCGCTTAACCATTAGGGTTCCTCCTTTGGTTAAATGTACCTTATATTCAACACTTGGAATTGTGGAAATTAAATTTAGGTTATATTCCCTTTCTAGGCGCTCTTGTACCACATTCGCATGTAGTAGGCCTAAAAACCCACATCTAAATCCAAATCCCAAAGCCCCACTACTTTCTGGCTCAAAAGAAAGAGCCGCATCCGACAAAGAAAGCTTTTCCAATGCTTTTCTTAAATCTGGGAACTCATCATTGTCCACTGGATAAAGTGAAACAAAAACAAAGGGTTTTACTTCTTTATATCCAGGAAGGGGTTTTACTTGAGTTTTTTGCGTTGCCAGACAAACTGTATCTCCTACTGAAATGGCATGAATATCCTTTAGACCTGTGGCAATGTAACCCACTTCTCCCGCAACTAATTGGGATATTTTTTGTCTTGTTGGGGTAAAGATCCCTATTTCCTGAATTGTGGTAGGTATATTTGCCGCCAAAAAATGTATTTGGTCTCCTAAATTTTTCGCCAAATTACCTTCCGAGAGTTGACCGTTTTCTATTTTTACTACAGTAACAACCCCCAAATAGTCATCAAAAAACACATCAAAAACTAGGCCCTGCAAAGGATCTTCGGTTTTTCCCTTTGGGGAAGGTACTTTTTTTATAACCTCTTCCAAAAGTGCTTCCACATTTTCACCCGTTTTTGCGGAAACAGAAAGAATATCCTCTCGTCTAAATCCAAAAGTGTCAATCAAATCTTGAATTACCTCCGCTGCGTGATGTCCTATAACATCTATTTTGTTTATAACAGGAATGATTGTTAAATTTGCTTCTAGGGCTTTATAAACATTAGAAACGGTTTGAGCTTGTATTCCTTGCGTGGCATCAACAACTAAAATTGCCCCCTCACAAGCTGCCAGTGAACGAGAAACTTCGTATGCAAAGTCCACATGCCCCGGGGTATCTATTAAGTTTAGTTGATAATTTTGCCCTTCGTAAACATATCCCATGCGAACAGCTTTAAGTTTAATGGTAATACCTTTTTCGCGCTCCAGATCAAGCTGATCCATGGTTTGCTCTTTTAATTTGCGTTTTTCAACCGTTTTAGTTATTTCTAAAAAGCGATCAGCCAAAGTAGACTTCCCATGATCTATATGAGCAATGATGCAGAAGTTTCTAATGTGGTTTGTATCCATGAAAGGGATTATATCAGTTTACGCTCTTGTTATCCCCGTAACGTATATATTATTCTCTAATCTCGCGCACCATATAGGTTTTTCTACCAGTTGCTTCAAAGTAAATTCGCATCAAGAGCTCTCCCAAAACGCCCATCATCATAGACTGAATACCCACTATTATCATCAAAATTGCCACAGAAAGTAAGGGGCGATACCCAATACTTTGTCCCAGAATTATTTTTAGAAAGCCTAAATACCCTCCAATCAAAAAGCCAATTCCACTTATTACAGCGCCTGTAGCGCCAAAAAGCCTTCCCGGTAAGGCGTAAAATGGTTTTTTAGCAAAATAAAGCATAAATCCCAAAGTAATTAAATCTAACATTACTTTAATAGTGCGCTTGTTACCTTTATATGCAGACACGCCAAAATCCCTATCCGAAAACGGCACTTCAAATTCCATCATTTTTGCCCCATAGACGGAAACATAATCAGGAATAAATCTATGCATTTCCCCGTACAGTCTTAAATTTTTGACCACATCTTTTGTGAAACCTTTCATCCCAGAACCACGATCTTCCATATGGACTTTGGAAATTGCGCCAATAAGCTTATTTGCCATTCCACTCTTTTGGGATCTTCCTGCATTGCTAGCATCTTCCTCGTTTTTCCACCTTCCAACACGATGTGTATTTACAAAATCATAACCCTCCTCCAGTTTTCTAAGGACTACTTCAACATTATCTAAGGGAATTTCTAAGTCTGCAGAAACAGTAACTACATAATCTCCTTGTGCCAAATCAAACCCAGCCTGATACGCAGCGCTTTGACCAAAATTTGTCATTTGATTAATTCCCTTAACCGAAGGGTATTTATCCGCATAGGATTTAATTACTTCCCAAGTTTTATCTTTACTACCATCGTTTACGGCTATGATCTCATAATCGTAGGAACTTTTTTTGGCAACATCCAATAACCCCTCAATAGTGCGGTCAATATTTTTCTCCTCGTTATAACAAGGGATTACAATAGAAACTAATTTTTTCATTTTATATTATTGTCTTCTTTAAGAGTATAAACCCTTTTGTTCTGGGATTCAAAATATGTGTGAAACATTAAATCTCCAATTACACCTAACGCAATAAACTGTACTCCTATAATTATTCCCAGTATACCAAATTGAAGTAGTGGTCTCCCACCTATATCCTGCCCTAAAAATAATTTTATATAAGTTAAAAACGAAACAGCACCTATACCCATAGAAAGAGATATTAGACCTCCCATACCAAAGATTCTGATAGGAGATGTAAATGGAGGTGTGGAAAACGCCAATATCAACTTCAGAACTGTTAGATCAAGTAAGGCCTTTACTGGAGAGATTGTGCTCTCAATATAACCTGCATTTCTTGGCTTACTGTGTTTGATACTCACTTCTTCAATATTGGCTCCATATAGGGTTGCTATTGCTGGAAGGAAGGTATGCTGGTCACCATAAATTCGTATTCTTTTTACCACATCAGACTTTATTAACCGCATCGGCGAGGTTACATCCGTAAGCCTTGTACCTATCAACTTGGAGATTAGGGTATTACCCGCATTTGCAAGAAGATGCTTAAATAACCTGCCTTTTAGCTTGTTCTCCCGTCTTCCAATAACTAGATCTAAATCTCGTGCTTCCAGAGTTGCCAATAATACCTTTAATTCCTTGGGAGTATTCTCTAGTGTGGGGCTTATTGTAAATATATACTCACCCTTTGCAATATCAAACCCTGCTTGAAGCGCAGCAGCGGTACCATATTTCCTCCTAAAATTAAGAGCAATTACATGATTATCCTTTTCTTCTAATCTCTTTATTTCTTTCCACGATTTATCTGTAGAGGCGTCATTCACAAAAATTATCTCATAGGGAATATTCAAATCAGCCAATACCTCAGTAACCTCTCCATGTAGGTCTGCTAAAGTGTCCTCACAATTGTATACATGACATAAAACAGATATTTTCATAAACATTCCTTTTGTGGTTTGAGATTATACACTAGAAAGGCTTTTATACCAAGCTGGCATTAACTTAAAAATCTCAACTTGTCTTTTTGCTCCTTCTTCTATATTGAATTTTGGGGAGTATTCTAATAATTCCTTTGCTTTGTCTATATTTGCACTTGATACAACATCCGCCTTATCTGAAGCTATTATTTCAATGCTCGCCTTTTTCCCGAGAGCTTCTTCTGCGCATTCTATCCAGTGCCTAATGCTTTTGGGATCAGATGTACCGATGTTAAAAATATCAAATTTAGTCTTATAAAAAAGGCACTTTAATATTCCATCCACTTGATCATCTATATACGTACTGTCTTTTGCAGTATCCAATCCATGTTTGCCATATATCTGTATGGTTTTATCATTGTGGATGTAATTGATGACCCTTTGCATGAACATTCCATAAGGTCTTTGTAAAGGACCATATATTGGACCGAATATTCTATCAATAACCACATCAATATCATAAATTGCGCTAAAAGCATGACATAAAGCCTCTCCGGCGACTTTCGTTGCACCATACGGAGATACAGCCTTAATAACATTGTCAGTTTCCACTACTTTTCTATCTTCTCTATTTCCATATACGGACGAAGAAGAAGCAAAGACAAATTTTTTGACTCCAGTTTCCCTAGAACAATTTAGTAAATTTGCTGTACCATCTACATTTACAGAAGTGTAAAGTCTTGGATTCTTAGTGGATAGAGGGACTCCTGCCATGGCGGCAATATGTAGGACAGCGTCAAAATTATATTTTCTGAATAGTACTAGAAGATTGTCATAGTCCACAATATCCAATTCAAAAAATTGGAACTTCCCTTTCTGCGGGTTTCTAGACTCTGCATAATAAGAAGACAACTTCTCGTATACTGGAGTTACAGTATTATCGGGGAAATACTTGGCATTCTCACCGGATGCGTAAAAAACTAGGTCAATATTAAATTCCTTACATTTGCGAGGATAGTATTCGTAAAAGTTATCAATACCTACAACATCTACACCCTTCCAAAGCAATGATCTTGCAAGATAACTTCCGATAAATCCAGCTGCCCCTGTAATTAAAACTTTCATGGGGCGGATTATACTATAAGATAGTAGATATGTCGAGTTTTGTTATAATGCTGGTTGCGGATGCAGGTAGGCGAACGTCAATTTACCTATTATCTGCATCCGCAACCAGGTTCCCCCTTAAACTTAAATGTGAACTACAAAGGGGGGCCTAATACCCATCCTCTCAAGTTGAGCCGCGGGACGGCTTCGCTTCGAGGCCATCTTTTTTTCGTGAGCGGCTTCCCGAGAGGGATCGTCCCACTGAGTCTGCCAAACCACTCCTGGAACTTGGGTCAGAATCGCCTGGGCACCCTCTTTACCCCAAATCTTCTGAGCTACTGCTATTGCGGTGGCCTCCTCTACGCCTGCTAGCTCCGGATTCCACGGGGCATCCCCCACCAGAGGGAACCCCAAACAAGACATTTTCTTCCATTCCCACAAGGCGAATGTATTCCACGGAATCTGCGTCCCGGACGCCTCTCCCTGCCACCCGGGAGAGTAGTCGTGGCCTTGCATTGCTGCTCCAACAACCAAAGTTGTTTCGGTTAGATGCGCCAAGAGACTTGCCACACCTTCTTCGGTTGGTGTCACCTCACCAGATATAGATAGGAAGGGGAGCTCAAAAGCTCCTGCTCGCGCCAAGAGAAAATTCATAGGGAAAACGAATTTCCCCCAAGGAGTAACATTAAAGACCTCAACTTTTTCTGGCCAAGTGCACTCTAATGCCCCCGTACTATCAGCCACTCCATTGACGGCGACGAAAATCCTCGCAACGCCCATCTGGGTAAAAGCTTCCACTAACCCTTTTACTCGACTCAAATCCTGGGGAGTCTTTCCCCAATAGCGTGTTCCGACAACAAATTCCATCGCGGCACCTCCTGTGGTTGTGGTATTGGTATGTCAAAAGAACACAGCTATTGTACTATAGGTGTACCAAAATTGCAAGTGCTATGGAAATTTGGGGGGTCAAAAGACTAATATAAACATAGTTTATTGTTACGGGACCATTTCAAGCAATGGATTTCTTTATGTTTTGGGAGCAGCAATTTTTAGAATTTCTGGGTTTCGCATATACCAATCAACTGTTTCTTTCAACCCCTTTTCTATAGGTGTCTTCGCAGAGTAATTTAGATATTTCCTTGCCCTAGCAGTACTTGCTCTAACTTGACTCGCTGTGATTTTTCCAAAGTTTTTTTCGGACTGTCCATAATCTATATTCTTTGGATCCTTTCCCAATATCTCCGCTATCATTTCTGCCATTTGTTTTATTGAGTACGACTTTCCAGAGGCAATGTTTATAACTTGATAAGTTAGTCTCTTATTCAATCCCTCCACAAAAAATTTAACTACATCATCAATATATATATAATCTCTAGTGGTTTCTGGAGAGCTATATAAACCAAGAGGTTTGTCTTTGGATATTCTATCTATAAGGTGAGGAATTAACGTGTGTGGTCTCATGTTAGGTCCATAAGAAGTGAAAAGACGATAAGTGAGAGAATTTATATTGTAATTTGCGCTTAGAAATTCCACGACTTTCTCTGCAGCCAACTTTGAAGCCCCATGAGGGGATGTTGGCTTTGGAAATATGCCTCTTTCAGTGTATATCTCAGATTTTGTGTCACCGTACACACTATGAGTTGATGCAAAAATAAACCTTCTAGCATTTAAAGATTTTGCCCACTCAAAAACATTTGCAGTTCCCACCACATTGGTATGAAGATACTCCGCATAAGATGCACCTGTATCCTCATAATAAAGATCTCTTGCCGCTAAGTGTATTACTGCATCAAGAGTAGTTCTGAGATCTAAGCCTGTCTTTGTAATATCTTGATTATAAAAAGAGAAGTTTTTAAACTCTGTTAATACCCCCAACCTCTGTTGTTTGATACTAAGGTCATATACGGGGTCTAAATTATCAATTCCTATAATGGTATGTCCTGAGGCTATTAATTCTTTGGCAACATTAAACCCAATAAAACCTGCAACTCCTGTGATTAAAATCTTCATATTATAATAATAAACAAAAAGCTACTATAATCAAATTATGGTGGAAGAGTTAAATAGATCAGATATAGAGGAATTTCGTGAGTCTTTAAGAAGGGGAGATGCCCACATACGCAGATTTTTTAAGAGCGACACGAACCATGCAGAAATATTTGGTGACGAGGCAATTCATTCAATATTCGAAGCTCACTGGGAGAGATTGTTTGGAAGTTCTCTGGACTTTGTTGAAAAAGCTTTTCCTATTGAGGATTTGGATCCCACCTTACCTGTTTTGGACTTAGGTGCGGGTTGGCAATATTTAACCAGGCAATTAGAAGAAAGACACTTGATTCGTGTTGTTCCAATGGATATTAATTATGCTATTTCCACAAGAGCTCATGGACATACTAAAGTGGATACAATTGTTGGTGATGGCCGCCGTAGTCCTTTTAAGGAAGGATCCTTTAGCGCGATTATATCTTGGGGTACTGCAAGGTATTTGCTTAATTCAGAAGATGATTCGGAAAATCTTCGTGTGCTAAAGGAATTGTTGAGATTGCCCATTCCAGGTGGAAAGATAGTTTTGGGGGATACTTCTAGGGAATTGGAACACTGTCGTCAGTCCCTAGACAAACTCAATGTACCTTATACCATTGAACGAGGGGAAGTTTCCGTATTTAAAGCTACCTCCTTCTATTTTTATTACAATCTATATGCTCAAGGGGCAAAATCACATGACGAGAGATTTGCCTATTACTCAACCGTCTTCACACCAGAGCTTCTAGCTATCTTGGAAGAGTCCGGGTTTGCCGACAAATTTTGCGAATACATTGCTGCTACATCTGAGGAAGAGGGATTATCTCCAGAGGATATTCTCATTGATTTAGCTGGGTTTGAAGTAAAAGAATTAGAGGCACTAACCATTAAAACCCCAGAAAACGATCCCCTAGAAGGCCCCTAGCTTAGTAATTATCTAACCTGTACCATTCCGGCTGTTGTAAGAACCAATCATAATATCTTTGAACCATCTCTCTCAGTGTTGTAGAAGGAGCATATCCAATAAGATTCTGCGCCCTTGAGATATCCGCAAAAGTTTCTTTCATCTGCCCCAGTAAAAAGTTCTCCACCGCCGTTATTTTCTTTCCAGTGACCTGCTGCACAACTTCTATCAAATCCTGTAATCTTGTAGCCACCGAGTTCCCCAAGTTTAATATTTCATATTTTAAAGGGTTATTAATAACATATTCAATGGATTTGGACATATCATCTATGTACACATAATCTCTCGCACTATTCACAGGATCAATCCATATCTCAAAAACTTTTCCATATTCGGCAGATTTAATAAGTTTTGGCAATGCCATGTCTGGTCTTAAATTTGGTCCCAAAGGATTAAAGAATCTAAAAATTGTTACATTTAGATTCTTGTTCTTAGAAATTGTGTAAAGTAGAACCTCCGTTGCTTTTTTTGTGGCAGGATAAGGCGCATTTGGATGACTAGTGTCCATATCCTCTGTAAAAGGAGTTGGATTATCTCCATAAACCGATGAGGTGGACGCAAAAATAAAATTGTTCACGCCATACTCAACACAATAATCGGTTATGTTGTTTGTACCTAAAACATTATCCTTTACAAAAACATGGGGATTCTCTACAGACTGCGTTACGCCAGCCCATGCCGCTAAATGTACCACTGCTTCCATGTCAGGGTTTTCCTCAAATACTTTTTTAACGGCATCTCTTTCCGAAATGTCTGTACGATAAAGCGTGAATTTGGGATGAGCAACAAAAGGCTCAATATGGAATTCTTTAATTTTTGGGTTGTAAAAATCGTTGAAATTATCGATTGCAACGACTTCGTAATCTCTTTGGAGAAGATAATTTGTTAAGTTGGACCCAATAAATCCTGCTGCCCCCGTAACGAGTATTTTCATACAAAGTGATTATACTATATCGGTACATTGAGGTGAGTATCTACAAAAAGGTGGAAATTTTAGTGGATTGTATATGTCAACTAACACGACAGACAACCTCCAACTCATGGTGCCAATGCTTGGGATCGAACCAAGGACCTGGCGCTTATGAAACGCCCGCTCTAACCAACTGAGCTACATTGGCCCAACCTTCGGGTGTTTGGTACATTATTAAACAAAAACTTGGTTGCGGGGCCTGGGTTCGAACCAGGGTCTTCAGATTATGAGCCTGACGAGGTAACCACTCCTCCACCCCGCGATAACTCTTACAATGATACTAAAAGTACTGTAGGCTGTCAAAATAACAAATTCTTCCACGCTTCCAAATTCCGTTGTCGCCTGACATTTCGAGACAAATTTTGCTCAACAGAGTCCTTATCAGACAAAACTACAGAAGCTTCTTCTCGTGTAGTACCCCCGTCTATATTCTCCTGCTGTGACTCCCCACTAGGTACCCCGTCTGCAATAAAAGTGTCGTTTGAATATAGATATATCTCTTCATTAGGCAAAATCATATTAAGCTTTTCCCTGGCCACACGTTCTATAAAACTTTGAGTTTTCTTATATTTAATTTGATCTTCCAACTCCTCCTTTTGACTTTTTAAGGATAAAACCTCTTTCTTACTTTCTTCAAGCCTTTTACTACTTTGCATAATCTTTTTAGTAGTAGAAAACATATTAAATGTAGCCCCAAGAAGCAAACCTCCTAAAATAATGTATTTTATATGGGCAGGAACGGACATAACTTAATTGTATTTTATGTGTTGACAAGTAGCAAATTTCTTTGTATCCTATGGGATAATTAGTAGAGAAGTTTTTATGCCCAGAAGAACAATTTATGAGTATACAAGAAGCACGCAAAATATTTGTTAAGAATCTTAAAGAGCTTGGCAGATCAAGTTCTACTATTATTGCATACGATAAAGACATTGAACAACTGGCTGAATTTATGGAAAAGATTGGCAAAATTGAGCCAAAAGAAGTGTTCCTGGAAGATCTACAGGCTTTTATGCAAAATTTTCTGGATAAGGGATTGACCGAAAAGACAGTATCCAGAAAAACAAATTCCACAAAAACCTTTTTCGGTTTTCTAAAGGAAAAAGGGATAACAAACGGGGACCCTTCCGAATTTTTAAAACATCCCAAAGTTAAAACAACAGCTCCAAGAATTTTATCTTAAATGGAATACAGAGCTTTGCGAGACGTAACTAGGAATGATCCTAGAACTTATGTACTGCTAGAAGTATTTTTGCAAACAGGCCTTTCCATATCCGAAGTATCTGGGATGAAACTGGAGCATCTCCATCTTGACATAGAAAACCCCTATATTTATGTACCTGCAAGAGATTCCAAAGAAGAACGAAATGTGCCTCTTAATCCAGCCATAACAGCTTTATTAAAGGATTACTTGGCAAAAGAAAGGTTTTCTACCAAAGAAGGGCATGTTTTTGTTACTAGAACAGGGAATCCTCTTTTAGTAAGAAATATTAGAGCTACCATAAACCGATATTTTGCACGTGCAGGAATTGAGAATGCCACTGTAAATGATTTGAGACATACTTTTATTGCGCATAATCTTATGAATGGAGTGAGTATCTCTTTTATTTCAAAGGTTGTAGGACACAAAAGGGTTTCAACTACAGAAAGATATTTGGAGCATATAAAAATAAACGAGGTAGGCCAAAAGGCGGAATTGGTGGTTTTATAAAAAGCTATACATAGAATGCTTAACTTATTCCCAAAGAACTTCTACTAGCTTACTCCCCAATTGTCTTGATAATTCTTCTGTGGGCTTACCAGTCATCATATTATACATTTCGGCCTTTTCTCCACCGGGCACCTCAACCCACACAGGAATAACAACTCTTCTTTCAGGCAAATTGGGCGATTTTGCAGCAGTTCTAAGCATCCTCAAACCCTCGGGGGAATCCTCAGCTAACTTCTTTACAGATACACTCCTGGTATTGACATTACTCTTTACTTGAATTGCCCATAGTACAGATGCCCCACTGCTGTCTTTTTCTTCAGTATCTACCCAAATATCTACGCCTCCTCTATCTTCCTCCTCTGTAGACATACGAGCATTATAATCCCTAGCTATAGCTAAAAAACAAGCTATTTCAGCATATGCGCCAGACAATTGTTCTTGCCCCAAAAATCGCTCTGCCCGAGTTCTTAGACGTGTCAAATCAGCGTAACTTGCACCAGAAGCATGAGCCTCTAAAACGCCTCTGACTAAAGACATTTGAGCTTCTACTTGTGAGGAGATAGGTCCTCTCGCCTCTTGGGGTATTCCATATATTCCCATATTGTATATATTAACAAATCTTTAAAAGAGATTTTGGTGGACCGTGCCGGAATCGAACCGGCGACCTCTACAATGCGAATGTAGCGCTCTAGCCAACTGAGCTAACGGCCCTTAAAAACTTCCAAACTTTACCCGTCTCAAGACTTCCCCATACAAAATCTTCTGGTGCACCCGGAGGGACTTGAACCCCCGACCTCAGCGTCCGCAACGCTGCGTTCTATCCACTGAACTACGGGTGCTAAAAATAACAACATAGAACAACCGAAAACAAATATTCTCGATACGGGAAATATAACTCAAAAATAAGGAAAAATCTAAGCCATCATTCTAATCAAAAACATGTACCCGCCTAACAATTCACTATGCTTTTAAAAAATCCAAGGATAAAACCTTATAAGTCCAGCTTACTTACAAGCTTTTTATAACCCTTATCCATAAAGCTTTCAGGAGCTTCTTTTAGGTAGGGCAAATAAGATTCGCAAATATCTCTAACTTTTTCTTTTTCGCCATCAAGTACAGTTAGAAAAAGCCTAGCAGGCAATTTTTCTTTAACATCAATATTTAATATTGTATGTCCACCATTTTGGGTAAAGAAAAAATTTCCTAATTCGTTCCAATAATAGAATTGATCAATAAACTTCACACCATGTGTTGAAAGTTCATAGGAAGCAGTTTCTGTTGGGGTATTCGCCAAAATGTATCCAGTAAAAATGACACTGGCAATAACTAAAATTATAAAAAACTCTCCTATTAGAAGAAGAAACAAACCTAACACGCCACCTATAATAAAAAGGTTTTTGGTTATCTTTGTGTTAAAAGCTGTAACTGTAGGCCTTAGAGGTGCCTCCCAGGTATATAAAACTTTTTTTTCCCCAAGCTTTTCTAAATCAAAAACGGGATTTTCAGGAGGAATCGGTTCTTTGGATTTTGTGTCAGTAATACCCAAAAAATTAGTAACATCAGCTAGCTGCATAATGGTTCCATTTTAATGTAGTTTTTTTTGTTTGTCGAGAAAAACACATCTGAGTTCATTCGCCAGAATTAATGTCTTCAAAAATGTAACCCAGCCCATAAATTGTTCTTATAAGATCTAACCCAGTAAGCCTCTTTAAAGTAGTTCTCAAACCACAAACAGAAACATCTACAACATTGGAGTCTGTCCTAGAAGAATCTTTCCACAATGAGTTTAGTATTTTGTCCCTAGTTAATACCTGATTTTTATGCAATATAAATAATTCCAACAGATCAAATTCGCGTTTTTTAATCGGAATTATTTTCCCTTTTTTAAAAATCCCTCTCTTCCATAAATCAATTACCAAATCTGCAATTTTATATTCTTGATCCAACGGAACCTCCGGATAATATCTCCTAACTAAAGCCTTAATCTGCACAGAAAGTTCAATTAATTCAAAGTCTCGGGTTAAGGAAGCATCCGCGCCGCGATCTATACTAGATACTCTGTTGATTGTGTCGGTTAAATTGCTTAACAAAAGAATTGGAGTATTTACACCTCTTTGCCTAATTTGAAAGCACAATTCGTCAACAGGAATCTTTGCGAATTCTTGATCCAATATTATGACAGAAACAGCCGAATCTTCCGCGAAAAATATAGCTTCTGATGGATCCGAAGTTATCTCTAAAATATAATTATCTCCCAAACTTTTGGATACTTTTGCGGCTATATTAGAATCTTCGGTTACGAGCAAAATCCTCATAATTATTGTTATCTTGGATAGAACTTCTTATCTTTAGCACAGAATCATTAAGAAATTATTAAAAGTAACCCTAAATACCAATTATTTAGGGTGGTAAAATCTGAATGTGCCAAAGTTTTTGTATTCCATAATTCTCTTTATTTGTTTTTTGGGGTTTCTTCTAAGGGAAATAATTTTTTCTCTTGATCCAGCGGATTTTTACGCAAAACCCTTGTTTCTTCTTACTCTATGGATCGAGACTATCCTTATTAGTTCAGTCATTTACTTTATAGCCAGTAAAAAAAGAAAAACTGAGTTTGGATACGAAAGAGCCATATACCGAAAGGGATTAAGAAAGTCACAGTTTATTGGGATATTTGTCGTTGGATTTGTAGGACTAAAGGTGTACTCAAGATTAAATCCTCTAACTGGGGTTCTTTTTGTAGCATTTATGATCTCAATAAAAAAATTGAATAGTGGTAAACACCGCTAAAGATGATACAATCGCTAGCATGTCAGTAAAAAATTCAGAAAGGATTAAGATGGAAAAAAGGGAGTTTTCCTTTAGGGTTTGGCATGAGAAAAAAGAATATATGTATGACAATGTGGCCATAGGACTGGCAGGAAAAGTGCTTTACCTAAGGGGTTCTCCAAAAAAGAAAGGTGCCGATTGGTATGTTAGTGAGGATATTGAAGAAGGTATCGTAACTATGCAGTACACTGGAATGAAGGATGACCGAAAAAGGAAGATTTTTGAAGGGGATGTGGTTAAAGTTGGAGCGCAGGAAAAACAAGCGCAAGTTGTCTGGAATAATGACTTCCTAAGATATGAATTAAATTTTATTGAGGAAAAAAGAGTAGTGGATTTTTCGGACAAAAGATCGCTAAGACAAATACAGGTTATTGGAAATATATACGAAAATCCAGAACTTGTCGGGGGCGAACCCCGTGCCAATTCAAAAAACGTAGATTATGACTTAGATGTAGAGGAGGAGGAAGATCTTGAGGAATAAAGGCAAATGGTACTGCAATACTCTCAGTTATTTACAAGAACCAAGCGTGAACCACCTTCCGAGGAAGTCAGCAAAAACGCGCAATTATTGATTCAAGCAGGATATATTCACAAGGAAATGGCAGGCGTATATGCTCTGCTTCCCTTAGGCAAAATAGTTATAGATAAAATTATACAGATTATCAGGGAAGAGATGGTTTCCATTGGGGGGCAAGAGGTAGTCTTAGGGTCATTACAAAATCCAGAGGTATGGCAAACTACAAACAGATGGGACGACGCAAGTATTGATGTATGGTTTAAGACAAAACTAAAGAGCGGAACAGAAGTGGGTTTGGGAACCACTCACGAAGAACCCTTAACAAAAATAATGACCCAATTTATAAGCTCTTACAAAGACCTCCCAAAATATGTTTTCCAATTCCAAACTAAATTTAGGAATGAGACTAGAGCTAAGAGCGGGATCATGAGAACAAGAGAATTTTTAATGAAAGACCTTTATTCCTTTAATAGAACATTGGAAGAACAGGAAATTTTTTATGAAAAAGCAAAAATGGCATATTTTAAGATTTTTGAAAGACTTGGGCTAGGGGATAAAACATACCTAACATTTGCAAGTGGAGGAGCATTTAGCAAATATAGCCATGAATTCCAGACTTTATGCGAAACTGGGGAAGATACAATTTATTTGGACAGAAAAAGAAAGATTGGGATAAATAAAGAAGTACTAAACGACGAAGTACTTGGAGAATTGAAGGTTAAAAGGAACGACTTGGAGGAAGTAAGAGCAGTAGAAGTAGGAAATATCTTTAAGCTAGGAACCCGTTTTTCTGAGCCATTGGGTTTGTTTTTTACAGACGAAACAGGAAAGAGAAACCCAGTTATTATGGGGAGTTACGGGATAGGCCCTGCTAGAGCCATGGGAACCGTAGTTGAAGTACTTAGCGATACAAAAGGAATTGTTTGGCCCAAAAACATATCTCCTTTTAAGGTTCATCTAGTAGGATTAAACCTAGAAAAAGCCGAAGTCCTAGAAAGAGCAAAAGAAGTTTTTTCTTTAATGAAAAGTGCGGGATTAGAGGTCTTTTTTGATGATAGAACAGACATTTCTTCTGGTGAAAAGTTGCAAGACGCAGACCTATTAGGGATGCCGTACAGAATAGTTGTTTCAGATAAAAATAAAGAAAAAATAGAGCTTAAAGAGAGAAGCTCCACCGAAGTAACCTTGCTAACAGTACAAGAAGCGATTAATAAACTGTCTTAGAGTATAAAGTACCGTATAATAAAATCATGCCCGTAAGAGAACAGCAAACTACAAACAAACAGCACCCTGTTCCGCAAAATATAATGGATGTTGAGTTCAAGCTTGTAGGGTCACTCACGATGCGGCAATTTGTGTACCTAGTTATATTCGCAATTGCCGCCTATATGGCAAAATTAAGTGTACCTCAACCTTTCACGTGGTTTTTTACTTTGGGCATTGCTTTTATAGGGATAGCATTAGCCTTTATCCCAATAGAGGATAGAGGGCTTGACGAATGGTTGGTAAATTTTATAAAGGCTATAAATTCCCCAACCGAAAGGATTTGGAAAAAGGAGACTAGACTGCCCCAAGCATTTTCCTACAACCAAAAGCTTTTGGTGGTTCAAAAGGAACTAATTACACTAGCTCCCACAACAAGCCGAAGGAAACTGGAAGAGTTTTTGGAACAAGAAAACCGAAAAACAATAGACGACCCCCTGGATATTGCTGAAGACGAATACATTAACAAAGTACGAGAGGCTTTCGCTAACATAAATACAGAAGAACCTCCCCCACAAGAAATACAACAAAGTACTGGCAACTTAGTAAAAGAGGGCCAATCCTTAGAGACAGCAACTCCGACCAAGGAAACACCAAAAACATCCGAGCAGGGGAGCAATCAAAAAGAACAAATGCCACCAAAATCTTCGGAGGAGGTACAACCACAACAGAAAGTGGATAAGATCAGTAAGATCATAAAAACAAGGATGAGTAGCGCCCAAATATCCCTTCCCGAAGATCCCACAAGAAGAACAACAACTCGGCTAAGACCTGTAGAATCTCACGCAGGCAGGAAATTTGTAAACCTAACCCCCACGCAAGGTCAAATAATTCTTCCGATACGAGGAGAAAAAGTTATTCTTCCAGAAGAAAGCGAAGCAACAGAAGAATATGAAAGGAAACAAGAGCAATTAGAAAAGATGCTTGAAAGAAGGGAGGAGTTCAACGCAAAGCAACCAAAGTTTTATAAACAAATTCCATCAATGGTAAACAAACCTAATACGGTTTCAGGTGTGCTAAAAAACCGAAGGGGGGATCTGCTAGAAAATGTGGTACTTGTTATTAAAAACGAAAAAGGAGAAACTGTAAGGGCATTAAAAACGAACAAGCTAGGGAATTTTATGTTGTCCTCCCCTATTCCAAACGGGAATTATATAATTGAAATAGATCAAACAAGAGACACAGGGCTTACATTTGATATAATTTCTTTCAGCGCCAATGGAGGCTTGTTACCTTCTTACGAAGTTATTGGTCATTAGTCTATGTCAAAAATTACTGCCACAACGCAACAACATCTAGATATAGAAGACATCAAGGAAAACCTAATCATCTTAAAAAATGGTGCCGTTGCAGGCATATTGCAAACAACTGCTGTAAACTTTGATCTGCTTTCCGAGATTGAGCAAGATGCCATCATTGCGGCTTTTTCAATGCTGATCAATTCTATAACCTTTCCTATACAAATCGTTATTAGATCCAAGAGGTTGGACATTAGTAACTATTTGGAGAAAGTAGTAAAACAAGAGAAAAAAATTGAGGATCCACTTTTAAAACATCAAGCAGAAGCATATAGAAAATATGTACAGGAAACTATTTCTAACAACGAAGTTTTGGATAAGAAATTCTATGTTGTTGTATCTACAAACAAGATAGTTGGAGGAGGTCCCGGCTCAGGAAATCCCTTTGAATTTTTAACAAGACTTATAACTCCCAAAAAAATAAGTGCATCGGTAGACATACAAGCAACTCTAAAGGAAGCAAGAGTGGATTTAGAGCCAAAATTGGATCATATTCAAAAGGAATTCAGAAGAATTGGAATTAGAGCAGAACAGATGCAGACGCAAGAGTTGGTGGAGCTATTTTTTGATATTTATAACCCAAGCGCTGTTCATGGGCAAAGGATAAAAACAAATATAGCGGATTATCAAACCGCAATAGTAAATCCTGCAATTTTTGAGGAATAAAAAAATATATGGCCTTACCATTTTTGAACAAAAATAAAGAAGTTAAAAAAACTCCAGAGAAAGAAAAAGCAAAAGATCCCGCAATAACCCTTTCGGAAGGGATGGTAAATATAAAAGATATTATTGCCCCCCCAGCAATTGAAATAGATTTTGATTTTATAAAAATAGGGAATTCCTACTATAGAACCTTGTTTATTTCAGGGTACCCAAGATTCGTAGGAGCAAATTGGCTTGCCCCTGTGATTAATTTTGAACACACCATAGATCTTTCTATGTTTTATTACCCTGTTAAAGGGAAAATGGTCTTGGATGACCTAAAGAGAAAAATCACGGAATTGGAAGCTACAACAATGGCAAATAGAGAGCAGGGGAAAATAACCGACCCTGCGGTGCAAGCTGCCCTAGAGGATGCTAAGGATTTGCAAGAGCAACTGGTAAAAGGAATTGAAAAATACTTCCAGTTTTCGTTTTATATAACAATACCCGCAGAATCTTTAGAAGAGCTGAACAATGTAACGGCAAAACTAGAATCTACTCTAGGTTCACTGTTGCTAATATCTAAAACTGCCACACTGCAAATGGAAGAGGCTTTTCAATCAACCGTACCAACAGGAATGGACAAGTTACTGATAACAAGAAATATGGATACCACGAGTTTGGCTACAACTTTTCCTTTTACGTCTTCAGAACTCACAATGGATGAGGGTATTATGTATGGAATAAATAGACATAACGGATCTCTGATAATTTTTGACCGATTTTCATTGGAAAACGCAAACTCAGTGGTTTTTGCAAAATCTGGGTCTGGTAAATCGTATTTTGTGAAACTGGAGGCTTTAAGACTAATGGTTTTTGGCGCCGAAGTAATTATTATTGACCCCGAAGAAGAGTACAGAACACTATGTGACGCAGTGGGAGGTAATTATATTGACTTCTCCCCCGACTCTCCAGCCAAAATTAATCCTTTTGATCTTTCTGGAATCGCTGTTGAGGGGGAAAACGAGCTGGGCCAAAAGCTTTTATCCTTACACACACTTTTGAAGCTAATCATGGGAACTTTAAATCCTACCGAGGAGGCTGTTTTGGACAGAGCGCTTATTGAAACTTATAGAATGAAGGGGATTACACCCGATCCGGAAACACAAATGACAAAAGAGCCTCCGGTGATGGAGGATCTATACAAGGTGCTTCTTGGCGCAGCGGAGCCAGAAGCCAAAGGAATGGCGGAACGATTAGAGAAATTTATCAGGGGGTCTTTGGCAGGTATTTTTGATTCGCAATCCTCAATTCAATTGGGCAATAAAATGACTGTCTTTTCTACAAAACACCTAGAAGAGATGTTGCGCCCCATAGCCTTTTACATGATCTTAGATTACGTTTGGACAACTATCAGGAAAGATCTAAAGAAAAGAATATTAATAGTTGAAGAGGCTTGGTACCTAATGGAAAACGAGGATAGTGCAAGGTTTATTTATGGTATAGCAAAAAGAGCTCGAAAATATTACCTAGGGCTTACAACAATCTCTCAAGATGTGGATGACTTTTTAAAGTCAAATTATGGAAAAGCTATTGTTACAAATTCTTCTATTCAAATCTTATTAAAACAGCATCCCGCCGCAATTGATCTTGTAGCGGACACCTTTTATCTATCCGAAGGAGAGAAAAGACTGTTGTTGGGGGCAGGTCAAGGTGAAGGACTGTTTTTCGCTGGAGCTAACCATGTAGCTATTAAAATAAAAGCTTCTCCAGAAGAGCACAAGCTTATTACCACCGATCCAAAAGAAATTCTTCGTCTAAGAGAGGAAGGAATTATTGCCGAGAAGCCAAAAGTTATTAAACCACAACCTTCATTTCAACCATATAAACCTGAGAATACCCAAAAATATGAAACATACGATGACTTAGGGAGACCTAAAGCTGAATTTCAACCCCAACCTCAACCTTCAACTCAACCTTCAGCTCAACCACAAATCCAACAGCGCACGCAACAGCAACAGCAAACTCAAACACAACCGTCAGCTCAACCGCAAACCCAGTCGCAACCCTCAGCCCAACCCCAGCCCTCAGCCCAAACGCAGCCCTTAGCCCAAACGCAACCCCAACCCAAACCTGAACACCAACCAGAATTCAGCATAATAAAACCTAATACCAGAATCACTAGTGTCGCACAAGACGCCAAAGAAAAACCCACAGAAAACACCCTCATTGATCAAATGAACTCTCTCAACCCAAACGCAGCCCCAACAAGTGGAAATATTGACCTAAAGCCATAAAATTTATATATGATCTGGTTTCTTTATGGGAAAAATCCACTTCTTATTCAGGAGAATATCCAAAAGATTTTGGAAACAGGCAAGTATCATGAGAAACTTGAAATATCCTGCGAGTCTAACGAAATACCCTGTTTGGAATATTTTATAAACATTGTGACAACACCAAACATGTTTGGAGAAAAGAACGTTGCTCTTGTTGAGCTAGATAAATTATCAGAAAAAGAAGTAATTAAATATATAGAAACATCTCAAAAGGACCCGTCAGACATAGATATTATTTTTTACTTAAAAAATAATCTCCCACCAAAAAATAAGGTACTAACTATTTTAAAAACACTTAAGGATGTGAAAGTTATTGAAGTTACAGAGCAGAAGGACTGGTCGCTTTTTAACCTAGCAGATGCGTTATTTGAAAAAAATGCCAAGAAAACCTATGAACTATTAAGGAAACTTGATATAAAAGGGGAGAGCCCTATAGCAATTCATGCAATTTTATCTCAACACCTTAGAAATATTGCCAGAATAAAATTTGGGGCTGAAGTAAAGTTAGCGCCTTTTGTGCAAAACAAGATCAAAAGGCAGGCGAATAATTTTTTGGAGAATGATATTCTTAGATTATACAAATATTTTTATGAGACTGATAAAAAATTAAAATCTGGAGAATTGAGAGAAAACATTGCAACAGTCTTAACAATAGAAGAAATATTAAATAACAAATAAAAGGGGTTAGATTTTATTTTACCCACCATGCTACATCGGTTATGTCAAGCTAGAAATTTATAATATGAGAGAAAAAAAAGTATACATAAAAGACGAATCTGAAGATCCTATATACTCGGCTAAAAATAAAGATTTTCTAATAAAAAGTAGGGTTCTTCCCACGATTTTAATCCTTGGAGGAATAACCCTACTCTCCACGCAAGTTGCATATCCATTAATTTTCTTTAAATCAAAGGAATACACAAAACCGGTGGAAACAAGTGTCTTGGGTTATGTAAGTGGTTTTAGAGAATTTGAGTTTGAGGAACTACCAAAGAACGAAGACTCCCAAAATATAGAACTTTCAAATAAAGATAGTGGCGAGGGTCAAACCAGGCACCCAGAGTTTTTCAAAATTACCATCCCGAAATTAAAAATAGAGGAAGCTCTTGTTGAAGTAAATGCCAAAACTCTAAACCCCGACGAAGCTCTTGGGCATTACACGGGGTCGGCACTACCTGGAGAAGCGGGTACTAGTTTTATTTATGGGCATTCGGTTCTTCCGTGGTTTTATAACCCCAAGAATTACAAAACTATCTTTTCTACACTGGACCAACTAGAAACTGGGGATCTTGTATATATAGAGATAAATGGGAAAAAACTAACCTACGCAATTGAGGGCAAAGAGATCCTTAAACCTAATGAAGTAGATCCCTTGAGGGAGATAAAGCCTAGGTTCTTAAATGAGTCCACGATTACACTGATGACCTGCTCCCCTCCAGGGACAAAATTAAAAAGGTTGTTGGTGCATGGAATAATTCAAAGGCTTTAAAGAGCAATAAAGAAATTTTTCCACAATTTTAGGGAAGAAGTTCAACAAAAAAACGAAAGAAAACTAAGGGAGAAAATAGTCTATTCTAAAATACGGTCTTCAAACTTTTGCAGGGCCAACTTGCGAGGCCCCAAATACACATAATACAAACCTGCACATAAAACTACCAAAGATACCAACAACGAAAGGGTCAAACTAGCCACACCAGTATCGGGAACAGTAGACTGAGTAGTCTCATTAACAACAGGTGCTGGTGCAGGTGTTTTTGCAGGGGCACCAGTATCTCCACCCGAACCGCCTTCCGTAGCCCCAGACAAAACAACTCTTCTTGGAGCATTCATTTCTGTATTCAGCTGGGCAAAAGGACTTTGATCCGAATCGGACAAAACATCTTTTTGAGAAACTCCCGTATGGCTTTCAATATCTACTTTGTATGTAGGATACGAGGTTATATAGTAAACCACACCAAAAACCCCCAAAGAAATCACCAAAGTAAGGAGAAAAGTTTTAAATCCATTTTTTGCTTGATAAGAATTATTCATGGGCAGGCTCAAAATTACTTCTTAAATACTCTACATCTAATTTAACATCATATTGCCTACCAAAATCAAGTGTTTTGTATAAAGAAGTCTCATTTGGGACAGAAAATGCCTTACCAAAGATAAAAAATACAGCTATATTGACCAGAGTCAGTCCAATAAATACCCCCAAAATGATTAGTCTTTTCATAACTTTTTTATAAATACCTTACAAACTATATACTTTTAACCGCAAACGGGTCGTTTGCTTATTATCACTTTCCCTTTGAGGAAAAGAAATAGAGAAAGATTCAACAATAATGCTAGAGCCAGAATTTTCTAGTGAAGTGAAAAAGGAATCCAAATTTTCAAAGGATCCCTCCATGGAAACATTCACCGTCACAAATTTTTCTTCTGAACTTACATTTAAGGAACGAACCGTAAAATCTGAAGCGGAACTCAAAAGTAAGATTTCATTCAGAAAGTCCTCACCATAGAATCTATCAGGAACAGCTTTATGCAATTTATCAAGGTAGGGAGAAATGTCTTCTTCCAAATATCTTGTATCTCTAATCTCTTTAATAGCTTGGTCCAAAGAAACTTCCTCCTGTTGAAGTTGGGAGAGAATATCCTTTTTCTTTGTGTAAGAAGAAATTGAAGAATAGCCACCGAAAGGTAAAATTACAAACATACATAGAAAAAACAAAAGGGCGTATAAATCATAAAATTGGGTATATGTTAAAGTCTTCTTCATTTTAGTATGATCTCCAAACCTAAATTATATTTTTGAGAAGATTTCTCTAACGATGCGGATTTTAATATCACCTGATCCACCAAATCGCTCTCTAGGAGCAAAGATGTAACTTGGGAAAAGGCTAAAGGGGAACTAGCCAAAGAAGTAATTGTTATATTTTTCCCAGTCAAAGAAAAACTTTTATATTCAAGCTTATCAAGCGTACTCATAAAAAGCTGCAATATTGGGGACATGTGAACAAGGTTTTGTTTGTAATCCTTGTGTAGGGCGATCTTTGCAGCGATTTGGCTCAAGTCCAAAAATCCCACATCCAAAGACTCAAGTGTTTGTATTTTTGACATTATTTCTTCTTCTGATTTTCTAAGAGTTCTGTTAAGGGAAAAATGCAAAAAAAGCGAAGTAAAAACTAAAACAGAAGTTACTACAACAGTGATTTGCGTAATCATAACAAATTGAGGAGATCTAGAGTATTGTCTTAATTGTTGAACATTTTTTGGGGGTATAAATTCGCTGAAAGCGGAAAGACTTCCCTTGGTAGCCTCAACATCAGAACCACCCAGTAGGTTATTTTGTGGATCCTGAAATGTATCCTTGGTGGGCAGAGATTTTTTGGGCATACTTTGATTTTAATCTATTAGCCTTATTTCTGGAAATGACGTTCTCTTTGGTAGCTTTATCAGAGTATTTTTGCAACAAAATCTCTTTCTCCTTTAGAACACCCACTTCGGTGGATTCGTTTTGTAATAATCCCTTAAGATCATGCACAACCGATCTTACCCTTTGCTTCCAAAACTGGTTATGAGCCCTTTTCCTTTGAGATTGCCTCAAGGCTTTTTTTGCTGACTTAGTGTTAGGCATAATGCGCTTGCAATGATAACATATCTATTGCTATGGTCAAGTTTAACCTAATGAACGATATAAAGTTTCGACTTGGGTTTCTTACAAAGGCTCAATCCACGATAATATCCGCTGCAGGAATTTTGGCTATTACAAGCGGAGCAACCGCACTTTTGGGACTGATAAAAAGCAGATTATTAACTTCCTTTTTTGGCGTCTCCACCGATTTGTCCGTATTCTACACTGCAGATAGAATACCTACATTGATTTATTCCCTATTCGTTATAGGGGTACTTTCCACAGTTTTTATCCCCATATATTCAGATTCGCTAAAAAATGCCGAAGAAAATGCAAATAAGATTGCCTCCACAATTATAAATTTTGGTATGCTCTTTTTTGTAATATTTGGAGGATTTGCATTTATATACGCAAGACGAATAATTGAAGTAATTTCTGTTTATCAATTCACTCCCACCGAAGTTACTTTAGGCACAAACCTGATGAGAATAATACTACTCGCGCAATTCTTCCTTTTGTTAGGTAGTTTTCTAACAAGCCTAGCGCAAACCCATAACCTTTTCCTTCTACCAAGCTTAGCTCCAGTAATCTATAACCTAAGCATGATCTTAGGAATAATCCTACTCTCAGAAAAACTTGGCATTTATGGTCCAACCTTTGGCATACTTATAGGAGCTTTAATCTATTTATTAGTCCAGACTCCCATAATAAAAAAGATAAAATTTGAGTACAAATTTACTATACAAACAAAAGATGAATACATTAAAAAAATTATCTCCATTATTCCTCCAAGGTTTATAAATGTACTGATAAACACTTCTATGGCAACAATCTATAACTCTTTAGCAATAATGATTTCCAAACCTTCCGTGATACATCTAAAGTTTGCTGACCAGTTACAATCATTCCCTATTAGTCTTTTTGGTGCTTCTATTGCCTCTGCGGCATTACCTACCCTATCAAAGAACACAAAAGATCCAGAAAAATTCAAGAAAATTTTCGTTACTTCTTTACATCAAATGCTATTTTTTGTGCTACCATGTTCAGTTATCTTATTAGTATTAAGGGTACCTGTTATCAGAATCGTATACGGAGCCTCAAAATTCCCTTGGGAAAGTACAGTAAAGACTTCTTATGTACTTGCATTTTTTAGTATTTCCATGTTTTCACAGTGTGCCACACTTCTAGTTACAAGGGCATTTTATGCGCTTAAGGACACGATAACTCCACTAAAAACTACGGGGATATTTGCACCCTTAAACCTTGTTTTTTGTTTAATTTTTATTAATTTTTGGGGATGGGGTACCTGGTCACTAGCATTTGCCTATTCTGTAACTTCCATCCTTGAAATGTTACTGCTACTTTTTTTATTGGGAAAGAGGTTAGATGGGTTTAATATAAAAGAATTATTATATCCTTTTGTGAAGATGAGCTATGCTTCCTTCTTTATGGGAATTAGCCTATATATACCATTAAAATTGTTGGATAAATTTGTTTTTGACACAACAAAAACCATGCAATTACTCGCAATTACTGGAATTGCAAGTCTTCTCGGGATGTTGGCGTATCTGATTTTTACAAAGCTATTTAAGGTAGAAGAGATACAACTCATGCACCAACTTATAAAGAAGGCGGGATTTAAAAAGGCATTATGGGAAAGTTCCAAAGTTACAACCGTTACAGAAATAGAGAATTAAAATGAGGTATAATTTCTCCAGTATGCAAGAACAGCTGCCCAAGAACCATTTTATAGACAAGAAACCCCTAAAAACAAAAATAATAACTCTGGTCATAACTCTTATTGCTATCGTGGGTGCGATTGTATTTGCATTAGAAAATCTTTTTTCCGATTTTACACCTACAAATACGATGAACACTGCAATAGACGAGAATCAGAACATCTCTTACACAGGAGTTATAAAGTATTTGCCCCCAGAATACTATTTTGATGAAAACATAGAATACGAGCTGGTTGACGAAAATAAAAACCCAATAATACTTTTGAAAAGTAAAGATGAAAAACTAAAAATGGCGGAAAACTTAAATGTAACTGTTAAGGGCACAAAAACAAAAACTTCAGAAGGTGAACCAATTTTAGTTGTTACCGAAGTAATAGTTTCAAGACAAGAATAAATGACAAAGGCAAAAACCCCTCAACTGGAAATAAAAAATATAACAAAAACGTATTTAAATGGGGCGCAAGAAATTGTGGTTTTGGATAATGTGAGCTTTACACTATTCCAAGGAGAATTTGCCTTTTTGGTTGGGGAATCGGGGGCGGGAAAATCTACTATTGTGAAAATTTTAATTAGAGAGGAGGAACCAACCTCAGGAGAGATTTACTTGAAGGGAGAAAACATATTAGAAGTGCCAAAAAAATCCATTCATTTGGTACGAAGAAAAATAGGTGTAGTTTTTCAAGATTTTAAATTGTTAGAATCAAAAACAGTATATGAAAATGTTGCAATTGCACTTGAAGTTGCCGATACACCGAACGATGAATTAAGAGAGATAGTTCCTAACGTTTTAGACATAGTAGGACTTTTAGATAAAAAGAATCACTTACCCCACCAACTTTCGGGGGGAGAAAAACAACGAGTATCTATTGCAAGAGCCTTAGCACACGAACCAGATATTCTTGTAGCCGATGAGCCAACCGGAATGATAGACCCAGATTCCGGTGAGAAAATAATGAATATACTGGATCTAATAAATCAAAGAGGTACAACTATCTTAATGGCGACACATGATAAAAATATAGTTAATAAGTGGAAAAAAAGAGTAATCCGAATCTCTAACGGTAAAATTGTTTCTGACAAAGAGAAGGGAACCTACAATGAATAACACAAAAAGAATAATAGAAACAATCAGAAAAGAAAAAGTACTTTCTATAGCAAATATTCTTATAATGACAATTACTTTTTTGATCTTAGCAATTTTTTTAACTTTAGTTTTTGCCACACAATCCGCGTTAACATACTTAGAGCAACAAACTCAAGTAACTGCTTTTTTTGAGGACGATTTTACGGAAGATAAGATTTTAACATTAAAGAAGGAGCTAGAAAAAGATGAAAGAATCTTTTCGGTAGAGTATGTATCTAAACAAAAAGCTTTAGAAATCTTTATGGAATTAAATAAGGATGAACCGTTATTGCTTGAGTCTGTGTCAGCAAACATTTTACCGGCAAGTATAAATGTGAAGACAAAACAAATAGGGGACTTGCAAGTTGTTTCAGAGGAACTTTCCAAAGTACAAGGGGTTGAGGGAGTAAAGTTTTTTAGAGATGTAGTGGACAGCTTTAAATCCATTGCCAAAGTAATTTATGCCACAGGATTTGTGCTTAGCGGAGTTTTCCTTTTTATTTCCTATTCTGCCATAGTTCTATTATTAAGAACCTATATCAACCGAAGAGGGACAGAGCTGGAAATCCAAAAACTCGTAGGGGCTTCCAATGCCTATGTAAAAAAACCAATTGTGGCACAGGGAATATTTTTTAGTGTCATTTCTGGTGTAAAAGCAGTTCTTATAATCTTCCTTTTTACTGGAATCTTCCAAATTATTTATGGACCTCAAGATCTTTTGGTTCCCTTTTCTAGAGGGGTAACAATCAGCGTTTGGATTTACTCAACGGTCTTGGGGGGCATCATCTTGGCTTCCAGCTACTTTTTAGGTCTTATTGGCAGTTCATCGGCAGTAAAAAAGTACCTTGAATACTAATATGCATGCTTTTAAAGGTGTTCCCCTAGTGAAAAAATTACCAATCCTTTTGCTTACTGCAGGTGTATTTGCTTTTTCTATAAAAACTGCGATTGCCAAAGAGGACTCTGCAGAAAATACAACTCAAGAGAAAGAGGAGAATAAAGAAGAGATTGAAGAGCTAGAGTCAAAAATAAAAAAGTACGAAAAAAAATTGGGTGAATTACAAGATCAGAGAGGGACTTTGCAAAGCGAAATTGATTACTTGGATAATCAAATGTATCTAACTCAGCTAAGGATTCAAAATGTAAATAATCAAATTTACTTAACTACAGAAAAAATAGCCAAACTAGGGGAGGAGATAGACGATTTAAATACAAGGCTAGATAGAATTGCAAATTCAATAGATTACCAAGAGGAATTGCTAAATCAAAGACAACGAGAACAATACAAGTCGGAGCAGGCAATTCCAAAAGGGCTTCGAATGCTCTTATTTTTGCTTCAACCCACAGAACTAGAAAGGAAAATCCAAATAAATACCTATTCCCAAGTTATGCAGGAAAAAGACAAGGACTTACTGGATGAGATGGAGAAAACAAAAAAGGCATACACAAATCAAAAGGATATTTTTGAGGATAAAAAAGAGGAGGAGGAGAGATTAAAAGCTGAAGTGGAGCAACAAAAGATAAGTTTGGAAGATTATAAAAATCAATTGGATGGGCAAAAGGAGGTAAAAGAAAGACTGTTACGAGAGACTCAAAATGATGAAAACCGGTATCAGGCCTTATTAGACCAAGCGCGCCAAGAATACATTTCTATTCAAGCCATTTTACAAGGGGCGGGTATAGAAGAGAGTGGCTTAACTGTAAAGGCAGGCCAAGCAATAGGGTCAGTAATATCAGGGGCATCCTGTAATTCAAATGGAACTCATCTGCATTTTACCATAAGAAAAAAGGGAGGAACCAAAAATCCACTGAATTATCTAAGACCCATTACAAATTATTCAAATTGTAGCGGGGCAGGGAGTTGCTCTCCAGGGGATAGCTTTAACCCACAAGGGGATTGGGAATGGCCTCTTAAGGGGCATGTTACTATGCATCAAGGTTATGGAAATACATGGGCTATAAGAAATCTTCCTTGGCTCAGAGGATACTACACCTTTCATGATGGAATAGACATAAGTAGCACCACACTCACAATCTACGCCGTAGAAAACGGAATATACTATAGAGGTTACTACGAGACGGGGTATTGCAAACTTCAATATATTAAAATAGAACATGCTGATAATGTGGAATCCTTTTATTTACATGTAAATTATTAAATCTACTCAAGATAGACACAAGCATATTTACAATTACAAACCGGTCTTTAAAGTAAGTCTGTGCTCAAAATTCTAAAACTTATACTTCCATTTTTTTCTGTGATTCTTTTTAGAGTGAATGCCCAAACTCAAGAGGAGTATTTTTTTGATTTTTCTACCAATACACACCTGATTCCGCAATCAGGAATTATTGAGATTAAAATACTTTATAAAGGGAAAGTGATTAATCCAGATAGGTACAAAATAAAACCATACTCAAATGGAAATTCCATACAAATAATGGATGCAGATAAAGGCGAGTGGGTTTTTACAACTAATTCCTGGGGAAAAATGCCTTCCATAGAAAATACGACAAAAATACGAATATTAGGAACTAAGGAAAAGGCTAATTTGTATATCAAAATAAAAAATACAACTACAGGAGAAGAATTCAAAACACCAGAGAAAATCCTTTGGAGCAGTGATTCATACAATAATTATGCAGCAAGGATTAATCAAAACACATCTGATTGGAGACAAAAAAGGGGTGGCATTGATGGCGAAACCCAAGAGAGCGAACGGGCAGAAGAAAAAGCTTTGGATATTCCCACACAAGAGCAAACCCAAAGGCTAGAAAACCTAAAAAACAAAAAATCATCTTTGGTGTGGAATCTTAGTGGAATGGGCGTATCCGCAATAATAGGTTTTATAAAGAAAGATGATAGAATGCTTTTGTGAAAACTTTAAACTCTAAAAACCTACAGTTCAAGAATTTGTGCGAGAGGTATGGGGTAACCATTACAATAGCTTTCTTAATATTTATTTTAAGTGTAATACCAGGTAAAACCGTCGAATACATGGGAGTGGGAAACGAATCTTATCATATTAAAGGGCATTTCATAGCATATATATTATTATGTTTAGGATTATATAAATCAACTAAGTCAGAAAAGAAGGGTTTTATAATAACGGTGTTTTACGGGGCTTTAATGGAATATTTACAAAGGTATATCCCAGGAAGATCCTTTGAGTACAAAGATATTTTAGTAAATAGTTTTGGAGCACTAGTTGGAATAGGAATTATATGGAAGAGGTCGTTAATTCTACCGAAGAGACTAAAAGCCTGGCTGGAAAATTAGCAAAAGACTTGGAAGTAGGCGCGGTTTTGGCCTTGTATGGAAACTTGGGTACTGGAAAAACCACTTTTACACGTTTTTTGGTAGAGGCATTGGGTATAGTCGCAAAAGTGCAAAGCCCTTCATTTATTTTGGCAAGGGTTTACGAGAGAAATAAGGATTCCTTGTATACAAATAAAGAAGAAGAGACCACAAAGTGTCTAGACTCCCCTACCCTAGAAACATCTCAAATAGAAAAAGTAAATCATCTTGACCTATACCGTTTACAAAATCCCAAAGAATTAGAAGACCTGGGTTTGGAAGAATATTTTGGGCAAGAAAACAGCGTAACAATTATTGAATGGCCAGAAATTGCCGAAAATATTTTACCCGCTAATACAGTGCGAATTATCTTTGAGGACTTGGGAGGAAATAGCCGAAGAATCTATTTTAAATAGGAACTACTAAAAAGATTGTGCTTACAACACACAAATATCACTAAAAAATCATCCAACAAGCAAATACAACAAACAACATGTTAAAATAAACCCAGTAAAAACTTCTTAAAAGAAAGGAACTTATGAAAGGATACTGCACAAACATAGAAAAAGACACGGTAGAAAATTCTAATTTTAGGAAAGTACTCTATACAGGAAAACACAGCCAGTTGGTACTAATGACACTTAAACCTTTGGAAGAGATTGGTATGGAAGTTCACATGGAAAATGACCAATTTTTTAGATTTGAAGCAGGACAGGGAAAATGCATTATTGACGAAAACGAATACTCAATAAGTGATGGTTTTGCAATAGTGGTCCCCGCTGGGGCAAAACATAATATTTTGAATACATCCAAAACAGAAGAGTTAAAACTATATACCATCTATTCTCCCGCGCACCACAAAGATGGGATTGTAAGAGCCACAAAGGAAGAGGCTGAAGCCAATGAAGCGGAGTTTGATGGTGAGGTAACTGAATAAGAAAGACTTTCACCATAAACTCAAAATAGTCTCACAAAACTCTAAATTTGAAAGGAGCTACCAAGTAGTTGAGGTATAATTTCCCTATGGAAAATACTATTAAACAAAAACGCATCCTAACTGGAGACAATGCCACAGGAAAACTACACCTAGGGCACTTTGTAGGGTCCCTAGAAAACCGCGTAAAGCTTCAAAAAGAATATGAAACCTTTATCATCATTGCCGACATGCACGCATTTGCGTATCCAAAATATGTGGAAAATCCGGAAACAATAGCAAGATCCGTTTTTGATGTTGTCATTGCAAATCTTTCGGTTGGAATGGATCCTGAAAAAACTTACTTCTTCCCTGAATCCGCAATTCCCGAGATATACCAATTAGGGATAATTTTTAGCATGCTCACTTCGCACAATAGAGCTTTGAGAAACCCAACCTTAAAAGAAGAGATTAGAGATAAAAACTTAGGAGATACTTTCTCGCTCGGATTTGTTAATTTTCCAATCCTACAAGCAGCTGACATATTAGGAGTAAAAGCAGATTTAGTACCTGTTGGAGAAGACCAGCTCCCTCACATTGAATTAACCCGAGAAGTAGCTCGTAAATTTAATAGCATATACAAGGAAGTTTTTAATGAGCCAGAACCGCTCATTGGGAAAGTAGCACGCCTTGTGGGAACTGACGGAAATGCAAAAATGACCAAATCATTAGGAAACTCAATCTTTCTAAACGAGACTAAAGAAACACTAAAGCAAAA
>Ga0116188_1000384_pt1 | contig 46453 bp, 35 predicted proteins | sample AD_JPNTR2_MetaG_FD_89807 | JGI IMG/M metagenome (GOLD analysis project Ga0116188, IMG submission 89807) | Active sludge microbial communities of municipal wastewater-treating anaerobic digesters from Japan - AD_JPNTR2_MetaG | ecosystem: Engineered > Bioreactor > Anaerobic > Digestate | place...
CTTCCATGCCCGCCCGAAACAGGGACACGACCAAACAGGCGTAAGGGCAGATTCTACACCCGCCTGCGGGCGGCCACAAGGGCCGCCCCTACATCGATGGATAGGCTTCCGCCATGCTTTCATAAAGGGCCCTGGTGCGGTCGGGATCCCTGTAATTGATGATGGCATAGCTGTCTGCTGTATAGATGCAAATATGAGGCCCCTCCCTTGATTCGAGGTAAAGCCGGCCCCGGCCCAGCCCCTCCAAGGTGAAGTGCCCTTTTTTGATTTCACCATAGCCAAGGCCGTTGTTTCTAACGAGAATGCGCGGTATTTCATCTTCCAGGCTCACTTCCCTGATCTCTTCCGCAGGGATGGTGGTGCCATACATGCCGCCAATTACAATGCCTTCGGGTTTCACCTCCACCCGGGTGCTGACCTGCCCATATACCATGATGGCGCCAACGCCGCACAAGACAAGCAGGGGTAAAACCATGGTTTTTATTAAAGCTGCTCGATCCGCCCCGCTTTTTTTGTTCCGGTCAAATCTTTGGGCTCCCCTGATCATGAAAAGCACTCCGCCGACAAAGATCAGGATCACGGCGGGAAAAATATTGGGAACCCAGAGAGAGGCGGCCACGGCGCCTGCCAGAAAGAAAGCTCCCAGGACAAAAGCGCAATTTCCCATGAAGCTGGCCAGCCCGGCGATATCCACGTTTTTCTTCTTCTCTTCCGGCATGGTATTGTAGCCGGCAATGAGCCAGTACTGCTTGCCGTATTTAACCGCTGCGCCAATGGCGATCATGGCAACAAAAACCAATATGCCTGTAAGAATCACCCGGACCACCACTTTCCCTAAAGTATCATCTTTATATTAGCACATTCCTCCAGCTAACGGCCACATGAAACCATTTTCCGTGAAAATGGTCATTAGTTATAGAGAGCACCGGAGGCAAATACCGCCGCCAGCATGGAAAACAAAATTTATTTAAAGGAGATGACAATTTACAATGAAAAAGATCTTCTTAGTCCTGCTTGCCGTCACTCTACTTTTTTCAGTCTCTGCCTGCTCAAATACGGGATCAGAACAGGTCCTGGAAGGCGACCTGGAAAGCATCCTGGATAAAATTTATGAAAGCAGCGAGTTGAGCGAGGACTTTAAAGAATATACCCTTCCCGGCTTGATTACCTCGGAAATAACAGAAGAAAACTGCGAGTATCACCTGGGAAAAAGCGGCCTGGAATATGAAGAGGCCATCGTGTCGGAACCCGAGATGATGGGCTCTCCCTACGCGCTCTGCCTGGTGCGGGCCAAGGAAGGGGCGGACATTGAAAAGCTGAAGAGCGAGATCAAGGAAAACGTCAACCCCAACAAGTGGGTTTGTGTCGGTGTAGACCCCAGCAACATCATTGTTGACAATATTGGCGACTTGGTGATCCTCATTATGAGCGATACCGACGCCCAGGCCCTGCACAGCGCATTCCTGGCGCTGGGCAAATAATAAATCGCCGCAAGGGGGTTGCTGATCGAGGCGGGGTAACTGCTAAATGGTATTTTCCAGCGCTGCATTCCTCTATTTCTTTCTGCCGGTAGTCCTGGGGCTTTACTTTGCCGCCCCGGACCGGTGGAAAAACTTGATCCTTCTACTGGCGAGCCTCTTTTTCTATTGCTACGGGGAGCCGGCTTATTGCCCGCTCCTCCTTGTTTCTTCTTTTCTGGGCTACCTGCACGGCATTTGGATTGGGAAAACGAGGGGAACGCGCTGCGCCCGTATAGCGCTCATATCTTCCATTGTTACCATTACCGGCCTGCTGGTGTTCTTTAAATACACAAACTTTTTTATCAAGAACCTTAATATCATTGCGCATACGAAATTGCCCTTGTTGAAAATAGCGCTGCCCCTGGGGATCAGCTTTTACAGCTTCCAAATTCTAAGCTACACCATAGATCTCTACCGGGGCCGGGCGGGGGTGCAGAGAAGCTTCCTCAATTTTGCCACCTACGTGGCCATGTTCCCGCAGCTCATTGCCGGGCCCATCGTACGCTACACGACCGTGGAGAAGGAGCTCGCCCGGCGCAGCCATACCCTGGAGGGCTTCGCCCGGGGTGTGAGCCGTTTTGTCACCGGCCTTTCCAAGAAGGTGCTCATCGCCAACACCCTCGGTGAACTGGGTGATATTTTTACAAGGCTGGAGCAGCCAACAGTGCTCTTTTGCTGGCTCACCGTCTTTGCTTTTATGCTGCAAATTTACTTTGATTTCTCCGGCTACAGCGACATGGCCATAGGATTGGGGCGCATATTTGGCTTTCATTTCCCGGAAAATTTCAACTACCCCTATATTTCCAGGAGTATAACCGAGTTCTGGAGAAGGTGGCATATATCCCTGAGCAGCTGGTTTCGGGATTATGTATACATCCCCATGGGGGGCAACCGCGTTCCGGCCATGGCCTGGATGCGCAATATTTTTATAGTCTGGTTCCTGGTGGGCTTCTGGCACGGCGCGGCATGGAATTACATCATCTGGGGACTTTTCTTTGCCGTCTTTCTCATACTGGAAAAGTGCTTTATCAAAAGGCTGCTGGGCAGGTTGCCTTCTTTCTTCGCTCACCTCTACGCGCTATTTTTTTTAACCCTGAGCTTCGCCATATTTAATGCGGAGGGACCGGGGCAGGGCATGGCGCATATTCTTGGCATGTTTGGTTTCCGGGATGTCCCCCTGGCGAGCGCCGAAACAATCTACTATTTAAAAAGCTACCTCTATGTTTTCCTCGTGGCCGTGATCGGGGCAACCCCGCTGCCTGCGGCAATGATAAAGAAGATCCGGAGCCGCGAAACGGGCGAAAAGATAATCAATTTGCTGGAGCCGGCGGCTAATACGGGATTGCTTTTGCTGTCAACCGCCTATCTAATCGACGGATCCTTCAATCCGTTCCTCTATTTCAGGTTTTAACTAATAAAAGAGGTTAAACAGATGAACGCCAACTTTAAAAACATCGCCGTAACTCTCAGCTTTGTGACTTTGATCACGGGAATGATGCTGGCCAACATAATCGCTCCGGACAAGGAGTTCTCATTCAGCGAGCGCCGCCTGCTGGCAGGTTTGCCGGATTTCTCCGCGGACCTGCTTTTTGACGGCAAGCTGGCTGAAGAGCTGGAAAAGTATTTTCTGGACCAGTTTATCTTGCGGGACGGTTTCAGAAGCGTGAAAGCATTTTCCCGGTTGTTTATTTTTGGCCAGAAGGAGAACAATAATCTTTATCTTGTGAATGACGGTATCTATAAATTGGAATACCCCCTTGATGAAAAATCAGTTTTGAATGCAGCCAAAAAACTTAATGATCTATATGATCTCTATTTGCAGGGCATGAATGTATATTATGCCATTGTTCCTGACAAAAACTTTTTTATAGCTGCCCGGGAGGGCTACCCGGCTATGGATTATGATCGGATGCTCGAAATCTTGCACCGGGAGATCCGGCATATGGACTATATTGATCTGTTCAGCTGCCTGTCAATTGGCGACTACTACCGGACAGACCATCACTGGAGCCAGGACAGGATCGTCCGGGTGGCAGATAAACTGTTATCCCGGATGGGGGCCCAGGCCCCGGCCTCCGGGATGGTCTATGTAAAACGGGAAATTTATCCTTTTTACGGCTCCTATCACGGCCAGCTTGGCCTTCCCGTACCGCCCGACACCATGGCCTATCTAACCAACAAAGTCATAGAAAATGCTGTTGTTTATGACCATTACCAGAAGACCTATGAACGGGTATACGCTTTTGAAATGTTTTACGAAAAAGACCCTTACGATATTTTCTTAGCAGGAGCCAGGCCGCTGCTGACAATCGAAAACCGGGCCTGTACAGGCGGCAGGGAGCTGATCCTCTTCCGTGATTCTTTTGGCAGCAGCATCGCCCCGCTTTTACTGCCGGGCTTTTCCAAGATCATCCTGGTGGACCTGCGCTACATCTCCACCGCCATGCTGGCTGAACATATCGACTTCTCGAAAAAGAGGGATGTGCTCTTTCTTTACAGCGCCCCGGTCATCAACACCAGCTGGATGCTCAAGTGACATTTTCTTCTGCCATTTAGAGCAGCCCCGTTATGAACTTGTTGCTGTTGGCGGCAGGGCGGAATTGCTGTAAAATGAAACTGATCCTGCATACTACCCGGGCATGGGAGAGTAATCCGGTGAAGGAGATCTTGATCGTTGAAGATGACCAGACCATCGCCATGGGCATTGAGTATGCCCTGACTCGCGAAGGCTTCTCGACCCATCTTTGTTATGACTTCCACAGCGCCAGGGAGGCTATCCTGGGCCGTGACTTCCTGCTCATCCTTCTCGATGTGAACCTTCCAGGCGGAAACGGCTTTGATTTATGCAAACTGGTCAGGTCGAAGGGAGACACTCCCGTGATCTTTCTTACCGTCTGCGATGACGAGGTCAATACGATCATGGGGCTGGACCTGGGCGCGGACGACTATATCGCCAAGCCCTTCCGGGTAAGGGAGCTCATTTCCCGGATCAACAGCGTTCTGCGCCGGTATAACCGTCAGCCCTGCCCGGAAAAGGAAATCATCGTCGGAGATATCAGGATCAACCCAACCGAAGCCAGGGCCTACAAGAACAACCGGCTCATCCCGCTCACCGCCCTGGAATATAAGCTGTTGCTGACCCTGGCCCGCCACAAAGGGCAGGTGCTGACAAGAAGCCGTATCCTGGCGGAGATCTGGGACCTGGCCGGCGATTTCGTGAACGACAATACCCTCACCGTCTATATCAAGCGGCTCCGCGAAAAGGTCGAGGATGATCCGCGGGAGCCCAAGATAATCCATACCGTGCGCGGCCTGGGATACAAGGCGGGTGATTGAGATCAGCCTCTCCAAAAACCCGGAAGTAAACAGATTGCGCGCCTGGTTTGCCTTCCTGCTGGCCGTGCTGCTCGTAGCCGCCCTTCTGCTCGGCCTGGCCGGACGGCATTTTTTAAAGAAGGCCATCATTGACAGCCAGGCCGCGCTTATCGGCGCCCTGGCTGAAGAATATCCCGCAGCGGAGCAGGACCTGGCCCGGCAAATCATGGATCCCGGTAAAGAGGCCGTCTCCAGGGGCAGGGAGATTCTATCAAAGTACGGCCTTGACAGCAGCAGCCCGCGGTTGGAGACCCCCTTGCTGCAAAGATATTTCCGCCGCAGCTTGCTCACCCATCTACTGCTTGCCCTTCTCGCGGGCGGCGCTTTCTTCCTGACCACTATCCTCTTCTTAAGGAAGCAGTACGGGCAGATCAGGGAGCTGACCCGTTACGCCGCAAGGATAAGCGCCGGGGACTACTCTCTCGATATCAGGGATAACCGCGAAGGCGATCTCAGCATCCTGAAAAACGAGATCTATAAAATAACCACCCTGCTCAAAGAGCAGGCTACAGCGCTGCAGCGGGAGAAGGCCCTCCTGGCCGATTCCCTGGCTGATATCTCGCACCAGCTGAAAACTCCCCTGACCTCTATTTCTGTTTTAACCGATCTCCTATCGGAGAACCCCGCCGACGAAAAAAGGACCCTCTTCCTGGAGCGGATGAGGGCACAGCTGAAGCGGCTCGAATGGCTGGTAAGCTCGCTGCTCAAGCTGTCCCGCCTGGATGCAGGGGCCGTGACCATGAAAAAAGAGAAGGTTCCGGTAAGAGCCCTCGTGGAGAAAGCGCTGGCTACGCTGGCCATCCCGCTGGAGGTTAAAATGCTTCAGATCTGCATAGAGGGCAATGAAGAGGTCAGCTTTACCGGCGATTTGGAGTGGAGCTGTGAAGCGCTGATCAATATAATCAAGAATTGCATCGAGCACAGCCCGGAGGGAGGACGACTGCGGATCTCCTTTGCGCAAAATCCGCTCTATACCGCGATCACGGTTGCAGACAGCGGCGCCGGGATCGCGCCGGAGGATCTCCCCTATATTTTCAACCGCTTCTACAAGGGCAAAAATGCCGCCGCCGACCAGGTCGGCATCGGCCTGGCCATGGCCCGGGCCATCGTGGAGAAGCATGGCGGCGACATCAGCGTCAGCAGCGAACCGGGCCGCGGCTCAGAATTTACGATAAAGTTTTATACTGGAAGAACCGGTGACAACTAAAAGAATCCTTAACAAGCACCGCACCAAATGTGCTAAAAACCCGGCTATAGTTGTAGGGGCCGGTCATGACCGGCCCGTACACGCTATGCCTGCACTAATACAGATAAAATCATTTCCAGCAAAGGCTTTCCAAAATGGGACAAACAGGTACGTCCCCATTGTCCCACATTGTCCCACGGCCTTTACCTGTTTCTTTTGCCGGGTCAAAAGCGGGCGGTCCATGGGCCGCCCCTACAAACCTGGCGAGCAGGGCCGGGGGCTTTAGCAGGGTTCGGGTGACTAAAATGTCACCAAAATTGTCACCGCAGAGTCACCCGGGGCAGGTAAAATGCAGGACAGCAAAAGAGAAGGAGCTGGTTTTATGGAAATCTTGAGGGTGGAAAACCTGTCCAAGGTTTACGGAAGCGGCGCCGCCCAGGTCAAGGCCGTCGACGGCGTCTCCTTTAGCGTGAATCGGGGTGAATTTGTCGCCGTGGTCGGGGCTTCCGGCTCCGGCAAATCGACCCTGCTGCACATGATCGGGGGCGTGGACCGCCCCACCTCCGGAAAGGTTTTCGTCGAAGATACGGACATATACAGCCTGAACGAAACTAACCTGGCCATCTTCCGGCGCCGGCAGGTGGGCCTCATCTACCAGTTCTACAACCTGCTGCCCATCTTAAACGTGGAAGAAAACATCACCCTACCGCTGCTGCTTGACGGGAGAAAAATTGACCCCCAGTTCCTGGAGGAACTCCTGGAGACTCTAAATCTGAAGGGGAGGGCCTCCCACCTGCCCAACGAACTTTCCGGCGGGGAGCAGCAGCGGGTTTCCATCGGCCGGGCTTTGATCAACCGGCCCGCCCTGGTCCTGGCCGACGAGCCCACCGGCAACCTGGACAGTAAAAATTCAAAGGAGATCATAGACCTGCTGAAGCTGTCCAACAGGCGCTACCACCAGACCCTCATCCTGGTCACCCACGCCCACGAGATCGCCCTGCAGGCCGACCGCATCATCACCCTGGCCGATGGACGCATCGTCAAGGACGGGGTGATCCGGCCGTGAACATCCTGAACACGCTCACGCGGCGCAGCCTGAAGCTCAATCTACGGCGCACCATCGCCACCATCATCGGGATAATCCTCTCGGCGGCGATGATCTGCGCCACCATCGCCATCGCGGCCAGCTTCCAGGACCTTTTCGTGCAAAGCGCGAAATCAACCGACGGGAATTTTCATGCCACCTTTTATGACGTCAACCCTGAGCAGGTTAAATACATCTCCGATAACGCCTATACCGAAGTGTCCATGCTTAGCCGGAATCTCGGCTTTGCCCGTTTTGACCACTCCACCAGGGAATACCGCCCGTATTTCTATTTCAAAGAGTATGACGCGACGGCCTTAAGGCATATGCCGATCAAGCTGACTGCCGGTCGCTATCCGGAAAAAGCCGGTGAATTGCTCATCTCAGAGGAGGTGCTCGAGAGCGGCGGAGAAGCCTACCGCATCGGCGAAACGATCGCCTTTGATTTTGGAGAGCGTACCGACACGGAGGAAGAGCCTTTGCCCGCGGATCAACCCTTTGATGAAACAGAACAATTCGTCAGCACGTCCACTAGGGCTTATACAATTACCGGCTATATTGAAAAACCGCACTTTGAACATTTTAGCAGCATTCCCGGATTTACAGCAGTGGCCTACCTGGATCCAGCCGCAATCGGCGCAGATGATGCGGTCAATGTCTCCATCCTGGGAAAAAATCCCCGCCAGGTTTACGACCGGGTGCCGGAGATGGCCGCAGCCGCCGGGGTGACAGACTACGCTTACAACAACGAGATTTTAAAATACATGGGCATCTCCAGGAACGAGCGGGCCGTGAACATGCTCTACTCCGTCGCCGCCATCATCATCCTCCTCATCGCCGTCGGTTCGGTGACGGTGATCTACAACGCCTTTGCCATCTCGGTAAACGAGAGAAAGAAGCAGTTTGGCCTGCTGGCCTCCACAGGGGCCGCCCCCGGCCAGATCCGGAGAACCGTTTTTTTTGAAGGAGTCATCCTGGGGCTCATCGGTATCCCCCTGGGGATCCTTGCGGGCATCGGCGGTATCGGAGTGACCCTTTCTGTGGTCAACCGCCTTTTAATCGGCTCCATGTACTCCGAGGATATCGCTCTCCGGCTGGTCCTTTCGCCCCTTGTCGTCCCGGCCACGGCCGCCTTTGTAGCCTTGATCATCTTCATTTCCGCCTATATCCCGGCCAAAAGGGCCGCGGCGACTTCGCCCATCGAGGCGATCCGGCTGAGCTCCGATATCAAGATCGATCGGAAAACCGTGAAAACCTCCCCGCTGACCCGCCGCCTCTTCGGCATCGCGGGAGAGCTGGCCCTGAAAAACCTGAAGCGCAACCGCCGCCGCTTCCGGACCACGGTCTTATCGCTCTGCATCAGCATCGTGCTCTTCATCTCTTTCTCCACTTTCGTCAACTATGCCTTTTTGGGCACCGGCCTTTACTACAGGGACATCCCCTTCGATATCATGGCTGATGTCTATGACCTCACACCGGAAGCGCAGAGAAATATTTACGAGCAGGTGCGCGCCCTTGAAGGAGTGGAAAGATGCGCCGCCATCAGGAGCATTCATACTGAATCCTGGCTGGAACGGGAGCAGTTCGGACCTTACCTGCAAGAGAATTACCTCGAGAATTTTACGCGAACCAGGGAAGGCCGCTATCAATTCTACTTTCCGCTGGTGACACTTGGCGAAGATGAATTTAACACCTACACTGCCGAAAATGGGCTCACTGCCGAAAGTTTCCGGGGCACTGAAAACTTCAGAGGAATTCTCGTAAATAAAGGCGATAGTTGGCCGGAAGCCCCCATAGCCGAGTATGAGCCCCTGAAATTGAAAGAGGGCGATGAGCTGATACTGACGGGAGTGCTTGTAGAGCCTAATAACCCGGATATTTTCCCTCCTGCTGTCACCATGGAGATCGGCGCCGTAACCGATAACTTTCCCCTTGGGGTTTCCTCTCCCGCCATGGGAGCTGCCAACCTGGTTGTCTCTGAGGAGATCTTCGAGGTAATTGATCAGATAATGCTGGAGCAGAGCGAACACCTGATGTATGACGACCACGAGCACCTGCAGCTTTATCTAATCGCAGACAGCAGCTCCGGCCTGGCGGACAAAGTCCACACCATTTGTGAAAATTACACGGACAGCCGAATATACATCCAAGATGTGGAAGCCATGCAGCAGGAAACAAAACGTATCAAAACAGCATTCTCCATCTTTCTCTACGGCTTCATCACCCTGATCACCCTCATCGGCGTCACCAATATCTTCAACACCATCAGCACTAATGTAGCCCTGCGCCGCCGCGAATTTGCCATGCTTAAATCGATGGGGATGACGCCGGAGGGCTTCAACAAGATGATCAACTATGAAAGCATCTTCTACGGCCTGAAAGCCCTTCTTTACGGGATGCCCGTTGGCATACTGGCCAGCATATGGATGTATAAAAGCTTCGGCCTTGTGTTCGAATTCGCCTTCTTCCTGCCGTGGAAAGAGATCCTGATTTGCGTGGTCGGCGTCTTCATAATTGTCTTTGCAACCATGCTCCATGCCGGCTCCAGGCTGAAGCGCGACAATATCATCGACGCCCTGAAGGAGGAGAACCTCTAATAATTGACATTATTGAAAATAGCTTGTTATAATGGCAGGAGTTATAGGCCTTGCGGATTTGCTCCAAATAGACATACCGGGAGGAGAAGCCTGTGACCCTTACCGCGGAAGTAATAGAAATCCGCGGGAGATGTTCCGCCGGACTGAAAACCGGAGATACCATGGTCTGGAGCGGGTCATGTGTCTCCGGAGAGCGGATCTGCGCCGCCGCGGTCAAATCCGTGGTTGGCGCGGCGGGGCGGGCAATGCTGGAAAGCGGTTCTTCCGCGGAGCCGGTAGTGTCATGTCTGGACGCCGGCCCTCCTTACACCAATGGCGGCTGTGTCCGCTTTCGCCTGCGCTGGGATCCCCCCTTTACCCCCGTCAAAAGCGCGGCTGGCGAACCGGCGGTATTGGTCCGTGTCGTGGAATCGGATGCCTGTCCAGGGGGACTGCAGCCCGGAGATCAATTCGCCGTGCGGGGACGGTTCGTCGAACCCGGTTCCGGCGGTAAAATATGTGTTTACGCCCTTGCTCAGCTGGTGCCGCTGCTGGCACAGCTCTTGCCGGCCCACCCGGAAGGCAGAACCGTAACGCATGGAACATGCCCCTCGGGAGGACGGTGCGGGCGCGTGGTGTTTCAGTTAACCAGGGAGGGCACAGAGCCGCTGGGCGAACTTGTACTGCAATATCAGCGGGCCCTGACTGACACCGCCAAGGCAGGGCATGACACCGGCACGGCCAGGCGCCTGAGTGAAAAATCCATGGCCGCCCAGAAAGCCGGCGACATCAAGGAAGGCATCAGGCTTCTGCAGGAAGCCATCTCCACCCTTGCCGCTTTGCGGCAACCTGAGTGAAACCGGGCATGCGGATCGAGGCAATTCCGGCATCACCTTTGTGGAATTGTAACCGTAAAAACTCAACCAGGAGGTACAGAATTTGAAGAAGTCGCAATATTTGGGATTAATTATTGCCATCGCCATCTTAATTTTGATGAATTTTTTGCCTGCCTTTGAATTGCTTTCCCGAAGTGCCATCAATAATATCGCCATTTTAATTGCCGTCATTGTACTCTTCATTACAGAACCGATACCTATCGGAACAACGTGCCTTTTTAGCATCCCCCTGCTGGTAATATTTAACGTGACTCCTGATGTTCCCACTGCGCTGAGCGGTTATACCAATCCCATAGTATTTTTTGTCCTGGCGTCATTCGGCGTATCATGCGCCATCACCAAAGTTCCGCTGGCAAACAGGCTGCTAAAAACACTGATAAATCTCTTTGGTAAAAATGTAAAAACAATACTGCTTGTTTTCATGATCGTGACAGCGTTTATATCATCTGTTGTTTCCAACGTGGCCGCCACTGCAGTATTCCTGGCTATCGTGGTCGCTTTCCTTAATATTTATGACAAAGAAAAAGATAGGAGAAGAACGGGAAAAGCTTTCATGATCGGATTGCCTGTAGCCAGCATGATCGGCGGCATGCTTACACCGGCCGGCTCTTCTTTAAACCTTTTGACTCTAAGCTATTTGGAAAGGCTTTCAGGCATAAATGTTTCTTTTGTCCAGTGGATGTTTATGGGAGTGCCTTTGGTATTGGTGGCGCTGCCCATTGCCTGGCTTATTATTGTTAAAGTGTACGGCGTAACTGAACTGGGCGTAGAAGAGATTCAGCAATTTGTAAAAGATTTGGATGTTCCCAAAACAATGGATTTCAAGGAAAAGTATGTAATAGTGCTCATGCTGGTGATGTTTCTTCTCTGGCTCCTAAGTTCATGGTTCCCCGTGTTTAATATTACGGTGGTTATTTTAGCAGGTTTTACCTTATTATTTTTGCCCGGCTACCAAATTTTGTCCTGGAACGAATTTGTCTCAAGTGTGAGCTGGCCGGCCTTTTTCCTGCTGGGCAGCATTATTACCATTGGCGACGCTCTTATTGCCAACAGGGTGACCGAATGGCTCATCGCCACTTTTTTCCCCGGCGCGATTAATCTGCCTCTTGTGGGCATCACTTTTGCCGTCGCTATAATAGTATTCCTGATGTTGATTGTAGTGCCGGTAGCTCCCGCGCTGATCCCCCTGCTGGCGGTTCCTCTTGTAGGCCTGGCCACAAATATGAATTTGACGCCTGTTTTGCCTGTTATGACACTGGGACTGGCTGTAGCCAACTGCTATCTATTGCCGCTGGATACTGTTCCCATAATCACTTACATGACCGGCTATTATGAAATGTGGGAAATGCCCAAATCAACCGCCTTTATTCAATTGACGCTTGCGGCAGCCATAGCCATCTGGCTGCCCATTGCTCTGAAAATACTGGGTTATCTTTAAAAAAACTTAACCGGGGAGCCTACCCCCAAGCTGCATCCCCTGCTGGAAAAGGGATACGGTTTTTGCCCGGCCGCGTCCCGGTCAAGCAAGAGCAGGTTTTAAGCAGGAATTTTAGATACAGGGCAGAATATCACCATCAGAGGGGTGATTTTAAGATATCACCGTTAAAGAGGTGATCCGGGTGGCCGGAACAGCTTTCTACGTAGTAACCGCGGATATTATCAGTTCACGCAAGCATGAGAACTATACGGACATGGCAGAAAGAGGCATCGCCGGTTTCAATGCCCGCTATCAGTCCGGGATGACGGCAACATTTACACTATACCGGGGCGATGAGATCCAGGGGGCCATCGCAGCCGATGGGGATATCATCAGGCTCATCCGCCACCTGCGCTATCACCTGCATGTGCAGGGTTTAAAATTGCGGATCGGGGTAGGCGCCGGAAGTATCACCACAGGGCTCGGGAAAAAGTATGCCTGGCAGATGGACGGCAGCGCCTTTCATTATTCCCGTGCGGCCCTGGAGGAGATGAAAAGCCGCCGGAAGGCGGCGACCCGTTTCGCCGGTGAAAGGGCGGATATATGGGCGGCAGTCAACGCTTTTTATACCCTCATCGACACCATCCAGGACCGCTGGAGCGCCAAGCAGTGGCAGGCCGTCGACGCCTATGAACGCGCCGGCACCTACGCGGCCGCCGCCGCGGAGCTGGGCATCAGCCCCCAAAACGTGGCCAAACGCTGCCAGGCCGCCGGCTGGAAAGCTGTGGCGGAGGCGGAGCGCTTCCTCTCTGCCTATGTAAAGGAGGGGATGCGCTGATGGAGTTCTTTTTGTCGATGGTCCTGGCCCACGTGATCGCCGACTTTATCCTGCAGAGCCCGCGAGTAGCCGCGGGAAAATGCAGGGGGCTCCCCCGAGCGTACCTGCTTCATTTTGGCGGCCATTTCATCGCCCTGGCCCTGTTGACACATCCTTACTTTTCCCCGGCGACGGTATTACTTTGGTTTGCGCTGCCCGCAGCGCACCTGCTCCTGGACTGGCTGAAGAACCACCTATTCCCGCCTGAGCATCCTGCCGATGCCTTTATCTTTGTGCTGGATCAGGCGCTGCATCTCCTGCTGATTTTCGCCGCCTGGCAGTGGATAGATCCGCCTCTGTGTAAACCGGTGGCATCCTTTTATCAGAGCCTGCTTGCTCCGGCAGGCAGATCTCTTCTCGGCGGAGCTGCGCAATTTCTGCTCATAGCAGTTATCTACGGCTATGTCATTTTCGGCGGGGCGGTGCTCGTGCGCAAGGTGCTGGATTTGGAAACGCTGCGCCTGCCCGAACCTGCCGGCAAATTCGGCGATACCCGCCAGGCCGGGCGCTATATCGGCATGTTCGAGCGGGCGCTGATAATAACCCTTACCTTGACCGGCGCCTTTACTTCCATTGCCTTTGTTTTTACGGCCAAATCTATCGCCCGTTACAAGGAGCTGGAGAACAGGGATTTTGCCGAATATTACCTGGCCGGGACTCTGCTGAGCACCTTGCTGGCCATTTTGGGAGGGCTGCTGTTAAGAGCTGCCCTGGCGGCGGCTTAAAAGCCCTGGTGAAGGAGATCCTTTGCTGGGTCTGGCGGGTCTCTCCCCCTCTAGCTGAGACCGGGCAGGCATAGCTGCTTGCCTATGCTGATTCCCTTGAGGTCTAGTTCTTTCTTGACAGATACATCATCCAGGTATGCAGCTTTGAACAGGTTTTCATCCACTTCCTCCACCGATTTAACAAAGGGCAGCTTTAGCTCTTTTTCCTGTCTCGTCATCACGGGAAAGCCGAAATGCCTGTTCAGGTATTTTAAAGCGCCTTTGTTTTGGGCGTACTCCCGGGCAAACTCAATATGATCTTTAACTCTTTGCAGGTTGTAATGACTGAGCCCGGCAGTTTCCTGCTCAATCCGCCGCTTTATATAGCCGGCAAAGCCGGAGTCTATCTCGTATCCGACGCTGTTTCTGCCGCAGGCTATGGCCGCCAGGCTAGTGGTGGCAGTGCCCAGAAAAGGATCCAGGACAGTGTCCCCAATTAGAGAGTACATGTTGATGAGGCGGAAAGGCAGGAGAAAGGGATAGGCTGCGCTTCTTTGCCTTAAGTCTTGATCATTCATCTCCTGGCCGGCTCCCTTGAGGTCCCAGATATCCGAAAACCAGCTGTTCCTCTCCTCCCAGAAATAGGCGCTTTCTCTCCTTCTTTTTTTATCTTCGGGAGAGCTGAAAGTTCTTTTGCCGCCCTTGCGTAAAATCAAGATATACTCATGCTCCAGGGTCACGTAAGCGCCCGCCGGGAGCATCCCAGAGCCCATAAATTTATTCGGCGCGTTGGTCGGCTTGCGCCACAGGATGGAAGGCAGCACTTCGAAGCCCATCTCCAGGCACTTGCTTTGAATCCGCGAATGATTGGCGAAGAGCTGAAAGCGATCTCCCATTGTTCGCGTGGCATCGCCGATATTAATGCAGGCCAGCGCCCCCGCTTTCATCACCCTGAAGAGCCCGAGCCATACTTCATCGAGAACCCGGTGCATGGATTCAAAGGCCTTTCGATAATCGCTGCGCTCAAGATATATACCTATATCCGGATTGAGCGCGGTAAAGAGATCATCCCACATCTCGATCATGGGGTAAGGGGGGGAGGTGACCACCAGGTTTATGCTCTCATCATCCAAAAGGTCAAGTTTCCGCGAATCACGGTAGATTATCCGGTGGAATGTCTGCAAGCCGGCCTCTCCTTCTGCTCTCTGTTAATCACTTTAGTTCTGGTATTCTTTCCAAGACTCCTGCCGGCACAGGCAGGTACTGGGCCACAGTTACGATAAAAGTAGCCGTAAACGCAATGAGGTCCCAAAAGGATAGCTCCCCTGTTAGCATTCCAACTTTTATTTGTCTTCCGGCCTTTTTTATTCTCAGCTTGAGGGAAAATTACTGTGTACATGGCGATACCTGGTTTGAGGAAGTGAAAGGCGCTTGCACGAACTTGAATAGCCGGGATTAGAAAAGTTTAGTAAAATATTGTAGGGGCGGCCCTTGTGGCCGCCCGCATCCTATTTATTGCCATCTGGAAGGAAAAGTCCGCATTAAAACTCGCCGTTTTTATATGATGATAAACAGGGTTGGAGATCCTTCGCCTTGCTCAGGATGACATGTAAGGCGCCCGGAATAACATAAAAGGTCCTCATGAGGACAGGAGGTGCAGGGTTCCATACCCCGTAGTTATTAACCTAAGCGACTTTGGGATCGGCCCCAAACCGGGCATGCACAAAGCCTGCCCCTACAAAAATTTGGCAGGCGGGATGAATAAAACGGGAAAAACTGGGACGTTCATTTTTCCCACTTCGAGAACGCAAAATGGGACAACAGGGACGTACCTTTTTGTCCCATTTTAATCACCTCAAGCTTAATCAACGCTAATATTCAGGTAGGATAAATAGGTTGACATATTGTATCATAAGGACACATCATGACATGGAGATACATGGTTCGCCGCCCCCGAAAACATTAATCCAAATGAATTTTGGGACTGCCCCTTACAAAACAACAGGATATTTATTGCTTGCAGCGGACTCGGGCGCTTAAAGAGATGAAGCTTTTACTCCCACCTGAAAAACCGCAGGGATAAAAAGAAGCAGACCAGCATAACTCCAGCCAGGACCAGGAGGCTGGAGTAGACCGATGAGATGCTCTCTCCGAGCCATACCGCCTTCATGGCCTTTACCACGTGGGTTACCGGCAAGAAACGGGCGATATTCTGCATCAGCTCGGGCATCAGCTCAATGGGGATAGTCGCTCCGGTCAAAAATAGCATGGGAAAGAAAACCAGGTTGGCGATAGCCGTAGCCGCCCTCATGTTGGGAGCAAAGCCGGCAATTAAAAAGCCCATGGAGAAGACGCTTAACATGGAAAGGAGAAAAACGGCGATTACCGGCAGCAAGCTGCCCATGAAGCGCATGTTGAAGACTATTGTGCCTGTAAGAAAGAGCAGGAGCATGCCTGCGATAGTCATCAGCAGGTTTACACTAACCTGCGAGATGATCACGTAGGCCGGGCTCAGCGGGGTTGCCTGAAACCTTTTCAGGATTTTCTTCTCCCGGTATTCGCATACCTCCAGCGGCAGGCTCATCAGCCCGGTTACGGAAACAATAATCCCCGCATAAGCGGGCACCGACACATCCACGGAACCGTAACCGCCGAATATCAGCTCAGGCTCGTTGCCGTAGATGCCGCCGAAGAGCAGGAGCATGAGCGACGGAAAAACGAGCAGGAAAAACATGCTTAGAAAATTGCGGGTAAAGAGCTTGAACTCCAGTATGGCAAGCTTGATTAGTCCAGATTTCATCCTATCCCCTCCCGCCGCCATTTGCCGCATCGCCATCTTTAGCCGGGTCATATCCCGACAGGTTCAGGAAGACAGCTTCCAGGTCCGGCGGCTTCACCGCCAGGTTGGTGTAAGCGATCCGGTTATCGTTAAGATATTGCAGCACAGCCGCCACACATTCATCGCCATGGCCGCAGACCTTGATGGTATCCCGGATACGCGCGATCGAAACTACACCGGTCAGCCCTTCAATATCCCCGATATTATGCAAAGAAGCGGAGAATGATATCTCCGTTTTAAGGTTGAAGCTGTTCACCACCTCATTGATGGTGCCCATGCTGATTATCCGCCCGCGGTTCATGATGGCGACCCGATCACAGACCGCCTCCACTTCATCCATGTAATGGGATACAAGAACAATGGTCAGGCCGCGCTCCTTTAACTGCAAAAGCAAGTCCCACATCTGGCGGCGGGCATGGGGATCCAGGCCGGTGGTCAATTCGTCTAGAAAAACCACCCGGGGATTGGGGATAAGCGCCAGCACGATAGAAAGCTTCTGCCTCTGCCCGCCTGATAGGTTGGCCACGTAAGCCCTTTTTTTATCGGTCAAATTCATGATTTCAAGCAGCTCGCCGTAGGGCACGGGATCCCGGTATAGGGAAGAGAAAAGGTCGCAGAGCTCCCATACCCGGACCCGGTCCTGGTAGGCGGTATCCTGCAGCTGAACGCCCATTACCCCGTATAGTTTTTGCCTCTCTTTCCAGGGATCCAGACCCATCACGCTTACTTTTCCGCGGTAAGCCCTGCGCAGTCCCTCTATGCATTCCACGGTGGAGGTCTTGCCGGCGCCGTTTGGACCGACAATGCCGAATATCTCCTGCTCCATTACATTAAAGGAGACGCCATCCACGGCAATCAGTTCTCCGTATTTCACGGTGAGCGAGTCGACCGCAATCATGTTCATTTTCAAACAATCTCCTTATTCCGCATTATGAAAATTATAGCATGTTGATGCAACAATGGAAACTAACGTGCCGAATCTCCGTGATCTGGCTTTAGGAGTTCAGCTGATGTATGATTAATAATAACTTTAGTTGATGAGTGCAGGAGCAATCTCCATGGTCATAAGGCTCTTTGGACGCGATTTCAGACTGCTGCGACGGTTGATGAGCAAAAAAAACCGGGTCTACCTGGTGGAAAACAAGGATGGGCGTTTTGCGCTGAAGCTCTACCGGGCCCCGCATCATCGCCGCTCCGCCGCGGAGTACCGGGTCCTTCGAGATGCTTTTCAGAAAGGGGTAGCCGTGCCGCAGGCGGTTGCCTTTATTGAAAAGAAGGCCCTGCTGATGAAGCACATTCCGGGCGAAAATCTTTGCGACCTGCTCAACCGCCGCTGCCTGATTGAATATGCGGATAAGCTGGCCCGGTGGTACGGATCCTTCCACCGCCTCTTCAGGCGCCCCGATGGAAGCACCCTGCTCAGGGGAGATTCCAATTTAAGAAATTTCATTCTCCGGAAGGACGGCTCTATCTTTGGGATTGACTTTGAAGAGACGGCGTGGGGAGACCCGTCCCGGGATATCGGCCAGATCTGCGCCTCCATTCTCGACACGGAACCGATGTTCACGCCGGCAAAGGCCGCACTATGCCGCCGGCTGATAGCCCGGTACGGCGAGATTGCCGGCCAGGAAAGCCTGGAATACCGCATCGTAAGCCAGATCGCCCGCGCATTAAGGGAAACTGCACAGCGCCGCCCCCGGCAGCGCCGCTACCTTGTTAAGCAGGCCGGGCTGCTTGAACAGCACGGCCTGGATTATTTCCTGTTGTCAACCTGAAACTTGTAGGGGCGGGCTTCCACGCCCGCCCTCATGCAGGATTCCCCTCTGTCCGTGAGCAAAGTCACCGTCCCTCTGTCTCACAGGCGGCTCATGAGCCGCCCCTACAACTCTTAATCGGGGCAGACTTCTTTTATTGTCATTCTGAGCGAAGCGAAGAATCTCAATACTCCCCTCTTTGCAAAAGGGAGGTCGGGAGAGATTTATACAGGCTGCAGTGCATTTCCAAAAAATATAAATCCCCCTAAATCCCCCTTTAAAAAAGGGAGACTTTTTAATTACCCCCGAAATTGGGTAATCTGCGCCTGCCTCCGCATTAGCCGTAGGGCTGGGCTTCCACGCCCGCCCTCATGCAGGATTCTCCTCTGTCCGTGAGTCAAAGTCATGCCGTCCCTCTCTCACGGGCGGCTCATGAGCCGCCCCTACAACTCTTAATCGGGGCAGCCTCCTTTTATTGTCATTCTGAGCGGAGCGAAGAATCTCAATACTCCCCTCTTTGCAAAAGAGGGGGACGTGGGATTTTAATGGTCTAAAAAAGGGACTCCAGGCTGTAGCGGCGCAAAAAGAGGAATAAAGCCAGCGACAGAATCAGCACAGCCGCCGCTGCCAGGCGATGCCTCCGGGTAAAGGGCTGCTTTTCCAGGTAGCTCCGCTGCCGGTAAAGGCCGAAGGCGCGGCTCTCCATGGAGATAGTCAGGGTGTCGACCTTGCTCAAGGCGGAGAGAACCAGCGGCACAAAAAGATAGCGGACCGCCGGTATAAAATTTCTCAGCGAAATCTTCTCTATATCGATGCCTTTGGCCATCTGGGCATAACGGACCTGCTCGAGCTCGAGGAAAAAGAGCGGAATAAAGCGCAGCGCCGTGATCAGCGTAAAACCGTAGCGATAGGGCAATCCTGCCTGCATCAGGGCGTAAGCCAGGCGGTTGGGATCGGTCGTGGCGACAAAAAGATAGCTTGAACCGATGATATTGAGAAAGCGGAAAACCAGGAGCAGCCCGTGGGCCAATCCCAGAGACCAGATTTCGATCCGGAAAAATGCCAGTTCTTTCTGGCAGAGCAGTATCCCCTCGCGAACGAAGATCAGGTGCACCAGGAAGATAAGGACGCTGAAGATAATGATGAACCGGAGCTTGCGCCAGAAGAAGGAAAGGGTAAGCCCGGCTGACCGGTAGCCTGCCAGTAAAGCCGTAAACAGAATTAATCCGCAGAGGTAATGCGAAAGACCAAAGACCAGCAGGGTGAAGCAAAGGAGTATCTCCAGCTTGAGCAGCGGGTGCAGCCGGTGCATGGGCGTATCCGCCGGGTGGTAGCTCAGGCCGGGCAGGAAAGAGCGAAAGTTGCTGGTGACGCCTGCAAACGAGGGACGTTTACCTTTTGGGAACTGCCTGGCCTGGTTTAATTCTTCGTCTCGATTTGCTATTTATTTGGCCCTCCTGTTTCCTGGTTTAAATTCCCCCGTTTCCCTTTTGCAAAGGGGGGAGAAAAACGGCCTTTCCCAAAGTGGAAGGGGAAAGCTGTGCTGCCGGGCAGGTAATCTTCGTACCCCCGCCGGGCCAGCTCCCGAAACGCCTCCGCGGGGGGTGCATCGATCAAGAGCTCGCCCTCCTCCAGGAATAGCACCCGCGAGCAGCATTCCGCCACCACGCCCGGCTCGTGGCAGGCCATGATCGTAATACCTCCCCGGCGGCTGTGCTCGAAAAGGGCCTCCCTGAGCAGATCGAGCCGGTCCTGGTCCTGCCCCACCAGGGGTTCATCCAGAAGCAAGATACGGGGCTGGTAGGCCAGCACCGATACCAGGGTGAGTCGCTTCTTCTCGCCAATGCTTAAAGAAAACGGCAGCCTCTCCCGGTATCGCTCCAGGTCAAAGCGCAGCAACAGTTTATCCACCCGCGACAGGTTTTCTTGCCGGCCGCCGGCCAAAAAAAGCGAGGGCAGCCGTGCTTCTTTGAGCACGCTCTGTTCAAAAAGCTGGTGGTTGGGGTTTTGAAAGGTCAGGCCCATCTCCCGGGCCCGCCGGGTTACCCTAACCCCGGTGAGATCGCCTCCGCCAAAACAGATCCGCCCCCCGCCGGGCTGGACAATGCCCAGTAGGGTTAGCAGCAGGGTGCTCTTGCCGCAGCCGTTATCACCCATCAGGGCTACCGTCTCCCCCGGGTAGAGGATGAAAGAGAGCCGTTTCAGCGCCGCCTTCTGCCCGTAGTTCACGGTGAGCTCCTCCACCGAGAGGAGCGGCGAAGCCTCTGTCTTTCGATGTAGCTGCACATCCAGCCGTGCCGGCTGTTCCGGCTTTCCCTGTTGGAGCGGTTCTTCCATTTGGTTCAATTGCGCCTCTTTTGGCCCGGAAGAACCGGTTAAGAGGGCCGTGGCCCGCTCTTCCCGGCAATTGAAACCCGTATAAAGGTGACCACTCTGCATAGCCTTTTCCGGCCGATAATCGGCGATGAGCCGGCCGCGCTCCATGATGATCAGGCGATCGGCAAGAGGCAGAAGGCGCTGCAAACGGTGTTCGAAGATGATAATGGCCGAGTTCTGCTCGCGGCGCAGCTTTTCCAACACCGCCAGCACTTCGCGGCAGCCCCGGGGGTCGAGGTTGGCGGTGGGTTCATCAAGGATCAATAACTGCGGCCGCATTGCCAGCACTCCGGCAATGGCCACCCGCTGCTTCTCGCCTCCCGATAATGTGTGCAAGAATCGTTCCTTTAAACCGGCAATTCCCGCAACCGCCAGGGCCCATTCGAGGCGCCGCCCAATCTCCGGAGCGGGGAGCCCCAGGTTTTCGGGACCGAAGGCACCCTCGTCCTTAACCTGGAGGGTGCATAACTGCGCCTCGGGATCCTGCTGCACCAGCCCGGCAATACCCGCCAGTTCACCCGGCACAGTTGACCGGGTATCCCTCCCCCCGATGATCGCCCTTCCCTCCATCGTGCCGGCAAAACTTTGGGGAATGAAACCGGCCAGGCAAAAGGAGAGGGTGGACTTGCCGCATCCGCTGGGTCCGGTGATAGTGACAAACTCTCCCGGATACACGGTCAAATCGATCTCTCTTAGCGCCGGCTCCGCCGACCCGGCATAGGTGAAGCCAACCCCCTCCAGCAGCACGACCGGTTCTGGCATATGTGACGATCCTTTCCCAACTCGAACTCGTTCTGCTTTTATTTATTCTACCTTCAGGCGGGAGACCATCTTGACCCAGTGGCCTCCCTCGTAATTGCCGGCAATTAACCGGAGCATGTCATCTTCCTGGATCAAAATCATCAGATCGTCAGCCATCACCGCAGCAAGGTCAAATGAGACCTCGTATCCGTCGGTGGCGATCACCTTTAATGCGGTTGCTTCCGGCAGGGGAGCGGCCTCCTTGAGGATCTCTTTTACCGGGATGCCGGTATATTCCTGCGGGGGCACATAGGTAACCTGCCCCTTCAGTTCGGCCTCGATCGTGGTCTCGACAGAGGCAAACCTGGAGAGCGAAAAGGAAAGCTCGTGCTCAACCTTTCCTTCGACCCGGCACTGCGGCCCGCTCCAGGGCGGCTCGAAGATCACGGCGTAGTAATAGATGGCCCCGGCTGAAAAAGCGAAAATTAGTATGGAAACTACGATGATTTTTACCCATGCCGGCCGCCTTTCCCCCGCGTCACCTTGAGACCGGCCGGCTTCCGCCCCCCGGGTATCCCGGCCGGATCTCAGGCGCAGCAGCCCCGCTTCGTCAATCAGGTCAAGCACACCGGAGACAAAAAGCCCGGCAAAGAGGCACCCGGAGACCAGGGCGAGCAGGCAGATAAAGAGAATGTAGCCCAGCGGCGCCCCTGAAAAGTAAAGCAGCTGAAAGACAATCACATTGGAGGCTGCCGATAGTCCTCCGGCGACGGAGTAAGCCACCGGACCGTGACGCCGCATCAGCAGGATTACCAGGTCAACCACCAGCCCCTGGACAAAGGAGACCAGGACGATGGCAATCCCGTGGGTGCTTCCGGTAAGCAGCTCGACCACCCCTTTCAGAAGGCCGGCGATGGCGGCGGCGCCGGGCCGGCGGACCAGCCCCGCCGCAAGGATGATCCAGAAAACATGCAGCCCGGCGACAAACTGTCCGGCGCCGAAGGGGACTCCAAAAAGACGGTTCAGCAAATTTCCCAGGTAACCGACATAAGTGCTCAGCACCCCGCCGATACCGCTCAACACGGCCATTACCAGCAGATCACGGTTGGCAAAGTAATATCTCCTCTGCCGGCCGTTTTCCGTTGCTACCGGTTTCATTCTGAAATTACCTCCAATCTAACCACCGTTTTCACCCACCGGCCCCCGGCCGATTCATAAAGATGCCACCCCTGCCCCTCGGCTGAAGTGAGAGCACAATCTTCATTATCATACACTCCGTCCTCCGTGAAGAAGGCAATCCGGTAACCCTCCTGCCACTCCGGAACCGGCAGGCCGTTGAACTCTACGGCCAGGGCCATGATTCCCTGGCGCTCTTCCCAAACGCAGCTTTCCGGGTAAACATTTTCATAAGCAAATGCCTGGGCATAACCGTCAAGGGCATAGACCATCAGGGTGTCGCCGGGTTTCATCCCGCCGGCCTGCTCGATGAGAGTGCTTACCGGCACCCCCCGGTAAAGGCCTTCCCCGGCATAATTTCCCAGCTGATTTTGAAAAGAGAGCTCTTTCTCCATAACGGCATACTGGTCCAGTTCCTCCGGCGAAAAGATACAGTCGCCGGAGGGACCGTTGACGACCAGCTCTTCAGGGCGGGGCGGCGCATCAATTTTCACCGGCTCTATCTGCAGCCCCTCCGCGGCCGGCCGGCAAAGAGCAAAATGATAGTAGCCGCCCTCGTCATCTGCGGCGTACAGCGGCGCGCCGCCGCCGCCACTGACCACATAGTGCACTCCGGAAATGACCCGGTGATGAAACATGTGAATATGTCCTGCGAAGACCGCCTCCGCCCGGCTGGATGGATGCGAGACTATCTCCACGAAGGCTTCCGCCTGGCCGGGGTCCAAAAAGGCATGATCCTTCTCCCGGGGATCTACGGGAGGAACATGCAGAAAAACAAATCCCGGGGAAGCACCGGTCAAATTCTCCTGCAGCCAGGAAAGCTGTGCATCAGAGAGGCCCAGCGATGAACTGTCAAGGAAAACAAAGCGGAAACCGCCGTAATCAAAGCAGTACTCTTCCGGGGCCAGCCGGCTGCGATAATAGAGGGCTCCGCCTCCCCTGATATCATGATTCCCCAACACGGTATAGTAGGGGCAGTTAAGCTCCGCCATGGTCTCCTGAAAAGCGCGGTACTCTTCTTCGGTACCCGATGCCACCAGGTCGCCCAGGCAGATCAGGAAGTCAACTTCGTACATGTTTACAGCTTTAACAACCTCGGCCAGGACCTCATTGCGGCCCTGGCTGTCCCCGACCACAGCAAAGAAGGGCGTGCCAGCGGCAGCCTCCTCCGGAGGGCTTAATAGAAGCCGCTGCCGGCCGCTTCCTTTCAACGAAAGTGCCAGGCACGCCGTCGTTTCAGACACAACTGTGCAGGAGGCCGCCTGTTGTCCCGCCTCCGGTATCACCTTCACCTCCGTAGAGGCGGCAATATTTTCCACCACTATTTGAATCGGGCCGCCCTCTTCTTCCTCCCAGGCCAGGATGATTTCGACATCGGGGCGGTAAGCCCGCAAGCGAATCTCGCTATCCCGCGCCGGGATCTGCAGCGCACCGTCGGCGGCAATTTCCACCGCGGCCGGGGCCGGAGCGCAGGACAACAGGCCGGATAAGCCCGCCAGCAGGACCATCATCACCATTTGGAGAAGCCGTTTGCGCAGGGCAGGCATATTTGGAACCTCCTGATTGATTTTTTCGGGCGCGTCAGGCCCTCTACTCGGGGATATTGACCAGTCTGATCTCGGCAACCTGCTTCACGGAATGCTGTTTGCTGGGCAGGGCCGGGCCGACCAGCTGCACCGGTCCGGAGTTTTCGTCCAGCGGCTCATCGTTCTTCAAGTAAGCCAGGAAGACGCCGTCCACATAAGCCACTTCCTCCGAGCTAAGCTCCACGGTGTAACCGTCAGCCGCGATCACCTGGACGGTATATCCTTTCTGGGCCAGTTCGCGGTTGAAGCGGTAATGCTCATCATCGGCTCCATCGATCATGGAGACGAGTACCCAGAGCGGTACCCCAAAATAGGTAACCTCGGAACCGTCTTTAGCGGTAGTGACATATTCCTGTCCCGGATGGGTCGATCTGCCGCAGGTGGCAATGCTTTCAAAAGTGGAGCGATCGATGGTCGTCTCTTCGATCCCGCTGAGAATAAGCTCCCATTCGGCCACCGCGGGGACTACCTTGATCACAGCTACATCCTTAATCCAGAAATGGCCGTCGCTCAGGGTTTCTTTATCCTTGATGAAAGCGATGCGGGGCCCTTTATCCACAAGCTCTTCGGATGAACTCTTCAGGGCGACGATGGCCTCAAGCCCTCCTACCTGGAGCGGCTCTCCGTCCGGATTATAGGTCATGACGTCCCCGTTGCACTGATCATAGGTCAGCGTCATCTCGTAACCGTCCGCCGCCGTGATCTTAACGGCATCTTCCGCGGTGATCCCGCCGATCAAATCCAGGATGTCGAGCAGCTTCGGACCGGTTACCTCAGCCGGCCCGACCACTGTTCCCGTTGATTTGACAAACCCGCCCTCACCGGTCACCGCATCCAGCGAGGCCAGGTCTACGGTTTGGCTGTTGCCGTCACGATCAACCAGCTCGATTTCAACAGGTTCGCCCGCGCTTTCGCCGTTGCCGCCACAGGAGGCCGCCACCAGCAAACAACCAATGAGAGTTAACGCCAGGAAAAATATCTTATGTTTTCTGTCCAATGAAAGCACCCCCATTTTTTTGTTTTCATGACTTTAACTACAAAACAGAATTTAAATAGCCGGCGCCGCCATCCCCTCCTCTCCTGACACTGAATCATTCTGCGCAGAATATATAAAAAACCCGGCTCCCCAGGAGGCAACCAGGCTTAAAAAAACTGCCGGAGGGCAGTTTCAGGTAAACTTACCTCCTTTCCAAAAGGGAGGCTTGAAAATTTCTTTTCAAACCCTACCGTCTGCCCGCCATGGCCGTTCTTGGCTTTAGGTCGAAACAGCTCGGAGGAATGTTATTTTTTATCTAAGTTTTGGTGTTTATATAATAATTGGCCACTCCTTGGCGAAATTCCTGCCATGTAGTTAATTTGCGGCGAACTTTTTGCTCATTGCAAAATAATTGGATAGATCTATTTTTCTACTTCAGACCCCGATACTGACAGAAATGCCTTGAATGTGTTAAACTTAAACATGACCTCCGTACTAAAAAGAATGTTTCATGATGAATGGATTGTCACAACAGCAGATCGGCGAAACCTTCCTCTCTGAAATGAACAAATCCGGCATCCGCGAAATCTGGAAATATAGGCCTAAACCTATGGAGGTAAGAATTGAACCCCGAACTTGAGCACGAACGGCTTTTGGTGGAAATGGCTCAAACCGATATCAATGCTTTCGAAGTAATTTTCGAAGAATATTATGACCAGATCTTTAATTACATCCTGCGCCGTACGGGCAACGTCGAAGATGCCCGGGATATAACCGCAGAAACCTTTTTCAAAGCATTAAAAAATATCGGCCGCTTCAAATGGAGACGGGTCTCTTTTTCGGCCTGGCTTTATAAAATCTGCATACATGAAATTGCAGCTTTTTACCGGAAGACCCCTCGCAATTTGCTTTCGATGGAATACTTGCAATCCCGTGGTTTTGATCCCGTTTCACAGTATGATCTGGAAGAGGAAATCATGGCCGCCCACAACGCTCTTCAAAAGCACGAAAAGTTACTGCTCTGCAGCCGGGCCATAAAAGAACTTCCGGGCAGATACGCAGACGTAATTACACTGCGTTATTTTGCCGGAAAAAAAATCAGTGAAATCGCGCTAATCGTTGGAAAGCCGGAGGGTACTGTCAAATCCTTGCTTCATCGGGGCCTGCGAAAATTGAAAAAGATAATCCTAAAAGATAAAAATAGTGCAACCTTTTTTAAATAAAACCATTATTAAGGTTAAGGGGCGAGATAAAATGAGCCGATATCATGATCATGATGACATGAAAAAGATGCTGGAAAATTTAACATTGCCGCAAGTGGAAATGCCGGCGCACAAGAAAAAAACCAGAGAGATGCTTTATACCTGCAGACACTTGCAAACAAGGGAAACCGGCAAATTTTACTCGAGAGCCCCCAGAAAACTGGTAGAGGTGATCAAGTTGAAGAAGAAGGCTCTGGCAATTGTTATACCGTCAATCTTTTTGTTGCTGGGTGTTCTATATTTATCGACCCTGCTTTCTCCGCCCCAGGCCGTGGCCAACTTAACCCTGCAGGTTAACCCGGTAATAACCATGACTCTAGACGATGATAATACCGTCATAGACATTAAAGGGAAAAATGAAGACGGGGTGGAGATTATCACTATCTCCGACCTGCAAGGTAAAAAATTGGACGAGGCCCTTGCGGAAATAACATCCATTTTGTACGAACAGGGTTATCTGCTGCCTGAGGGCACGGTGGCAATGATGGTGCATGGCCCGGACAATGCGGATCAGGATAAACTTTCAGCAATTTCGAATCTGGCCAAAGAAACGGTGCAGGAAAATTTAATACGGCTTAATATCATCGTGCAGGTGGAAAGTTTTGTCTTGAGCGAGGAGCTTTTTGCTTACCTGGATGAGCTCGGGCTGACACCGGCAGACTACGTTGATCTGTTAAAAGCAAACCTGACGGAAGACGAAATCAAGGAAGTTATCAGGTCCCTGGAGCAGGCAGAGAACGATACGGAAGCACTGCTTTACTTAAAATTCAAGCTGAAAATCAAATCAGGCGAGCGAGAGCTATTTGCAGAGTTTAAGCAAAAACAGTTCGGCAACCTCGCCAAAGTGATGATCAAACAAAAAGGGCAGAAACATATTCAGCTGAAAGATTCCGATGCATATGAATACCTGCTCCCCATCCTGGAGGAGCTGGATCTCGGCGCTTCCCTGGATAAAAACGAGGTTGTCGATCGCGTCCTGGCCGCTTTTGGCTGGGAGGGATCTTATCAAGAATTCAAGATCGAGATCAAATTCGCAGATAAATCCTTTATGGACTTTAAATGTAAGGCCAAAGGGGAAGAGGCGCAGCGGGAGCGAGAACGGGATAGAGAAAAGGAGCGGGAACAGGATCAAGAACGGGAGACTGCGCTGCCCTATAGAAAGTTTGAACTGGAAATTGAATCTAATAAGCGCAAGCTGAAGGCAGAAATCGAGCAAGAAGATGGCGAAATCTCCGCCAAAATGGAAAGCAGCCGTGATGGTAAAAAAACCGAGTTGAAAGGCTCCGCCGCGCTTGAATATCTGCTCCCCATCTTGAAGAAGCTGGACCTTAACGCTTCCATGGACAAGCAAGAGGTTATGGACCGGGTTGTGACGGCGTTCGGCTGGGAAGGTTTTTACGAAGAATTTGAGATCAAGGTGAAATTCAATAACGGTTCCAATTTGGATTTTAAGTGGAAATGCGATTATGATGATGACGATTAGATGTGTTAGGTATGATTAAAGATCACTTGAAATAGAGGGGCCGGAGGATTTAGCAAGGAAGCATATCTATTTGGCATGGCCGCAGAAGCGGGCTGCCGTAAGAGCGTAGATCAAGGCAGCGGGGAGGAGATCTTTGATTTTTATATGTTCGCCGGCCGAGTGGGCTACAGCCATCTCTCCGGGAGCAAATATAAGGGAAGGAATTCCCCCGTAGGTTGATAATATGCCGGCATCGCTCCAGGCGGTAAAGGCACGCTGCTGCGGGGCGGCGCCCAGTACTGCAAAGGCACTATCCGCAGCGGCGGCAAGCAGGGGGTGGGAGGGTTCTAGCAGCGACCCGGCATGAAGGTAGCCCTCCTCCATCCGGCTGGCCTCCATCACCTTCATCGAACCTTTAAACCGGGGCTCTTCTTCGGCAAGCGAGCGCAGCAGTTCCTCGTACTCCTCCAGCACAGCCGCATAATCTTCCTCCGGGAGCCAGCGCCGGTCAACCTGCAGGATACATTCCCCGGCCACGGTGCTCGGCTGGGAGCCGCCGCGGATGAAGCCGTAATTCATGGAAGCGCTCCCGAGAAAGGGGTGAATTCTTTCTTTCAACTTGGGCGCCAGCTCCCGTTCGCATTTTCCAATGAACAAGCCCGCCATCCGGATGGCGTTCCGGCTGCCGGCCTGGCTGCCGCCGTGCGCGTCGGCGCCCTGAAAGGAAAACTCGAGCCATTCCAACCCTTTATGACCAAGGCATAGGTCAAAGCCGGTGGGCTCGCCCACAATGGCGCCGTCCGCCCGCAGCCCTCTCTTGACCAAGTCAACACTGCCGGCGCTGCCGTCCTCTTCGTCGATTACCCCGGAAAAAATAAAGTCTCCCTTCAGGATTATGCCGGCCCGGCGCACCGCGGCGCAGGCGGCAATCATGCAGGCGACAATTCCCTTGGTATCGACCGCGCCCCGCCCGTAAAGCCGCCCTCCTTCCACCCGTGGGCGGCAGGCGTCAGCCATGTCGTAGGGAGGTACAGTATCGAGGTGGCTGTTGAAGAGAAGGGTGCGGCCGCCGCCGCATCCAGGAAGCCTGGCCACGACATTGCAGCGGCCGTCCTTTACCGGGATCAGTTCTGAAGCGATGCCCTCTTTCTTAAAGAAGCGGTCGATATATGCCGCCACCGCGGTTTCCTGCTGCGCGATGCCCCGGTAGCTGGGAAGGCGAATCATGTCCTCGGCCAGGGAGACGATCTCCGCTTCATTAATATTTTGCTTGATCCTGGTATAAAGATCGTGCACCGCCGCTCACTCCCGCTGCCGGACTGAACCGGTCCTTTTTACGAATTCCTCCTTGATTCGCTCCAGCAATGCAGGATTGCGAAGGACCTTGTAGCCGGCAAGGGCCATGGCCTTTCCCACTTCGAGCATAACTTTGTAGGCCTGCGGGGTGCCGCAAAGACGGGCAAACTCAGCAGTGTGCACTGCCACCTCCCGGTCGGTAATGGCTACGAGCGGCTGGATGGAGGGGACCACCAGGCTGACATTCCCCATGTCCGTCGAGCCTGCGCCTACCTCCTCCTTCCGTTCGTTCCATTCCTCTTCGCTGACCTCTTTTAAGCTATCCCAGAAGATCTGGCCCAGGACCCGGTTGGTCAACATGGCATCATAGGGGTATTCGGTTTCGGCAATGCTGAGCCCGGTGCCGGTGGCCAGCGAGGCACCGCGGGCGCAGTTGAGTACCTTTTCAACCACCTCCCCGAGGTAGCGATTATCCATTGAGCGGATGCAGAATTCAGCGGCGGCACGGTCGGGGATGACATTGATGGCCTGCCCGCCGTCGGTAATGATCCCGTGGATGCGCACATCGTCGCGCAGCTGCTGGCGCAGGGCATTGATCCCGTTGAAGGTGAGAATTACGGCGTCAAGCGCATTGCGGCCGTCCCAGGGGTTGCCGGAGGCATGGGCATTTTCACCGTGAAAGGTAAAGGAGAAGGTGCGGCAGGCCAGGCTGGGATAATCGACGCAGCTTATATAATCGGGGTGGAACATCATCGCCAGGTCCACCCCCTCAAATACGCCTGCCCTGATTAAGTCAATTTTCCCGCCGCGCCCCTCTTCATTGGGAGTGCCGATCACTGAAACCGTAAAAGGCACCCCGGGATCGGTTCCGGCCAGCGCTACGGCCGCGGCAACGGAGGCGCCGGCGATGAGGTTGTGGCCGCAGGCGTGTCCGATTTCCGGAAGGGCATCGTACTCGGCACAAAAAGCGATGTGTAAGCCGCCTTCGCCCGCTCCGCCGCGGCGGCGGGCGATGAAAGCGGTCTTCTGGCCGGCGATCTCTTTTTCGACGGCAAAGCCCTTTGCGGCAAGATAGTCGCAAAGAATCTGCACGGCGTAGAACTCCTGGTCTCCCAGCTCGGGATGGCTGTGAATTTCGCGGCTTAGGCTCATCAGGGCCTCTTCTTCGGCAGCAATAATGTTGTTTATTTTCTCTAAACCATGGACCATGAGATGTCCTCCTTTTATCATTTATCATGCACGGCGGCGGCCGGCCTGGCTCTACAGGGAGCACCGCTCGTAGCGGTTGGTACAGGGGTTGCCAATCGCTACCGCGGCGGAAAGCTCCCGCAAGTTGAAGATAACCGAGAAGATGGTCCCCTCGGCCGCCGCTCTTTCATCTTCCGGGTGCCGGCAGATGGAAAGGGGGGCATAGAGGTGGTCCCGCAGCGACCCGGCGATAGCCTGGAAGGGCTCGCTGCTCCTTGCAAGGCCTTCGGCGAGCTCATTCAACCTCTCGAGCCGCTTTAGAGATCCCGGGCCGGCCCCATGCTCAAGCCGAAGCATCTCCGGCGCAAGATAATGATTGGTATGGTAAGTAAGCTTTTCCGCGGGAACATAGCAGTGGGCGCGGGCCGAAGTTTCCAGGTAACCGATGCGGCCGTCTCTTGACGCCAGGAGGTGATTATAGCCGCCGGCGCGATTCTGCGGCGTGGCCATCTCGACGGCCTGCTCAATGCTTTCCGCTTCCAGAACGGCCCTGGAAACCAGGACCCGGGGTATGCCGGGCTTGTTGTCTGTTGACGAGACGCTGTTGACACCCTGGGCTATCCCGGCCTCGTTCATCCCCACGGCGGCAAGAAAAGGAGCCGCCGTGATGGTGATAAAAGAAGGCTTATCCTTCGGCCGGGCCCGGTAAACGATTACCGAGCGGCAGTCGCGGTAGTACCAGTCTTCATTGTGACCGAGTAAAGCAGACCCTTGGGCCGCCATGGCTATGCCGGTGCAGGCGGGCGGCGCCGCCGGATCCAGCGCCTCTTCCAGGGAGTTTAAGAAGAAGAGCTCCGCAAAACTTAAGCCTGCGCCGGCGGCAAGGCCTTCGATCTCTTCAACCAGGTGGGGAAAGGCATCCCGGGCAGCCTGCAGGTAGTCGCCGGGAAGGGTCCAGGGGCCGGTCCAGCCTTCTTCTTTGAGTACGGACTTGTAATAGTTGACGGCATCATGCAGCTGGCGCCGTGCCGCGCGGCCCACGGTATAGCCGATATCATAATGGTTCCCCGAAGCCTGGATTATTTCTAGGGGCATAAGGACACTCCTTTATCTTTTATCTTTAAATCCCCCCCGGCCCCCCTTTAGAAAAGGGGGGGGTCCCTTTTGCAAAGGGGGGTGGGTGTCCTTTGAGAAAAGGGAGTTACGGCTGCGGGCGGGGGTTGAAGCCCGCCCCTACGTCTACACCAAATGCGCCTCCCGCGGGTGGGAGTAGAAACCAGTATCGGGCGGGGGTGGAACCCCGCCCCTACGCCTACACCAAATACATCTCCAGCGGGACATGCAGGCGGGGCATGCCCCTCCCATACATCCCCAAAAACAGGTACCCCTACACCCAAAACACAGGTGCCAGCGCGGGGTTAATCCTCTGACGGTTCCAGGGTGTATCTTAGGGTCATCTCTTCCCCGGGCTGGAGCTTGTAGCCGCGGCCGGAGTTGTTATCTTCAATTGCCTTCCATCCCTCTTCGCGGATGACCACGCAGAAGCGCTCTCGCGCCGCCACCAGGCAGGCAAAAGCGCCGTCGCGGCAGGCAGGCACGGCGGTGAGCGTCTCCCCGGGGGCGCTGTCCCGGTATCTTTTCAAGCATATATCGACCGGGTGGAGGGGCGCCTCCCCGGCAAAGAGAACCCGGCCGCTCACCCGGGCCCCGGCGTCGAGTGGCAAAATCATGTAGTGCTCCTCGCCGGCGGCTATCTCCACGGCAAAGTCCTTGCTTTTATAGTTCAATTCGCCTGCACGGGCCACCGCATAGAGCTGGTATTTCCCCGGGGGAAGGGCCAGCTCAAAGCTGCCGTCCGCAGCGGCGCGGGCTTCACCGGCGAAACCTTCAACCATGAGGTCACCCGAGGGATCGGAAACACCTCGCCAGGCCCGCACCAGCGCTCCCTTCAGGGGCGCCGCGGTGGCCCCGTCGAGCACCCTTCCGCAGAGCCTGCCGGTGCGGGGCTCGCGGGGATAAATGAGCACGGGCTCCGGAAGAGAGATAGAATGAAGCTCTTTATGAAAAGTCCGGTAAGGCTCCAGGATTTCATAGAGCGGAAACTGCTCATCCACGGCAACTGCATCAGCCGCAGCGGCACACTTGATTTTGAAGGAGCCGCCGGAACGGGTTACCGCCTGAACCATTACATTAAGCCCCTCTCCCCTGCCGCTTCTGCCGGGATCTACGGAGCCGCGGACGGTTCCCGCGCTGATGAGATATGAGCGCCCTCCGTCCGGCTCTCCATATTCCACCTTGCCGCTGAGGGTTTGCGCGGGAGCGGCTTGCAATTCAAAGGTGAGCTCGCCGGCCCTCGCTGCAGAGCGGGTAGCCTCGTCAATCACCAGGAGCGGGGCCAGCCAGTGCACCCGGTGGCAGTCACTGTGCTCCTCTACGGCGAAGGCCCACCCTTCGCGGTAGTCAAATCGCGCCGCCGGCATCATCAGGAAGGGGATCCTGAATTCCTGAAAGAGGGCCAAAATATCGCGGGGCGGCTCCGTCTCCCGGCCGCAGAGAAGGCATTCGCAGCCGGCTCCCTTGACCCCGGCCAGCTCCAGGTGGACCGGCATCAGCGAGGAGGGCAGATCGAGATAAAGATGGAGGTAGCTCGACATCACCCCGGTTTCGGCGCTGTCTTCGGCGTCAGGAGCAAGGCGGTAGAAGTCGCCCCAGCTGACAATATCCTCGCCGTAGGGCGAAACCACCTCCACATTGCGCGTGCGGTAATAATACTGGGTCGCCTTTCCGGGATGGACCGGCCTGCGCGCGCGCCGCCATCTCTCCTCCGGGATGGTGACGGTAACGCGGAAGCGGTCACGCGCCGGTCCCACCGGCTCAACTATGCGAGGCAGCGCCGTATCTGCAGCCTCCTTGCGGGGAGCGGGCACCAGGGCGGGGTCGCCGAGCAGGGCCTGCTGCTGCAGCGTGGCGGCGGTCCACCACTTGTAGCAGGCGCAGCGATCGGGAGCTTTCTGCTGCAGGATGGAGGCATAAAGGCTTACAAAGTTGCGGGTTTCCCGCAAGGCTTCTCCCACGCTCAGGCCCTTTACCAGCAGAGCCTCAAAAAAGAGGGGGTAGATGGAGGTGGCAAACTGCAAATCCTCGGAGGTGAGCCCCCCAACATAGCAGACCGCCCCTTTTTCAACCATGGCCAGGCCGAACTGTTCGCGGTAGGGGACCGGGATAGCCTCCCATTCCAGGCCGTCGGAGGCCGAGGTCCAGTAAGGTTCCATCCCCACAGTGGTGCAGGCCGACGCGTAGGCCACCAGCGGGGGAAGAGCCGGCAGATCGCGGCGCGTGAGGAAGCGCCCGCAAGTCTTCAGCGCTTCGGTGGTACCGTGGCCGGCGTAGAGGAAAAAATCGCTTTCTTTCAAAGCTGCGGCAACCCGCTCCGCGCAAGCCTCCTTGCCTTCAAGAATGGTCACCCTGTGTCCGCACTTCTCCAGGAGCGGCGTAAATTGTGTTTCCAGGAGCGGGTCGTCGGAATTAAAAATAATCTTGTAATCCACCTCGGGGCTGACGGCTACCAGCACACGGCGCCGCTCTTTTTGAGTCCCGGGGAGGCGGTGATAATATTTCGTGGTAAGGATCTGCGCGGAGAGGCCTCCGGGGCTTGACTGAAAGAGGCGCCCTTCGGCCGCATCGAAAAAAAGATCGTCATTGAGGCGCAGGTGGATATCCCTGGCCATCACTTCAGCGGTGCTGCCTATGGTGCGCCGGGTTTCGTAAATCAAGGGGATGGCTCCAGGTGAAGCCAGGAGAGCCATGTAGCGGGGGCGCAGTCCCGCCCCGGCTACAAAGCGCTGCAGCCTCTGTTCAATGGCCGCCGGCTCCGGTTCTTCCGCCGCGGCATCATGGGGAAAGACGGGACGGTAGGAGGCGCATAGCGGCGCCAGCAGGCTCAAGCCTCTTACCCAGGCCTCTCCCGGATAACGTGGCGCGGCGCTCTCTTTGTTTAAATCGGCGGAATTGTAGACCAGCAGGTAATCCAGTTCCTGCTTTTGCCGGAGCATAAACTGGGCCATGGCCAAGTCATCGGGCAGGGAGGCAAAGTTTTTTAATACGGCCTCCGCGGACAGCTCTGCGAGCGGCTCCGCCGGGCCGAGCCAGATAAGCGGCAGATCAAGTTTAACCCCCGATGCTGCGAACAGATCGCGGCATAGGGCCAGGAAATTATCGGCACCGCCGCAGGGAATAAAAAGGCAGCCCAGGCGAACGGCCAGGACCGCTCCCTTGATACACCAGGCGGGATCGTCTGCGGGAGCGCAGACCAGGCCCGGCGGCGGTCCGAAGCCCTCGAGCAGCCGCGCCGCATCCCCGGCTGCTCCTTTTAGATTCAGCTCCCGGTCGGCGCGCAGCGCTTCGCCGAAAGCGGCGTCGCCGGTAGCATCAGTTACCTGCAGCGGCAGCCTGGAGGCCAGCAGCTTCAGCGCCGAGAGTTCATCCGGCGCCTTTTCCGGGTCAACCAGAAATATATCGTGATCAGGCCTGGAAAGGGCGGCTGAAGCCAGCAGCAGGCTGCGCCGCCAATCCCGGGCCGACAGCAGCATCAGTTTGATTGACTCGCTCATAGAATAAGGCACCTCCAAATAATGTTCGCGGGCAGTTGTCTAGGGCTCATCGGGGAGCAGGGTGTAATATAGAAAGAGCTCCTCACCCGGGGCAAGCCTGTACCCGTGACCCTGGTTGTAATCCTTTATCGCCTGCCAGCCTTCCTCTTCAATCCAGATATAGAAGCGATCCTGGAAGCCCACCAGGCAGGAGAAGAAGCCGTCGGGGCGCACCGGCGTTGAAACCAGCATCTCGCCGCCGTCCTTTTCCGGGTAGCGCATCAGCGCCACGATAGCGGGATGGGGCGGCGGCGCGGCGCCATATTCAACCCTGCCGCTGACCACTGCGGCGGCGTCGAGAGGGAGCAACAGGTGCTGCTCCTCGCCGTTGAAAATCTCTATATTAACTGTCTTCGATTTATACTGCAGCCCTTCGTGCCGGGCCACGGCAGAAAGAATATACTTGCCGGCGGGCAGGTTAAAGGAAAAAAAGCCTGCGGCATCACTGCAGGCTTCGCCGGCGAAGCCTTCGATGAGGGGATCGCCCACCGGGTCTTCCAGGCCGCGCCAGACCCTGACCAGGGCTCCCTGCAGGGGGGCGGCGTTCCTCGAATCGAGAACTCTTCCGGATATTTTCCCCGTGTCAGCCGGGCAGAGCCGGATTTCAGGATGCGGCAGCGGCAGCCGCTCTTTTTGAAAGGCCCGGTAGGGCTCCGCCAGTTCATAGAGGGGAAACTGCTCTGAAACAGTGAGCAAACTGGCCGCTTCGGCACAGGTGAAATCGAACACGCCGCCCGGGCGGGTCAGCGCCTGGTAAACAATATTCAGCGGCGCTTCAGGCGCAGCCTTCCCTGTGGAGCGGCCTTCCCCCGCCGGCTCTGTGCCTGCCGCAGGGACGGCGGCGCTGACAAGATAGATTCTGCTGGCGTCCGCTTCGCCGTCACCGGGAGCACAAACCCGGCCGCTTACCGTTTGCGCCGCCGCTGTCTCCACTTCAAAGAGGAACTCCGCCGCCCTCACCGCAGTGCGGGCCGCCTCGTCTATTACCAGCGCCGGCACCAGCCAGTGCACCCGCGGGCCCCGGCCGGGGCCCCGCTCTTCCACGGCATAGGCCCATCCCGGAGTCATATCCATCCGGGTAGGCGGCAGGAGCAGGTAGGGGATGCGAAAATCTTGAAAAGCCGCCTTGAGATCAGCCGGCGGCTCTACTTCCTTGCCGCAGAGCAGGCACTCGGCGCCGGCCGCTTTTGCCTCCGCCAGCTTAAGGCGCTGCGGGTAGCACCCCGGCGGAAGGTCAAGATGCAGGTGCAGATAACTTGACATCACCGCCACTTCAGTAATCCCCTCGGCATCGGGAGCAACGCGGTAGTAGTCACCCCAGCTGACCACATTTTCGCCGGAGGGGGTGTACACCTCTATGGCCCGGCTGCGGTAATAATACTTCGAGGGGGGCAGCGGGCTGACTGCGCTTCTGGAGCGGCGCCAGCGCTTTTCAGGGATGGACACCCTGAGGCGGCAGCGTTCCCCCTCCTCTTCTACCTCCTGCGGCAGGGCGGCGCTTCCCGGCGCCCGCCGCGGGCAGGGCACCAGGGCCGGGTCTCCCAGCAGGAGCTGCTGGTGAATTGCGGCGGCCGTCCCCTGCTTGTAACAGGCATAGCCTTCGGGAGATTTCTGCTGCAGCAGGGAGGCGTAGAGGCTGACAAAATTGCGCAGCCGGCGCACGGCTTCGCCGACGCTGCAGCCCTTGACCAGCAGCGCCTCCATGAAAACACCGTAAACGGAAGTGCTGTATTGCAGATCCTCCAGGGTGGTGCCGCCCACGTAGCAGACTGCCCCCCGCTCAACCATGGCCAGCCCGATTACCCCGGGGGCGGAAACGGGAATAGAGTCCCAGTCCAGGCCGTCGCTGGTTGAATACCAGTGCGCGTCTACCGCCGCCGTGGAGCAGGCCGAGGCGAAAGCCACCAGCGGGGGCAGGGGAGGCAGTTCGCGCCGGGAAAGGAAGCGCCCGTGAGTGTGGAGCGATTCGGGACCGCCGTGCCCGGTGTATAAGAAGAAGTCAGTCTGCGGCAGCGCGGAGGCGATGCCGGCATAATGGGCTTCCTCGCCGGCGAGGATATTGACCCGGCAGCCCGCCTCCTGCAAGAGCGGCTTCAGCTGGCACTCGATTAAGGGCCCATCGCTGGAAAAGATAATCCCGCCTTCCACATGCGGCATGGTCACCACGAGAACCTCTTTTTTCCCTTTTTCCGCTGTCTTATTGCCGTTAATGCGGTGGTAGTGCTTTGATGAGATTATCTGCAGCGAGAGGCCGCCCGGAGTAGACTGGAAAAGGCGCCCTTCGGCCAGATCAAAAAAAAGGTCGTCATTCAGGCGGACATGAATATCGCGCACCGCCACTTCGCTGCGGCTGCCGATATCCAGGCGGCGGTCGTAAATAAAGGGGATGGCCCCGGGTGAAGCGAGGATGGCCAAATATTCCGGCCGCAGCCCGGTCCCGGCCACAAAATCGTTCAGCTCTTTTTCGATGGCCGGCGCGTCCGGCCGGGCGGTACAGGCATCAAAGGGAAAGACAGGGCGGTAAGAGGCGCAGAGGGGTGCGAGCAGGCTCAGTCCCCTGACTCGATAATCTCCCATGGAGAGAGAAGCTGCCGGGCGCTCAAAAATATCGTCAGAGTTGTAGAGCAGCAGGTAGCCGGGCGGCTGCTTCAGCTGCCCCATGAAATCTGCCAGCGCAGCATCGTCGGGAATAAAGGAAGCCTGCTGGCAGGGGCCGCAGCCCCTGCAGATTGGGTCACATTCTGAAGCTGGCCCGAGCCGCACCAGGGGCAGCCCTTCCGGCAGCTGCGGCCATAGGGCCAGGTTTTCTTCCGGTAAAAAATGATAGCCGAGGCGGACCGCCAGCACGGCCGCCTTAAGGCAGCGGGAGGGATCGTTTTGCGAAGCGGTGACAAGACCGCGGAGGGGTCCGAAGCTCTCCCGCAGCAACTCCGGATCGATCACGGGCGGCAGGTGAAAGCGCTTTAGCAAAGCTGCAAGCTCCGGAACACCACGGAGGGCATCACCAAGTGAGGGATCCGCGGTCGCATCGGTCAGGGTAACCGGAAGCCTGGCGGCAAGAAGCTTTAACGCGGCTATTTCATCTTCCATACGGCCCGGGTTCACCAGGAATATTTCGCAGCCGGGCTGCGCCAGCGCCGCGGCGGAATAAACCAGTCCGCTGATCCAGTTATCTATGGAGAGAAGGATTATGTTCAATTTTTGCTGCATTAGAGTAGCCTCCTTGATAAAATCCCCCCCCGGCCCCCCTTTTGCAAAGGGGGGAGTATTGGTTGTACCTTTAAAAAAGGGAGGAGTATGTACAGGCCTAGCCTGTAGGAGCAGCCCGTACGGTAAAGGAACAGGTAAAGGGCTATATGGCAGCCCCTGCCATTTAAATCCCCCCCGGCCCCCCTTTCCCCGGCACCCCTTTTGCAAAGGGGGGAGAACTTATTAGCTGTCGAGCAGGTGGCAGGCGGCAAAATGGCCGGGCCGGACCTCCCGGTAAAGAGGCACCGCCTCCCTGCAGCGCGGTTTCGCCTCGGGGCAGCGGGGATGGAAGCGGCAACCTGCCGGAACATTTACCGGGTCTGGAGTTTCTCCTTTCAACAGCGATTGCTGCGTGATCACCTTGCGCCGCGGGGTTGGAATAACCGAGACCAGGGCCCTGGTATAAGGATGCAGCGGCTCTTTAATTACCTTATCGGCGCTGCCCAGCTCCACGATTTTCCCCAAATACATGATGGCGATCCTGTCCGAGACCAGCCAGGCCAGAGAGAGGTCGTGCGTGATAAAGAGATAGCCGATCCCCTTCTTGTCACGCAGGTCGACCATGAGCTTGAGAATGCCGGCCCTGATGGAAAGATCGAGCATGGAGACCGGTTCATCAGCCACGATGAATTTGGGATCGAGCACCAGCGCGCCGGCGATAGCCAGCCTCTGGCGCTGCCCGCCGCTCAATTCGTGGGGATAGCGGAGAAACAGCTCTCGCGGATTGTGCAGCCCCGCGTCGACCAGCGCCTGTGCGACCCGCTCCTCTTTCTCCGCCAGGCTGCGGCAAAGATTGTTCACCTCCAGCGGCTCGGCGACAGTGCTGAACACAGTCTGGCGCGGGTTCAGCGACTCGTAGGGATCCTGAAAGATGATCTGGGCCTCCTGGCGGAAGGCGCGCAGCCTCAAACGGTTGTATGAGCGGACATCCTCGCCTTCGTAGAGCACTTTTCCCCCGGTGGGCTCAACCAGCCTCAAGATAGCCTTGCCCGTGGTTGTTTTCCCGCTTCCGGACTCACCGGCCAGGCAGAGAATCTCTCCCTTGCCGAGCTCAAAGCTGACCCCGTCCACGGCCCGGACCACCGGTGTCTCCTTGCCGAACATTGACTGCATGAATCCGGTCCGGACGGCGAAATGGACCTCCAATTGATCTACGCTGACTAAGCTCTGCATGATTTCACCTGCCTGTCCAGAAGATGACACGAAGCATAATGATGATTATTGATATTAATCGTTCGCGGCTGCGCCTCCCGGCAGAGGGGTTTCGCTTCAGAGCAGCGCTCGTGGAAGCGGCATCCCGGCGGCGGATAGAGCAGGTTCGGCGGATTGCCGGGAATTGATGAGGCCAGGGCGCGCTCCCCCTCGATATCGGGAAAGGCGGCTATTAGAGCCCGCGTGTATGGATGAGCCGGCCTGGTAAAGACCTCTTCGGTCGGCCCGTACTCGGCAATCTGCCCGGCATACATAACCGCAACCTTGTCGCAGGTTTCGCCGACCACCGATAGGTCGTGGGTAATCAAGATCAGCCCCATCTCGATCTCTTCCCGCAGCTGCTGCAGCAGCTGCAGCACTTGCGCCTGCACCATGACATCGAGCGCAGTAGTGGGCTCGTCGCCGATAACCAGCCTGGGGTTGCAGGCGATAGCCATGGCGATCATGGCCCGCTGCCGCATCCCGCCGCTGAATTCATGCGGATATTCCCGGACCCGATCCGGGTCTATTTCCACTTTTTCAAAGAGAGCCCTGGTGCGCTGCCAGGCTTCCCTGTCGGTCAGCTTATCATGAATTTTAAGAGTCTCGGCAATCTGATCGCCAACGGTGCGCACCGGGTTCAGGGCGTTCATGGCGCCCTGGAAGATAATCGAAATCTCCTTCCAGCGTATTTTCCGCATCTCTTCTTCGGCTGCCGTAACAAGCTCTTTACCGTCAAGTTTAATGCTGCCTCCAGCAATCGAAGCATTTTCAGGTAAAAGCTTTATCAGGGAAAGCGCTACCGTGGTTTTGCCGGAAGCCGATTCCCCGACCAACCCCAGAGCTTCACCTTTTTCCAGGCGCAGGGAAACGCCCTCGCAGGCCCTGACGCGACCTTCTTTAAGCTTGTAATAGGTGGTTAAGTCGTTGACTTCAAGCAGAGTCACGGTTAACGCCTCCTCAGTTTCGGGTTCAGAACTTCGTCGAGGGCATACCCGATAAAAGTGAATCCCAACACCACCAGGACCACGCAGACGCCCGGCGGGATCAGCCACCACCAGGCTCCAAATGAGACCGCCCCCATCTCAAAGGCAAAATGGAGCATCATGCCCCAGCTCATCCGGGTGGGATCGCCCATGCCCAGAAAGCTGAGGGTTGTTTCAGAGAGAATGGCCACCGCCGCCACCAGGATGGTGTTGGCAAAAATAAGCGGAAAGACGTTGGGCAGAATGTGGTGCACCATGATATGAAGATCGCCCGAGCCGATAGCCCGCGCTCTCTCCACGTATGGTCTTTCCTTAATGCTCAGGGTTTGCGAACGGATAATCCGGGCTGTCCCCGCCCATCCGGTAATCCCAATCACGAAGATGATGTTCCCCAGGCTCGGGCCGAGGAGAGCGGCCATCACCAGCATCAGGGGCAGCCAGGGAATGACCAGGAAGATATCGGTGAAGCGCATCAGGATCGTATCCACGGTTTTGCCGTAGTAGCCGGCGGCAATGCCGATAATGGCGCCAATGACCATGGAAATAACTGTCGCCGCCAGGCCAACCAGCAATGAAATCCTGGAGCCGACCACCACCCCGGCAAAGACATCCCTGCCCAGGTCGTCCGTGCCCAGCCAGTGCGCGGCGCTCGGCGGCTGGAGAACCATTTCCGCCCCTTCAATTTCGCCGGTGTAAGTCACCAGGTGCGGTCCCACCAGGGCCATCAGCGCAAAGAAAAGCAGGATGACCAAGCCGGCAATGCCCATGGTGTTTTCGCGGTAGACCCCCCAGAAGGTGGATAGATTTTTTTTCAGCAGTGTAAAGCGATCTTTTCTTGTTTGCGTCTGCAGCATAACCAGCCCCTCGATTATGATTTGACCCTGGGGTCAAGGTAGCGGTATAAGAGATCGGCGCAGAAGTTGGCGCCGACCACGCACACGGTCACAAAAAGAAAGATCCCCTGCAGAAGGGGGTAGTCCCGCCCCATGAGCGCCGTATACATCAACCGGCCCAGCCCCGGCCAGGAAAATACAGTTTCAACCTGAATGGCCCCGCCGACAATAAAGCCCAGGTTCATGGCAATGAGCGTGACCATGGGCAGCATGGCATTGGGCAGGGCATGCCGGCGCAGCAGGTTCCTGTTGGAGACGCCCTTGGCCCTGGCGGTGAGCATATAGTCCTCGCTCATTACTTCAAGCAGCGAGTTGCGCATGATCAGAACATATTCGCCAATTAAAATAAGGGCAAAGGTAACCGTGGGCAATAACATGTGCCGCAAGAGGGAGCCCAGCTGGCTCCAGATGGTGGCATAATAGGTTCCCGGCACACTCATACCGCCAATGGGGAAAATTGGCCAGTAAACCGCAAAGAGCATCACCATCAAAATACCCACCCAGAAAGAGGGCATGGAATAGAGCACCAGCGAAAGAGAGAGCCCCGCCACATCGAGTTTACTGCCTCTTTTCCAGGCGAAGATCACTCCCAGAATTACTCCAATAATTATGGAAAGGATGGTCGCCGTGCCGGTCAACAGCAGGGTCGGCGGAAGCTTCTCCATGATCACATCCAGAACCGGCTTGCGGTAGACAAAGGAATGGCCCAGGTCTCCCGTAAACAGATCTCGCAGATAGTATCCGAATTGAACAAACTTGCTCTGGTTGAGGCCAAACTGCTCCGTAATCCGCTGCAGCGCCTCGGCAGATATCTTGGGATTACGGATGAGAATCCGCACCGGGTTGCCCGGCATAATCCGGAATAGAAAAAAATTAAATACCAGCACGACAAATATGGTCAGTACCGTTTGCCCCAGTTTGCGCAGAACATATCCGCGCATCTTCAAGTTGAACGCACCTCCGTCCCATACCTTTGGGCAAGGCCCGGCCCGGTAGAATGACCGGGCCCCGTCCAAAGGAAGCCTGTATGCATCTAACTCATGGGATTAATTGATCGGTTCAAGTTTCTCATAGGTTTCAATCGTGTTCGTAAACATTACCGGTCCGCCGGCGGGGTTCTGGACCCAGCCCTTGAAGCGGTCGGTGCGGTAAGCCTGTAACTCGGGGTCGTATGAAAGGATGATATAGGGAGCATCCTCGTATACAATCCGCTGCATTTCGTGGATTATTTCCTGTCTTTCATCTAGATCAAGTGTAAACTGCTGCTTTTCGTAGAGCTCATCGTATTCCGGATTGGAGTAGAAGGAGTCGCTCCAGGACATGATCTCACCGGTGGTCATTATCTTCAGGATCGATGAGGGGTCCACATCCACAAACCAGCCCCAAATGAAAAGGTCAAAATCGCCTTCATAGATCCTGTCGGTAAGCGTCCCTTCATCAATGACCTCAATTTTGAGATCGATGCCGGCCTCTTTAAACCACTCTTTCATCAGCTCAGCCGCTTTCCGGCTGTCGGGAGACTCCGAGCGGACTGATACAGTGAAGGACAACGGCTCACCGTCGGCGCTTGCCCGGATGCCGTCGGATCCCACCTTGTATCCGGCCTCTTCAAGAATCCCTTTTGATTTTTCAATGTCAAAACTGCGGAACTCATCTGCGTCGAGCTTCAGGTGCCAGAAATCATAGACCGAGGGCACCAGGGTGGAGCCGGTTTCGCCGTAGCCGAAGAAGGCCACCTCGAGAACTCTTTCCCGGTCAATGGCATGTTCCATGGCGGCGCGCACTTTCGGGTCGCGCAGCAGCGGATTGCCGTTGGAGGCGGGATCATCCCAAACGTTAATGGCAAGCTCGGTAAAAGCGGGGGTCATCGCATCAAGCAATTTAATGCCTTCGGGAGCTTCTTCCTGCAGAGCCTTGAACTGCGCAGCCGGGCAGGAGGTGATGGCGTCGATATCGCCGCGCTTGAGCGCCTGAACCATCAGGTCGGCATTGGCAAAGGTCTGGAAGATGACCTCGTCAATCTTGGGAGCTCCCTTGAAATAATCTTTGTTTGCCGCCATCCTGGTATATTCGCCGGTAACATGTTCAACTACCTGGAAAGGCCCGGTCCCGATGGGTTCGGAATTTTCATAATCCGAATTGGCCTCCTCGGGATCAACATTTTCCCAGATATGCTTCGGCAGGATAGGAACAAGGATGTTGGGCATCCAGGCCAGCGGCTCTTCAAGCGTAATCACCACTGTAGTCTCGTCAGGAGCCTGAATATCTGTCATCGCCGCCACATAGTCGACAAAGTAACCGAGTTCATTATCCCGGATATATTCAAAGGTAAACTTCACATCTTCGGCGGTAAAAGGTTCCCCGTCATGCCACTTGACTCCCTCATGGAGTATGAAAGTCCAGGTGAGGCCGTCTTCAGAAACTTCCCATTCCTTGGCCAGGTCGGAAACAACATTCATGTTTTCGTCCCAGGTGATCAACCGGTTGTAATTGAGATTCATCACCTCGTAGGCCTGGTACGACCAGATGGTCATCGGGTTCAAGCCTTCTATCTCCCTCAAGAAACCGACTCTTAAAACATGCCTGTCCGATTCACCCGGGGAGCATCCTATCAAGCCGGCAAAAAGGGCCAACACCATTAATGCAGCCAGTACGGTCAACCAGCGGGTATGCTTAACCATATCTTGCCTCATCCTCCTTGGTTTCTGTTTGTGTTACCCTATCTGTTTGTTCATCACCTGTCATATGCCCGGCCATACTAAAATGAAATCAGTGGCTGATTACCTCCCTTCAACCGAAAAGCGTTACTTAACATAGATCCTGCTTCTTGATCAGAACGGGGATCCTCCGGGCGCTGCCCACGGGATCGCAATCCTCTCCGGAAATTTTTCATCGAGCAACCCGCTCGTCCCTGGCTTTTTCTAGAATGAGGTCGAGCTCACGGCAGAGCTTTTCGTCCAGGTAGGGGCCGGGATGTGCATCCAGCAGCTGGTTGACTTTTTCTTTGGCTTCCGCCCTGATATCGGGACAGCCCCGGGACCGCCATTCTTCGAAAGGCAGCGCGTTGCCCAGTTTCCCCTGCCAGAGTTCGCCTTTGCGCATAAAGTCGCGGGTATGCTCCTGAGCCAGGAAATTACCGCCATCCATGACCGCCTTGATCACTTCCAGCCCGATAATCTCATCATCTACTTCCAGATCCCTGCCGAGGCGGTGCATGAGCATGCCGTAAATTTCATTGTCAATGACCATCTCTTCGGCGCTGGCCAGGAGGCCGCCGTTGAGCAGCCCAAACCCAGAGACCATCGTCGCCCGCGCCAGAACCGGCGGGAGGCAGTTAATCGCCCTTTCGTAGCCTGACTGGATGTCGGGCACCGAGGCGCCTGTATCCATGCCGTATACGCCCGACGGCAGGCCGTAGTAGCGGGCAACCTGGGCCACGCAGGCTCCCGAGAGGCCCAGGTCAGGATCTTTACCGCCGACAAAGCCGGTCCGCATGTTCGCCGAAGCGAGGCGGCAGGTATAGACCAGCGGGCAGCTCCGATTGACCAGTTTAGCCAGGGTAAGGAACGCAAGCTGCTCCGCGTTCTGCTGAACCAGGCCGCCGACCAGGGTCATCGGGGCTGTCAGGCCCCTGGTAGGGCAGGGCAGCATGGTCAGCGGAAGGCCCAGCCCGGCACAGTCGACAATTGCCTCGGCAATATCAGCGGGAAAGTTCAGCGGGCTAAGCGGGGAGATGGAGATCGTCCCCATCGGTTTGTTTTTGAGCTTATCCAGGCCGCCCCGGATGGTGGCGGCCACTTCGATGAGGTAGCGGGTTTCCCATGAATCTGAAGCGGTTCCGATATCAACGGGTTTCCGCGTATTTTTCATCGTGTAGACGGCCATGCCGATGTTGGCAATCTCTTCAGGGATGTCGGTGGCGCGCAATGAAGGCACGACCAGGTCGAGGTACGGGAGACTGTCGCTGAGACGGGCAAAATCCTCCATGTCCTTGACCTTCGCCTCCCGGATCTGGTCAGTTTCATGGTCCAGGAGCACCGATACGGAGCCGAAGTTGTGCGAGTAAGAGCGCTCTGCTTCGGTCAGGGGCAAAACAATTGATTCATCTATACCGTAAAAAGTCAGGGGGACAGGATCTTTCAAGGCATCTTCAACTAGGCCTGAAGGAAAATAAATCCGCCCGTCCTTTTCGGTGCATCCCGCGCTGAGCAGGATTTCCCGGGCGCGCTTGCCTTCAATTATGACGCCGGCCTGCTCCAGGATTTCTAAAGTTGCTGCGTGAATTTTTTCCAGGTCTTTTTGGGAAAAAGGTTCAAAAATCACTTCGATAAGCCTCCTTCGTGGCAGATGTTCAATAGTAATAAATCTCCCCTAAAACCCCATAAATAGAGGGACATTCTTGTCCTAGCCCAACCTTACTCCAGGGTTTCCGCTCTCCTTCCGGATCCCCGTATTAAAAAAAAGGCGGGGAGAATATAACAGGCTGCAGTTAAAGTCCCAGCATCTCTTTAACTTTTTTTACACCTGAGATGGCATCAGGAGCATAGCCGTCGGCACCGACCTTCACGGCCCATTCTTCGGAGAGAGGCGCTCCGCCGACAATTACCTTAACCCGCTCGCGAAGGCCCTTTTCCTTTAACAGATCGATCACTTTCTTCTGCTCCTGTATCGTCGTCGTCATCAGAGCAGAGATGCCCAATACGGCCGCCTCCTTTTCCCTGACCGCCTCGACAAAAGTTGCCGAAGAGACATCCACACCCAGGTCGATGACGTCAAAACCGGCGGACTTCATCATCATGATCACGATGTCCTTGCCAATGGAATGAAGATCCCCCTTAACAGTACCGATAACCATGCGAACTCCGCCGTCCTGTTCGCTCTTTTTAATCAGCGGCGCCAGGTAATCAATCGCTCCGTTCATCGCCTCAGCCGCCAGCATCATATCGGGTAAGAAATATTCACCCTCTTCGAACTTGTCTCCGACAACATAAAGCCCTTCGGTTAAACCTTTGCTTATCACCAGGGAAGGTTCGATACCTGCCTCGACCGCTTCTGCAACCCGGCGCAGGGTTGTTTGTTGTAAGCTAGATCTACCGGGAATTGCAGTGTAAGGTTCCCTGAAGTTGCAAAGTAAAATTCCCTGTTTCTGCAGAGATAAAGAAGGCCATTGCAGCAGCCCCCAAGAAAACTACCC
>Ga0116188_1000395_pt1 | contig 45585 bp, 39 predicted proteins | sample AD_JPNTR2_MetaG_FD_89807 | JGI IMG/M metagenome (GOLD analysis project Ga0116188, IMG submission 89807) | Active sludge microbial communities of municipal wastewater-treating anaerobic digesters from Japan - AD_JPNTR2_MetaG | ecosystem: Engineered > Bioreactor > Anaerobic > Digestate | place...
AAAGCCTGAATACGGAATTTGTCTCCTTCCGCAATCTTCACATTGACACGGACCGAATCCCCGGGACGGAACTCCGGCACCGCCTGCTTCGAGTATTTCTTCTCAACCAACTGAATCGGATCCATGCTTACCTCACTCGCTTGTTTTCAAAAGATCGGGCCGACGGCTTCGCGTCAACGCAAGAGCCTGTTCTTCGCGCCACCGCCGAATCGCCTCATGGTCTCCGGAAAGCAACACCGCCGGTACTTCCCATCCCCGAAACTCCGCCGGGCGCGTGTAATGGGGATGGTCCAGGAGACCGTCCACGAAGGAATCCTGCAATGCGGATTCTCCTTCTCCCAAAACACCGGGCACCAATCGTACGACTGCGTCGACCACTACTGCAGCCGGCAACTCTCCACCTGAAAGCACGTAGTCGCCAACGGACACCTCTTCACTCACAAGGTGATCCACCACTCGTTGGTCCACCCCCTCATATCGGCCGCACAGAATAATCAAGCGTTCTTCGAGCGACAATCGTTTTGCCGCTTCTTGATCAAACCGCCGCCCCTGGGGGCTCATCAACAAAACCGGTCCGGGAGTCGCATCTTTCCGGCGACAATCCTCAACCGCCCGAAACAACGGCTCAGGCTTCATTACCATGCCGGGCCCACCGCCATAAGGACGGTCGTCCACCGTACGGTGACGGTCTTCGGCAAACTCCCGAAGATCCCACACACAAATCTCAACTCTTCCCGATTCACGGGCCCGCCGGATCATCCCGAACCGGAAAACCGTCTCCAACATGGCCGGGAAGATCGTCAACACATCGATCTTCATGCTTTCCCGTCGGGGCGGTGTTCGCGCCGGCGCTTTTTCCGCGACACGGATGACACCGCCAGGCCCGTCAATCCGGGCGGCAAATTCACCTCGATTCGGCGACGGCCCACATCGACGAGCCGTATAAAATCCCCCACCAGAGGGATCATGAACTCGCGCCCATCATCGGTCACAACCACCAGGTTGGAGAGCTCCCCCGAAACGTGGTGTACTCCGGAAACCCGACCCAGCGCTCGGCCGCCGTCTTCTACTGAGCATCCCTGTAAGTCCGAATCGAAATACGTATCTTCGGGGAGCTCAACTCGCTCATCCGCCGGGATTCGAACCTCACAACCGACCAACTCGGCCACCTCGTCGGGCCGGCCACGCCCGGCGAACTTTAGGATGACCCTCCCCTGGTGGAACCAGCATGCTTCGATCCGTTCCTCAAAAGTGCCCTGCGGCCCCACCAGAGTCACTCTATCCAGGCGGTCAAACCGCTCCGGAAAGTCCGTCAAAAGCTCCGCGGACAACTCACCGCGGATCCCTCGCGTCTTAATGATCTTTGCAACAGTTACGAGGTCGTCCAACTATTCGAGGATCTCAAGGACAAAGCGCTTGCGCAGCTTCATGCCGGCTGCGCCGAGAATCGTCCGGATCGCCCGTGCCGTACGCCCTTGCTTCCCGATAACCTTCCCCAAATCCGGCTGAGCGACACGAAGCTCTAAAACCGTGGTCTGTTCCCCCTCCACCTCCGTAACAGTAACTTGTTCAGGATGATCCACCAGGGCCTTGGCGATATTCTCAACCAACTCTCTCATGCTCCCTCCCACACCACGCTCCTTTCAGAACTGCCTCAGTTCGCATTGAAAGACCACTACGCCTCCGGTTCCGCCGAAACCGTGGGTTCTCCTGCAACTGCCGCCCCCTCCGCCTGCCGCGCCCGACGGATAAGTGCCTGCACGGTGCGCGTCGGCTGGGCCCCCCGCGCGATCCAGTGATCCACGCGATCCAGTTTGATCTGTAAACGCTCACAGCGATCCAGCGGGCAAAAATGCCCGACTTCCTCGACAAACCGACCGTCTCGCGGATTTTCCCGTTCTGCCACCACGACCCGATAATGAGGAGCCTTCTTAGCACCTTTCCGCGTCAGCCTTATTCTTAGCAACGTGAACCTCCTACGTCAATCAGCAAAATGCGTATTTTAACAAAAGTTATGCCCTGAATGAAATCAGCGTCTACGACCCAACTGCAACAGCTTACGGCTCAGTTTTCCATTTCCCAGATTGTGCAACATCTTGCGGGCTTGTTGGAATTCCCTCAGCAGTTGATTTACCTCTGAAACCGGGCGACCACTGCCCCGCGCAATACGTGCACGACGGGACCCGTTGATCAGTTTCGGATTCCGTCGCTCGGCAGGAGTCATGGAACTGAGGATCGCATCGTAATGCACCAGTCGCTTCTCTTCCAGATGGACATCCTTCATTCCCTTCAGCGGGCCGACCTGAGGAAGCATTCCAAGAATCTGCTCCAATGATCCAAGCTTACGCACCTGTTGCAACTGCGTCCGAAAGTCGTCCAGCGTGAACTCGTTGCGCTTCAGTCGGCGCAGAAGGGCTTCCGAAGCCTCGCGATCGGCGGTCTCTTCGGCCTTCTCGATGAGCGTCAAGACGTCTCCCATACCCAAAATGCGACCCGCCAAGCGGCTGGGATGAAACACCTCCAAAGCGTCGTACTTTTCTCCAACACCGATAAATTTGATGGGTACCTGGGCCACCGATCGAATCGAAAGTGCCGCTCCTCCTCTGGCGTCTCCATCCAATTTGGTCAGAATCACCCCCGTAAGTCGGATACGACGACTAAATTCGCCGGCGGAGTTGACGGCGTCTTGGCCGGTCATGGCGTCGGCAACCAGAAGAATCTCCGACGGCTGCATTTCTTCGTCGAGTTTCTCCAACTCCTCCATCAATGCATCATCGACGTGCAGTCTGCCGGCGGTATCCACGAGGAGCGTGTCGAATCCAGTGTTTCTGCTATGCCGCACCGCCTGTCGGGCGCGCTCGACAACATCACGGCTCGTCGTATCGAATACGGGAACCTCCACCGCCCGTCCAACCACTTGCAGCTGATTCAAAGCCGCCGGTCGGTACACGTCCGTCGATACCAGCAAGGGGCGTCGACCGTTCTTGACCAACCAGCGAGCAAGCTTGCCGGCCGTCGTTGTCTTCCCACTTCCCTGCAAGCCGACCAGAAGAATTACGCTGGGCGAAACTTTACTGAACTCAAGCTTAGACGGCTCCGTGCCTAACAATTCAATCAATTCGTCGCGAACAATCTTGACGATCTGCTGCCCCGGTGTGAGGCTCTTCAAGACGTCTTGTCCAAGAGCCTTTTCCCGGACGCGCGCGATAAACTGCTTGACGACCCGGAAGCTGACGTCAGCCTCCAGCAGAGCCAGCCGAATTTCCCGCAAGGCGTCGTCAAGGTGCCGCTCGGAAATCCTTCCTTCGCCTTTCAGGTCTCTCAAAATCGCCTGTAATCGATCAGATAAGCCTTCGAACATGTGGGGGTCACCTTTTCACTTTCACCGTAAAGAAGTAAATCTCGGAATCTTACTCATTTTACCCGGGCTTTTCGGTCGGAACGTTACCCGTCCTTACTTGTGTCCTCACCCGTCTCGTAGATCAGCAACCCGGTGCAGTTCCGGCGCAAAAAAGCACAGGTTTTCGCATCCCGCCGCAAGGCGCCCGACAACGCGGTCGAGCGGCTCCCCGTCCATTTGAGCGAGAATCCCCTCGACCGGGGTGCGAACCCTTACTTCGGATACCTTCCGGTACACCACATCAGGCAGCGTCGGGTGGCGACCCCGTAAGGCCGCCCACAGGTACACCGGGTAACGACGCCGGCGCAGCGACGTGAACGCGCAAAGGTCAAGCGACGCCTCGGACACCGATGCTTCCGGGGCCACCAACAGATCTCGGCCGTAGCGAGACGCGTTCGCCAGAATTACCAGGGGCGCTTCCCACTCCTCGTCGCCCGAGACGACTCGAATGGGAACCAGGGGACAACGCAAAAACTGCACGGCTCCCCATAACCAAAAACCGGCCACCCCTAATCGACGCTTTACTTGCTCCCCGATTCGCGAAAGGATCCAGGCGTCCAGTCCTATTCCTGTCATGAGAACGAAAAATCGACCGTCCCCCCGCGGAACCCAGACACGTCTTGTCGCACCTTGGGCGATGACTCGGGACGCTTCATTCCAGTCCCTCGGCAGCCCCAGCTCGGCCGCGAGGCAATCGGCAGTGCCGCAGGGAAGCAGCCCCACCGGCAGCCTCCAAAGCAGGAGATCTGCAAGTAACCGATGAACGGTCCCGTCTCCTCCCGCCACAAGGACAACACTCTCGCCGCTTCGCGGCACGGCCTCGGCCGATCCCACCGCCGCCGACCGAACCGAAAAGTCCAGATCCGCCAAGCGGAGCCGCATCCTTTGCAAGTCGTCCGGTTTGAGCCGGCGCGCGTTAAGGTTGTAAAGCAGCAATCCACGCATCGCTCTCAACATACCGGCCACGCAAGGACGGGGCCGAAGGCAGGCGCTCTACAACCGACTCGAGCCGCCGTATGACGAAGCGGTCTCCGAGCGGCCCGCCGATACGTCGGGGTGGTTCCAGTCAGCCGGCCACAGCGATACCGCTGGTAAGGGGAGCGTGGAAGGGAATCGAGTCCAGCTTCCGAAGGTACTCGTCCCGCAATTCTTCGAAGGCTTCTCTCTCCGACTTCGGCACTCCCTCTTCCGAAGGGAGAGCCACGTACTTTTTAGGATTAAGATACTTTCCCTGGGGATCCTGGATCCGGTAGTCAAGATGCGGTCCGGTAGCCAAACCCGTCGAACCCACCTTCCCGATGACCTGCCCCTGGGAGACCGACTGTCCCGCCCGCACCAGAATGCTGGATAGATGTAAGTAGTACGTGTAATAGCCGTTTGGGTGTCGGAGCTTGACCATCTTTCCGGACCCGCCGTCCCAACCGGCGAAAACCACCCGACCGGCGGCCGAAGCCAGTACGGGAGTACCTGTCGGAGCGGCATAATCCACACCGTAGTGGGGTTGACGCCGGCCGGTGACCGGGTGTAGCCGGCTGTAGGAGAAGCCCGAACTAATGCGGTAGTTGTACGTAAAGGGGACCTTCAAAAAGGCTTTCCGAACACTGCGCCCCTCAGCATCGAAAAAACGAGGCTTTCCGGACTTCGTGTCGGGGAAGTAGAAGGCGAAGAAACTACGCCCACCGTGCCGGAATTCCAAAGCAAGAACATTGCCGTAGCCGAGGAACTCTCCCTCCGAGTATCTCTTCTCGTAAATGAAACGGTAACTGTCGCCGGGCTGGATCGCTGTAAAATCGATGTCCCACTGCATCAACTCAAAAACCTGCATAACCAGCTGAGGTGACTCACCCCGCCTCAAGACGGCGTTCCAAAAGCTCTGCTGGATCGTACCCCCCAAAGCCGTAGGAACCACCTCTACCGGGCGTTCTACAATCTCGGCCGAATAGCTCGCTCCATCCCACCGTACCAGCAAACGCTTCAGTTCATCAATCTCGTAGACAAACCGTCTTACCTGACCTTCCGGCGTGACCTGAAGCTCGAACCCGTTTCCCGGCATAATGCGCGCCAAGTTGTAAACCGGACGCACCTCGGCGATAAGTTTCTGGGCTTCCGCGGCGCTAAGTCCTTGCTGTACCAGTAACTCATGCATGGCACCGCCGCGCGGAACCTGCCGGACCATGATCTGGGACCGAGCTTCTTCGGGGATGACGGGACCGAGACGTCGATCAAACAGATTCCCTATCTCAAGCCCGTTTCCTTCAGGAGGAGAATCCTCGTCAGAAAATGCACTCCAGAAGAAGCTCAGGAAGAAAGCAACTCCCAAAAAGATCAGACCCAATAAGGAAAGTCGAAGCTTACCCGTCACGGCACCCTCCGGATTGCTTTCTGCGATCCCGCTCGGAAGCGAGCTTCTCCTCCAGCTTCCGCTCCACCTGCGACGGCACCAGCCCCGTTACCGAGCCGCCTAAGCCGGCCACTTCCTTCACTAGACTCGAGCTGAGGTAGGTATATGCCTCCGCCGGGACCAGAAACACCGTTTCGAGTTCCTCGCAAAGACGCCGATTCATCAGCGACATTTGAAATTCATAGTCGAAGTCGGTGACCGCACGGATCCCTCGGATCACAGCTTTCGCTCCGCGATTGACTGCATAATGTACCAAAAGACCATCGAAAGCCTCCACCTCCACCTGCCGACGCAGGGGGGCGGTCACCTCCCGCAGCATTTCCAAGCGCTCCTCCAAGGAGAACAGAGGTCGCTTATCCACCTGTGTAGAGACAGCCACCAGCACCCGATCAAACAGGCGGCAGGCACGCTGGATAATGTCGAGATGTCCGTTTGTAACGGGATCAAAGGATCCTGGGTACAAAACCAACAGGGCTCCACTCATTGAGCGTCATTATGCAAACTCCGCCCGACTCGCGCAAACCGGGCAGCCTGGTAGACTTGGCGGATGCAGCTGCGCCACCGAAAACTGACCGGACTCTTGATGACTTCATGGCTTCTCTTCGTTGCAGATAAGGCTTCGGCCGATTTCCTTGTCGCAGCGGATTCGTCTCCTCTGCGCGACATCGCCGGAGGCTTCCATGTCGGCTTTGGCCGCGTATCAGAGGACGTCGGCCCAGCCGACGACACCACTCCCGAGCTGGGAGTGTGGCTTCAGCTCCAGGTCGCTGATTCTTGGTGGCTTGCCGCCGACTGGTCCTACTTGCCGCGAGACCCTTTCCTACCCCCGTTCCAGGGGGTCCCGTACGGTGAAATCGACCGGAATCGCCAGCATGTCGATCTTACCCTTCAGTACCATTTCACTCCGGACGCCCGCGGCTCCTTTTTTGTGGAGGGAGGATTCGGTTTTCTCTGGAACAACCGGACGGCCGTTAACCCGGAATTCCTGCCCGAGTATCCGGAACCCGGCAAAGAGAGCACTCGAAAGAATGTATTCACGATCGGAGCGGGCTACCGGCGGCAAGTGGTTCCTCACCTTCACTGGATTGTCGAAGGTAAGGCTCACAACTTGAGCTCGTCGTCGAAGGAAACCCTCCGTCTGGTTACCGGGCTTTTGGTGTCCCTTCATTGACGGCAAGAGGCGCACGCCAAGGGCGCTCTGCCAAGAAATTCCCTCTTCCGGGTGCATCCGAGAAACACCCGACGGGTGCCGGGGGGAGGAACCCGCCACCCGGACGGAGAAGAGGACACACTTGCCGCTCTCTTTTCTCCTCTTCTCACGGCTCATTTCTATCTACTCTCCTGCATCCGTCCCGGCACCAGGGACGACCTGAGCATTCCCCCCTCTCCGCAAGTGCTCCGGCCGTTTACAGACAAGCATCCGAGAAGCAACTCTTTCCCCAACGACACTGCAAATTTCCCTCCCACGGGCGAAGACCGCAGGCACAGCCTTGAGGAAATTGATGGAAACCTCCTGTACCATTCTCGGTAACCGGAAAGGAATTCAGTCCTTGAACTTGAGCACTTGAAAAGGAGCTGTCGAAGCTTGGATCGAGGCATGAACAATGTCGAAAGAGGAAGCGCAGAAAGTAGAACATAGAAGGCGCCCACTACGCGTATCCGCCGCGGCAGGCGGTCAGCCGTTGCTGAAAGCGGCGGCCTCTGCGTCCGCCGTCCTGATGTTCATGCTCACGGGTGGTTCCTGCCTAGGCGCACGGACGGTCGTACAAGTCGACCGCCCGGATTTGCTAGGGGTCTCACCCGTGACGGACACCATCCTCATGCTTCACTTCCGGGAAGGTCACATCGATTATTTCCAGCCTCCCTACGATCGGTACGACGGTAATTCGTTGTATTACGGACTCCTAGCTTTGGACCGGGCGGTGAAAATCGACTCTTACGAAGTATCAAGCCCCGACGATCCGGAATATGCCTCGCCCCGGCGCCCGGTCCGGGCAGGTCGTAAGTCGAAGGGTTTCCACTTCCACAACCTTTATACGAAGGGTGAGCCTCCACACCTGAGCGACCATTGGATTTACATCGAACTCCCCCTTCCGTTGCAGCGCGGCCGGCATTACACCGTGTCCCTTCCCGGTTTGGCTTACAATCGGGCTACGTATTCCTTCCTTTTCGACGAGAGGATTCTCCGCTCCGAAACCGTCCATGTGAACCAGGTGGGCTACCGGCCGGAGGGGAAGAAGTACGCGTATCTCTCCCACTTTATGGGTGATTTCCATTCAGAAACACACTCAAACGGAGGACTCAACCTGGACGGCTACGACGGCCGCATGTGCCGAGTGATCCGTGCGGACACCATTGACGAAATTTACAAGGTCCCCCTCAGCAGGCAACAACTTAAGACCTCACCCGATTCCTCCGGGAATGAATACGGACCTCATGGAAATTTCACCAATGCCGACGTCTGGCAATGTGATTTCAGCCCGGTTACACGGGAAGGCTACTACGTCGTAGCCGTCGACGGCGTCGGAAGGTCTTTTCCCTTCTACATCGCCGAAGACGTATATCGGGCTGCGTTTTACACGGCGATGCGCGGCCTGTTCTTTCAGCGGCAAGGCGTCGATCGAATCGTCTCTGAATTCGACGACCGAGTCTATCCGGCGGACTACCGGGGCAACGGCATGTATTACCTGCCCCAAGGCCCCAGCCGGGAGCACATCTCCGAAGTCAAGGATACTTCCCGGCCCGTGGAGGGCATTTGGGGCTGGTACCACGATGCGGGAGACTGGGATACCTACGCCTGGGTCCATGCCGACGTACCTGCGATGTTGCTCCTTCTTTATGAGCTGGCCCCGGAAAAGTTTGGGGACGGAGACGTCGGGAACATCTGGCGACGAGAGCGCGACGGAGTGTGGATCGATGAAGGCTGCAACGGGATTCCGGATCTGCTGGACGAGGCGGCCTGGTACATTCGCTTTTTGCGTCGGGCCCGTACGGCGCTTCTCAGTTCCGGACACGGAACAGGAGGTGTCCCGGCCTACGTGGGAATCGACGCCGGGCATCCCGATAAAAGGAACAATGCTTTGGTTGGACGACCGCGACCTTGCCGTTACTAAGGAAGACCCCGGGGTGACGGCCCTATACGCGGGACTGGCCGCTTGGCTCGGCGCGCTCTACCAAGAATTGGATCTCGGCTCGGAGAAACCGCAGGAATGGATTCAGGAGGCCCGCTCGGCCTACAACTGGGCCAAGGACCACCGGGCTCCCGCCGAAGAGCTGGCATTCGGTGCCGTCGGACTCTACCGGGCTACGGGGCAGCCTTCCTACCAGGACGATTATCGGTCGAACTACTCCTTCAGCGGGGAGTACTGGGCCGGACCCGAATGGCCGCAACAGGCTGCTTGTCTGTACGCACTGTTGGACGACTCCCACACCGACCTGGACCGAGAGTTTCAGGATCGAATTCGCACCGCTATTCGCTCCGCCGCCGATCAATACTGGGTGGAACCGGGTCTCAAGCGCGGCTACCGTGCCACTCACATCGCGCCGAACCAAGCCAATATGCTTGGAACCTTCAGTACCCCTCGCACCCTCATGCAGGCCGTCGCCTATGGGCTGACGGGCGAGCAGCGGTACCTTGACGCCGTCCAGTTCGCCGCCGACTACACACTGGGCGGCAATCCCATGAACTTAGTCTGGATGAGCGGGCTCGGGCACCGACCCGAAATACAGCCCTTCCACATCGACTCCTGGTCCCTCCTGCATCTGGACAGCCAAGTGTACATAGACCCCATCCTACCGGGACTCGTACCCTATGGAACGCATAAAACCGGTGATTGGTTCGTCGGTCCCTCGTGGAACTGGATCGGCGACGAGGATTACTCCCGCTCCACCGCGTACCCCGTGATTTGGAGGAAGGAGGGCGATCCGGGAGACCACAGCATCTTTCCCGCCGCCGAAGCACGGTTCCACAACCGTCACAATATCCCCGCCAGCGAGTTCACCATCCACCAGAATCAGATCCATGCCGCTTTCACTTACGGATTCCTTTGCGGGTTGTATCGGGGAACCTTTCATCCCAATGAGCGACCCTGGGTTCGGTTTCAGCCGGCGGAGTCCAGCCTCTCCGTGGTCCCCGGTCAAGAACTCAGCTTGCGGGTGCGGACGTCGGCGGATACGCGGCGGGTGGAGTACTACCTTAACTGGCACCTGATCGCAGAGTCCTCCTCCCGGGAGCGCTTTCAATACGCGTGGAAGATACGGCTCGCCACCGGGACGTACTCTCTGACGGCGGTGGCTTATGACGACCAAGGACTGATGTCCTTACCTTCCATTGAGGCCGGCTTGACGCTGAAAGTAGAAGAGAGACCTCCGGAGGAGCCCCATAACGTGCGAGCCGTACCCGGTGACGGAAAAGCCTATCTAAATTGGACTGCCGCGCCTCGAGCCTTGAGCTATCGAGTGCAACGGGCGGAGAGTGCCGACGGTCGGTTTGAGTCGGTCGGCATGACCGACGACCCGGATTTTGTTGATGGTCCCTTGGTAAACGGACGGACGTACTACTATGTCGTTTCCGCTTTGAATCCGCACGGAGAATCCCCCGATTCTCCGCCTGTAGCCGTCACCCCCCGGCCGCTTTCCCGCCGCCCGTTACGCGCCCAGAGGCCGGAATCAAGGACGGGACCCGAAGTATTGCCCCGCAACCGCTGAAACGGGCCCGGGGCGTCCATGGCGGAGGGAGAACACTGCAGATCTGCGCCGGCCGAACCGATCCGCTCAGCAAGCGTGTGGGATAAAGAAAGACAAGCACAGCCCGATTTTCTTCCGCAATCCGGAATGTGCGAGGCAATCGTTCATGCGCGTACTCGGCTGCAATGATCCGGAAAGGCCCCGTGGTGTATTTTTTCTGCTTGAGATCTGCATTTTGTTCCCATACTATTTCCAACGTCTCCGCTACTCATTAACCGGGGCTGCCGGAAACCGCAGTTCGGCCTTATGGTGTGGGAGAAAGTTTGGAACGAAAAGTCCTGGGCGCTACGCGCGGCCGCAGCGGCTGTGGCTCCGCGGCGGGATCTGGTCGACGACATTCTGCAAGACGCCTTCATACGCGTACTGCGGGCCGGCAGGTCCTTCGCCGACTCTGAGGAAGCTTTCCGGTACCTGCGCCGGGTCGTTCTCACGACGGCAATCGACTATTACCGGTCTGAGCGTAGAGAGAACGTGCGACGTGCTCCGGAGCCGCACCAAGGCCGCGACTACGACTTCGAAGGTGGCGACGACCCACTCGCGATGATTATCCGAGAAGAAGAGGCAGGCTCGAACGTTTGGCTGGTCAACCAGGTGCATGAGCTGCTTCACCAGTTGCCGCCGGAACTTCGAGAGGCACTCTGCCTTTTCTTCGGGCCGCGACAGGAGCGGAATCTCGTAAAGCACTGCCGACAAATCGGCGTGCCCTACTCCACCCTCCGCAGTCGTATGTTGAAGGGCGTCGACATGATTCGCGGGATGCTTCGCCGGGAGAGCGTCGCACGCAAACCGAGAAGAGAACAACCGAGGGATGTGAGTGATGCAGTCTCGTGAGTGTGACCAGATGCCGATTCCCGAGCTGATTCGAGGTGAGTTAAATCAGGGAGAATGCGACCGGGTTTTAGACCATCTCCAACGATGTCCCGACTGCCGAGAGCGGGCTCGCATCATGAGCGTTCTGGAGATAGGAGAGAACGCTTCCGAAAAGAAGACTACATCGCACCGACTTCCCTGGTACCTTCCGACGGCGGCGGGAGTCTTGGCGGCTCTGGGGCTGAGTTACTTCGCCTGGCAGAGATTGACTCCCATCGGCCCGGGAGCCGGGAACTTCCCGACGGTGCAAGCCTATCCGTACCAACCCTTGGAAACGAGAGCCTCTTCAACCGAGGGCGGAGAGGCCTTGGCTGAGGCTTTCGCCCTTTACCGCAGCGGGCGCTTCGAGGCCGCAGCCACCGCGTTGGCTCGCCTCCCTTCCGAACCGATGATCGACTTCTACCTGGGCGTTTCCTGGCTTCTGGCACAACGTCCCGAGCAGGCGGTCGCAGTTTTGGCTCCCTTGGCGGATAAGGAAGGACCTTGGGCCTACCCTGCCCGGTGGTATCTGGCCCACGCTTACCTGCGGGCAGGAAACCTCCCTGCGGCGAAACGACTCTTCACAAGGCTTGCCGGAGAGGAAGGGGAGTTCCAGGTCGAGGCCGAAAGCATTCTGGCCGGCTGGAGCCGCCAAGCAGTACCCGACGCCACCCCATGAGGGGCAGTCCCATGATTCGGAAATCTCTGGCTGTAGCCGTGCAAGCGGTGTTAAGCATCAGCCACGTGGCCGCGCAGACCGTCTCTTCGTTACCACCCGAGGAATGCGTACAACTGTATCGCGCTTCTCCTCTCGAACTGCACCGGCGCCTGCGCCGGGACGCGTCCCAAGGACTGCCGGTCGCCCCGTGCGTCGCGGCCGTCGCCGCCAAAACCGGGGACCGATCCTTTGACGACTTTGGTGAACTTGACGGTTTATTGACTTCGGGGCTGGCACTTCACTGGGAAGCGGTGTCCGCCTGGGAGGCAAGAGATCGAGGCAAGGCGCTACAACTGTTCCGTCTCGCAGAGAAGCACTACGGCGGGATCCACCGATCCTCCGAAGCCGGCTTTTGCCGGTATTTCCAAGCTGAACTACTTAGCGAAAAAGGCGATCTGAAGTCGGCTCTCGCCGCCGCGGAACCCGCCCTTGCCGCGGCCCGCGGACGCGGACGCCACTACCAGGCCGCCTTACTGGAAGAGAGTCGGGCTTTCGCCCTTTGGTTTCTGGGGGAGCTGGATCGCGCGTCGGTTGGCTTCGCAAGAGCTCTAGAGTTGTGGGAAACCATTGGCTTCAACGACGGCCAAGTGGCGGGCTGGAACAACCTGGCCTCGATTTATGAGGAACTGGGGTTGGGACACCGAGCTGAAGTCTGCTACATCGAAGCCCTCAGTCGCCTGCGCCGCCAAACTGCTCCTGAGATCCGAGGGAGGCTTCTTCTCAATTTCGCTCTGTTCTCCAAGCATCAGGGGGACTCGGAGCGTGCTTTGCGGTTTCTCGGTTTGGCCCGTCCATACCAGAGTTTCACCGGCACCGAATTCCAAATGGCCGAAGCTGAAATCCTGGAGTTACCCACCATAATTGTTTCAGTCACGGATGGATCGCCCGAATCCAACTTCCGGCGCATCCTTCTTCAGGCCCTAACGATCAGCCGACTGGGAGAGAACCACACCGCAATCGAGCTTCTAAAGGAAGCGCTTGAACAAGCTCGGCAGCAACGAATTTCTTACTACGAGCGGCGGCTCGGCATACAGCTCGGTCGTCTCCTCGAATCCCAGGGACGGTTCGTAGAGGCTAACTGGATCTACCAAGATCTCTTCGCTTCGAATCCTCTATTGCGCAGTTTCAGCCCCGTCTTCCCGTTCGAGGAGGCGTTATCAAGCCTCCTGGGTGGGCAACTGCGGACATTGGTCGCCGAAGGCCGAACGCGGGAGGCCCAGCTGTTGCTCTCTCATTGGCGGAGGCTTCGCTACGAGAAGGCTCGCCAGATGCTGGCGGAACTCGGTCGGCACCCCGTCCGGCGGGTTGGCGGAGACGAAAACTGGGGAACCATGATCCAGTGGGGAACCGGACGCTTGGACAGTTTCCCAACCCCTGCCCCTTGGGACGCCGGCGCGCTCAAGAATGCGGTATTGCTGGAGTTTTGGCCGGACGAAGAGACCGGTACTTTCGTTTGGCTTCGCACCCCGGACGGCGTTCTCTTCCGTCGGCTGGCTCCGGCAGGCCGGTACCGCCAAGACGTGGAGAGCCTCGCCGCTTCCTTACGACAGAATCGGCACGCACTAACGGCCGAGCTCAATATTCCCTTGCTGCGACGGCTGGCCGAAATACTTCTACACCCTCTTCTCCCCGAGTTGAATCAACCCAAGCTGGTATTCCTTCCCCACGGACTTTTGGAGCTGGTTCCTTTCGAGGCGCTACCCTTGCCCGACGGCCGGCCTTTGGCAAACCAGTACATCACGGCGTACGGGCATCCCGGCGAGATCCGATGGGACCCGTCGGAAAGAGTTCGGGAACCTCCTGTCGCCGTCCTATCGAAGGAGTTGCGCGATCGCTCCGGATACCAAATGGAAAGAGCATACTTCAGAGGGATCCCGGGTGTTCGTCTCATGGATCAGGCTACTTTCGACCGCCTACCCTACCGGGCCAATTGGCTTTACTTGGCCTCGCATCTGAGGTTGGACTCAAAGCTTTGGTTCTTGTCCACCTTTCGCGGGGACGGTCGGGCCGGAGCACTTGCGCAGCTATCCCGTCGTCCCTTGGAGTGTGATCTCCTGCTGCTGGCAACCTGCGAAGGAGCTCAAAGCGGGTGGGAAGCCACTCCTTTCTGGATGGGTCTCGGGGAGCTGCTCTTGGCTTCCGGAGCCAAGGCCGTCGTGGCCAACCGATGGCCGCTCGACGAGCGATCGGTTCCGATTTACCTTCAAACCCTCACTTATGCTCGTCAAGGCGTGCCGGTGGACGAGGCTTTGGCGAGAGCTCGTAGAGAGTTTCTGCGCAGCCACGCTCGGCATCCTCAGCTCCGTCACCCTTTTTATTGGGCGGGCGTCGTGTACTTAGGGTTTCCAGGTCTTGAGTTGGAATCGGAGATCCATCTCCTCAACTGGGCTCGGCTCGTGCCCGCGCTGCTGCTTCTGCTTGGTCTGGCGACGGCAAACGTTCACCGGGCCGTTCGTTTTCACCGCTCTTTGACGACAAGTCGGATTCCAAAGTGAAAGAGGTCAACCGAGTCACCCGTCGGAAAGCGGGGCGGGTTTGCACAGGAGCATCGCAACGCAGGCTGCACGGGGCACCGATCCTGGACAGGCATTTGGAAATCCGGAAGCAGCGCCCAACCGCTTAGCAAGAATAGTGAAAAAGACGGCGCCGTTCCCACCAGTTGTTCCACCCGCCCTGATCAAACGTCTGGAAACAGCACTCTTTCTTGCTCGAATCACGCAACCCGCAGACTACGCGGAACTTGCCCGGAGAGCCGTTCGACTTCGTTGCCGAAGATCAGTTCGACGACTTTACAGGCGGCTCAGTTTTCTCGACCGGCCTCTCGGACTTCCGCAGAATGAAGAGAATACTGTCGCCGGCCTCGATCCGGCGGAGCTCCTCCCAAGCGGAACCCAAAAAGTCCAGCGACTGCTTCTTGAAAACTTCCAAAAGCACCAAGGTTTCCTCTCCGACCACCGGGGATTGGGCCAGCAGCTGAAACAGCCGCTGGTATCCTTTAAAGGCGTAAGGAGGGTCGACGAACACGAAATCGGCCGGCTCGGCCGAAGACAACTGACCGGCCAGACCCAGAGCATCTTTGCGAAGCGCCTGAAACCCTTCGGCTATGCCACACAGTTCCAAGTTTCTGCGCAGGCAGCGATACGCCCGTATGTCCCGTTCGTTAAACAGCACAAACCGTGCACCTCGACTGAGGGCTTCTATGCCGACGGCGCCGGTGCCCGCAAATAGATCGACCCAGTAGCTGCCCGGAACCGAAGTCCCCAAAACATTGAACAGGCTTTCTCGGAGCCGATCGGATGTCGGCCGCACACCCGGTGGTACCGTCGCCAGCCTGCGCCCACGGAATTTCCCGGTGATAACACGCATACAGCCTGCTTACCCAACCTGAAACAGCCCGTACCGACGCTTCCAGTCCGCCGCCAGCTCCGCCAAATCTTTCCTGCCCTCCGACGTTCCCAGCAGGCGTGAAACATGGGAGACGGCTTCCTGTCGCGCAACCTCCATCCACTTTCGATCGCGCACCAGGTCACCGAATTGGAACTCGGGCAGACCCGACTGTCGGGTGCCGGTGAACTCTCCGGGACCTCGGAGTTCCAGATCTTTCTCAGCGATGACGAAACCATCATTGGTCTGTCGCATGATATTCAGGCGTTCCAAGGCCTCTCGGGTCTTTACCTTATCCACCATGAGAATGCAGACTCCTCCGGCGGTTCCCCGCCCGATGCGGCCCCGTAATTGGTGGAGCTGCGATAACCCGAAGCGTTCGGCATGTTCGATCACCATCGCGCAGGCGTTCGGCACGTCGATTCCCACCTCGATTACCGTGGTTGCCACAAGAACTTGGATACTTCCCGAAGCGAAGGCCTTCATCACAGCATCCTTTTCTTCCGGCTTCATCCGCCCATGCATCAAGCCTGTCTTGAACTCGGGGAAGACCTCGTCGGCCAGCCTTTGAGCCCCTTCCGTTGCGGCCTTCAAATCGGACTTCTCCGACTCTTCCACCAACGGATAGACGATGTAAGCCTGCCGCCCCAAAGCGACCAACCGCCGAACCAGCTCATATACCTCCGCTCGGCTTTTCTCCGTCTTAACAATAGTCTTCACCGGCCGTCGTCCGGGTGGCAGCTCATCGAGAATAGAGGCTTCCAGGTCCCCATACAGAGTCAAGGCGAGACTGCGGGGAATGGGGGTGGCCGTCATGATCAACAAATCCGGCCGTTCACCTTTCTCCGCCAAACGGGAGCGCTGCGCAACTCCGAAACGATGCTGTTCGTCGATCACGACGAAGGCCAGCCGCGCAAATTTAACCCTTTCCTGAATTAGGGCGTGGGTCCCTACCAGGCATTGAATCTCGCCCTGACTTACGTCTTCCAGGATCGCTTTCCGTTCCCTTCCTAAGACGCTCGACGTCAGCAACGCCACCCGGTAACCCCGACCCGAAAGCAGATTCTGCAACGTACGAAAGTGCTGCTCGGCGAGTAATTCCGTTGGTGCCATAAAGGCCACCTGGTAGCCGTTTTCCATAACCAGAGCCATGGCTAAGGCGGCCACCACCGTCTTACCCGAACCCACATCCCCTTGCAGTAACCGCTGCATGGGAGCAGGTTTCTGAAGGTCCGTTGCGATCTCCTTGGAAACCCTCCGCTGGGCACCGGTTAAGGAAAACGGCACCATCCCCCGTAACCTCTCGCGGATCGCGTCCGAAACGACGATACAGTGGGGTTTCTGCACCCTGGTTCGGCGGCTGCGGAGCAGCTGAAGTCCCGCTTGGAACCAGAAAAACTCTTCGAACACGAGGCGGAGCTGGCCAGGTGTCCGTCGCGCGTTCAGATCTTCAACCCATTTCTTCCGAGCCTCGGGTTCGTCCGGAGCCGCCGGAGCATGAACACTGCGATAAGCCTCACCCAGTTCGGGCAGCCGCCACCGCCGACGAATCTCTTCAGGAAGCCGCTCCGGCAATTGAGAATCCAGTTGCCGCACCAAGTTGCTGAGGATTTGCCGGAGCTGTTTAGACGTCAGGGCACCGATCCGGCGATAGATCGGGACGATGCGTCCCGTGTGCAGTCCTTCGTCGGTGGAACCGCCGAGCATCTCAAACTGCGGATTGATGAACACTAACCCGGCCGTGAAAACGTCCTCCCGCGGGCGGCCGAAAATCACCATGTTTTGACCGCGACGAAATCGACCGGCCAAGTAGGGTTGGTTGAAAAACTTCACCGAGACGATCCCACTGTCGTCCCGCGCAATCACCTCTACAATCTCTATCCCTTTACGGGACGTGCGGTACTTACCGGCTTCGAGAACGCTCAACTTCAGTACCACCTCGGTTCCGGGCTGAAGCTCCTGCACGCGGCCAAACTCCGTGCGATCCTCATACCGAAAGGGAAGGTAGCGCAACACGTCCTCCGCCGTCTTCAGTCCGGCACTCTCAAGCACCCGTGCCCGCCGAGGCCCGACACCCTTGAGGTACTGTACGGGCGTATCCAGACGAACGGCCATGGACGTTATGCTGGCCGGGCAACGATCCTACGTCAAGTCGCCAACCGGGCGGACTTCGTCCGGGTCCTGGTTTGGCAGCTTCTTCGGCCTCTCCGTTCGTTTCTCGGATCTCCAATCCGTTGGGTGAGTGACTTGCCCGCTCGGACGTGTCTGACGTAAAAGACTCCCTCCTTCACGCTCTCCCTCCGCCCGATCTCCCGAAGCTCGCTCGTTTCGTGCTTACCTGTTTCACTTCCCTTCCATGTTCTATGGGAACAAGCAGATTCTTTCCCGCACCTTTTTCAGCCATGCTTGCAGGTAACTCCTTGCCCTTTCATCCTCGTGCTATAGTGACGGCGTGCGTGTCTTTCCACCGCCCCGGGCCATGGTGCTGACGCTCATCATTCTCACGATGGGATGCGGCAAATCCCTCGAGAGACAAGTCCAGGACCAAGTCCGCCGCCTGGACGGTGCGAATTGGTCCAAAGAGAACGTGACCGTGTCGGACGCAAAGGTCGTGGGAGATCAGGCGACGGCGGAGATCACGGTGCGGGTACCCGCCAGGCTCGAACGCACCGACGGGCGCTGGTACATTCGCGAGATCCGATTGGACGACCGACGGTGGGAATCATTGGACAGGATCTTGGCCGCATTGGAGGAACTCCGTCTCAATGACGCCCGGTCACAGTTGGATGCCGTCGCTCAGGCCGCCGATCGCTGGATACGGGAAGGGGGTTCGCTTTCCGACGTGGGTTCTTATGTGGAGTTGGTCGATCGCCTGAGTCCTGCGTACTTACCCGACGTAATTCGGGTGGACCCATGGGGCACGCCTTACCGACTCGTTGCGGCAGCCGGGAACTCCTGGCGAATCGTCTCCGCTGGTTCCGACGGGAAGCTCGGCAGCGACGACGATCTTTGGGCGGAATTGCCGGTGGGTACGACGAGACAGCCGCCAACGCCGGCCGAACCCGCCTTGGGAGGTAATCGTAACCGTGAGTAGCGCAGTCAAGGCGGATCGATGGCTGTTCCTGCTGGTCGCCTTGTTGTTGGCCCTTGCGTTGCTCCCCCTCAGACGGCCGGACGCTCCGGAACTGCAATGGTTGCGGGACCCCGAAACGGCTTTTTCGGAAGCGAGAACCAAGCAACAAACCGTCGTCACCTTCCTGTATACGGACTGGTGCACTTATTGTCGGCAGATGGATCGGACGACCTTCTCCGATCCCGGATTGATCGAGCAATTGGGAGACCGCTTCGTGTGGTTGCGCCTCAACGCGGAAAATGACGCCGCGGGTCGCCGAATGGCTCTAGAGCGGCGTATTACCGGTTATCCGACTGTCATCTTCTTCGACGCCGACGGTCGAGAGATCACCCGCCTGCCGGGATACCTTCCTCCGGAACGCTTCCAATCGACGCTGGAACTGCTGTTGGACACCACCTCCGAGACTTCCGGAGGAAGAGACCGCGACGGCGGGCGCAGTTGACGCGAAGCCCGCTCCGGAGGCACCGCAGGTGCTATACTGCCGCCGGAATGGTCTACCGGCTGTTGAACGACGAATCGGTGGTAGACGCCGAACTCCCAACCCGTTTCGGCATGTTCCGAATCTACGGCTTCGAGAACCGAGAAACCGGAGAGGAAGCCGTAGCTCTTGTCAAGGGACGCCTTCCGTTACGGCATTTCCCCCTTGTGCGCATTCACTCCCAGTGCTTTACCGGCGACACGCTCCACTCCATCCGCTGCGACTGCGGTGACCAGCTCGAGGAGGCCTTGAATCGCATCGCCGAAGCGGAGGAGGGAGTGCTGATTTATCAAATGCAGGAAGGTCGGGGTATTGGTCTGCTGAACAAGCTTCGCGCTTATCAGTTGCAGGACCAGGGATTAGACACGGTGGAAGCCAACCTGCAACTGGGCTTCGGGGCCGATGAGCGGGATTATGCGTTCTGTGCCGAGATTTTGTGGTACCTGGGTGCCTCCAAGGTGCGCATGATGTCGAACAACCCGGACAAGCTTCGGGCTCTTGAAGACAATGGAATTGAAGTAGTGGAGCGGGTTCCCCTGATCGTTCCCAGCTCGCCCTTCTGCCAGAACTATCTCCGGGTTAAGAAAGAAAAGCTGGGGCACCTCTTCTAAGACGCATGAGGGGCCCGGCCGGTCGGAAAGTCTGATCCTAGCCGTTATTCGTCCTTCTAACCTGGGCTAGGGAGCGGCGTAAAAGGAGTGTACGACATTGGGGGGTGCATCAGATTGCCGCACCTCGGTTCTGACCGTTCTTGACACCGGTGACGCCTTCAGCGCCGAACGATTCGGCACTTCGTTCCTTTGGTCTGTGCCGGTTGAGAGCGGATCAAGGCTCATCCTCGTGGACGGTCCCCCGGGGTTGCTCCAACTCCTGCGACGGCGGGGAGTCGGACCCGATGCGATCGGCGAGGTGATTCTGACCCACGTGCATCCTGACCACAGCGCAGGGGTCGCGACTCTGACGCTTTGGAGACGATATTTGGCAGGAAGCAAAACCGTCCTGCATACGTCGCAAGCGGTTTATGACACACTGACCGAGGGATGGTTCCCGGCCTTCCAAAACCGCTTCAGCGAGGACCTGCGGCACATCGTTTGCGAACCTCCTTCGGCCTACGTGGAATTCAATGTTCTCGAGGAGTGGAAGAGCAATGACTTGGGTGATAACGCCGCCGTGGAGATACGTCACAATTGGCATCCCACGCCGACGCTCGGCCTAAAGATCGCTTGGCGGGAAAGCCTGCTCGGTATGGGCGGGGATACTTGCTTTTCTCCAGCCCTGCTGCGCTCTCTGTACGAGTCGGGAGTCTTGGACCGGCGAAGATACCACCAACTCGCCGGGCCTTGGCTGTGGGAAGCGGGGCTCATTTACCACGAGGCCGGCCGGGGCGGAGGTCACACCCTTGAGGAGGACCTCCTGGCTTTGGAAGCCGGGATTCTGCCACGTATCCGCCTGGTGCATCTACCTGACGGTTTCCATCCGAAGAGGCTGCCGGCGGCCAAGGCCGGCGAGAGCGTGATTTGGGAACCCGAGGGAGGGGTCCGCCTGATCGATTCGACTTTGGGTTGAGGGGCCGCCCGCTCCCATAGATTTGACGATTTGTCTTCCGGCAAGCCCAGTCATCGTTCCAGGTCAGAGACTCCGCACGCCCTGACACGGCCGACTGACGAATCGGCTGGCCGCTTGGCCGATTGAAGAGAAGGGAAAGAAGCTTCGGATCGTCTTCGAAACCGGAGGCTTGTTTCAAACGAAGTGGCCGAGCATGTCCGTGGATTTCGCCGAGAACATGGTTGAAAGCACGGTAGGCGGCGACTTTTCACCCGGTTCATGCGGGGAAGCGAATCGACACCCGCCTGTTGCCAAATTCTCTTGTGACCCTATGCATTTCGTGTTAGAAGGGTGGACCAATTATGAGTGCCTCCCGATTTCGTTTGTGAGGGCGCTCGATGCACCTAAGAACAAGGAGGAGAGTCCATGTTGGAAGATCAAACCACTCCACCCGGCGGACTGGGAGCACCACCTCCCGAGGTCCCGCCGTCCACTCCGCCGCCACCGCAGGCGCCGCCTCCGGGTGGCCCCGGGGGAACCGTTTCGCCGAACCGGACCATTATGGTCATTCTGGCCTACCTGGGCCCTTTTGCGCTGATTCCGCTACTGACTGAGAAAGAGGATTCCGAGGTCCAGTGGCATGCGAAACATGGTTTGGTGCTTTTGGCCACCTGGATCATCCTGTGGATCGCTTTGCTGATCATCAGCGCCATCCCTGTGCTTGGGGCGCCTCTGGGTTGCCTAATTTCGATCATTCTCCCGCTGGCAATCTTGGTGGTCCACCTGATCTGCATTCTCAAGGCACTTAACGGAGAGCGGTTTCGGTTACCCTACATTTCGGATTTCGCCGATCAATGGCAGTAGGCGCCAAGGCGTTTCGATCAATTCGGTTTTGGGTGGTGACCGGTGTGCTTGTGGTGTCTCTGGCGGCAACCGGTTGGCCTCTTCAGGCGGAGATCTGGAGCATTCGCTTCTATCGCTCCCACCTTTCGCCTCTCGTTTCGCTGACAACCCATTGCCGGTTTCAGCCGACTTGTTCCGCCTATGGACTGGTCGTGCTGCAGCGGGACGGCTTTTGGCGCGGCAATGTCGAGCTGGCGGCACGGCTGCTGCGGTGCTCGATGCTCGGTTACTGGATCGATCAATGGAGGGCGACAAATGAGGACGAAACCGCTCTTAAACAGGACGCCTGCTCCGCGAACCCTTCTCCGAAACTCCCGGATGTCTCAGTCGGCCCGGGGAGACGACCATCGTTTCATCCCGGGCAGTTCGAAGCCGAAAATCTCCAGGGCACGTCCGACGACATGATCGATTAACTCTTCCACCGATTCGGGATGATGATAGAAAGAAGGAATGGGAGGTGCAATCCGGGCACCTAATTCGGCGACCTCCACCATCTTTCGCAGGTGCCCAATATGCAAAGGAGACTCACGGGGTACCAGCACCAGCTTTCTGCCTTCTTTGAGCACAACGGCTGCCGCTCGGGTCAGCAGATCTTTCGTAATACAGGAGGCGATACATGCTAGTGTGTTCATCGAACAGGGGATGACGATCATGCCTTCGGTAAGAAAGGAACCGCTGGAAATGGAGGCCGCATAGTCGTCGGGGGCGTACACCACATCGGCCAGAGCTTGCACTTCGGACAACGTCCGCCCTACCTCCAAGGAAATCGTGCGCTCGGCACCCTTGGTTAGGACCAGGTGCACCTCAACCTCGGGCAGCGATTGCATCAGCTCCAACGTACGAACCCCCAGGATGGGAGCCGACGCACCGGAGATACCGACGATCAGTCGTTTCCGCTGCACGGCGTCAGTCTATCCCAACTCGACCGGTCGGAGGGAAGGGTCGGGTTTTGATTGATCTCCTCGGCTCGCTTTGTGAGCATACGCAGGTATGCGATCGCGGCGGTGGTTTCAACAGCTGCACTGGCAAATCATTTTCGGACTTCTCTTGGGAGTCCTTTTCGGACTTGCGGCCGCCGTGTCGGGCTGGGGCCGCTTTACTCAAGTCTGGATCGCCCCGTTGGGAACGGTCTTCATCAACCTGTTGAAACTGATCGCCGTGCCGCTGGTACTGACATCGCTGGCCTGCGGAGTGGCGTCCCTCTCTGATCTCCATCGGCTCTCTCGGATGGGAGGCAAGACTATCGGTCTCTACCTGCTTACTACCATCTTGGCGATTATGATCGGGCTCCTGATGGTCAACCTGCTGGAGCCCGGACGCCAAGTCCCGCCGAACCTCCGGGAGGAACTGCAACAAGCCTACCTCGAAGACACCGCGGATCGCACTCGGCAAGCATTGGAAACCAAGGATCGCGGTCCTTTGCAGTTCCTGGTCGATGCAGTGCCCGAGAACGTGGTCGAGGCGGCCTCGGACAATCGAAATATGCTCCAGATCGTGATCTTGGCATTGCTCTTGGGAGTCGGCCTCATCCAGGTTCCTCGCGATAAGGCCCGACCGGTTCTGGAATTTCTCGCCGGACTCAACGAGGTCCTCATCCGCCTGGTGGATCTCATCATGCATGTAGCACCGATCGGAGTTTTTTCTCTGATGTCGGCCACCATCACCTCCGTGGCAGGTGACGATCCAGGAGGCGTTGTCCACCTGATCGGTGCCCTCGGATACTACTGTCTGGCGGTAGTGGTAGGATTTGGACTGCAAATCTTCTTGGTCTACCCGCTTTTCCTGCGATTCGGCTCCTCGCTGGGACTCGGCACGTTTCTGAAGGGCGTGGCGCCGGCCCAGCTTGTGGCTTTCTCCACAAGTTCTTCCGGCGCAACTTTGCCCGTAACCATGGAGTGCGCACAAGAAAACTTGGGGGTTTCGGAGGAGGTCAGCTCCTTTGTTCTGCCCCTCGGGGCGACCATTAACATGGACGGTACCGCTTTATACCAAGCCGTTGCAACGGTCTTCATAGCCCAAGCAATTGGAATGCACCTCGGCGCGACCGAACAGCTCACCATCATCTTCATGGCGCTTCTGGCTTCCATCGGTACGGCAGCAATTCCGAGCGCCGGCATCATCATGCTGGTCATCATCCTCGAGGCCGTTCACGTACCCAGCGCCGGCATCGCTTTGATTCTCGGGGTCGATCGCATCCTCGATATGCTGCGCACGGTGACAAACATCACCGGCGACGCCATGGTAGCCACGGTTGTCGCGGCCTCGGAAGGGGCGCTTCATTTGCCTCACAACCAGCCCTCCGTTTCAGACGGCACGGACGTCTAATCCTCCGTCCGACCTTCCGTATCGGAAATCGACAAGACCGCTCCTTGATCCGGGGCCGTCGGGGCGGCACATCGGCGTGCCCTTCTCGGCGGAAAAGTCCTTGCGGGAAGATTGGTGGGATCCCACGAACCGGACGGCCCTTGGGATCGATCCGGGCCGGCAAGAAGGCGGCGTCAGCCCTCACTCCCTGCACGCAACAAAGCCCGCACAGGGGCTGCCTCGGCACCGGCCAGCGGGAGGGGTAAAGCGATCAATTCGTACTCTCCCGGAGGCACCTCCGCCAAAGCCAGGTTTTCCAGGAGCCAGACCCCGGCGGTTGCCAGAATGCGATGCACGATCAGCTCCTCCGACTCGAAAGCATCCACCGACGGCGTGTCGACTCCCACAAGGCGAATGCCTCGTTCCACCAACCATTTCGCCGCGGGAGGATCAAGCGACACGTATTCCGGACCGAAAACCTCCTTCGGCGGCCGGAATCCCGTTTTGAGCAACACCCTGGTACCCAATCTCGCCGCCCATGGCTCCAAGTCCGAAGTCGTCACCACCTCCCGTCCCGTGAGGTCCATCACTTGGCATTTCCCCAGCAATACGTCCCAAGGCGGCGAACCGACCGTCGTACCGCCGGCGAGTACGTGACGAGGGGCATCCACGTGAGCTCCGGTATGGACGGACAAAGTAATCGCCGACAGTTCCACGCCGTCACCCCTCTCATGGCTCATGATCAGGTATCGGGCATAGGCAGGGTCACCCGGCCAGGCGGGAGTCATCCCTTCCCGCAGGGAAGGAGAAATATCAAAATACTTCATCATTCGCCATCGTCAGATCAACCCACACTTGAGGAGCAGATCTTCGTCGTCCAGAATCTGCTCACTCAGCCCGTCGGCGACCACCGTCCCCTCATGCAGAACAACCGCCCGAGGCAGCAGACAGCTCGCCAGACCCAGATCGTGGGTGGCGACCACCATCGTCTGGGAGAGTCGTCCCAGGACTTCGATCAGTCTCCGGCGGCTCCGGCCGTCGAGAAAAGCCGTCGGTTCATCCAAAGCCAGGATGTCCGGATCCATGGAAAGAACTGTAGCCAGAGCGGCCAGCTTCTTTTCGCCTTCGCTCATCTCGAAAGGGGCCCGGCCGCGTAAGTGGTCAATCCCCACCAGTTGAAGGGCGCGGTCGGTCCGTCCCCGAATCTCGTCCTCAGGCCTGCCCAGGTATCGAGGCCCAAAGGCGACGTCCTCCTCTACGGTCGAGCAGAAAAGCTGATCGTCGGGATCCTGGAAGACCAGACCTACGCGTCGTCTGATTTCCGGAAGGACCGAACCTTGCACCCAGAGCTCGCCGATGCGGAGCCGACCCCGGCCCCGGAGAAGTCCGTTCAAATGCAACAAGAGTGTCGACTTCCCGGCTCCGTTGGCTCCCAGGAGAGCCACCCTTTCCGCCCCGGCCACGGCCAGCGAGACCGATCGCAACGCCCACCGCCCGCCGGGGTAAGCAAAAGACAGATCGCAGATCTCGATCTCGCCTTTCATCGACCGCCCCCCAGAAGAATGATCAAAGGTAGCAGGACCGCCAGAGACACCATACCCCAGTCCTGCTCGGTCATCCTCCCCTCACCCGGCGACGGCAAGAGCCGTCCGTCGTAGCCTCGGGCCAGCATGGCCAAGTGGACGCGTTGGGCCCGAGCCAAGGCACGCAGAAAGAGATTCCCCACCAAGGCACCGTAGACGCGAAAGAGCCACGCATCCCGGGACAGGCGCCGAAAGCCGAGACGTGCCCTTCCGGTGCGGGCGGTCTTGGCCCGCAGCGTCCGCCGCCCCTCTCCCACGAGCACTTCGAGGTACCTTAGCATCACGGCGAGGATGCCCACGAGTGCCGCGGGGACTCTCAGCGCCGCCAGACCTTGGAGGATCTCCTCCGGCCTACGGGATTGGAACACCACCGCCGCCACCGTCCAGCACAAATACACCTTCCAGGCGATCTCCAAGTACTTCCAACCGCCCTGGACGGTTACCGGAAGATCCACCCCGGGAACCACGAACCAGACGTCACCGGGTGTGGTGAAGACCATGGCCACACCGGCTGCGAGAAAGGGGGTGGGGATCCACATCCCGCGCAGTACCTTCCTCCAGGAAATCGACAGCATCCATCCTACGACCACAAGTAGGAAACTCAACCCGACCAGTCCCCACCACGACGACCCACCCGCGAGGTTCGCAGCGACAATGTAGCAAAGGGCGAATATCCAGAGCGTACGAGGATGAAGCGGCAACCCGGGCCGGACTCGAGCGGTGCCTCTCATCTCAGCGCACTCCTCAAACCGTCTCGTCCCCACTGATGGACCGGATCACCAGGGATGTCAGAGCGAAAACGGCCACGGCCCCCACAGCTACCGCCGCCACCACCGAAATCGGCGTTCCGCCGAGGAACCCTATCGCATAGTCGGGGAAAACCTCAAACCAAGGTGCGACTTCCGTACCCGCCAAGCCGGCGTGCTCGGCCAGGTGCTCGAGCCCGTCCGGCGCTTCCGAAGCAAGGGGGGCGAGAAGAATTACCGCCAAGGTGGCCGTCATGCCGGCTGTAAGCAGGGAAGCGGCCGTGTCTTGCTCCACCAGCGGCGTCTCCTCCAGCAAAGCGGGCCGGGACCGTTCAAGAAAACCCACGGCCGAAGCCGTCAACAAGCCTTCCGCGACTCCGACCAAGCCGTATACGCCCAGCAGAGCCGGCATCGCGAGGGACGCCGGAAACATTCCGCTCCAGACCAATTCCACTCCCGTCGCCGCCGCGCTGACAACGACCGACAACCAGCCGGCCACGACCGCCGCCCACCACCGGCGGGGGCTCAAGCGACCCAGCACCCGATAGACAACGTGCGCACTGAAGACCGCCAGAACGGCCATGTTCAGGAGGTTGCACCCCATCGCCAGCAAGCCGCCGTCTTGAAAGAAGACCGCCTGCACGATCACGACGGCGGTCATCACCATTACGGCGGACCAGGGTCCGAGCAGAATCGCAGCGAGAGCCGCCCCCAGAAGGTGTCCGGACGTGCCTCCCAGAATCGGGAAATTCACCGCTTGAGCGGCAAAAATGAAGGCCCCCAAAACTCCCACCAGAGGTACCGCCGCCTCACCCAGCCGAGTCGACGTCCGGCGCACGGCCCACGCCAGGACTGCCGCCGCCACCAGCCATCCGCACCCGGACACGGAAAGAGAAAGAAAGCCGTCAGGGATGTGCAGCAAGAGAAAGGAGAACATCGCCGAATGGAATGTAACACAAAGCCGTTTTCTTCATCGAACCGATCCTTCGTAGAGAATGTTGCCGACCTTACACATGGATTTCGGCGGTTTCATAGCATCGGCGGCTTCAAATGGAAACAGCGTTCTTGCAGAAATAGTCGGTTAGGAGAGCCCACGAGCCCGGTCGGATCGACCGGCGGGTTTTACGTACGGCGTAGTGCGTTCGGCGCCGCAGGGATCAAGTTGCGTCGAAAGCGGAACGGTATCTTACCGACCTCAAGGCGCTTTCGCCCACTCTGAAAACTCGTCCGACGGAATACCCCGAACCACCGTCCCGTAACTCGGGCGTTGTCTTTCCCCGAGAACCGAAGTTGCCTCATGAGACAGCACGCCACCTAGGAGACCGGTTGCTGCTGGGTCAAGCAGTGAACGGCCCCCAGACCGTAAACCATGTCCCGCGCCGGAATACCGACCACCTGCCGTCCGGGAAACACGGACTGGAGAAGCGACAACGCCTCCCGGTCCCGAGAACAGCCGAAGACGGGAACCAGGACCACCCGGTTGGCAATGTAGAAGTTGGCATAGGAGGCCGGCAGTCGGTGACCCTCAGCCAAGACCGGCTCGGGCATAGGAAGCCGCGTGACCCGAAACAAACCTTCTTCCTGCCAAGTCTCCAATCGCCGAAGGGCATCCTGCAGGATGCTGTGGTTTCCGTCCGCCGGGTCGGGTTCGTCGGCGACAAGAACGTGGTCAACAGCTACAAAGCGGGCGATGTCGTCGACATGTCCGTCCGTATCGTCACCGATGATCCCTTCCTCGAGCCAAAGGATCCTTTTCGCACCGAGGAATTCCGTTAAATACATCTCGATCTGCAGCAGCGAAAGCTCGGGGTTGCGATTGGGATGTAGCAGGCACTGGCGAGTCGTCAGGCATAAGCCTTGCCCGTTGACGTCGATGGATCCTCCTTCCAAGACGATCCCCGGTTCGAAAACGACGGCGTTCAGCCGTTCCAGGATCCGCGGGCACACTCCGTCGTCCACCGCCAGCTCGGGGTACTTCCCACCCCACGCGTTGAACCGCCACCGGTTCGCGGCAGGGACTCGGACACGCTCGTTCGCCGCGTCTTTGAGAAAGTTCGGACCGTAATCTCGGATCCACGCGTCCACAGTAGGAATGATCCAGCACGTCACATTGTCGGCTGACGGACCCAACTCCCCTTCGAGGCGGAGGTGGAGATTCTCAGCCGTATCTTGATCATCCACCAAGATTCGGACTTCCTCTCCGAGCGCCAACCACCGGATCATTTCTACGTAGGCCTCGCGAACCGCTTCGAGCCTTCGGCCGGGCCACGTCACCTCGTTCGTCGGCCAAGACAACCAGGTAGCCTCGTGGGGACACCATTCCGCCGGCATGCGAAGACCCCGGGCTCGCGGACTTGCGTCTGCGGACCGCCACCCGCCCCCGGCTTCGGACCAAGGGGAAGGATCCGGCCTCGCATCCCTCATTGTCGCTCCCTCTCGGCAGGATCATCACCCAGAAAGATCCTTTGCAAGCCGCCGTAGCTGTCGACCCTCCGGTCCCTCAGGAAACACCATTCGCGCCGGGTTTTCTCCACGAGGTCCAGATCACAGTCGACCACCAAAACCTCTTCCCGGTCCCCCGCCCCGCGAGCCAGAATCCGCCCGAACGGGTCGGCAACGAACGACCTGCCCCAGAATGTCAGCGACTTCTCCCGGCCGACCCGGTTGACGGCGGCGACGAATACCCCGTTTGAAACGGCATGGGAACGCTGAACGGTCTCCCACGCATCCCACTGCGCCTGATTTGTCGCCGCATCCTGCCCCTCAAGCCAACCGATGGCGGTGGGATATAACAAGATCTCGGCTCCGGCCAACGTCGTCAACCGAGCCGCCTCGGGAAACCATTGGTCCCAACAGATCAGGACCCCGATCTTTCCAATCGGAGTACGATGCGCTCGGAACCCCAAATCGCCCGGCACGAAGTAGAACTTTTCGTAGTAGTGGGGATCGTCGGGAATGTGCATCTTACGGTACGTCCCGGCAATACGTCCCTCCCGATCGAGGACCACGGCGGTGTTGTGGTAGACACCGGCCGCCCTCTTCTCGAACAGTGAAGCCACCAAGGTAATACCCGCCTCGCGTGCGACTGCTCCTAAAACTCGGCAAGTAGGTCCCGGAATGGGCTCGGCCAGGTCGAAGCAAGCCACGTCTTCCTCCTGGCAGAAATAAAGAGTGCGAAACAACTCCTGGAGGCATACCAACTGCGCCCCTCTCCGGGCCGCTTCGCGGATAAGCGCGACCGCCTTTTCCAAGTTGGCCGCGGGGTCTTCCGAACAACTCATTTGGACGAGACCGAGACGAAGGTTTCTCGACATCTATCGTGCTCCTTGCGGTCCCTGTTTCACCGCTCTCGGCGGGAACACTCCGCATGCGACAGGTAAGCGAATCAGGCCCTATGCTAGCACGACCCCTCACCCCGCCGACGGCTTGACCGCTCCCCATCGTTGGGTTAATATGTCTAAAGTTATTTACATGTTAGTCACACGAGCCGGGACGTTTCCACTTCGATCGGAGGCTTTAGGAGGACGGGATTTCATCTTCTCCAAAGACTGGAGTCGGGGAGATAAACGAGAAAGCTCTGAAGGAGGAACACGGTGGTAAGCGTTTGGAAGAGGTTTACCCTGCGGGCGAGAGAGTGGGCCATGGTGGCCGGGGCGCTCGTTTCCACGGATCATCCCGTGTTGGCGCACCTGATCGTAACACGTCGGTGCAACCTTGCTTGCAGTTACTGCAACGAGTACGATCACCGGTCGGCTCCCGTACCCACCGAGAAACTCGCCCGAAGGGTGGATTTACTGGCCGAATTGGGCACCTCCGTCGTTACCCTCACTGGGGGGGAGCCGCTACTCCACCCCGACCTCGAGGAGATCATCGCCCGCGTACGGCGGCACCGTATGATCGCCGGGATGATCACCAACGGCTACCTGCTCTCCAAGACACGGATCCGGAGGCTGAACGAGGCCGGGCTGGATCATCTGCAGATCAGTATCGACAACCTTCAACCGGACCGGATTTCCAAGAAAAGTCTCAAGGTCTTGGATAAGAAACTGGTATACCTCGCCGAAGAAGCAGATTTCCCCGTCAATATCAACACCGTACTTGGATCCGGCATACCTCGGCCGGAGGAAGCTCTGCTTATAGCCCGCCGGGCGGTTGAACTCGGTTTCACCTGTACGGTGGGAATCATTCACGACGGCGAAGGCGTATTGAAGCCACTGCGCGAGACGGAACGGCGGGTGTACGACCAGGTACGTAGACTTGGGAAACGAGGTTATACCCGCCTGACACGGTATTACCAAGAAAACCTCGCCTCCGGCAAACCCAACGGTTGGAGCTGCCGGGCAGGAGCGCGGTATCTGTATGTTTGCGAGGACGGCCTGGTACATTACTGCTCGCAGCAAAGAGGTCGTCCTGGAGTCCCGCTGGAACGTTATAGGAAGGAAGACATTCGCCGCGAGCATCGGACGGCAAAGGGTTGCGCCCCTTATTGCACCATCTCCTGTGTTCACCAAGCGTCGCTGGTGGATTTCTGGCGGGCGCCTCAAAGTAGGCCAGAGCTGGTAGAACGGCCGGAGGTTCTTTCAACGACTCCCGCTTCCTCCTCCCTATCCGTCGACTTGGTCGAACTACGACGCTGACTCCCGGTCGACCGGCGAGGCTGCTATGATCACCCTCATGAGTTCGACCGTACCTGCGCTTCCGCAGGTTCGCTTTGAGTTGGAGAGATGGAGGATCCTCTGGATCGTCCTCCGCTCAAAAGACGGATCCGGCGCAACGGCCCGTCTCCTTCGTCGGGAGGCCGAGGCAGTCGCAAAGAGCGGCCTGACTTTGGAAGGGATTTCACAAGACCCGGTCATTTTCGAGCTGCGTCGTTTGTTTCGGGTGGCGGGCTGTGATCCTTCACGGTATCGGCCGGCATCGGAAGCATTGCTCCGCAGAATCTTGAAAGGCGCAACCTTGCCTTCAATTCATCCCTTGGTGGACTTCAACAACGCGCTTTCCCTTCGCCTGTTCGTGCCTTGCTGTGTGATGGCCGATGGAACCTTTCACCCACCTTTCGTCTGGCGCTCCGGACGGGCGGGAGAAATGTACGAGTCCCTGAAAGGCCCGTTCCATCTTGAAGGCAAGCCTCTTCTGCTGGATCGGGACGGACCCCTGGATACGCCCGTTACGGGGAATGCTCGCGTCGCGGTCCGGGACGATACGACCGCAGCGTGGCTGGCCGCCTACCTGCCGGCCGCGGCGGTTTCCGACGCTGCTGCGCTGTCTGCCGCGGAGAGCCTGGCAGCCGAAGCAAACGATCTCTACACGCAGGTTCTCGGCGTCTCCGGGCCCGAGGATCTCGAGCAAACCTTGCTCGGTACCAACTACCAGTCGTAGGGCCAGGGAAGCTGAGTGAAGAGCCCTCCGTCCACGTAGAGGGTCTGGCCGTTGATAAACGAGGCCTCGTCCGAAAGGAGAAAAGCCACGGCGGAAGCCACGTCTTCAGGCCGGCCGACCCGCCTGAGCGGTGTTATCGCACTCCAGGTCGCGGCGTACCCGGGCGCCTCCCGGCGCGTCCGCTCCACCTCCACGGCTCCGGGGGCTACACAGTTGACCGTAATTCCCTTGGGACCGAGCTCCACGGCGGCCGCCCGGGTAAACAACTCCACTGCGCCTTTGCTGGCAGTATAAGCGGCCAGTCGAGGGAAGGGCCCCTTGTTGCAACCGGCTCCCAGGTTAACAATACGTCCACGGCCTACGGCAGCCATCTCCCTGGCTGCAAACTGCGTGCATAAAAACACGCCCTTCAAATTGGTCCGCAGCGTAGAATCCCACTCCTCCTCGGAGGTCTCCAGCAGATAGTTCCAGTACTGTACAGCGGCGTTATTGACAAGCGCGTAGGGCACACCCCATTCGTCGACGATCTCGCTGAACATCCGCTCAACCTGCTCCCGGGAACCCACGTCGGCTTGCCGCACCAACGCCCTGCGCCCTCGGCGCCGAACTTCTTCGGCAGTCTTCTCCGCCCCGGCCGAATCCGAGCGGAAGTTGACCACGACGTCGAAGCCCTCCTCGGCCAACCGGTACGTTATACCCTTGCCAATCCCTCGACTCGCCCCCGTCACTATCGCGATCTTCGCCGTCTCGTTCATGATTTCCATCTTATCTGAGAGCCCCGTCATCGTCCGTGGGACGGCTCGATCGGAAAGCAAACCGACGCGCCAGTGATTCAATTTTTCCGACAACTATCCATTAACTTGGATAATCTTCCGCCGCCCTCCAAAGCCACTCGCCAGTCCGCCGATTCTTCCAAATCCCCTAACTCCTTTGCCAGTAAGTTCTTGGAAAAGTTTCTTTACAAAACAAAAGGCAACCTCTCACGGTGGACCTAAAGTTGCTTATGTATCCGTGAGTCTAACTGTGCTGTGCAGGTCTTTGCGGTGGTTCTTCTGTGGAGGTGAACCCGCGGGGGATGTTCCGTGGCGGGGGGATCGTTGTGCACGCCACTTGGCACTCCGGCATGACTGACGCACAGCATCTGCAACCACACAAGGAGGGGAGTTGTTTTATGAACAGATTTTCTAAGTTCCTCCTTACGGTTACCGTTCTGATGGCCGCGGGAGCGTTGGCTTGGGCTCAGGCTACCGTCTCCGGAACCATCAGTGGCACCGTCAAGGACCCAACCGGGGCGGTAATACCCGGGGTCGAGGTCACCATCACGGAACAGGATACGGGCGTAAGTCGCGTGGTGTTGACCGACGACGAAGGGTTTTACACGGCCCCGAACGTTCCGGTGGGTACATACACCGTCAGTGCGTCTATGCCAGGTTTCAAACCGGCCGCGGTCAAGGACGTCAAGGTGGACATCCGTGCCAACCGGGTGATTAATCTGGTGCTGGAGGTAGGTGAGCTGACCGAGGAAGTGACGGTCACCAGCGCCTCCATGGCCCAGGTCGAGCTCCGCAGCGCCGAGGTGAGCTCGCTGATTACCTCCGAAATGATCAGCGAGCTGCCGATGAACGGCCGAAGTTTCGTCCAACTCAGCCTATTGGTTCCCGGAGCTTCCATCGGCCAAGGAGCCAACGTCTCCTCGACCGGCTTGCTCTCGAGCGTCGACATTTCGTTCAGCGGCAGTCCTTCCAACGCCAACATGTGGCTGGTGGACGGAACCAACAACGTGGACGTGGGCTCCGGCCGCACGATCTTGACGTACCCGTCGGTGGATTCCATTTCCGAGTTCAAAATCCACCGCAACATGTACGGTGCGGACATGGCGGCCTCCTCCGGAGCTCAGATCAACGTGGTCACCAAGAGCGGGACCAACGAGTTCCACGGGACCCTGTACGAATTCCATCGGAACAAGAAATTCAACGCCGCGGATTTCTTTCTGAACCGGGCTGGACAGGAGAAGCAATCTCTGGTGTACAACAACTTCGGTTACACGGTGGGGGGTCCCATCGTGCCGAACCGGGCGTTCTTCTTCTGGTCGCAGGAGTGGCGGCGGGAGCGCCGGGGGGTTCCACGCCAGAACCTGGTTCCCACCATGCTGGAACGCCAGGGCGATTTCAGCGGTCCTAATACCAGAGACTATCCGGATCCGCTGGATCCTCTCACCGGGGAGCCGTTCCCCGGCAATAAGATTCCTGCGGATCGCCTAAGCCCGGCAGGCCTGGCCATGATGAAGCTGTATCCCGAGCCCACTGTGGATTTGGCTTCCCCAGGTTATTCCGGCTTCAACTGGGTACAGGCTCCGTCGACACCCGTCGACACGCGACAAGAACAGATCCGAGCCGATTGGGTGATCAACGACCAGCACTCCATCATGGGACGACTGACCGTCGACAGCTGGACAAACGAGAGTCCCAGCTACGTCGAAGGGGGTTTGTGGGGAGACGATCCTTTCCCGGCCGTCGACTCAACCTGGGATCAACCCGCGAAAAGCCTTACCGCACAGTGGACCGCGACCCTGAGCCCCACGGTCGTCAATCAGGTCAACTTCTCTTGGTCGGGAAACGAAATCAAGGTCGACCGGGGTGCCGGCGACGATATCAACAGCGCCATCAATCAGGCGATGCCGGAAGTATTCCCGGGTCCCGCCGACCACGGGCACGCGGGTTTCTGGGGCGACGCCTTGGGCAACGACCTCTGGACGCAGGCACCTTGGCAAAACCAAATGGACCTTTACGTGTGGAAGGACGACTTCTCCAAGGTCGCCGGAGAGCATACGTTCAAAGTCGGTGTCCTGATCAGCCGAAACAGCAAAGACGAGGATGTCGACAACAGTTCTTCCGCTTATGCACCCTTCTATTGGGGTCCCACGGCCGTTCCCGGCGGAGCCGGTTTGGGCGGCGGCTGGGGTCCGGCCGAGGCGCTAGGCAACGGCGGCATTGTGACCGGCAACGGTGTGGCCGACATGCTCCTGAGGGGAGCCTACTGGGGCGGCGGGACGGAGAGCAACACAAATCCCCGCTCGAAAGTCCGATGGGAAGATTATGAAGCCTATTTTAACGACACCTGGCGGGTTACCCCGCAGCTGACATTGAACTACGGCTTCCGCTGGTCCTACTTGCCCAATGCATACCAAGGCGACGACGAGATGGGGAACTGGGTGCAGTTGTTCTATGACCCGGCGAGGGGAGCCGTCTCCGACAACGGAATGATTTACCCCCACGACATCAAGGGTCTCGACGTGGACGAGCGAGCCCTGGTGAAGAACCACTTCTTCGATATCGCTCCCCGTATCGGCATTGCATGGGATCCGACCGGATCGGGAAAGTGGGCCATCCGCACCGGGGTCGGCGTCTTCTACAACCGAGAGGCGGTCAGCGACGTGTTGGGGCTCATCATCAATCCGCCCTTCCGGACCACCGTGGTGCCTTCTTTGGGTCTACGGGCGTTCGACTGGCTGCCAATCGACTACGGGTATACCGGCGGCGTGGGTCTGCCTCAGCGAGGAAAGGACATTGAATCCAAAACGCCCGGCAGCTACCAGTGGAACCTCACAATCGAGCGGGAGCTGTGGCGTGATACCAAGTTGGAGTTGGCTTACGTGGCGAATCGCGGACATCACATCCCCGCTCAGTACTATATGAACCAGGTTCCGGTGGAGTTGCGGGTCGCTTACGCCATAGCCGAACTGGACGATGACGACACGACCGACGGAGACCCGCTGCGTCCCTTGTACCCCCTGGTCGGCGAGTCCTCGAATCCGCTGATCTATAGTCGAATGGCCGACTCGTCATACCACTCGTTCCAGGCGTACCTGGTCAAACGGTTTTCCAATCGGTTTTCCTACCAGGTGTCATATACGTGGGGCAAGATCTTGTCGAACGCCGGAGGTCTGGGCCACGTGAGCTCGAACACGATCTCGGACAACTACAACATTAACTATGACAAGGGGTTGCCCGACTTTGACCGTCCTCACATCTTCACGGCGAACCTCATTTACCAGACTCCGGAACTGGCCGATCGGAACGCGTTCGTGAAGGCACTGCTGGGCAACTGGGAAACCGCCGTCATTGTGACGGCCAACAAGGGTACTCCGTTGACCGTGACATGCTGCACGAATTTCACCGGAACCCAGTCCAATCGTCCCGACCAGATCGCCGATTCGGAGGGTCCCAAGACGGTGGACGCGTGGTTCAATACGAACGCCTTTCGGCCCCCCGAGAAGGTGGGGTTGCTGGGCAAGTCGGCGCGCGGTCAAATTCGGGGGCCGGGTATCAATAACGTCGACTTCTCCCTGATGAAGAACTTTCCGGGGCTCCCGTGGTTTACTTCCGAGGACGCCACGGTGCAGTTCCGCGCCGAGTTCTTCAATTTCTTCAACCACACGCAGTTCCGTAACGTGGACGTAGGATTCCCGTTGACCGAGATTGAAATTGACGACCAGGGCAACCTGCTCGACTATGTCATGACAAACAACAATTTCGGTCGTGTGACGAGGATGCGGGAGCCCCGTGAGATTCAGCTCGCGCTGAAGATCATTTGGTAAGTTCCCTGTTGGGGGGATCCTCGAGGCCGGCGGCCGTCCAGGCCGCCGGCCTTTTTTGTTACCGTCAAGGCGATACTCGCTTCTCAGCTCCATATGGAAGCTGCGAAACTTAACCACCTCGGAACCCGAAGGGTTCGATCCAAAGCGCCTTCGCCACACTCCAAAGCAGACGCAGGAAGCTTCGGTTCCGAACCTCGAGTTTGACGCCTCCACGGGAGCCGGCTGCGTTCCTGGATGGGCGATTCGAGGCTACAATAGGTTTGTGTCCGCTCGTACTGGAATTTGCTTGCTGTGCTTCGCCTGTCTGATTTGGGCGGCCACCTGTTCCGGCACCGAGGACGGTACCCGACCGGGTTCGGCCGCTTTTCGGAGCGTACCCGCGCCCGCGAAGTCACCGAACGTCATCCTGATCAGCATCGACACTCTACGTGCCGATCATCTGTCGAGTTACGGTTACCCGCTGCCTACCTCACCCCATTTGGACGCTTTGGCGGCGCAAGGAATCTTATTTGAGGCCGCTTTCACTCCGGTTCCCATCACCTTGCCGGCCCACACGTCGCTTTTGACAGGCACCTATCCCGCCTACCACGGCGTCCACGACAATGCGGGCTTCGTGGCCGGCGCCTCCCTGGAAACCCTGGCGGAAATTTTGGCTTCCGCAGGCTATGCGACCGCAGCTTTCGTGGGCTCGTTCATCCTGGACTCCCAGTTCGGTCTGGACCAGGGCTTCTCCCACTACGTCGACGGTTTCCAATCTGACACGTTAGACCTGGTAGAACAGTCCATTCTGGAGCACCGCGCTTGGCATGTCGTGGATCAGGCGCAGCAATGGATCCGTAATCTTCGGGGCCGTCAACCGTTCTTCATCTTCGTACACCTGTTCGATCCTCACGCCCCCTATGATCCGCCGGCTGATTTTCCCTGCCCTTTTCCCAGCGCGTATGATTGCGAGATTGCCTATGCCGACCGGCAGCTGGGCCGGCTGTTTGCTTTTCTGGAAGACAACTATGAGCCTTTACTCCTGGTGGTCACCTCAGACCACGGAGAAGGTCTGGGCGAGCATGGCGAAGACACCCACGGCCTCTTTCTGTACGACAGCACGCTTCGGGTTCCCTTACTGATTCGTCTACCGGATAAGGCCTACGCCGGAACCCGGCTCCCGCACTCCGTACGCCTCATCGACGTAATGCCGACCATCCTGCAGGTCGCGGGCGTGCCGGCCCCACCTGTGGTCCAGGGACGTTCGCTCGCCGCCTTGTGGAAAGGACAGGAGCGACCGGAAGAACCTTTGCTTGCGGAGACCCTCCTGCCTTCCCTGAACTACGGTTGGGCTCCACTGTACGCGGTAAGATACCGGAGCAGCAAGTACATCCATGCTCCGCGCGAAGAACTTTATGACCTGGCGGCCGACCCGGGGGAAACGGAAAACCGGCATTCCCGGGATCAGGCACTTGCCTCGAGTCTCCGACAGCTCCTGCAGGATCTGAGGACTCGCTACGGGGGCGAATCACCAGCCGTGTCCGCCGACTCGGCCGACGCAGGGACCGTCGCAGCCCTCCGCTCTCTTGGGTACGTCAGCTACTCGGGGCGCAGATTGACTCTGCCCTCTCGCTCAGGCGCCGACCCGAAAGACAAGATCCACCTGTTCAACCAAATCTGGCGATCGGTTGAGCTAACCCAGGAAGGCAGAGTGCACCAAGCCGTACAGCTGCTGGACCGGGTCTTGGCCGAGGATCCCGAGGTCTTTGTAGCCCACTCGCTGCAAGCATTGAACCGGCTTCGGTTGCAACAACCAGACCAAGCTCTGCGGCACCTGGAGACCGCCGCTCGACTGCGCCCCGAAGACGCCGGCACGCACCTCTACTTGGGCATCGCTTTGTTCCAGCTGGGCCGCTTGAAAGAGGCGCGGGAGGCTTTAGAAGAGAGCTTGGACCTGGAACCCGCCAACGTCGCCGCGATGAACAACCTCGGGACCGTGCTGGTCCATCTCGGTGATCTTCAAAGAGCCCGGACTATCTTCGAACAACTTTTGGAACAGCGACCGGACGACGCCGCCACCTGGTTGAACTTGGGGGTGGTGGAACTGACTTTGGGAAACCCGGAGCAGGCTGTGTCCCGCTTGGAAAAGGCGCGCAATTTGGCGCCTCAAATTCCCGAGATCCACAACAACCTCGGGCTGGCTTACCTTGCCGTAGATCGTCGACACGAGGCCCGCCAATGCTTTGAATTCGCCCTTCGGCTACGCCCCGATTATAAAAACGCTCGCGAGAATCTGCTTCGTCTCCAGCAGGGCTCCACCGGTCGGTAAGAATCGGGAGACAGGGCAAGATAGGAAAGGGTCACTCCAGCACGAATCCGGCCACAGCCGTGCGGGTTTCTCCCGTCTCCGACTCCAGGAATACCACCAGGCGGTAATTGCCGGGAGACATTCCCCCAAGCGTCAACAACCGGGCCACCGACAGGGTAGGTTCAGGAGCCGGGAAAACCAACCGCTCCCGACTCACAACCACCTGGTCGACCCCTCGAACCAAGCTGACCCGCATTTCCAAGTTTCCCTGTGCCCCGTTCCCGGAGCCTTCCGGAGCCACCACCTGCAGGAAGAAGGCCATGGGCTGGTCACGGCGAGAAACCCGGAGGGCGGACGGCGACACCGAAAAGCCCTCTCCCCGAAACGGTAGGCTCCTTCGGGCGTTCTCATCAACAGCCGGAAATCCAAGTATCAGGTCGCTGACATCCCAGTCCCCCGACTCCTCGACCAGCCGAAGTCCGCGAGCCACCCGCCCCCATCGATCGGCAGGACCGTCTTCGACCAACACCTCCAACACATATTCCCCCGGCGGAAGCTGCAGACGGCCCAACCATTGAACGGTCTCCGGTACCGCCTCTGCGTTCCCCGTAATCGCCAGTCGGTCCGGTCCACGAAAACTGGTGACTACGTCCCCGGCGGCATTCCGCACCAAACCTGCCACCCGGCACTCAATCGCCGCCGCTTCCCCCTCGCGCTGGACCCGAAACTGAGCGCTTGGAGCCTCCACCTCCACGATAACCGAGAAGACTCCATCCTCCCGGGGAAAAGCTGCGGTCTGGAGACCAATTTTCAACTCCCCACCGTTCTTCCGACCACTCGAGGCAGGCCACGGCTCCATCAACCGCTGATACTCCTCTCCCGTCAGCACAGAAGCCCCGGGCGGCAAGGACCAGTAGCCGGGCCGTGCCCTCACCTCCAGGCCGGGGCGGCGGACCCTAACTTCGAGATCATGGTAACGTCCGTCCCAGGTTTCCAGCGAAGGGCGAAAAGCCAGCAGATAATGCGTGCCCGCATCCGTGGCCACACGTTCCAGGGCGCCCAAGAAGTCGTTGGTGTTATGAATGTATCGCCCTCCCGTGGCGGCTGCGACATATCGCAGCGTGTCACCGGCTACGTCGGTACCCACTTCGCGCGCCAGGTCGAACTGCGACAAACCTCCGTACGCTTTCGTTCGGTCACCGCTCCGTAACGCACTGATCTGAAACAGGGGACCTTGCTCCGACGGTTCGCGTAGCCGGAGCCCCCCGCCGTCAATCGTATAGATAGCCATTCGCGCCGAATTGGCCGCCTGCACAGCTCTGTAGAAATCCCGCTCAATATGGGCGGGAACGGCAAACCCTTCCGAAATCAGCACCATCGTTTTACGACCTTCCATCGGTCGCAAAGCCATGGCAATTGCCTCGATAGCCCGGACCACGGAGCGCCCCTGCAACTCCCGACTATAGGAGCGCTGCGCTAGATACTGTCCCTCCTTGGCCTCCGCCGCCTTCATCTGCCGCATCAATTGCTCGACCAATAGCTGGACCTGCGGTCCGGCGGCCGGTCCTGAACTCGCCAATCCGTCAATCACCTGAGACATGACCTCGACGTTTTCCCGCGCATCCGACATGAGGTCCGTAAGAAATGCCTGATCGCCGGCGTACGCACTACCGGAGCCGTCGTAAACGTCCAGCACATCGAGAAGGGTCTCGCGGTCGTCGGTGAAGTTCTGCAGCATCCGGAAACTGCGACCTACCAGGAAGACCGCCGCCAAATCGTTCGGGGCCATTCTCGTATCCACGAACTCGCGTAAAGCTCTTCGTACAGATTCTTGGTGCTCCACCCGCAAGGTGGCGTAGTCGAGCAAAAACACCAGCAAACGCGGCACCCTGACCGGAGTCGGTTCCAGCAGTCTCCAGCCGGTGGAGGTCGACGACGGTTCCCGCCCCGGCTGTTCATTGCCGAAACCGGGGTGAACCAACCAGGCATGGTCGATCGCACGAGGAACACCGTCCTCAAACAGAAGAAATTCCTCCGGTACCAAATCCGTAACCGGGCGATTGCTCCGGTCGGTCACCACGACGTCCACCAGCACCGTGGAGGCTGAAATCCGGAGGGGCCCACCATCAGCCCCGGCCGGCTCGGCCTGCCCAGCGTGGAGTCGCACCTCCACACTTGTGGCCGACAGCAAGGCCGACAGCACGAGAGCGGGGCAACATCGGTTTCTTCGCAAAGTCTCGCTCCCAAACGCTGGTTTTCAGCTGAAACTATTCTAAACCCACCCGGTTTTTCCAAAAAGGCCTCGAACGCTGCAGTTGGGAGCGTTGACATCCGCCGTGTCCGTGCTAAGCTCCCATGAAAAAGGGGGTTCCTATGCAGAAGCAACAACCCGGACGCCGTGATTTTTTCAAGTTAACCGCCGCCGGCGCTGCGGCCGTTTGGACTTCCCGCAGGGCGGCCGCCGCTCCTTCCGACACCATTGGAGTCGGCGTGATCGGACTGGGACGGCAGGGCATCTACAATATGCGCAAGTTCCTGGAATTTCCCGAATGTGCCGTCCGAGCGCTCTGTGATGTCTACGAACCGCATCTGGCACGCGGCAAGGAAATTGTCGGCGCCGATACCTACCACGACTTCCGGCGCGTTCTCGAGCGTCCGGACGTCGATGTGATCCTTATTTCCACGCCTGATCATTGGCACGCATTGATGACGGTCATGGCTTGCCAGGCCGGCAAGGACGTCTATGTCGAGAAGCCCACATCCGTATTCGTCACCGAGGGACGCAAGATGGTGGAGGCGGCGCGCAAGTACGACCGCGTCGTCCAGGTGGGAACCCAGCAACGTTCAGGAAAGCACTTTAAGAAGGCCGTGGACCTCGTGCGCGCAGGAGATCTCGGCCGCATCACCGCGGTTCGGAGCTGGAACTTCGGGAACTCGTTTCCTGAAGGATTTGGGAATCCACCCGACGGAGATCCTCCGCCGGGACTGGACTGGGACTTCTGGCTGGGCCCCGCTCCATTGCGGCCTTATAATCCGAACCGTTTCGGCGTCGGGCCCGATCGCTGGTCGACATTTCGTTACTTCTGGGATTACGCCGGCGGTATGATGACCGACTGGGGCGTCCACCTGCTTGACATCGTACAGTGGGCCACTCGCGAGGCGGCACCGACGGCGATATCCGCTTTGGGTGGGAAATTCGCCATTCAGGACAATCGGGAAACCCCCGATACGCTCACGGCCGTGTTCGAATACCCGGACTTCATCTGCACTTACGAGAACCGGGACTGCAACGGTGAAGGGATCAACGGCCACGGTTACGGTATCGAGTTTTACGGCACCGACGGGACGTTGTTCATTGATCGGTCGGGTTTCAAGATCATGCCGCAAAGTCGGAGGGTGGGCGACGAATGGGTCCCGCGCATGTACTCCATGGAGTATGCGAATGTCAACGACCACAATCACGATCACGTGGCCGACTTCCTTCGCTGCATCAAGAAGCGTGAGCGTCCGGTTTCGGACATCGAGATCGGTCATCGATCCACCGCCACCTGTCTGCTCGCCAACATCTCCTACCGTGTCGGCCGGAAGATCCGGTGGGAGTCCGAAAGCGAGCGAATCCCCGACGATCCGGAGGCTGCGGCCATGCTGCACCGAGACTATCGAGCACCGTGGAAGCTCGAGGTTTAGATCAAAGGAGGCACGCGCCGGGAGGGCTGAAAGAAGGGATTCCCTAACAGAGCGACGAATGCAACGTGCTCCGGAAGGCGTAGATCCCGCAGCTCCCAGTCGCCTCGAGATAGATTCATGGTTTGCTCCGAGCTTTTTCCGAAGGGGGAAGGCGCTTTTTCGTCATTGTCTCACCGCATCGTCACGTGTCGGCGCTGTCCCCGGCTGCGGGAATACTGTGCAAGAATCGCCGCGACGAAGCGTAAGGCCTTTGCGGACTGGGACTATTGGGGACGTCCCGTCCCCGGGTGGGGCGACACACAAGCCAGGCTCCTGATCGTAGGGTTGGCACCGGGGGCCCACGGTGCCAACCGCACGGGAAGGATGTTTACAGGCGACTCCAGCGGGGACTTTTTGTACCGAACACTATGGAAATTCGGGTTTGCCGACCGTCCCGAGAGCCGATCGCGACACGACGGGCTCACCGTGAAGGACTGCTTTATTACGGCTGCCGCGCGCTGTGCGCCTCCGCAAAATCGTCCATCTCCGCAGGAACTGGCCAACTGTTTGCCGTACCTAGCCCAGGAGGTGTCGTTGTTGTCTTCCGTCCGCGTTGTTCTGGCGCTGGGTGCCGTCGCCTGGCAGGCTTATTTGCGGGCACGCCGGAGCCTGGGTCGGCAGGTGCCTCAGCCGTTACCCCGCTTCGGCCATCTGGCGGAAGTCGCGTTCAGCAACGCGTCTGAGGTCACTCTCTTGGGCTCCTTTCATCCCAGCCGGCAAAATACGCAAACCGGACGACTCACACCGGCGATGTTTGAAGCCGTCTTCCAGCGGGCCCGAAACCTCTTGGGGGATGTGTAACGATCCGTTTCCTTGGCCTCGACATGGTATCCAAGTTGCACCTGCCGAGGTCACGATAGGAGCGACAAACCCCGGAGTTTCTCCGCCGGCGCGAGAAAGAGTGTCGTCTTCGACCCGGCCGGCGGCCTTGAAGCTCTTTTGCCCGCTTCTCTTATCCGAATTGATCGCACCGCTTGCTTTCCCCGAGGGATCAAACAACAATCAAAGGTCGAGGAGAGAAACAATGCGCAAGACCATGGTTTCGTTCGCCCTTCTCGGTGTGTTTTCTTTGACCGGTTGCGGAGGGGAGCCTGAAACCGCGTCCCCGGAAGCGACGTACGACTACCTCAATGAAAGCCAAGAGGCTCGTGATCAGCGGATGCGCTGGTGGAGAGAAGCCCGCTTCGGGATGTTTATCCACTGGGGGCTATATGCCGTTCCCGCGGGCGAATACAAGGGTCAGCGCTCCGACCAGGTCGGAGAGTGGATCCAGTCCTGGGCCAATATTCCTCGAGACGAGTACGCTAAGTTCGCCGCTCAATTCAACCCCGTGAAGTTCAACGCCGCCGAGTGGGTGGGTCTGGCGAAAGAAGCCGGCATGCAGTACATCGTAATCACCTCAAAACACCACGACGGATTTGCCATGTTCGACAGCAAGGTCAGCGACTTCGACATCGTCGACGCCACCCCGTTCGGACGCGATCCCTTGGCCGAGCTGAGTCAGGAATGCAAGAGGCAAGGCATTCGCTTCGCCGTCTACTACTCCATCATGGATTGGCATCACCCTTCGCAATACGTGGACAAAGAAGGCAAACACCCCACGGCAGGCGACGGTCAGAACAAAATCTATCCCGAGCGGAAGCAGGAGTACATCGACTACATGAAAGCACAGTTGAAGGAGATCGTTACACAGTACGATCCCGCCGTCCTTTGGTTCGACGGGGAATGGGTCGAGTGGTGGACCGAGGAGGACGCCAAGGATCTGTACAACTACGTACGCAGCCTGAAACCCGAGATCATCATCAACAACCGGGTCGGGAAGGGTCGGATGGGCATGCAAGGTCTGAACAAGGGTCCGGGGTATGCCGGAGATTTCGGCACACCCGAGCAGGAAATACCGGCGACAGGACTGCCGGGTGTCGACTGGGAGACCTGTATGACCATGAACGACACCTGGGGTTACAAGTCGTACGACGACAACTGGAAGTCTGCCGAAACGTTGATTCGGCAACTGATCGATGCAGTCAGCAAAGGGGGCAATTACCTTCTCAACGTTGGGCCTACGGCTGAAGGAGTAATCCCCGAGCCGAGTGTGGAACGCCTGAAAGCCATCGGGCGCTGGATGGCGGTCAACGGGGAAGCGATTTACGCCGCCGGCCCCAGTCCTTTCGAGGCGGTACCGTGGGGGCGGGTTACCACGAAGCAGAACAGGTTGTATCTGCATGTTTTCGAGTGGCCGGAAAACAACCGGCTTCCCGTGCCCGCCTTGCAGAACCAAGTGCAAAGAGCTTACTTACTGGCTGCTCCTGAGAACACGCTGGAGGTCTTGCAGGGAGATCCGCTGGAAGTCGTCCTGCCGGATCGGCCGCTGGATCCGGTGGCCACCGTCGTGGTATTGGAGCTGGACGGCTCGCCAAAGGCGGCCTCCCCGGCTGGCGAGATCTGAGGCTCGAGGGCCTTAGCAGAACAGCGAAATCAAGCCGAAAAGACCCAGGCGGAAACCGCTGTTTCGCGAAATCGGCGATCACGGACTGATCTTCCTCAGGGAGGAAGGCACGGCTCCATCTGGAGTTCTCGCGGATCAATCGATTATTGGGGCAGCCAAGGAGGTCCGAAGCAACCATACCGGCCCGCAAACACCGGGAACGAGGCAAGCGGCCGACAACCCACGGGTCCGACGGCCGCTTAAACCGTCCAGCGCCTCGAAGCCGGCCCACAGACAGGCTGGCGCGGATTTCTCACCTTGATCCGAGTGCGACTCTTGTCGTGGCTGATCCTCCGCAGCAATCGGCAGGAATCTCCGCTGACTGACCTTCCCCGGGAAACACGTAGACAGGAGGAGCTGGAAAGGGAGGAGCGAGAAAGGGACACTGCCTTTGTACCTCACCCCTATCGGTCCCAATCCGAAGTGTCTCTTTGGATACAAAGGTGTTAGCTCGCTTTCCTCCGCGCAAGATCAGTCCGGCTATCGTCCCACCGCCCTGAAACCGGAAACTTGAAACCTGAGCTTGATAGAGACCGGCCGCCGTCCAATCCCGGCACCTTCTCCGCAGCGACGCCGGTGCACGAGGTTTCACTTCAAATCACGATCTACCACCTGGCCGGGCCGTGTGCTGGTATACGGACCCAGCTTTCGTCCCGGGTAGATGCTCGTGTGGATCCCCGTGTGCACTTCATCCCCCACCACCGTGCCGAATTTCCGGCGGCCCGTGTCAATCAGCTCTCCCTGGACCAGAGAACGATGGATCTTGCCGTCGTGCCGGAGGTTCGCAACAATAGTGCCCGCTCCGAAGTTTGTCTTCTCTCCGATGATGGAATCCCCGCAATACGACAAGTGCCCCACCGAGACGCGAGGGAACAGGATGGAGTTCTTAACTTCCACCGCCTGGCCCACGTGACAATTGTC
>Ga0116188_1000398_pt1 | contig 45501 bp, 31 predicted proteins | sample AD_JPNTR2_MetaG_FD_89807 | JGI IMG/M metagenome (GOLD analysis project Ga0116188, IMG submission 89807) | Active sludge microbial communities of municipal wastewater-treating anaerobic digesters from Japan - AD_JPNTR2_MetaG | ecosystem: Engineered > Bioreactor > Anaerobic > Digestate | place...
AGTAGTTGGAGTATTTCTATTAGTAGTATCTCCTAATCCTAATTGACCAAAATTATTATATCCACATACTTTAACAGTACCATCGTTAAATAAGAATATAGTATGACCGCCTCCACCAGCTACTTGTCGTACATTAGTTAATCCTGGTATAGTAGTAGGAGTATTTCTATTAGTAGTATCTCCTAATCCTAATTGACCATAATTATTATATCCACATACTTTAACAATACCATCGGTTCCATTAGATTTTAATAAACTATTACCATTTGTAAAATTGAATGTTAATCCATCATCTTGTAAAGTTTTTACTTCTGATCCATCATAATAATTTAAAGATTTTTTCCCTGCTACAGTGTCGATGTAAAAGAAAAATTGACCTTCTTTTAATTTACTTAAAAAATACGGATCATTTAAACTTCCGCCGTCGTATATATCTATCAAAACATTTTTCAATTCTTTACCGTTTAAATTTATATCCGCCAATATTTTTATTTCCGGATAATTTAATCTAGATTGATATGGTGTGGGGCTAGCCATTTTTATCTCCTCATATATTGTTTAAAAACATTTTATAATAACTTCATCGATCAATACGTTAGAAACAACTCTAACAGTGTTTTCATCAATATAACTTATACTACATTCGACAGTTTCATTCGTGCTCAAATCAATTACAGTTACACCGCAATTATTTTTATTAAGGTTATGGGCAACAATTTTATCTAAAAAATTGTATACTATTTCGGAATATTCTAAATTTGAGACGCCGACAGGGACTTCTTCCCAACCGGCGTTTGTGAATATATTTTTTAATCTATATGTTTTGTCTTCGTCTATTACATATACAAGCATTCCTAATTTTCTTCTATCAAGTGTTATATTATTTCTATCTTCTATAGTCTGTACTTCTCTATAACCACCTTTACCATATTGTGAATCGTGTGTAGGATAAGTGTCTGTGGTGTCGGTGGGCGTTATACATCCTGTTAATCGTACTCCGCCTTCTATTTTCATAATAAACACCTTTTATTTAATAAATGTCTATAATAATGTTAAAATTAAGTCACTATAGCATTTATTTCTGATCCTATTTTGTTATAAGTTCTGTATAAGTGATATGATGTGGATATACCATATATATTTTGCACAATGACAGGCCCTAAATTCATAACAGGTATTTCAAATCCTGTAGATACATCTTTTATAGTTGCTATAGATCCGTAGGAAGTTGGAAATGCTATATATTTATATCCCCCGCTAATAAACGAATATGTTGTTTTAAAATTTTCACTTAATAAACTCTGTCTAAGATTTAATATACCGTTACTATCCAAAGTTTCTTCTTCGGATTCTCCAAAATATATTTTGAATATCCACCTAATAGTAAACGTTCTGCTAAAAGTATTATCTTTAATATCTCTTGCAGAAATTGTGAATATATGATTTTGTACTCCGTTTTTTGTTATATTATTGAGTGTTATAGTTTCTAACGAATCGTTAGTTGTATTTTCCATTAATACTTCAGATCTAGTAGTATCCATTATTTTTATACTGTTCGGTTTTACATTCTGTATATTAGTAGTAGTCCATCTTAAATTGTATTGACCATTTAGAACACGGCCGCACTCCAAAATAGTACCAACGTTTTCTATATAAAACGATGAAAATGACGGAGCTTTATATTCGTGAAAAATGTTGTCGAGTATCTCTTTCAACGAAACTTCATTGAAGGTTGTATTGATTTCTATACCTCCGACCTTTATATTTGACGGTATAGTATTTGTATATTTAAGTTCTTCTAAAGTAGATGCTCCGCCTCCACCGCCACCGGAAGATCCGCCGGAACCATAATCTAGGACAAACGTTCTTTTATCTTCTAAAATTTGGTAATCGAACATTCCTTCGTTTATTGCATATAATTCGAATAGTACTATGTCATTGTTTCCTACGCTTCCATACGGCGCAACAATTGGATAAATTATTCTGTTTTCTATTCCTCTAATAATCATCGGGAGCATAGATCTTGTCGAAAAAGAATTATCCAAACGTAATATTAATAAATCTTTTCTATGATAATCTTCTTGTACACTGTGTATATCTATATCGAATATGTCAGAATTGTGGAATATATAACCGTTTATTATAGCCGCACCGCTTTTTAAATACAGTTTATTTGATATTAAATTTGTTTCTATAGAAAGTTCGTTTAAAAAAGATTTTACTACACCGTTTCCACCTTTCGCAATCATGTCGAATATTTTTGAAAAATCTTCCACTCCATATTTTCGGTCACCGTTGAAAGATGGAAAGAAATATGATTTAATCATAATTCATCTCCTCAATTTTTAAATTTGTTAGAATACGAAGAGTACAGAGATTTGAATTCTGATGGATATTTTTTCTGCTCTTCGATAATATCATTAACATTATCGATTTTAGGATTAGAAAATTTCAAATTAGCTCCTCGAACATAACTAGAAATCTCATCTTGTACATTAATACAAAACGACGAAATTAATACATTTCTTATTTGCCACAATTCTTTAATATTTTTTATAATATCGCTGTAATTTTTTAGAAACAAAAGATTTATAACTTCTAGTTTATTTACATAGTGACCAAACATTATAAATTTGTTTAATCTTTCCTGATCTTCTTTACTGGTATTGTCTGTAAATATTTTCTTCCTAGACATCATTTCTTCTCTCGCAGGATTTATGATTTTATCATAAATAGCGTCGACAAATTTACTATTTTCCCCAACTATCTTCAAAATTTTTTGACAATTTTTTTCAAGTTTTTCTAATTTTTTACCAGTGTATTCTTTTGAAACACATTCCATATCATTTTTTAACGATAATAAATGTTTGCAATAATTATAGTTAAATCCCAATTCATTGAGCGTGTATCTATTCTTTTCCATTTTAGATAGTTTAAATAACGGATACGTCTTGTCGCTAGCTCTTATATCTGAAAGCAATTCATTAAATTCTGGATTTTCCAAATGTCCGGATATTATTTTTTGTAACAGATTATGTTTTGTAGAAAAGTAGCTCAATGTTGGCAAATTATTTTTACTAAAAGAATTGCTAAAAATCCTGTGCATTTTTACAGTATCCGAATTTTCAGAATTTTCGTTTTGTGAAAATTTTAAAATATCTTTGACTTCTGAGATTGTTCTATTCATATCTTCCGAATATTTTTTATACTCACTATCAGAGGTATGTTCATCAGAAGAATCTTTATTATTTATTATTGTTGTTTGGAATATATCCGTATCTTCTTTGGTGTATTCATAATCCGATTGGAATTTTTTTAAATTTAGAGTTTCTATATATTTAGATAGCACTATTTTATGAAATGTTTCGTTCACTCCAATCATTCTATTTAAAATAAAATCAAACTCGTCAAAATCTTTATCCATACTATCTATGAAATTTTTAATAGAATTAAAAGATGATTTTAATATTTCGTGTCTCTTGCTTTTATTATTTAATATAGCATCGTTATTAAACCATTCTATAATTGTAACATCGTTGACGTTGACCGAATTTGATGCTTCGCTAGTTTTTTCACTATCGGAGTAGTAGCCACGTTTTTCTATTTCTTCCAAACTATTAACATCTTTTTTATTTCTATTAAAAATAAAATTAAATATTCTTTTAAAAAAATCCCAAATAGTTTGTGCAATATTTTTTATAAATTCCCATATTTTTTTAAAAAAGTTCTTTATAAAATCCCATATCGATAGAAAAAAATCTTTTATACCACCTTCCATCGAAAAATTGAACTTATTACTCAAAACATAATTAAAAAAGTTATCAGTGTTGTCAAATAAATTTCTGATAATTTTTTTTGTTCCTACGTACGATTCCAAGGCTATGTCGTATTCATATAATTCGCAAGTGTTTTTAACCATAAATAACTCCTTTCAAAACTATATTATTAATGATACTTCTACATTTGCATTTTTATCAAATTCTATTCGATCTTCTATATTTGGTACTATACGAAGTTTTCTCGTATATAAAATTGTATTGCTTGGCAAATTGTTATCTAAAATATCCTCAGCAATTATTTTGTAATAGCCATCAGATATTGATTCAAAAAAATTGTTGTTGCTTCTATACATTACGAGAGCATTAATATTATCTTCCGTGATTCCGTAATATACAGAGTATTTTATTACTGCTGGAAGTATATTGTTCACTCTATACCAACCAAAATTTACCCTATCAAAATCTCTTTTTATATAACTTACTATAATATCACCCAATCTAGGTTTATTGGTATATGGTCCAATATCTTTTAACACGAGATCACACGCAATGTATCTTAAAGAACAATCAGTATCATATGTGTATATTTCGTATATTAGAGAATTCATAGGAATTTTTTCAGTATCTACTATATCTATTATATAATTCTTATTAGTTTCTCCGATATAAAGATTATTTCTAACTATCACATACTTTATATTTTTAAGATGTAAATTTTTCCACTCGACTTTAATTTGACGTAAAGCCATATGATTCTCCTCTTAAGCGTCTGGTGGCAACGACGTCATATTTAAAGGAACTTTAAACTTAGTTATCACAATATTTAAATTGTCTTTGTCTACTACAGACCAAATGGGCGTTACCTCGCTTCTTACAACATCCTGTTGAACGAGAGATGATGTGAATGATTGTATTCTTAGTCTGTGATTATTTTGATCAGAAGAAGTTTCTATAGGAAGTATGTAAGGTGTTTCTGAAAATACTAATAACCCGAATTTATTATAATCGTTGTTTTCAAAAACATCGATAATATCTTTCAAAGTCATAATGTGCTCCTCTTATAGATTTAAGTTTGGTACGCCAGAAAGTTTTGTGTACAAATCTGTGTCGATTAATAAAAATTTTATTTCCGAATATGGAACATTTACCCATACAGTAGTAACTCCACCTCCGATATAATTTACGAAGGGCATTCTAAATTTTGCTATATCAGTATCGTCGAAATCCGCTTCTAAAATACCGTCTACGTAAAAATCTCCATCACACCCGACTTTATATTTGTATATATTTTTATTCTTTAGATCGATTAGTGTATTTCTTATAACAGTTTCGAAATTAATATTTGTATTATTATTTGCAATCCCGTCTACTTTTTCTTTAGTTATAATTCTCGATATTTTATTATAGTTAAATATTCCTACCATATTTACGGTTCCGAAATATGTAGTTCCAATAGCATTGAACGGAAATACTAAATAAAAAGCATTATTATCTACATAACGTTTTTTATAATAATCAAATGTGCTAAATCCTTCTGATACGATTGAATAATCGATATTGTTGTCTACCAAATATTTAATGGTATTTCTAATAATTTTGCTCATATTTTATCCTCCATAGAAAGTTAAAAGTTCTCTTACATTATAATGTAAATATTAATTATATATTATATAGGTGCAATAAACTATACGGAGGTACTGATGAAAGCAGTTGTTAAAGAATATGACGAGAATACGATATTCAGTATAGAAGGTTTAGATGCTATCAGAAAGAGACCTACTATGTATATCCAGTCGATAGGTCCTGCTGGGGTACACAAGATATTTCTAGAAATTTTTGCTAATTCATTAGACGAATTTAATGCCGGTAGATGTACAATAATCGATATCAATGTGGATACAAAAGAAAATACTATCGAGGTTATAGATAATGGAGCCGGTATACCTTTAGGAAAATTAAAAGACATTCTTACAAAACTACATACTGGTGGAAAATTTGATATAACAGCATATAGTTATTCTGCCGGATTAAATGGTATCGGAATTAAAGCTACTAATGCGCTTTCGGAAATATTCATAGTAGACGTTTATAGAGAAAATAAACATGCACATTGTGAATATTCAAGAGGAAAAGAACTTTCGTTTAAAATAGAAGATTATAAATCCAACAAACAAGGTACTAGAATATTTTTCAAACCAGATATAGAAGTATTTAAAGAAATAACCATTGATAGAAATAAATTGATCAATACTGTCGAAATAATGGCTTCTGTAAATCCGGGAGTTATAGTAAATTTAACGATCGACGGAAAGAAATCTGTTTATAATAACAAAAATGGAATATCCGACTATCTCAAAGAAATAATAAAGAGAAAACATATTTCCGCCGTGACAGATCCATTATACTTTTACGAAAAAGACGAAAAGAATAAAATGGAGATACACGTAGCGTTTACATATGCTTCAAACGTCAATCATGAATTCGTACTATCATATGTAAATGGTATACAGACACTCGAGCATGGATATCACGTCACAGGAGTTCGATCGGGACTGACAGAAGTTATGAAAAAATTTATAACTTCTAAAAATTTATTACCGAAGAATCTAGAAATAACTGGTGACGACGTAAGAGAAAATCTAGTGGCCGTGGTTCTAGCTAAACACAACGACCCTCTGTTTGACGGTCAGACTAAGGAAAAGTTTACTTCACAAGAAGTAGCTCCTTTTGCAAGATCGTTAATAAATTCTAAATTTGATGCGTGGTGTAATAATAATCCAGAAGAAGCGTCGAAAATAGCAAAGCTCGTTATACGAGCAGCTCGAGTCAGAGAAGCGACAAAAGAAGCTAAAGATAAAATTATTAAGAGCGGAACTGTTAAAAGCACGCTATTTAATGGCAATCCTAAAAAATTTATAGATTGCAAATCGAACGATCCTGCTAAACGAGAACTCTTTATAGTAGAAGGAGATTCTGCAGGAGGTTCTGTTAGTCAAGGACGTAATAGTGAATTCCAAGCAGTCTATAAATTAAAAGGTAAAATATTGAATGTGGTCAAGAAAAACAATAAACTTACCGATGAACAAAAACAATTGGTATCTGTACTAGGTTGTGGTATAGGAGACGATTTTAATATTAACAAATTGCGATTCCACAAAATAATATTTTTAACAGATGCTGATAGCGATGGCGGACATATTACAGCACTCCTATCTGGTTTCTTCTTTACGTTGTTTAAACCACTTATAGAAATGGGATATGTGTATGTAGGCAAACCTCCGCTATACAGAATAATGATAAATGGAAAACCGCTATACATAGCAAACGATAGACATTTCGAATTAGTTACAGAAAAAATAACTACGGAATTATTCGATTTAGTCGGACCTAAGAAAAATGTAAAATTGCCAGTTGGATTATTCAGAACTTATATTCATAATTTAGGAAACTATTGTGATTATATACAAAATTTAGCTATACAGTTAAATTTAAAGGAATATCCAGAATTGGTAGAGTTAATTGTTTTGAAATATGACGAATTATTAAAGAAAGACAAAAAAGCTTTTAAAAATTTGGGATTTGATATTAGTTTTACTAAAGAAACATCTAAATCGATGCACATAGAAATAGATAAAGGATATGATCATTTCTGCGTTGTGTTGGATAAAAACTTTTTAGAAAACGTATATTATCCTGTAATGGGTAGACTAGCAAAAATATATTTATTAAATGTATTTTTGAAGTCTAAGAAAACTGGAAAAATATACGGAGGTCTTCCATACTACAATGCAAAAATACTAAACGAAATATTAAAGAATAAAAATTTCTATGTTACCCGGTTTAAAGGATTGGGCGAAATGAATCCTGAGGAGCTTAAAAGAACAGCATTAGATCCGGATACGAGATATTTATATAAAATGTATATCGGTGACGAAGACGATACTATTTATACATTAGACGTCTATCTAGGTAAAAACGTTGAAGATAAAAAGAAAATGTTTTCTGATGAGGAGTAAAATTAAAACGATTAATTCTAGCGACTTAGAGTCGCTAGAATTAATCATCTTTTTAACGGATTACTTTTCAAAGAAGTATTTTTCATAATACCTTCTTCTTTTTCGCGTTTCATAGTGGTCTTCATAGAAGAAGACATGTTTCCAGATAGTTCAGTTTTCATAGACGAGGTTAAACCGAACGACAGTGTTTCCCTATCGTTTTTAGTTCTCTTTTCTGAACCACCTGTTTTTGACGCGGATTTCTTTTTCTTATCTTTTCTACTTTCCAAATCTTTCAAATATTTATATCGCTTTTCGAGATTTTCGGACTCTTTTAATTTTTGTTCTTGTGTAGAAATTTCTCCTAATAATTTAGATTTATCTAATTCAACGGCAGTTCTGTCTAAAAAAGATTTATTGTAGTATTTTGATTGATATATATGAAATAGTGAAATCCATATAGTTTCTTCTATACCTAATAATTGTTTGGGGTTCCTTTCCTTTGGAGGTTCAGTCAAAGCTAACTTTGAATAATACTTTTTTGGTATGAAAGAAACTAATGCGTTATGTTTATTAAAGACGTATGTAAATCCGTACAAAAATGAAGGGGAATTCGAAAAAACTCTGAGTCCGTAATTTAATATAGTATCGGCTGTATAATTTTCTTTGTTTGTTGGATAAAATTCTAGCACGACTTCATATCTCAACTTCGATGGTAATTTATCGTTTCGTTTACTAGGTATTGTTAAGAAAAATACATATGTATCTTTCGATTTAAAAAAAGAAATCGATATATCACCTTTAATATTTAAATAAAATTTATATAAATTTTCTACAATCGGTTTTAATGACACAGCCATAGATCCTTTACCAAAAGGATTCACAACTTCTTGCGCTTTTATTATCTTAGACATAATAAAACCTCTCTTTGTTTACATTCTAATGTTAAAAAGAATATTTATGTTTACATATATATAGGAGGAAAATATGAATTCTGTAGAAATTTTCAAAGAAGAAAACTATGAAATATGTACCTCTGTGATAGAAAATATTGTAAAAAAGTTTAAAATAAAATACACTATGCTCGACGTATTTTATATGGATGAAACTTTTAATAATAAGAAATATTTAGTATTTATAGATTTACACGATATATTACCTGTATTGGAAAAAGGTTTTAAGAGAACTTCTGTAGAAAAAAATTATTATAATTTGCATAGTTCTTTCGGTTTATTAAATTTAATTTCTCACTACAAACATTATTACCGCAAGAAATTAAAGTCCGATGTAGTTATATTTGCTTATGTAAGAGACGTTTATGATCGAGTAAAATATAAAGATATAATAGAAAATTTTATAGAATTTATAAATTACATACCAGGAATTATATTTTGTACTCCTAAAATGGATGACGATGGGAATAAATTATTTATGACTCATATTATAAATTCTATAATAAGATTATATGTCTCTAAATATAAAGACAATAAAATAATTGTACACATTTATTCTCTCAATAAAGCTGATAATAGCATAATAGCCGATTGTGATTGTGGAAAAATTATAAAAAATACGGACTACAAAATATATTGTTTTGATAAAAAAGATCTAATTTCTAGAGTATTAAAAGAATACAAAAACATATATGAAAATACAGAATATAGGAGAGAGATAGAATATTTATACAACGTTTTTAGATACGCTAGAAATGAATATGGAGATGATATGAAGCCTCCGTTTTCTATATTTAGGAGTAAAAAATTTTATGACGAATTTATGCTATTTTTGAAAGAAAACGTTGGGGCGGAAAAATCTTATCTTATAAAAAGATTCGGTATAAGATTTTATAATTCATATTATGATAACTATATAAACGATATGATGAAGATTGATTATGAATTTAACAAAAAATATATACACGTAATAAAGCCATTATTGAATAATTGGTTTTCTAAAATAAAAGATAAATCAATCTATTCTATAGATAATATCGAAGATGTTTTCAAAAATCATCAGATAAGAATAGATTGGCTAATGGAATGAATAAGGAGGAATTTTATGAAACTGAAATACAAAATATCAATATTAAATTCTTTAATATTGATAATACTACTTTTTGTTTCAGCAGTTGTTATCATAACTAAAGTTGAAAACGATAACGAAACTAAATTAGACACTATAATAAAAAATATATACTACAAAGAAATTGAGAGATTAATTTCTAATACAGAAAATAAAATACACGATGTAAATACTCTCAAGTTCTACATAGAAGAAATATACAGATGGAATTTTACAGAAGAAGAAAAACGAAAAAATATAGAAGATATTTTGACTAGAATTAGTAAAAATTATATAGAAAAAGACGGAACATATACTATTTGGTTTATGAAACGTATCGACCCAGAGATAGATAAACAATTCGTCGATAATTATGGAAATGAAAATGGTACGTTTAATGTACTATACGATATAAAGATTGATAAAATAATTTATAAACCAGACGATGAATATAAAGAAACTTACTACACTTCTCCATTTAAAAGTAGAAAAATATTTATAACAGATCCTTATCAGTATGAAATAAGTTCTGAAGAAAAAATCATAATGGTAAGTATTTGTGTTCCTATTTTTAGTAATGGAGAAGTAATAGGAGTTGCCGGAATCGATATTGACTCGAATATTGTATATTCGAAATATAACCATACCGATAATAAAAGTTTTGAGGGATATACGTTTTTACTAAATAATAATCAAAAATTTATAAATCATCCCAAAACTGCTATTATAGGAAAAAGTATATCTGAAGTAGATCCGGAGTATGATAAAAAATATAACGTAGCATTAAATATCAGTAAAGGTAATAAAGTTTTCTTTACTAAGAAAAGTACCTTGGACGGTTCCATTTCGTATACATATCTAATACCATTTGAATATATAAACGGATATTATACGGTCGGAATATCGGTTCCCGAAAAATATATAAAAGGTACTTTTTTTGGGATAATAAACAATCTCATAATTATATTCATAGTAATAACAATAACATCTTGTTTATTTTTAATAATATTTACCTCGATATACATGAAGAAAATACAAATCATAAGTGATAAACTAAAGGAAGTTTCTGAAATAAAAGAAGATTCGTACGTAGATTTAGATTTAGAATTAGACGAAGATGGAAACGACGAAATATCGGAAATATCAAAATCCTTTAATGATTTTATGAAATACTTAAAAAATACTATTAAAATTATAATAAATACGACTAAAGAAAGTTTTAAAATTTCCAACAATCTGACTTCGTTATCGAAGGAATCTGAAAACATTCTAAACGAATTAAAAGAAACTATAACCAATATAAAATATTTTTCCGAAAATTCTGTAGCTGGAGCGAATGAAACTATAACATCTGTGATGAATATTAAAAAATCGCTCGAAAACGTTTATCATAAAATAGGCGAACAGAATAATAATATAATATCGACTACTACAGCGTTTAATCAAATATCGGCTTCCACATCAAACCTTTTCAACATGTTTGGCAACGTTAAAAAGAGTTTTGAAGAATTAAATAAAAATCTTTTAGAAAATAAGAAAAACGTTAATATGATGAGAGGATTTGTGTCCGATATAAATAAAAAATTTGATTCTGTTTTAGAAGCGAGTAAGATGATAACAGATATTGCAGCAAGAACAAACATTTTATCGATGAATGCTGCTATAGAAGCAGCTCATGCAGGAACTAGCGGTAAAGGATTTTCAGTAATAGCTCAAGAAACTAAAAATTTGTCGGAAAAAACTAGATCTAAGAGTGACGAAATATCAACTGATATAAAAGAACTTGCTAGATCTATAAATAATTTTCATAAAAGTTTTGAAATTCTAGAGAATACGTTTTCTCATATAACTTCTTTGAGCGAAAAAATGATTGAATTATACGAAGAAATAGAATGTTCTACAAAAGAATCTAAAGAAATGAACAACAATGTAATATCTTACATGGAACAGCTAAAATCTTTTAATAGTAGCATTGTGAACATATTTGAAGAATCTAATGTCAATTCTACACAAATTTATAGTGAAATGAATGAAATAATAGAACGAAGTTCTAAACTAAATAAAGATATAGAAAAAGTAGAACAAGAAATACTAAATAAGCTTTTGAAAAATGAAAATAAGATATCTTCTGATATAATGGAAAATTATAACGAAGTTGATAAGTTAATAGAAATAACAAGACGGTTTAAAATAAATTAATTCTATACGCCCTCTAGCCGAGGGCGTATAGAATTTATACAGTTTTATTTAAATTAACAGCAGCCATCGCTATAAAATAATCTCCGCTCATCTTTTTAGCAGTCTGTATGGGAATAAACGATATCGAAAAATTACTCATGAAATAAAATCCGCTTTTTTCAGCTTGTAATTCTTTATTCGTAAAATTTAAATATACGGTTTTGTTGGGAGCAAAGTCTCTTGCATCTACGTTGTTTATACTTATTTCGGTTTTAGTAAAAGCCGAATTCATATCAACCATAAATTTTGATACATTGAACGGATTATTTAATTCGTCGTATTCTAATAACGTATAATCGCCAGTCATCTTATGCGATCCGACGACTCCCCTTTTTGTTTCTATGTACGGTTTTTCGAACGTATTTAACTTCCCATCTTTAAATAGGATAGAATTTTTAAAAAGAGAATAATTTGTATATATCATTTTATCTCCGAAAGCGTCTCCATCTATAAACTTATTTGTATAAAAATTTACATTGACCATCGTTTTATATGAATTTATAGTAAAACCTTTCGCATCAAATTCTCTAACAGTTGTTAAATCTACGCTCGGCGCATTTTCTTTTTTCTCGAGAATAGTTAGCATAAACATTGGGCTATCTTTTTGTTTGTATTCATGTATTTGTCTGTATGTGTCAAGTATGTATAACGTATCGTTGTCATAATTTATGCGAACACCTGTTTTATAAATTCCATACAAATATTGTAAAAATTTAATGGAGTTTTTAAACCTGATCGGCGGAATGATTATTTCTTTATATTTTGTTTCGTTGTCAGGAGAATCTACTATTGCATATTTGATTTCATCGTATTCGTTTATAAGATAATTGATGACAGTTCCTAATTTAGCTTCTGAAAATACTTGATTTATTATTTGTTTTCTTAATTTCTGACCATTATAATTAAAAAGGTATAATCTGACGTCGAAGCTATTTTGTACGTTGGTTCCTTTTTCAGCTATTTCGTTATATTCACTATCTCCTCTTCTATCGTCTTGGTATACAGAAGGATCAAAAGTTTTTCCGCCCGGCCCAGGCTTTTTTATAAACGTGAAACATGATTCGTCCGGTATAGGAACGTATACGTCATTGTATATTTCTTCATATAATATTGGAGCATTTTTATTTTGATCCGTACTCATGATAGATTCAAAATTTCTATCATATTTAAAAATGTATACTATTACTCTACATAATATATTTTCCTGATTTTTATACAAATAATCATATATGTCGCGTTTCAACATTTTTCCAGATATAGATACGTACGGAAATAAATTTTCTACAGATATTTTTTTAGTATAATTATCTATAGAAAATATTTTTGCGCTAACATCTGGTTTATCTTTCATAAAAACTTCTGCTATTATCCTATATGAATAAAAAAATTCGGAATCTTCTTTAGTAGCTTTTACAAATTCCTCGGTTAATTTATCTATATAATCTTCGTTTCCTTCGTCGTTCATTTTCGATCTCCTAGTTTATAAAATTGTACATCATTATAATGTAGAAACCGATATATAAAAATATCTACACACCACGTATCGTGGTGTGTAGATAAAAACATTAGTCTTTTTTCTTTCCGGCCATTCTGATATAAGCCATGGCTTCGTAAAATGCTAAAGAATACAGTTTAATAATTTTAGATTTAATTATCTGGTACGAAGAATTTCTCATAGAAACAATTTCATTGATTATTTTCATACCGTCTTTCACAGCCCTAACACTGTTATTTATAAATTCTTTTAATTTGGAAATATTTTCTGACAAATCTTTATTACGTTCTGCTATCGTTTTAGCATTTTCTGAGTTTTCATTGGCGTTCTTATACTCATTAAATTTTCTAGAAATAACGTCTATATGAGAAAATATAGTTTCTGAACTTTTCTCTACTTCTTCAACTTTCTTTGAAAGTTCTTTAGTAGATTCTTGAATATCGTTTGTATATTTTTCGAATTTTTTCTTTTTATTTTCTGAAAGATCTTCAATAATTTTTCTAAGAACGGGCTCGCACTTTATATCGAAACCAAATTCTTTTGGTGACAATTCTGTCTTTTTGTAATCTTCTCCATATATTTCTTTATAAAGATCTATTTTTCTCAATTTTTCTAACATCTCTTTTTCTTTAGGAGCTTTTATATATGGAGTCATTTCTAAATCAGAAATAGTGAATAAGATATCTTTGAATTCGCCACTGACATTTGTTAAGTAATCGATATTAATATCGGACATACCTTTATTTTTTAAATTATCAGAAATTGATTTTAAATTATCCGACATTACTCTAAACTTTTCCAAAACATCTACTATTGTATATGTAGCAGTATTTCCATCTTTCGATTTTGCATTCACCTTTATATCTTTGAAGTCTAGTGAAGCTGTAAACGGATATCCGCTGAACAACTTCTCTGCCCAGTTACTAATACTGTTATAAATTCTATTTCTTTCTTCAAAAGACATCTTTTTTCCGTTAGAAGTATACCATTTGTATTTTTTATCATCGAAAGATAATGGATAATTACCGGCTTCTTTAATTTTATCCAAACCTTTAATAATGTATACTTTGTTCCTAAAGATCCAGTTAAACACTTCTTTAAAAAAATTCCCGATTGCTACAAACATGTTGCGAAGGAATTTAATAATTTTTAGAAAAAACTCTTTTATTTTTTCCCAAATTTTTTTGAAGAAACCTTGTTTTTCTTCAGAATCTTCTAGGGACATCATATATCCATAAACAACTTTGTTTATTTTATCGGAATTTTTACCGTCTACTAATTTTCTAGTAACTTTAGAAACATCTAATGCCGACTCTAGCGAAATTAAAATCTCATTTGCGTCGATGAGATTACTTTCTAGAGATAAAGAATTATATCTACTCATTAACAACCTCCAAAATATTATAATTTTTTCATTTTTACCATATATTGTTTTCTACATTATACCGGGTTTACTGCAACACCTGTAGCGCCTTGATTCTTTTCTTTATTTTTATCTTTATTTTTATCTTTATTTTTATCGTCATCTTTACCAGAACCGAAAGTATACAACTTGTTGCACAAGCTTGTATAATCGGAAACAACTCTATTGAGAGTGTTCCAATAATAAAAACACATGTTTGTAAGGAATAGAGACATATCTTTCAATAATTTATATTTTGTAAGATATCTCTTATTAACGATCGTGTAAGAATTTCTAACGTTAGACGCAAGTTCGTTAAGATCTTCGTTATTGGCATCGATAGTTCTAGATTTTTCTTCCAGCAATTTAGAAATATTTTCTATATCCAAAGAAAGATTTTCGATCTTAATCTTGATAGAATCGAATTTCTTGACGAATTTTTCGAGAGATTTTGTTGCTTTTGTAGAAGCGTCTACCGCGTCTGCAAATGCTTTAATAGAATTTGTTTTTCCTAACAATTCTTTAGCTTCCGATATAGTTTTTATAATCTCTGCTACAGTTTCTTTGTCTCCACCGAGAACAAAATCTTCCGTAACAGTCTTTGCAAACTTTGCATCAATTTTTGAATTTTTATCTTCTTTTAATTTTTTGAGAACTTCTTTATTATCTCCACCGCTAATACTGTTTACAATATTATCGATAAACATATTTCGCTGTTCTTCTACGATATCCTCTATATCTTTATCTCCATCTCCTCTGTTTTTCGAATTAAAGAATTTAGAAAAATTCGGATCGTCGTTGAAACTTCTAATTTCGTTTGCTAATTTTGTATTTACTTCTTTCTTTTCAACTTTTTCAATCTTCCCAAGAATTGTTTTAACGCCATTGTAATAAGCTTTCAAACTCTCAAGATCGCGCTCAGATACAATTTTGCTCAACTTATTTGATCCGTAAGAATCGTCAGCCTTTTCTAAATAGTCGACAATTTCTTTAACAGAATCTTTAAAAAATGAATTTAAAATCTTGAGGTTTTTTGGCGTTCCTTTTGTTATAGAATATGGAGTTCCCTCAATATTTTTAATATCATCTGTTTTATTAGCACCTTTAATAATTTCATCTTTGTTTATAAGTTTGCTAAGTTTGTCGAGCTTAGACTTAACTGCACCTTTTTGAAAATAAGATACAATCGACTTTACAAAGTTAGAAATTGAGTTAAAAATTTTGATAAAAATGTTTTTCAACCAATTCCAAATCTTCATGATAGAAGTTTTAATAAATCCTACAAATTTCTTAAAAGTATATACGAGTTTATCTTTTCCAGAAATTTTCTCAGGACCAGCTTCTAATGAAAGTGCGCCTGTTTTGATCATAGAACGCATAATAGTTGCTGTCAGTTCTGAACTCTTTACAGCATAATCGAATTTGATGCTTTCAATATTAGCCGATTCGAAAGCAATAAAAGGGTTTGACTGTTTAGAAGAACCGATTGTTTTTACAAAATTTTTAGCTAGATTTAAACTCTTATTTTTCCTAACACGAGAGCGATTAGCTGTTTCAAGAATCAAACTCTCTAAACCTAAACTGGTTAACATATATGTTTCCTCCTGTATTGAATTTATATATTTAATTATCTTCTTGCTAAAGATAATAGTATATCCAACAATTTCTTTTCTTTATTATCTCCAGACTTATCGCCTTGTTTAATGTCTCTTTCTGTTAATACATTGACAGTATCAAAACCGTCAAAATAAGTTATGTATACATCTTTAACATCGTCGTAAATTACTATACCTAGTAAATACATCTCTTTACACAAATTTTTAAGTATGTCATCTTTGTTCGCAATTAAATCGGAATAAGAATAACCTAGAGCTTCTTTTATTTCACTTGTCGTGAATGCTAAGAAACTTGTTGGTAAAAAATATCTATCTTTTGTTTTTATATTCAACGCATTTTTTATTAAATTTATAAAATTCCAAACTTTATTTTTATTCTTCTTTTCAAATATATTATAAAATAAAGTTCTTCCAAGTTTTTCTTTGAGCTGTCTCTTTTTAGTTATTTTATCATATTCTATTAAATAGTCTTTTAATAGATTTATTTCTCCAGTAGTATACTTTATATAATTGAGAATTATATTTTTCTCAACAGCGTTGTTAGAGTATGACGATAAAACAGTTTTCATCTCGTCAGAATTGACAGGATGAACGTTTACTAATATTATAACAGTTATCTGGTACGTAAAATTTTTATAAGAAAAATTCAATCTAACTTCAGCATAATCTTCTTTATTCTTTTTGTCTGGAACAGTAATAGAATATTTTATATTATCAGAATCGCTGTCGGTCTTATCGTCACGTTTACGATCTTCATCTTTATCAGTCTTATTATGAGAAGAACTATTTTTTCTATTAGTATTAGAATTTTTTAGCTGTTTATCGCCTGACGATTTTTCATTTTCCGCATTTTTATAATCGTCAACGTTAACTATTAAAGTTTTCTTTTTGTTATCCCCAGTATCCGGAACGTCGGATTCTGTAGAAAATATTGAATCTATTTTAAACCTGATAGCTGAATTTACCGACGGATCCAAATCCGACTCTATAGAAGTTGCCGCCAAACAAAACATTCTGAGCATATCTGATAGGTAGCTTCGAATGTTCGAAATAACTTTCGGATCTATATTGTCAGAAATTATTAACGGATATTCTTTTATGTTAGATTTTGTTTTGCTAGACAAAGATTCTGCTCTATATAGATTTTGTATATTTTGCATCATTCTATCGTTATTTAATCCGTTTTTGCCATCTTTATCAAGTTCGAATATACTTACTAATTCTTTAATAATAGGTATCATTATTATATCTCCTTTCTTATAAATAATTACAACGATATAAATCCGTCATTATCCTCTTTATTACTAATTTTTTCAGAAACAACGTCGTCAACAATATCTTTTTCTTCAATCTTAGGAATTTCTGGATTTTCTTCGTTTTTATTAATATATTCTTTAGTGACTTCGGCGATTTTTCTTTTTTCCATATACAAATTTTCCATTTCTTTTTCTATTACATAATTTTTATTTTTATATTCCCTCAATATAGATAATATTCTATTTATTTCTTTTTCATCACCATTTTCTATCGCAACCTCTAGTTTTCTTTTTAAATTATTAACGTTTGTTTCTAGAGATTTATCAGTACTTTCTTTCATTTTATTTATTTTTTCCAGAATATTGTAGTAAGATTCTATTACGATAGACGTAGCTTTTCCAATTCCTACGAATTTTAAAAGAGATGCTATCGAAAAAATAAAAAACAATTTTATATCTTTAAAAATGGACCTTTTTTCATTAGTATCGCTCATTTTTATCCACCTCGCAATATTAATATATGTATAAATCTATTTAAATGTTATAAAAAAAGATACTCACTATCGTTGTAGTGAGTATCTTTTTACAATATAAACTTAACCTATATTTATTTTTAAATCCGATATCCATGATTCGTACATAATAGACGTTATTTTTTTCTTTAACTTATTGATAAATGTGACATCGAAATATGGGAAGTTGTTTGTAGTATATTTTAATCCTCCGGTTGTACAAAAAACATCGTAAATTTCATAATAATTCATTCTCAATATTCGTTCTGTAATAGAAAGCGGTATAGCCGCACCGTTAATAAAATTCATTTTATTAATATAAATGTTTTTCATAGAAGTTGTTAATTTTTCGTTATAATAATTATCTGGAATTATGATGTCAGTAATAGCAGTATTATAATCGTTTTCCGCCGAAATAAACAGTTTCGATAATTTCAAATTTGTATAGAATCCTAATAGAATTATAATACTTTTTATAGGATTTTTAATAAAGAAATTGGACATTTTAGAGTTATTTTTTAAAGATTTTAATTCTTTACCACTAATAAGTAGATTCATCAAATTATTTATTTCTTTTCCGCAGTAAGCCATGGACACAATCGTTTTATACATCATAAATTCTTCTTTGTCAAACAAATTTTTAGAATATTTCTGCATATAAGGATAGTGTGCTGAAGAAACAACATCTAAAGTTTTCTGAAAATTTTCTATAATAGAATAAAATATATTTTCACTATAAGAAATCAACGATTTAACAAAACCAACGAAAGTGTTCTTGTCAACAGACATAAGATTTATTTTCTTTTTATTTTTGAAAAAGATAGATAATTCGTGTTCTAGAAAATTTTTATAAATATTAACAACTTTTATTATTTTAACAATACTAACACTAGTTCCATTGCTTCCTATATCAAAAGGCATATTATATAATATATCTAAATTTTTTACTGTGATCTTTCCTGTCGTTAATGTTTTAATAAAATCTTCATATTTATTACTCTTGTAAAAATCGATTATGTCGGAAACCGAAATACAGTTTTTGAATTCCGGCTCGTTATCAAAAATGGTGACATGTAAACTACCGTTTTTTAATAAACTATTTTCGGCTTCGTTTTTACGTTCTGTAGCCAGGTTTTTAATACCGTCTATAGCATTTTCTAAACTTCTTCTAAGTTTTTGTTCATTCGATTTATTATTAAAATCTTGTGTGGAATATACAGTAGACATTAAATCGTGCATCTCTTTAATCATAACCTTGCTCCTATAAATATTATATATTATTGTAGTATAAATAAATTCTATTAATTTGTTATAAAAAAAGAGCCCGAAAGGCTCTTTTTTTATATAATCGTCAATGAATTTATAAGATTTTCATATGTGTCTTTGGATTTAAAAGAATCGACTCTCAAATCATCTTTACTAAATCTTATTTCTCCAATTTTATCGTTTTTAAGATCGTTTATAATATCTTCTACAACGACTCTTCTATTTATTTCGTTTAACATGTTTGATAAATTTCTTCCTATTTCTCTAGTTTGATCATTTTGAATACCAAAGTTTTGTTGATTAAAATTCTGATCCATATAAATTCCTCCTTATAATATTGTATTTTCTCAACAACAAAATAATAATATATAATTATAACTGTATTTAATATAGGAGGTTTAATATATATGAGTGATTTTGAAAACGTTGATGGAAGTTTAACTTTGAGAAATTTAGATTCGTTTTTTAACAAAGCAGAAGACAATCCTTTGTACGATAAATTGAAAAGATATTATGCATTAGCGTTGTCGGAAGCGGGATTAAATAACTATGATCAGATATATGCAGATTTATTTTATACTTCTAGGTCTGGTAAGATAAGATCAGATCCTCCTCTTGTCGGAAGAACGATTGTGTTTATAACTAGACCTATGATGAATATATCTTCTATAGTTTCTACTGTCGAAGAAAATAAAATAACACTAATTCCAAAATTATACTATCCATTTATAAGAAACTATTATACGACGAGACTAGGAAAATTATTAATGTGTTACTTATCTTCATACGAATATTCTAGAAAATATATATTACCGGAAGATAGCGATGGATTCAGATTTAATAAACCCGTGCCGTTTGTTCCTTTTTTAACCAATCTTTGTACTAGTATAACGGGAGGACCCGATCTGATAATCGATACATATGAAACCGAAGGAGATTTACAGGGTAATAAACTTACATACGCGGCCGGTTCTGACGAATTTGGTATCGCAGGTGAAATTACCTTGAACTTCAGAGATTTATACGGAAGTCCTATCATGCACTACTACACACTAGCTTTGATGTATATACACGGTGTAACAAAAGGTATAATAAATCCTGAAGAAAGATTTATAATAGAACGAATAATAGATTATACATCTTCTATTTATGTATTCATGCTCGGATTGGACGGAGAATCGATCTTACGGTACGCTAAATTTACAGGCTGTTTTCCAAAATCAGTTCCGTATGGAAATATTTTACACAACAGAAATCCTGATATAGAAAGCTTGACAGACGTACAGATTACGTATCAGTACAACTTTTTCGAACCTATGAACCCCGAAATATTTATAGACTTTAATAATATATCTTTCTGGCATTATTTAAATTATGCTTATAGCGAAAATATAAATTACAAAGTCGACGAATTATTTGATAAGTCTGGAAATGTAAACAATAAAAAAGTTGGAATATATCCGTATCCTATTCTAGATCCGAACGAAAACGACATATTCTTCGATTATAAATTTTCGAAAACTATCGAAAATGATAAGGTAACGTCTTCGTTGTATGGAACAGATTATGTGATGGCTTATCCGTTTGTGACAGGTAATAAACTTAAATTTATTACAGCAGACGGCGTCAAAGTTAGAATATAATTTTTTTATTAAGGAGGTAATTAATTATATGAGCGATTATTCAAATATAAAATCGAGTTCTGCGATAATTAAAAAGTTCACAGAAAGTATAAAAGAAAAAATATTAAAACCTGGCGAAGAATTGAGTGAATCGCCAGTTTCTTTCGTTAATATTCTCGGAAATACTATCGGCGATTTAGTATCTCTTTCGTTTTACGAAACATTGATGTATAAAAAAGAATGTTTACCATCTACTGCATCTCGAATAAAAACACTTTTGAGATATGTAGATAGTGAATATATTCACAATATTCTTGCAAAGCCAAGCAATTTTAATTTTGTTTTAGGATATAGAAAAAAAGATTTGATAGAAATGTCTGTGGAAGAGCCGAACGGTACTAGAAAATTAGTATTGAATAAAAATTTCAAATTAAAAATAGCTTCCGATAAACCAAATTTTACTATAGATCACAATATAGAAATAGTCATATCGCCATATCAAATATCTAATCAAAACGGTTCTGTTGAAACCAAATATAAGTTTTACGCAGTTTATGATTTATCGGATAAATATCTAAATCCCATAAGCATCATAGAAAATCCTTTTATAACTTCTCGAGAAAATATAATAATAGACAACGAAGAATATTTCATAATGTTTTTGACAGGTAGACAATACGAAAGAACTATCTATGAAGTAGAGATAAATTCGCAAGACGATGTTTATCAGAGATACTTTTTCGAAAATCATTTGTGCGGTTTTACTGTAGAATATAAAAACATAAACGAAAACAATTATAGACTGCTCAAAGGTGAAGAAATAGGTATAAACAACAAAGACGGATATAATTACGAAATTAGTAATTTTGAAAATGGCGAACTTGTTATTGGTTTCTCGAATATACCAAACTATTTTAAACCTACTACCGGTACCCTGAGAGTTACTCTATATACGACGAGCGGCGAAGAAGGAAACTTCACAATATCAAATGTCGAAAATATTATAAACGAAACGAACTTCGAATATTCACAAGACAGATCTATCAGAAATCAAGACAATCTTCTCACGATAATTCCGATAATTTCGTTTTCAGAAGATTGTTCGTATGGAGGAAAAAATTCTCAAACAGCAGATAATATAAAAGACGTAGTATTGAATAAAAACAAAAATACTGTATTATCTCTCGGCGTTTTGGAAAAACAAATAGAGTCGATGAATATGAAAGTTTCTAAATTAAGAGACGATATAGTGAGTAATGAATATAGAATATATAGCGTTATTTACAACGGAAACAAAATCATACCTACTACAATGGCGAATTTGAAAATAGATCTTGATAACTCAGAAGAAGTTTCCTATAATCAACAATTACCGTCAACAATAATGATACGCCCGAGTACCGTGTATGAAAAATACAATGAAAATTATTATAAACGTGTAAAGAGAGAAAAAGGAGAACTTAAAACTATAGAAGAGTATATAGATATATATAACAATAATATATCTTCTAACGTTCTATTTCCATATTTTATAAGAATAATCACTAAAGACATTATAACTGCGACTCCGTACAATATGTTTGTCGATAGAAAACTTTATCCTTCTACGTTATATTTTAATGAGAATTCTAAGGATAAAATAAGTATAACAAACATTACGCTCTATAGAAATCCTATAAGCGACGAAGGCAGAAATAAATATAAAATAACTATAGACGTTTCTTCTAATCCAGAACTGCTGGATTCTCTAGAAGGATATTACGAACACGGAATCGGTGACAGTCCGAATGCAAAAATAAAAATTTCTATAAAAAACAAATACACTTCTGAAGAATATGTAAAGTCTGTCGAAGAAGTTACTCTGATTAAGAAACATGGAAAAAACGATTCTATGAGATGTGTAGTATATATAGAAACGAACGACGGTGTGTCAGAATCAGAACGTCTATGTATAACAGATAAAAATTTCAAATTGATGCCGTTAGACGGACCTTCTCCAGATGTCAAATTTGTGGATTTCGACATGGAGTGTAAAGTAATTTGTCTGTTAAAAGACGATCACCTCATACCTTCTCCATATGATAAATATTTAACAATAGAAGAAAAATCTAAAAACTTTTTCGTATCTATTATATACGAAGATAAATCGAATTTCGTATTGTGTGAAAATATGAGCGATACTATTTTCATAAACACAGATATGATTATCAATCAACCGGTTTATAAAAAATACACAGAAAATGTACCTGCTAGATATAAAGAAGATGTTTATGAAACAGATTCTGACGGGAACTTAATTGTAGATCATGTGGAAAATATAACTGTAGGAGATACGGTGATAACAAAAACCTATTACAAGATTCTCCACAACAAAGGCGATATTATCCAAGGAGAATTCGAACATCGTGTCGGAGAAACAATGGTAGATCAGTTTGGAAATCCTGTATTAGAAGACGATTACGTAAGAAATACGATTATCCTATATGGAGTTCCCGTATTCGATAGAATATTCTCTTCCAAAAACAATTATGAAACAGTTGTAAAAGAATATACACAACTAATTGATAAGATACGCGGTTTAAGTACTATTAAACCGGACGGTATTAAATTCTTGACAGGTGTATTCAAAACTAGCGGAGAAGGAAGTTATTACTTCAAGAATCGTAAAACAAACCTGTCTCAAAAATTAAACAATATCGCAATATCGCTTAGTATCGGCGTCAAGCTAGATAATAATATTTCCACGTCGGAGGAATACATCGTTGAAGAAATAACGAATAGTATATTAGATTACATAAACAATCTTAGTAAAGAGGAATTTTCGGTTCAAAAGATGCTAAACGATATTAAAAATAAATTTGTTGTTATAGACTATTTCGAATTCTATTCGTTAAATAATTATAACTCCGATATATGTCAAACTATATACTACGATAGCAGTAGGAGTCGAAACATATATGGAGAAAAATTGACTGTAAAATATAAAGTCGACAAAACTATCAAAGATAGCAATAACAATATTATAGAAATGTATCTAAAACCTGCAATAGATATAACTATATTATAATAGGAGGATAGATAATGGATATAAAAGATGCAATAAAATATGCTTCTATAGAGCAGGATAAATTTGAAAAAGAAGTTAGTTCTAAGTTGATGCAAACATTTTTTTCAAATATAGTAATCAAAAGTATACCTCTCGATTCTCAAAAAGAAGCAGAAAAGTTTAACGATGAAAGAGTAAAAGACACTATAAGCGAAGTTGTTGAAGAAAAAGTTAAAAATTATTTTTCAGATTTTTATTCTGGAAAACTAGAAAATTCTAACGTCAGGACGTTGTTCGACGACATGGCTAAATGTGTAGTTTCTTCTGTCAAAGAAGAATCTGAGAAGCGATATGAAAAATTAGTAGATGATATCGAAAATGGAAAAATAAATACCGACGAGGACGTTTCTACAAAGATGGCTATTGAAAGTTACTTTGAGGTTGCCAATAACAATTTAGATAATTTTAAGAATAAATTAGTTAGAGAAAACTTCATAAATACATCTAGAGCTTTATTATCTCTAGAAGCAGAAGATACTATAGAAGCCGTTAAAGAAGAAGTTTCTGATTCTATCCAGAAAGCGGACGAAAAAAATAAAGCTGTTCAGTTGACATTAAAAGCTCTTAAAGATGAAAAAGAAGAAGATAAAGAAGAATTAGAAAAGGAACTTGAAGAAGATAAAGATACCGAAGAACCTTCTGAAGAGAATAATACCGTAGATGAAGGTTCCGAAGAGTCGGATGAAGATACTGCTGATGAAGGTAGCGAAACCGATGAATCTGTAGAAGAAGAAGCTTCTGCAGATGAGACCGGTGAACAAGAAGATATAACACAGGATGAAAACGCTATTGATGAAAAAACAGAAACTGATTCGGAAAATTTCGAAAACGATGAATCGGAAATGTCAGAAAATAATCAAGAACAAGAAAATTTTGATAACGATGTTGGTAGTAGCGGAACTGAAGAACAACAAGAAACTCCTGTACAGAATCCGGTCACAGGTTCAAATGTAGTTACACCAAAGTCTTCTGATATTGTTATACAGATGATAGTTCCGACAGAACGTAAGAGTGTCGAGAGTTTTAAACCATACAATACTAAAAAAATAGTAGAAGAACTGCTGAAATATGGCGGAAACATTGAAGAAGAATTTAAAATAAGAAAGTTGATGTTGAAGAATCTTGTCACGCTAGAAAGTTCTGATATAATAAAGAATAAACACGATGTTATCGTAGAGAACGCCGAAAAGGTTAGAAATCTGTATAATCATTATGAGAGCAGATTCGATGTGTTGGGATTCAACCCGAGAGCTATTTTCGATAAGAAAAACGCTTTCACGGTGGAATGTGCAAAAGAAATTTATAGAAGATATGTCTCTAAGAAAAATAGAAAAACGGTAACTCTAGAATCGTTCGAAGATGTCGATATAAACACTCCCAAGAAGCTTGTTAACTACTTATTTAATTTAAATCAGTTTAAAAAACAATTTAAAAATAAAAAAATGCCGAGCGTAGTATATGATAAATTTGTTTCTTATGAAAGCGTACTCTTAAAAAGCATCGATGGTATGGATCAAGATACTGTTGAAAAAATAAAAGCACTTGGAGATATTCACGAGCTCGATTTATCAAACGTTATGAATACAAAAGATTTTAAAAATTCATTATTCGAAGTTGTCAATAAAAACGATTTTGAGAACAAAGGTGAATTTAAAAATATAGAAATGGTTGACAAAATAGTTTCTAGAGTAAGTGAATATATGAACAAATCTGGAAACACAAAAACGTTTAATGAAGGAGAATTAGAAGAATTAATTAAATCGGTAATCAATAATAATGATGTAACTGAAATTTTCCCAACCGTTTATGAAAAATTTATAATCTCCGTCGGAAATCGAACGATCAGAATGTCCGAAGAAAGTTGCTCTGAGTTCGGAGCTATCAATTTTAATAGTATAGAGAGAAAAGCTAGATTACTAACTACTCTATACGTCGCTTCGAAACATTTTAATCTCATCGACAAAAACGATGAAAAGTTTATAAATCAATTATCTTTTGTGTAACAATAAAATATCTTAGAGGTCTGTAAAGACCTCTAAGATATTATTTTTTAGTATTAAGCTCATTTAATATTTTGAATACTGGACTCGGTATTCTATCGGCTAATATACCGTAGAACGACCTAACGTCTCTGTAATCTACCAAACCGCTATAGAATTTTTTCCATTTTGCTTCTACGCGAGAGAAGTATGTTTGATAATACGTAGGTGCTACTCCGGAAAGCATCAATAGATAGTTCTGCATATTATCGTTTCTGGTAAATAAATTTGAAAATGACGTTGTCATTGCGCCCATGAACATAGACGAAACTACTTCTTTAAAAGACATAGTTACTTTTATTTTCCTAGGAAAACCGTCAAAAGTTAATTCGTTTTTATCAGACGCTCTAGTTACATTTAGAGATGAAACAAATGACATATCGTACGAAAACAAACCTCGAGAAAATAATCTTACTACAAAAGGTTGCGCGTACGAAGAAGAATAAACTTGTCTAGGAAGTGTGAGTCCTAGTAAAAAGAAATACGGAACATAAATATTTTCAAATATACTTAGTTTGTTTCCATATGGAGAGAATAAAGAAAACGATAACGATATCGATCTATCAAACGACGAATCGTCCCACATTTGCGGAACTGCAAATCTTGCATCACCGGACATTAGGCCAGATACTTCATTTCCTAATCCTCCCGATATGTTAGCCATGACTCCGTTAACAGCGGCGTCGCCCATCTGTATACCTACTTTCAACGCTTTTCCAGCAGCTTTTGACCCCAAAGAAGAACCGCCGGTAGCGACAGCCATTGCGACGTCGGTAGAATTCATCGTTATAGCATTTTGTTTATACTTTTTCATCGTATTTTCTCTTAGATCGCCCAATACTTCGGAAACAGGATGATCTGTCGTAGAGTTTGAAAAATCTTCTGACAACGATATTCCTCGTTCTAGCACAAATGTCAAAAATAAATATTTTGATTTAACTATACTTGTTCCGTAGTTGGGTATAAAATTTTTTATATTAAAGTTTTCGTACGCACCTGTATATTTTATTCCTTCTAGAAACGGTAAAGAATCTGATATAGTAGTCGCAAATTTTCCAAGAACTTTATTTAATATATCGGATCCGTTTATTCCGGATTTACCAAATTCGTTGACCAAAAATTTTCCTATTTCTTTACCGGTATTTATAACACCTTTTCCTATTCCTATAACAGTAGACGCTGTGTCTGTTAAAAACTTTTTAACAGTACCTGTGAACGAATTGTACAAATTGCCTTCTATATTTTCACTCATGTTGTTTGACAAATATTTATCCAGATCTTTATACAACACACCGTCTTTATCCATGACTATTCCCATCCAAAATGCTATTTCGAACAGCATGGATGATACATATACCGTATATAACCTACCAGCCGTTACAAATCCGACTAACCTATCATTATAAAAAACTCTAGATAAAAAACCCGAAGCTTTTGCAAACAGTGATGTCAAAATAGAATTTTTATTTTTCTTAATACTGGACAAATCAGAATCCTCGAATCCGTCGTTTGTAAAATCTTGTGGATTTTTTAAACTTTCTGAATCTCCCATCAATCTATGCGTGGCAGAATATAAGAAAAAAGGATTTACATTGTATTTTGCAAGACCAACTTCAAAATAAACAACAGGAAAATTTCTTCTTATTCGTTGTTGATACATTCTTCCTATGTGAGGGAATGATGAGTCCGATCTTATATCGTCCATAGGATTGAATTGAAAAGGCGGATTTATAACATCACAGACCCCGATAGTCAAATTGGTATAGTCTATATTAGTATTTTTGTTAGAAGAAACAACACTGTTTTCCCCAGGCATATTAGAACCTTGATCGTTAGGCATTTTGATTCTCCTTTACAATTTATTTTAAGATTTTCCTATCACATCTGTGACTTTTGCCGTTTTAATAAATTTACTGAGAGTGTTATTATAAACAACAATAAATTCTTCATTACTCAAAATGTCTAAACATATTGTTTTATTTTTGTATTCGTTTTTCATAAATGTTAATTTAGATTCTATGTTTGGTGATAATTCAGATATATATTCCATAGAATCTACCGATATAAATGAAATAGGAGTATTGTCCACTGTCGCTCCCGTTTCGTTAAAATATTTGTTTAAATCTATATTCGATTTTTGAGTTTTAGAATTGATGCCGCCCATCATCCTGATAGACATACTAACGTTAGCTCTATTTATAAAATCTTCTAATGCTATCTTATACTTATCTATAAAAGAATCTACATTTTCTGTCTTACCTTCACTATTGAGTCCATCTCCACCAATAGCTTTTTTAACACTACTGTTTATTTCTTTTATTTTTTCTAAAGCAGATTTTATTTCTTTATCATATACAGAATTTATTTTAGAAATTTCGGATTCTCCTATTTTTCTTTTATTCGTATTATCCCCGTCTACAGTATCATTAATCAATTTTGAAGTAACTAAATTATATATATCTATCGGATCTTTGTTAAAATTACTGCTATCGCTCATAATAATCTCCCGTATTAAAACTAGGTAAGTCGGCTAAATAAATTAGCAAACTTACCTAGATGTAACTATTAAATTTAACCACCTGTGGCAATTTTTACACCGAGTTCGGTCAAATCACCGGCGTTATTTTTAATGAATTCTCCGACTCCGCCCGATAATCCACTGCCAGAACCAGCCCCGGCACCAGAACCTTTTCCAGCGCTACCCGAAACATTTTTAATTGCATTAGCCACGGCTCCGGGTTCTTCTCCAACCTCTTTGCTAGAATCAGACAATCCTGGCTCAGATTCTTGTTTACGTTTCATTACATCTGTATCAGCATTTTCTTTCTTATTCTTTTCTTTTTCTTCTTCTATCATTTTTTCTATACTACTATCTATATAAGATTTCAATAAATTTTCGATGGTTGCTAGATGATTATTAGATTCCATCGCAGCCTCAAGTTGTTTTACAGCAATACTTATTTGATCAACTTCTTTATCGGCGCCTGTTAATAGCGGATTCTTAACTAATTTTCCAGTAGCTTTAACACCCTTAGAAGATCGCTTTACTCCTACGCCACTTCCTTCGGCTCCAGGAATTCTATCTGGGGCAAACTCTCCATTTTCCTCAGACAAATTAGATATCCCAGAACCGGGCGCTCCCGAGATATTTTCCGTTTCAAACGATTCTATTTCTCCCTCGTTTTTTCCTCCGAGTAAATCGAGAGCACCTTTTCCAAAAGACGTTATAGCATTTTTTAAAAATCCTAATACACCTTTAGTTTTTTCAGTTAGAGTAGCTTCTACGTTCGCTCCGGGATTCATACCAACGTGTCTGAGACTTTCTTCTATTATAGCTAAACACTCAAAAAACTTTTTCAAATATACAGATTCTCTAGAATTTATTTTATTGTACTGATACAGTTGGTCTATATTATAATTTCTCATTTCAACACTTTTATTATTTACAAGTGTATCTATATAAGTTTGATCCATCTCGAAAATTTTACACAATTCTTTTATTATAGAAACGGCTTCTCTATATATTTTTGCCATTTCTCTCTTTAATTTATTCGCTTCTTCTTTGTTTTTATTTTTTGCTCCACCGAACATATTACTCACCACCCTTCTCAGTATTATCGGATTTTTCTTTTTTATCCGAAACAGATCCTTTATTTTCGAGTCTACAAACTTCTTCCTCGAGACGTTTAATTTCTTTTACCAAATCTGTCAACTTAGAGAATAAACTATTTATAGCTTCTTTATTCTGAGAAACTATTTGAACGGGCGGTTTTCTCTTTTCTTTATTGGTAAGTATCAGTTCTTTGTCTAATTCTTGTTTTTTCTTAAATATTTTTGATAACCCTTTTTCTTCGTTCGCGTCGCCTGTATATTTGGTATACAGGTTTGTTCTTGTTATTTTTTCATGCAAACTTATATTAGCAGATTCGGGATCTTCAAATACTACCTGTCCACCTCTTTTTATTTTAGCAAATATATTTAATCTACTAGCTATGATAGATCTTGACTCTTGTAAAGAGGTTAATACCGAATCTAATACGGGTATATTCTCTACGCTTATTTTTCCATTGTATAATAACGCATCAAAAATATTTTTTCTAGTTTCGTTATCTGCTACTATCAACTGATCTATTTCATTTTCGGTTAATCCTATACTCTTACCATATTCGTATAGATTTTTTACTTGCATTCTGTAATTAGTTTTTGCAAATAGTTTTTTTGGAAGAAGTTTTCTAATAAAATCTGCTACTTTTCCCAAGCCCTTCTTTACTGATCCGAATATTTTAGATGCAAAACCGCCTACAGCTTTTCCAGCACTGGATATTTTTCCACCTATCTCTCCAGCAACTTTTTTAGCAAAACTTGATATAGATTTAAATAATTCATATGATTTTCCTATGAATTTTTGTGTAGCAGCAATAATTTTATTACTTGCCAATCCTACTCCTTCTGCCCACCCAGAAATTTTTTCTTTAGCTCCAGTAATTAATTTTCTCAAAGATTCTACTTTTTTATCAATATTCTCTTTAAGTGGTTTAAAAGCTTCTCCAATTCTATATTTTAAATTTTTTCTAAATAGAACAGCTTTGGCAGAACTAGACATTAGATATACACCACGTTTAATAAAACCAAACATGCCCCTAGACATAGAATAGTATTTCAAAGAATCGTATCTTTCTAGTTTAGCACGTATAATCGGAACATCCTCTTCTTTGATTATACCTTGTGCTAAATAGCTTTCTATAATTTTATCTCTATCAAATTCATTTACCTTTAGAATAAGATCTGCAAAATCTGGATCTATACCTATTCCTACTAAATCATTATAAATTTCTTTAACCGTATTTTTCAATTCTCTATTAACCATAAAGAATCTGTCAAAAACTCGTTTAGATCCGTCTTTTATCCCATGTTCTTTAAATAAATTTTTGGTATCGGATAAGCTAAATTTTGCAAAATTTATTATCTTACCTAAACCTCTTCCTTTATGCGAGCCAGTTAAGAATTTGAGTTTTTCATTATTGAAGAAATTTCGTATCGGCTCTGTCAATTTGTCTAATTTATCTCTTACTTTACCTATAGCCTTATTTATTCCAAGATCTGTTTTTAAACCGCGCATCAACAATCGAGCCGGGGTCAATAATTTACTTTTATAAGTTATATAGTTAGATACGTAATCGTACGGTTTAAACAACATCATTAATTCAGCAGCGTTTTCAGATGTAATAGCTCCTTCGGAAACTAATAAATCTAAATATTTGCTCCTATGTTCGTTATCCATATCTTTGAGCGCATACATTGTTTCGTACGATAGACCTTTTTCTCTTCCAACTTGTAATAGTCTACTAAACATTTTATTTGAATATTTTTTGATAAACAGCGGTCCTAATAATCTATTCTTAAACCTATCAAGATTATTTCTCAATCCACCTTTTTTACCATATATTATTGTATTTATATCTTGGGTAGATTCTTTAGCCAACTTATCCAATTCTTTATAAATTGTTAAAACATTGGTTTTTCTAATATTTTTAACATAATCATCTTTTTGGTACATAGATTTATAAAGATATCCTGCTAATTGAGAACCTTTTTTATCGCTCAATTTGAAAATAGTATCTTTTATACCTTTTGTTATTTTCATGGCTATAGAACTGCCGCCTATAGTTTCAAACAATATTCGTTTAATATTAGTAGATGTAAACGTAAATAAATTTTTCTTTTTTATAAAATCTTTATACTCTACATAATTTCTCAATCTGTTATATGTATCTAACAAGTAATCTAACTCGCTCCTATTTTTAACAGTTATTAAACCGAGAGTTTGGAGTTTATCTAAATACATATTTCTCGTTATTGTATTTGACCGCAATAAAATATCCGCATCTACTTGATCATTTTTAATAACTTCTTTTATATAAGCTCTTATTACAACTTCACTCTCGTTAAGTTTTGTTTTAAATTCTTCTATTTTACCTCTTTTAGTTTTTATTTTTTTATCGTATATATCTGTAGCTTCTCTATTTATGACATAGTTTGCCATTATTATTTTATCTTCTATATTGCTTAATTTGTTTTTAATAAAGTTTTTTCTAGTTTTTGTATCAGCTTCTTCGATAACACTCATGCTTTTCTTACTCAGTTTTCTTTCTGTTTTTTCATATTCTTTTTTGAACAAAGTTCTTTCCAAGTTTTTAATTAAACTTTCGTTTCGTTTAGAAGCTCTTGAAATGATATTGTCTATATCCGAAAATGTATCTCCGCTAGTAGAAGAACCAGCCCCACCTAATATAACTATATTTCCGCCGGTATAATTGTGTTTTTTAATAGGATCATATATTTTACTAAATATAGAATTTTTAGAGCTTTTTGTCGTTTGAGTTGATTCATTATTAAAAACACTGCTACTAGCAATATCTATCTTATACAACGAGCTTAAATCTTCTTGAGTTTTATTTCTTCCAAATAATTTAAACTTATTTTTAATGGCGTTTCCCAATTCCCTAGGTTTAAACAGTAATTTATCCACAATAGATGTAAATTTTTCAGTCAAATTCACTACCGCGTTTGCTAAGAAATTATTATTTCTAATATCTTCTATTTTTCCTAGTAAATCTTTTTTGTTATTCTTGTTGATTATTCCTAATTTTTCTAAAACACCTTTACTTCTCATAGAACCGGCAGATTCTGTGTATTCAGAAACGGATTTTCTATATTCTTCTATTTTTTCTTTTCTATCTTCGATATATTTGTTTCTGATCATTACTTCATATTTGCCGGCTTCTTTATATTCTTTAGAAGCGTGTTTATAGAAATTTTCTACTTTTGCAGTATACGGAAGATTATATACTTTTAATCCAAATATCATCAATCTATACATTCTTTTTAAGAGATTCGGTGTACTAAACAAATCTTTTCTATCAATAGATGTTCTATCGTTAGCATCAGGATTTTTAAATAATTTAGTAGATCCAGAATCTCTAGTAATTAATTCTGCTTTTAATTTTGCTATTCTTTGTTTTAAATTTAAAGCCGCTACATTATCATCCCCTGCATTTTTTAACCTGGATTGTAAATCTTCTATTTCTTCTTTTATTTTAGAAACGTATAGAGAATTGTCTTCTGCCATAACTAAACCTAACATAGTATCTTTATTTTTATTATAAAAAGACCTTGTATTCGACAATTCTCTCGCTTTTATTTTTGCAGCAGCTCCTATGCTCATTCGTTTATAAGGTTCGAGATTATTAAATGCTTCGTTAAACAATGCTAACACATTTTCTTTATCATGATCGGGTATACCTCCCAATATGGCATCTCTAAAAGAAGAATTTCTTACTGCTAAATCCGGATCGTAACCTAAACCTTTATCAATTATATTATCAAATATTCTTTCTATATATCTTTCATAATTTTTCTTATTCGAATAGTATGTTTCGTTAGCATTTAATTTTCCGTATATACCTTTTTTAAAAGCATTGAATCTATAGTCTGTCAATCTATTTATTTTTAATTCATCTTTAAAATTAGAATATGCTTCCGACGCTCTCTTAAACGTACCAGAAGAATAATCGTATAAAAGTTCTTCTTTGTTAGTCAACGCAGCCAAAATCTTCGAAAGATATGTCGGCATAACAACATTTATTGTTCTATGTGTTTGTGCATCAAATCTAGCTTCGGCAGTAGGATCGCTTATACCGGTATCTATTCTTCCTACATTATAAAATTTGACTTCTGCTACGTTGCCAATAGCTCTCAGAAATTTATTATTAGAATATCTAAATCTATTAACCGACGATATCAAATTGCTCGGCAACACATCGAATATATCGTTAACTCTATTTAACGACTCTCGTCCTCGTTCTCCAATTAGGAAATTAAACAAACCTTTTAAAATTAAATTTGGTAAACTTATACGTTTCGCTAATTTTTTATAAGAACCTTTTATATTACCGTTCAAAGGATCTATTCCCATTGCAATCATGTCTGGATCTATCATGGTTAACATTTGCAACGGTGATAAGAATTCATTTTTTATATTAGATGCTATCATTTTTCCATATTCGGCCCCGGAAAAAGAGCTTCCGAAAATCTTTTCGTACACCGATTGTCCACCAGATCTTTCATTTTTCGAATCCATGTAAATACTTTTGTCGTAAAAATATTTTTGTGACGTTGCCACAACAGCCATCATTTCTCTCATTTCTTTATTCAAAGCTAGTATATCTTGTTGTATAGCGAGACTCTTTATATAATATTCCATCGAAGCTTTTATGTGCTCTTTACTAACACGAGTCAAAAAATTTGATATAGTAGTCGTTTTAAATAATAAAGCTTTTTGCATTTTATAATTTATTCTAAACGACGCTTCTTGTAATGCTGCATTTCGTTTAAATAAACTTTCTTGTTGTTTCATCTGCATCTTAGCTATATCAGTGTTTGTTTCCATTAATCTAGCATTCGAAGTGGCTACGGTTTCTGAAAGCATTAATTCGCCTTGCGACACAGACTTTTTACTTTTCTTAGATCTCGAAGATCTGTCGGAAACATCTGTATTTTTACTATCTCCATAGCTTTCAAAATCTGCCGATTCGTTTTCAAAACCCTCAAACGATCCAAATTCGTTTTCAAAACTTTCTGCAAATTCTTCTTCTTCATCATAATAAAATTTTCCACTTTTTAACATTTCTAGATTACTTTTCATCATTTCGCTAGCAGCTGTTTTTGCTCTTTGACCTAAACTTCTTAAAGTTACTCGCTCTCCATCTTCATACCCTAAAATATCTTTTGCGAGTTTAGTCATTTTAGAAACATAATTAGCCGTTTCATTATATTCTTCCATCATGGAGTCTTTAAAACTTTTTCCTATATCAATTAACTCTCTTCCAAAAGAAGTTGCGTTGGGCATGTATTGATCACCAATTTTGATAGTCATTTTTGCTACCGATTTTGTTAAATTAGTAAAATACGTTTTTACCCCTACTTTTCTATTGGCGTTACCCATTTTCAATTCATTATTTTTATTTACAGAACTTTCGTCTAAAGGCATTATTCCATTATCATATTTTAAATCTAAAAAATCTTCATCTATATTAGGTTTTCTCATTTTAGATTCCTCCATTAAATATTCATTAAAATGTTCTATATTAATTACTATTTAATAATAATCTGTGTAAAAAAATAAAATCAAACGGCGCTCAACGCGCCGTTTGATATAGTATTATACAATAGGTCGTGTGCCACCGGCGGTATCGATTCCTCCGCTCGATTTTGGTTTATAATTAAGATCAATGTTAGTCGATTTGGTTACACCATATTTATCTTCGTTAAGATTAGCGTTGATTTCGCCGATTCTAGTTTCGTAATCAGCTCTGAACCTGTTAATCAGATTGACATCATTATTAACAAGACCGTCTCTAATCTTATTGAGATAGTTAGGCAGCGTAGCTTTCCAGAATCCATCGGAGTAAAGATTGTATGCCTCAACAATGACACGAGCGAGAAGATCGATGTGCGGACCGCGATCGAAGATACCTGAGAATGTAACATCTGCTTCGACGTTTCCGCCGACTTCACCTAATTCGGAGTTGTACATACTAATACGTTCGCCGCTAGTAGGAACAACTTCGTGCCACATACAAGCAAATTCAATATCTTCTGGTCTACAAGTGGGACCTAGTACGATATAGATAAGAGAACCGGATTTGTTTGGTTGAACAGCACGCAGTTCTTTACCATACATGTGACATACACCAGATTTTCTATCACTAATTCCAGAATACCAATAGTCTATAAGTTTACGAACGGGAGAACCAGCAGTTTCTGGAACACGTAATGTTACTTCTCTGTTGTTTTCTTTATATATACCCATGTATGTATATTCTTGTCGAGTAGTACCATTTGGAACGGTAATAGGATCGATATTGTTATCAGTAATACCGCTAACAGATTTTACACAATCTTCAAAAAGATAACGTAGATATGCTACTGCAAGAGGATGAAAGAACGGAGGATATTTTAACCATTTTACGATAAATCGTCCTAGACGAAACGGTTCTCGAGAAGCAACAGCCTCTGGTTCAAATGATTGAATACCATTTTGCTGCGCAAGACGATTCTTTACGTTTCCGGGCATACCTACCGTTGTGTTTTCCCAACCAGGTATTGCTGGTTTCAATCCTGCTATACCTTGTCCGTATCCGCCTTTGCTAACAACTTCGTTCCATTTAATATTTTTTCCTAACGGATTGTATTCGTCTTCTTTTAAAACATTCACTTTATCACCATTAAATTTTGGATCTTGTATTTCTGGAGATTCGAAATCTTTTTTATTAATATCACTCATTGTTATCCTCCATTAAATTATGCTGTTTGATTTTCTAAATCAGACAGACGTTTAGATGTTACTGTAATATTAAATCCTTTTGGAACGTCTGGGAAGTAAATTACAATATCTGCACTAGCCATATCGAATTTCTTGTCACGCTCCGTTTGATATACTTTAGTCATTACAAGTATTCCTTTATATCTATTATCGAACGCCTTAGACATTTCTTCGTTGGCTAATCTCATCGATTGACTAGAACCTCTACTATCGTAAACATATTTTACCAAAATCTTTTTAGCAGTTCTAATAGCATCGCCGACTACAAAACCGTTTCGAATAGAAGAAAGTTTTGAATATGTTCCGTCATACAGAGTTCTATCAGACATAATAGCAACAGTTCCATTTTTAGTAATTTGCTGAACAAAATTAATTCTAGCGTCTATATACTTTCCGATGATATCATCTTTGGTTTTCTTGAGAACAACATCTGGTTTGATGTATTGAATACGACCGCCGTTAAAACCTGCTAAAATGTCGTAATTGCCGGGTCTATATAGAGAAGCTACTTTGAGTCCGATTTCATAAGAACCGAGAACTCTGTACTGTCTCGGTAGGCTAGGATCTTCTGTTACACCGCTAAGAGCAAATACTGCCATCGTGTAACCAGTAGACGCATCGCCATTCGAAGCAATAGCAACACAGTTGTTGAGCATCTCTCTTTCTGTAGCTCCCGATCCACACATCACTTTAAAAATATCTGGACGATAATCGTGGAAATTAGTCATTATTTTTTGTCTTACTTCATTATCGAATTCTATACAATCTAGTACGATAGAAGCGTCAATTAATCGCTCGTCAAAAACAGAAGCATCTACATCACAATTGTAGAATTTAAGCATCAACGCTTTTTTAACATTTTCGGCATAGGCTTCTGTTACAGTTATTGGGTTCTCGTTTTCGTCGAGAACGGTTGCGCCGATTTCTAAACTTCCATCAGTACCACCTTTCAGCGTAATGATACTTGTAGATGTATTGATTGTATCTTCATTCATGACAATTTTTTCATACGGATAACCTTTTACATTTGTTCCAAATAAGAAATCTATCATATACTTATTTTCTACGACTGCGCTAGAAAGAATATCAATAATCTTTTCGTAGTTTTCATAAATATAGTTCATAACTACCGGATTTTTTCCATAACCAGGAATAGTAGTTTTATATTGAGCTTCGATCGATTCCAATTCTGTAGAAATTTCAGAAAATTTTGCTTCTGGATTGAATGAAAAATAAATTGGTTCATTGATATACTGAACCAAATTTCCTGTACTATCTTTTTCATAAAGATATAAAACATATCGTCTTCCGTCAGAAACTTGTTTGTCTCTAAATCGATCTGGAAAAATAGAGAATCCGTAATCGTTTCCACATTTTCCTCGACCAGCATAATTAAACACCAAGAGAGGATAGTATGTCCATTCTCCAATAGTATCTGGTGTAGAGTTTATAACAGGAGTTCCGTCATAATTTCTATTTGTTACTTCCTCAGCAACGATTTTTAGTTCGTATCCAGAAGTAAGCACTTGTACCTGTTCATGAGTAACAGGATCTTCTACAGTCACAGGAATTTTATTTCCATTACTATCTAATTTAAAAGAACCATCTTCGTTACGTTCCCATACGGGTATATCGTTTCTGTTCTTTATTCCGACTTTAAGCATTACATTAGCCATCTTAGCATCTTGCGGTAAAAGACGACAAGCCATTACACGCCCACCATTTCTTAAAAATCCGTAAGCATTGATGCCTGCCTGTCCAAATCGCTTAAGATCGAGAACACTTGAACCAAATGCTTTTAAGAATTCACCAGAAGATTTGTATTCAACAATCTTATTTTCCAAACCTTTCTCAGAGAAAATGTGTGTGAGTAGGCAAGGAGAATCGTCGTCGACGTAAACAAAATCTTCTTGAGCTCTGCTTTCATCAACTACCGTAGCATTGACTAAATGATCAATTATTAAGCTCATTTTATCCTCCATAATATATTATATTTGATCGCTATTATATAAAACTCTCGTTTATACATTTATATGTTATTACAAAAAAATAAACTAGATATTATATATATGTACAGTTCTTATAACATTGTAATGTAAAATTTTGCGAACGGAAGAACTGTATAACTAAATACAATATTTTGGGAGGGTTATTATCATGAAATCCAAAATTAAAACTATTGAAAGATGTATAATTATAACAATGAATTTTATACTTATATTTATTTTATATTTATCGGAAATAAGTTTTTTCGATAATATTAAATTATTGATAAACTGCGGTTATATGAAAAATTATAGAAACTTTGTGACGTCGTTATATATTCATAATGAAAAACATTGTTATTTTAAAGATGAAAGCGAATTGTATAAAATCAATGTAGATTTCAATAAACCTAAAGTTATCGATATTTCTGAATATAATAGATATTATTTAGAAGAAGTATACAATATAGCTTCTAAAAAGATTTATAAAAAATATAATTATGATTTTTTAAAAGTTTTTATTAACGAGACGATCAAGTATAAAAACGATGTAAATTTTATAATAATGGTGCTGAGTATGATGGGTATAGAATCTAACTATGGAAGAGTTTTAATATCAGGCCCTAATACAAACGGTACTTTTGATTATGGTCCACTAGGATTAAATCAAGTAAACATAGAGAACGAAAAATTTATGAAACACTATTTAGATAAAAACAAATATTTTTATACTTATAAAAATAAATATGAAAATTATATGGCAGTATCGATAAGACATATAGAAGAATTGTACGAAGAATTTGGCGAAGATTTGGATTATATAATAATTGTTTATAATGCTGGTAGAAGTAGATTAAAGAGATATATAAATTCTAATAAGAACACAAAATCTATACCAACTATAACAAACAATTATATAAATCTCGTTAAAAAAATCATGTCGAAAACGTTCGACGAGATATCTAAATCTTTCAACAGCAAATATTTAATTTATAGTGACTACGAAAAACTTTCTATGATAGTAGAAAAATATAATTCGTCTATGTTGAAAGTTATTTTTAGATCGAGCGTTTTCGATAGAATAGAAAATACACAATCTATATTGAAAATAATACCGTACAATAATATATTTTCTACATTAACACAAGATGACAAAGATGAAGAAAACACAAAATCCTCTAATTCGTTATCAAAATATATTTATATCAAAAATTTGTTTATATAAAATATAATCTTGTATGGGATTTTATCCCATACAAGATTTTTTTTAATCAAAAATTATGTCTTCAATAGGAGATATATTGTTTTTTATTTTTTCTCTATTTCTAATAACTGACACAGTTATACCATGTTTGGCGTCTGCTGCGGTAATAGAAGAGAATGCTGAATTATATCTTGGTATAGAACTAATAGGAACCATTTTGTAGTTATACATAAGATTTTTAATATCTGACGATTTTAAATCTCCTTTAGACATTTTATCCCTCAGATATAATCTAAATTCTTTTGAATAATCTTCGGGATTTCTACACAGTTCGGAAATAACTATATCTCTAACCACCTCAACAACATTTAGATTTACATCGTTTATATAATCGCATTTTTTCCAAAACACTGGCAAATCGTCATACCCGACATGTTTAGTAGGTATATATCCAAAAAATAAAAGGTTTATCATTTCTGTGGAAGTATCCATGGATCTTTCCACAAGTGTCGAATCTATAAATATACTATTTCTATAAAATGATAATACATATTCTTTTCCGCCAGATTCATCTTTTCTACTATTTATAGATTCTGGACAAATTACTATTTTTGACGGAAACATAAATTGATATTTTTTCGGTTTTTCATTTTCAACATCTTCATTTTCCCAAACAAATAATTTAAAAACTCCGAACATTTTTATTTTTGATCCGATGAACTCAGCCAAATGCTGTTCGAAAAATTTTTCTTTTATTATAATTTCTCCATATCCTTTTGTAAAAATAACTTGTCTATCTTTTACTTCTAAGAAAGGAAACCGTTCGTCTTTCATAATTAAAACTCCTATTAAAATGTTAGAAGTACACACGCAGTGTACTTCTAACAATCGTGTTTAAAATTATTCAATAAGTTTTTCGATAGAATGTACAATATTCAAACTAAAATCTATAATACTTTCCATGAGATCTCTTCGAGCAAAATCGACGTCAACATCTTTTAAGAATTCTCTTACGTCGTTTGGTGTATTTTTATAATATGTAGCGTTAACAAACTCATTAACAGATCCAAACTCCGATTTATTATATTTTATAATAACTAAGAATGATAGAACGACTTCGGAGAAAAAGAATCTGTAACATTCTCTAGAGACTATGTTATGATCCATAATTCCATTGGATACTAAATTGCTTTTTTCTACAAAATCATAAATAGCATTTTTTATATCTTTGAAAAATTCACCGAGTTTTTCTAAGATATATAGATACATAAATGTTCCTATTAATTGAGAAACTGAAACATTAATAATTTCTACTTTATCGCCGATGTTATTATCAAAATAATTTTTCAATTCATTAAACTTTTCTTCGTCAAGCAAAATATTTTCACAATTATTCTTTATTATATCGCAGAACATACTTAGTAAATTTTTCATATATAGAGAAATCAATTTGGTTTTATTTGTTATATACTTCTTCTTATTGTTTCCGTTATTAAAAGCATTTTTAGATTTGATATCTATACACTCCATATAGTCAATAAATTTATTTCTGCTATTTTCATCGTAAACAAGTTTTTTGAGAATGTTTTCCGTCTTAGAAATCATTTCGTTTATTTTTTCTCTATTTTTATTAATTTCTTCTTCGTTAAAAGACTCTTTATTTATAAATTTTGATATAAATTCTTCGTAAACTTTCTTATTCTCTTCGTTAAAATTCTTTCTATATTCTTCGTTGAAATAATACAGATCGACGTTAGTTATATCTTTTATAAATTTAAAGAACATGTCAAAACTTTCATAAAACATGTTTATTTCATTATTTAGTTCAAAATTTTCTTTTTCTTTATTTATAATTAAAACTGCCATATTGTCCGGTATATAATTAAAATTGTTTATAAAATCTTTATTGAGAACAACATTTTTCAAAAAAGAAGCCACGTCTTCCTTATTAGAACTAAGTATGTATTTGATGATACCGGGGCCCGATCCATATTTTTTAAAAGTTTCATATAGATCAAAACCTTCTTTTTCTTTTTTAATATCTTCGCTAAATTTTGCTACAGAAGTTACGACAAGACCGCTGAGAATACCAAAAATCTCTTCGCTGTTTAAAATTTTAGGCATTTCTTTTCTTGCTACTATCTGTAATCTAGCTATTGTATCCATAGCGCTCTTATATGTTTTTTGCGTAACTTCGTCCATTTCTTCTATAGAATTTTTATTTTCTTCCTTCATCTGTTCACGAATACCGTATATCACGGCTCTTGATTGATTACAACACAATAGTAAAGAATCTATTTCATTTTGATCAATATTTCCGAAAATGTTTCGAGCATCGTTTTCGTCAAATTCCGGTATACCGTCAGCATCAAGCTTGACGACGCTCCAATCTATCGGTTCTTCTTGGATTTGCTCTTGAGATTGCTCTTGAGATTGCTCTTGAGATTGCTCTTGAGATTGCTCTTCTTTTTCAAAAGTAATGATTTCCTCAATTCCACTCTCTTTGTTTTCTACTACAGTTTCGTCCATTTTACACTCTCCTATTTGTGAAAAAATTAAAAAATCCTAGACATTATTTCGTAACCAATATCTTTATTCTCTAAAACTTTTATTAGATAATTATTTAATACTTCGTAATTAAAAGAAAGACTACCGTCTTCGATGATATCTCTTAATTCAGTATATATTACGTTACCTCTATCGTTTTCTAAACAAGCATTAATCATATCTTCTACATTGAAATCTTTTGACAAAATTACGTCAACTACTTCTTTCTTATAAATAGGACTTTGATCATCCAATCCAGTTTCTACTGAAAAAATATTTTTTACATCAGAAAGATCTAATTTTGTATCTTTTTTGGTTCTATACCAAATAATAAAATTTGATAAAGAAATATGTATATTGTTAACAAAAATTTTGTAAATGGAATATAAAAGACTTGTGTTAAAAAATGTGGAAGATGTATCTATTGTTATTCCTAAATAATTATCATATACATCTAAAAAATAAGTTTGTATAGATTCTAATATTGAATATAGCGTTTCTTTTTCTTCAAAATCTAAATCGGTATTTTGCGTATCTTCTAGTATATTTTCAACTTCATCAATCATAGATATTTTAATATCCATATTTTTTTCGAATAAATCTTTAAAAATATCTCTTTTAACAAAATATATATCATTATCTGGCAACATTAACAATTGCTCTTCTAATTCATCTCTCAATTCTTCATTGGATTTTCCGCCTTCATCGAAATTCATAATTATTCCTCCTAATCTGTTAATAAATCTATAATATGTTTTAGCACAATTAAAAAAATATAAAATTTTGCACAATTATATATTATTAAAACGTGTTTAACAAATATTATGGATAGGAGGCTCTAAAAATGGATTTTGATAAATATAAAGAAATGATACTGTTAAACTACTTAGCCAATAAAAACGATGATAGTTTATATGGAGGGGAAATGTTCGATGTTATAAACGAAAACGAACAAGATGCTAACTTTATAAATTATATGATGGACATGTTGAACAAATCTAATGTCAATAAAAACGATTCCGAAGAATCGTTTACGCCAGAAGAAATGTTTATGATAATGACTACGCCTGACGAAAGTATAGTTAGACACGCTAGAAATGTTACAGTTATTAATTATAATATAAACGTTTCCGATAAAGCGTTAGAAGAATCTAATAGAAATCCGTTAGATTCTATGTTGAAATTATATGCTTTGAATAAAATTAGTGGTGGGAAATTGTTACTTTCGTCTACCGGTAACGAGGCGAAATACATAGGAAGTTCTACCAATAATAAAGAAAATTTTAGGAATTTAGAAACGGAGGATGTCGTTGTTAAAATAGTAAATGAAGAACACAAAAACGAATTGTATTCTATGACTATAATTGACGAACTCAATACAGTGAAAATAATAACCGAGTATAGTGATGATATTTACGAAAATATTAGAAAAGACTTGGAAAAAATATCCGACAAACACCAATTCATAAAAAGTTTCAAATACTACGTACTTCTCGGTATAATTAGAAAAGATAATACGATTTCGTACTCAATACACGCAAACGGAAACTATGTATTTTCGAAATTTTTAAAAGAAGATAACAAGATAGTTATAAATAAGCAAAACGATATAAAACAAATATACGATATTACAAAGGAAAAAATAATATTCAATAGTATAGAATATTCTCCTAGAAAAGAAATATTCTTGTTAATAGAAAATTTTCCAAGAGAAGAAGAATATGATATAGATGAAAACGTTCCTGTAGAAAAAGTTAGAAAAATAGTTCCTCTGATGTTAGATCAAAAAATTTGTTATACTAACAAAGATTATGAATACTATAAAATGGTTGAATCTAACGAGGAATTAAAATTTTTATAAATAAAAAAATACATAGCAGCTGATATGCTGCTATGTATTTTTTTATTTCCTAAACAATTTATTAAACAATCTCTTATAATCAATCTCTTCTTCTTTTGATTTTTCTTCTCTCGAGTCAAAATTTTTAGAAGCTACGTTTTTTACAACAGATCTAATTTCATCTTCTTTCATTCCATACATTTTTTCTTCATCTAACTCTTCTTTCGATTTCTTTACTACGATTTCTTCAGAATTGACAACATCTTCGTCATCTGTTTTTATATTCAAAATTTTAGATATTAATGAATTTGCGTCATTATCTTCGTTCTCTCCACACACGTTATTGATAATATCCTTTTCGTTTATAAAACCAAATAATTCATCAAATTTGTTTCTTTTACCAGAAGATATTATTGCTGTTGACCAATCGTTTCTATTTTTCTTAACTTCGCTCATAACTTCTACGTCCTCGACCGTTATGTCCTCTATAGATTTATCTCTATAGATACCGACAGTTTCCACAAATACATATTTGCTTTTATTAGGAGCGTATAACAAGAACCATCTGCCTAAAAGATAAGCAAACAACGTATCATCATGTTTACCAGGTAAATGATCTATACGACCATTTCTATTTATTGTCAAAGAAAGTATTTCTTCTATAATACTTCTATCGTGAATTTTTTGTTGATCTTCTATTACAGCAGTTCTAAGTATTTCGTTAAATAACAAATTCCTTATTTTTTCTGTAGTAGCTACACCCGGTATATTCTTCTCATCGTGATACACTCTGTTTTTGAGACTATAATCTTCTAATAGCATATCGATAACTGTTATACCCATATTATTTCGTTCTGGAACTAAAATCATATTCTTAAAATATTTTTTCATAACTATTTTTAATGCTTTGACAAAATTGGTCGTGGAATATAAGTTACTTCTAAGGGTAGCAACTACTTCAAAATTTAACGGATTTATTATTACGAGCGCTGTAAAATCTCTTGACAAGTTTCCGCTCGTATCCAATGCACCGACATAAGTATCTTCCCAGTTTATACTATCTTGATCTACGTATAATTTAAGAAAATAAATATCGTTTATAACTATGACGCTAGTTGGATCTTTTTTATACATAGTGAGTGCTTCAGTCAAAT
>Ga0116188_1000402_pt1 | contig 45230 bp, 29 predicted proteins | sample AD_JPNTR2_MetaG_FD_89807 | JGI IMG/M metagenome (GOLD analysis project Ga0116188, IMG submission 89807) | Active sludge microbial communities of municipal wastewater-treating anaerobic digesters from Japan - AD_JPNTR2_MetaG | ecosystem: Engineered > Bioreactor > Anaerobic > Digestate | place...
CATTCGAGAGTTGGCTAGGAGGTTGGGCCATGAGCTATAGTCGCAGCATTGCCCCTAGCGCCGTACCTGACACTGAGATGCTTTCGTCTATGATGGCCGGGATTGGTATGAATGTCGCGACTACGCCTGACTGGAACGCCAATATTGAGGATACTCTGTACTTCGCCAGTATCGAAGGGATGGAGCATTACGATCTACGCACGCTGTCCCTTGTCACGCAATGGCTTTCTGTTCATCTGCGTAGAGTCAACGCTGACCGCATAATCCGCGTGATTTCCGCCTGTCCTTTTGAACGAGTGCGTTCCTACTGGAAGGCTGTGGCTGTTTGGCAGTCCAAGGATAGGCGACTGGTGCGCCTCTTAGATACTTACCGTGGTTCTCGGATCGACCTACTGCCCTCGGGAACGGACTTCCAAATCAGTCGGTGCGGCGAAGATACCCGTTTTGTAAATGGGCCACTTCGCGTTCCAGCTGGAACACTGCGGGAGCGTGAGTCGGACATCCTGAGTCCACAGGAGCTTGCCTCCCGCCACCCTGCCTATCGTTGGCGCATTCTCGTGGGACCTACCTACCGTGCCGACATGCTGGCACATCTCGAAAACAACCCCGGTCTATCAGCTTCGGAACTGGCTCGACTAGCCTACGGCTCTTTCGCCACGGCCCACGAGGTCAAGCGGGATTGGAGCGTCCTTTCGATGACACAGTCTGTTTGACGGGAATTATGGCGGGAGGCGGCGAAAGGGGCAGGGCCAAAGTATACAAACCGGGGTTTTGAGCTATACTGCGGCGGGCATTTGGGCTAGGAGGTTAATGATGCCGAGATTTTCGTATCGAGACGGACGCTTTTATAAGGATGATGAACCATTTTTCTTTTTGGGCGCTGAATACCAATACTACCGTGACAAACGATCCAACTGGGCCGCTAGATTAGACCAGCTCAAGGCCGCAAATGTAAATGTAGTCTGCTTTTACACCCCCTGGCGTCATCACATCGTCCACGACCCAGTAACAGGTGCCATAAGCTATGATTTTGATGGCACCACCCTGGATTCAAGAGACCTAAAAACCTTCTTGCGTTTAATTCAGGAACGCGGCCTGTACATGCTGGCAAAACCAGGGCCATTTGTGCACTCAGAGCTAAATATTGGTGGACTACCAGACATTACTTCGCCCTCTTTCAACCCCGGCATCGAGCCAGTCAGAATTCACGACGGCAACCCCTTGTTTTGGGAATATGACTACACCTTGATGCCAAGCCCATATGACCAGGCCTTTGATGACTTGGCCAAGGAATGGCTCATAGCTGTAGGCAATATTTTGCGCCCATACGCTGCCCCAAACGGCAACATCATTGCCTTGCAACTGCTGGATGAAACTATCTATTGCTCATCCAATGACGCCCCATGGCACTTTGGCTATGATGCCCCTGACGTCAGGGCCTTCCATCAGTTCTTGGCCGAAAAATATGGTTCCGTGGAAAAATACAACGCCGCACACGGAAGCGAAATCAAATCATTTTCCTTCGTGAAGCCACCTGTTTTGGATCCAAAAACTCCAGTCGCAAGAACCAGAGGCCAAACACTTGACCTAGTCGATTGGGGCGAATTTCAGTGGCGAATCAGGCGCGATATCTATGTCAGATACATTGAATATCTAAATATTGATCTGCCATATCTGACCAACTATGCCGGAATCACACCGCCAATCGATGAAAACGTCCCAGACAAACAGGAAAGCTCCACCAAAAACACCCCCCACGAGTACATCAAGCTCTATCCCGAATGGTGGTTTGCCCACAATCGGATTGACCAGGACCTAGATGTCTATGAATACGGCATGATTAGCTGGCTTGGAGTGGCGGCTTATAACGTACCTGACGCCTCAACCCCACCAAAGGACGACGTTGGAGACAACGACGTCTTTAACCGCTATATAAACACATCTAGGCGTCGCAGAGGTATCAATATTGAAGAAAACTGGGGCTTTGCAACTTTGTATCATCCGATGTCAAAGTATCCAATGATCCCATTTTTCCAAACGCTGGCGTGTGTCGCAGGCGGATGCACAGGCTACGTTGTGTTTACTGCTGTCTCGCACGGTTACTGGCTGGATGACTTGGACAGAACCACGCAAAAGCAGTACCGCACGTTCCCGTCTGATGCTCCAATTGGTGAAAACGGTGAGACTGGGGCGCTTTATGACTCCATGAGCAGCTTAAATCAATGGTTTGCGAAGGAAGGCGCCAATTTCCTTAAGGCAGAGCTTGATATGGACGTCTGCTTGATGGTAGTTCCGGAATATGCCGCGATTTCATCGTGGGTCCCCGAAGATCGTGACCCTTACTGGGTGCTGCCACATGCTGTGCCACGGACTGGCTACAATGTGATTGAACCTGCCACCATGATTTGTAACAACAATGGTATTAACTACGCTATTCGTGAGCTTCCAGCGCTTTCGATTGAAGAAATGGTCGATTATCCGGCTATCACAGTGCACCTTGGGTTTTTCCTACCAAAGGCCGATCAGCAAAAACTGATTGATGCTGTAAAGGCTGGTGCGACCCTTATCGCTGGTGGTGAACTGCCAGCCTTTGATGAAAACATGAAGCCATGCACTTTACTGGCTGATTTCATTACCAATCCTGGTGAAACCAAAGGCAGAGTGTTTTACAGCACTGGTAACATCTTTAACAATGAGCGTGCATTTTTGGGTAACCTGACTTTGGCTGGTTGGGAAAAACGAGTCGACTATGATGACGGTATAAAGGTGTTTGTATATCGTCATGAAGCCGATTACTACCTGTTTTTCTTTAACTTTGACCGTCATGGAAGCCATGATAAGACTGTAACATTCTACGGTCACAGACTTGACCTGACGGTAGGTTCAAAAACCTGCGGAATAGTCCATGTAAACGCCCCAAAAGACGGCAAGGGCAGATTAGTTTCCTACTTGGTAAAAGGCGTCAACGAATATGAAATGGAAACTGCCGAAGTAGTGTTAAAGTTTGAAGACCAAAGACACATTATCCACGGCGACAATTCCGCATACGACTTGTAGCCCCAGATCCTGCCCCCCGTCTCTGCCCCCGCCTACTTCACCAAGGTGAACCACCTTCCAGGTGGCCACCAGCGCACTACAGCTCTGCCCTTGGAGTACGAGACCGGCACAAAGCCCCAATAACGCCCATCACTAGAGTTATCCCGGTTGTCACCCATCGCCAATATATGTCCTGGCGGGACCACCACTTCTGGATAATCTGGATTACCTGCAGAACTACCCATCATGGCAGGCTCGGAATCTGATGGCCAGGTTGACGCGTTTCTGCAATACCTGTCACCTTGCGCAGAGGGCGGAGCTACGTGCTGCGCTATGTACGTGACGCCACCCAACGTTTCTTGTTGTTTGACACACTTACAATGAGTTCCATCTGCACAGTCCACACTAGTTTCAATTATCTTGGTAGGAATCGGCTTTCCATTTATATGGATGACGTTGTCGATGATTGAAACTCTATCACCTTCAACTCCAATAACTCGTTTTATAAAGTCCTTCCCAGCATCAGGACCATCACCAGGAAATTCAAATACAAAAACTTCACCAGGTTTTGGAACGCCAACTTCGACAAAGCGCCAGTGGGTAAATGGCATCCTTAGGCCATAGGCATACTTGTTTACAAAAATATGATCTGAAATCAAAAGGGTAGGAATCATAGAACCAGTCGGAATTTTAAAGGCTTCAAACCAAAAGGCTCTGATTATCAGCGCTATTAAAACTGCAGTTCCAAGAGACCTGAAAGTCTCTAAAAAGCTTGCTTTTTTCAACAATTTGTTATGCTTGACCAAGATGCCTCTTAAAGCCTCAACCGCCATTGCTACGGTCGTTTCGTCATTTTCTTTTAAGGCATCGTCCAATTCCAAAATCTTTTTCTCAAACTGCGATCTGACTTCCGGAGATAGTCTGTTACCACGATAACGAATTATTTTAGTCGTATCGTCTAAAAACTTTTTCGCATCTTTTTTAAGCTTAACAGAGGCTGGTTTTGACACAAAGTAACCCTTTTACAAAACTAAAAACATCTTTTAAAGACCAAAAGAACCAAGTCGGAAGGATAGTTACGCAAGCAAAGCCTGTCAAACAAAAGCCACCAAAACATTTTCAATCTTTATTTCTACATTTGTGTGTAGAAAAGTTAACTAAAGCCATGTCTACAACTGTCCAAAAATAGTTTGTCTGCATTCTTTCGACCAACGAATTTGAATTGTGACCTGATACTCAACATTTTATTAACAAGGCTGTTTAATATATTTGCAATAGAAACAATGACTTAATTACGTTTTCTACTTTTAAACAGCCCCCACCATCTTTAGCTCCTAAAAATTAAAAATATAAAAACAAAGAAACGCCTGTTGAAAGTTGGTGCTTATTGTCGAAGCTTGAATCGAAAGCTAGAATCCCAGGTGCTTTGGGTGAAGGAAAATAGCTTTGTCGGCTGTTGATCAAAAACTGGTTTTAGCATCGGAACCTAAAAGGGCTATCTGGTCACTGGAAATGGACAGGGCTGGAATCCAGTTGAAGCTGGAATCAGCAATGTTTGACAGCTTTTTGCTTGTTTCAAACCTGAAAGTGCTAGTTCCATATGCTGGAAAATCCTTTGATTACACGGCTGGACCAAAGGTTTTACAGTCGTCGCTTACTTTTTTGGAAAGCGTTGAAATCCACTTGTCTTTACCAGATTTGGTTAAAAGAAATAGGGTTGAACGTGACTGGAATATAAATCAGATCAGGGCGTTACACCAAGGTTTAAGCCTAGCTGGTACTGGGATGGGTGTGCCATTTACGCTGGGCGTTCAGATTGCATCAGGGGCTTTTCCTGGCTCTGTAAGACTTGAATTTGTAAAACCAAGGTTTTGGGGTTTTGTACCTGATGATTGGGATTACCTGCCAACTAGAATCATTGCGGGAATAAACCCAGCTTTGAGGTTGGATTTTGGTGATGATTGGGTTGAAATTGGGTTACTTAGACCGTTACTGATCCGCCTGATTACTGGGTTGGGATACAAAATGCCAATCTTGGATGGCATTGGCTTGACTAGCTGGCGCCACGAGGATGGCAGATTGATTTTGTCCTTTGGTAGACTGGTCCAAGATGAAAGCGCTTCAAAGCAGCCTGATCGCAAACCCCTTCAAAACACACCTGAATCCACTGCAAGGGCCTGTCTGCAGGAGTTGACAACTGGTGGTCATAATCAGGCTGTTGTCGAAAGGTTCCTTAGATCCGGAGTTGCGGCGCCTAGATTTGCGACCGAGGTCATATCCAGAGCCTTGATTTTAGGTCAGGACAGACCTGAATCGGTTTTACCACACTTGGTAATAATGGTTTTGGCTGATGCTGGAAAACAGTCGCATTCGTTATTAAACAATCTTTCGAAGGATCAGATACTTCACAACACCAAGCGATTATTGGCTGCTGTAGAACTGGAAGGGGACCCATCTCAACTATTTTTGGCCGCGCAGTTGGTGGCAAAAGTAAGTTTGGGCATGGATCCCGACTATGCCTTGAAAATGCTTGAAGAAGTCAGATATCGTGGGATTGAAACAACTTTGGTGTTGCAATCCTTAAGTTTGGCTCTCGATAGAACCGGTCAGCATGAAGAGGCTCGGGTGGTCAGATCAAGAGCTTTGGCGCTGGTCCCAACAGGTCAGACTGCTAAGACGCTGGTTTTGATTACTGAACAGCTGGAATCCTTTGGGTTGACAGAGGTTGCTTTACAGTGGCTTTTGGATGTTATCGATCAGTGCGACCAAGGTTTTTATGGTTCCGAGAGTAAGTCGATAAAGAATAAGGCCACGTTAATGTTGGCCGCCAGAGAGTCGTTAGATACACAGCTTATTGGTCAAGCTAGAGGGCGATTACTGGGGCTTTTGGATGAAAATCCGCTTGACGAAGAGGCGCTTAATCTCTTGCTTGCAACTTCAAGCGGAAGTCGCCAAGTAGCCGAGGCAATTTCACGCTTTAAAGAGGCAGCCAACGCGGCTCATGGGATGCAACGAGCTGGATTTCTGCTTGAAGCTGCGTCTGCCACCCTTGATAGACTTGGCTTGAAGCATCAGGCAATTGAACTTTTGGAACAATCTCTTGAGGCAGCCGCTGAAAACCAGGCTTCTATGGTTGCATTGGACAGGCTGTACAATGATTTGGGATATGAGGAGCGACGTTTGGCCTTAATTTTGAAGCGAATTGAGCTGCCTTGCACTCCAAACGAGTTGGATGAATTGCGTTTTGAAGGGGCAAGGCTGGCTTTTGATTCTGGAGCAACGGATACGGCGGCACAGCTGCTGACTGCTTTGTTGGAAGGGGACCCCACGCATGTTTCAGGCTTGGAACTAGCACTTGAGGTGGCTATATCGATCAAGGACAACGACTGGGCCAAAAGAATCAGTAACACCCTGTCTGACCTGGGACATAAGCCAGATTTCAATGCTACTGGGCAACCTAATAAATCTGCTGTCGCTGTGCAAAGACCGGTTGCCAAAGACAATTTAGAGGATGATTCGGATGGAATTGAATTTGAACCTTCCATCAGCGAAGAGGAAGATGTAGAAGACCCAGACGACATCGCATTATTAGACGCTGATTCAGAAGAGTTAGATTTGTTTGAAGCTGAGGCCCAGTGGCTGAATCAGCAGATGGAGATTGGGGCAGAACAGTTGCTTCTTGGAAATCCAATGGAGGCCTTGTCAGCGGCGCTTGAGGTTTTGGAGGTTGATCCAGTACACCTGGAGGCCCTGCGTCTTAGCGTTCAAGCCGCCGTTGCAGTTGGTGACCTTGATTTAGCTGTTCAGTTGGGGCGACGATGGGTTGATAGGATTTTTACCCCATCGCAACAGGTTTTGGCGCTTTTGGAATTGGCCGACATTCAGCTGCTTAGTTCCGAGGATCCAAGCGATGCTGTTGCTAGTTATGCCAGGGTAATGTCAACAATCCCGTGTCATCAGGAGACGTTGGCTACGGTGCTGAATTTAGCGAAACTGCACCCATCCGATGCGTCAAAAATCTTGTTGCCCGTAGTAGCTTCAGCTGTGTCTACAGCTATGGATCTGGAAACTGAAGAACGAAATCGTTGTGCTGACCGCCTTTATGAGATCGCAGGCGCGGTGTGGGACGATTTGGAGCTTCCCGAGACTGCTTTGTCAATCTTGGAACTGATCATTGGGCTTGCACCTGACCACGAAGCGGCTACATCGGATCTCATCATTTTGTATCAGGCTTTGGGACGTTTAGCCGCAGCTGACGTTTTGCAGCAGATGTGATAGCGTAGTCCTCGTTGAAGTAAACGAGGTGCCAGGATATGCGAGCGATTAGCCTGTCATTTTCGGTCATTTTGTTTTCAACGGCTGCATTTGCCTCAACTCCTGCCGTTTTGGTCATAGATGAACAGGTCCCTGTTCAGGAACTTCAGGCATTAATTGCAAATATTCCCGAGTCCTACGAAGTGATATCGCCCGAGAATCTGTCGATTCATCTAAAAAACCGTTGGACTGCGACTAGTGAATGCAGTGTTGATGATGAAACAAAGGCCTTAATACATAAAGCCTACACCACTGGTTATAAGTGTTTTTATGAAAAAACGGACCTGCGTTGTGCGGCAAAGCAGTATCAGATAGTTCTTAATGAGCTTGAACAACAACCCTACATTTTGCATGCAGATTCCAACCAAAGACTGAAGCTTGTGGAAGCCTTACTTATGTGGCTACACGTGTCGATGAACTACAAAAAATTGGGCCATCCAAGGGATCTGGCAAAAAGGATTGGACATTTGTTTGGACCCGACGAGATTGCAAAAGCAGACGTTCCACCAATGGCCAAAACTCTGCTAGAAGAGGTCAGGTCTGAAGTTCAGTGGGGTTATCCAACAGTTAACTTGACTGCGATTGGCTTGGAGGCTGATGACTTACTGACCTTGGTTGTTGGTGACGCCGTAGTTGGCGAGTTTAAAGGGACACTGTCGTTTTTGGCAAGTCCTGGAGAACACATTTTAACTGTTATTTCCAAGCGTTATGGCTCCTTTGAAAAACGTGTAACTGTAAATCAAGACACTGATTTAGCCATAGATTTGAATTTATCTAAAAACTTCAAATTCCACGAAACGTTGCCTGCGTTACTGGTAGAAGATCAAAAAGTGCTTCAGGCGTTACAACATCAAGAAGATATTGCAGTTATTTCAATATCGGAATTGATCAAAGATGCTCAAAGTAAGGCAGTTACTGTAGACACGGTTCGCACCAAGTTAGACAACCAATCAATAGGCTCGATCACAACTGGCTTGTGTTCTGCCGGTTTCCTTGCCGCTGGCATAGCTTTAAATGTACAGGCAAACCAAAGTGTGCAGGCAATTAACACTGGGAGCAATCGACTTGATTTGCACAAAAGGCAAAAGGCAGGATCCATCGCCTGCTACACCCTAGGTGGGGCCGCTGGATTGACCGCCATCTTGTTGGCCGTGATAAAACCGGCTAAAAAAGCGCCTGCAGCAGCAGTGTTACCTTTAGAACAAGGAGCCGCAATAAGTGCGACTTTTAGCTTTTAAAAAATTGAACAGGATTTGTTGCCCATTATAAGGGTGACTAAAAGGAGCCCTGCCGCAATAACCAAAAGCCACTTGATAGTTTTGCTAGGCTTGCCCCCCTCGTCTTGGGATTCTACTTCTCGACGAATTTCGGCCAAACGAAGCATCAATTCGGCCATTTGAACCTGTGAAAGTTCAGGTTTTTCTTCATCAACAGTACTGTTGTTTGGCTTTTCTTCCATCGCACCCACTCCCGCCAGATTCTGCACCTTGAGTTGCAGTTTTTCAACGGTTGACCCACTATCATAGCGCCTTTTTGAGGTGCTGGCCGGTGGCTGAGAGTCAGGCAATTTTATTAGACAGGGTGCCTTATCGCGACAGGGACTTGATTCTGACCTTGCTGACCAAGGATTTCGGGGTAATTCACGCTATTGCCAGGGGCGCCAGAGGATCAACAAGGCGTTTTGCCGCAGCCCTTGATTTGTTCGTGGTCTCTACAGTTTCCTGGACGCTAGGTAAGTCTTCCTTGGTGACTCTGACCCAAGCCTCAGTCATAAAGCAGTTTCCAGGTATATTTGAGTCTCTGCACAGGTTGGAAGTTGGTCAAATGGCCACGGTGCTGCTCAGAGACCTGACTTTTGAAGCGCCAGCTGGAGAGGCTATGTTTTTGCACCTGTTGCAGACATATACAGCATTAGAAATTGCCGACGATAGTGATGCCCTTAATCACTTACTGCTCTTGGCGGTAAATCTGCTGGATGAGATAGGCCACTTTGGGCGCAATTGCCCAAGGTGTGGGGCACAACTAGAGCCTCCTGGGCTGCTTTTGCTGGCTGACGGGGCAGTGTTATGCCGCAGTTGCAGCCACTTTGCGGTTGGTGTCCCTGCAGATCAACTGTTTACCGACGATAAATCAAGTTTTGACCCGTCACACACCGCAAACTTGATAGCCACTTTGATGTCGGGGACTCTTGGAAGACCCTATCAACTACGAGGCCTTAGCTAATCTGCGGACCCAAATAATCAGGGTTGCAAACAAAAACAACACGAAGGGGCTAGCCATAGTGGGCCCGCTATTACAGCCAGCAGATTTTTTGGCTTTGACACAATCCTCTTCATCTGTCTGACCGTCGCAGTCGTTGTCAATGCCGTCGTCACAGATTTCAGGTTCTGGAGTCCCAGGTTTTGCCTCACAAATCACAGATGAGCCGTCATCAGAACACCTGGTTTTTCCAAAGGCCCTACAGGCACCTTCGCCTATTGAGCATTCAACTCCAACTTCGAAGCCTTCATCGATTTGGCCATCACAGTCATTGTCTATACCGTCACAGATCTCTTCAGAAGGTTCAATTACTTGGACTAGGCAAATCTGACCAAGCTCCTTGTCACATGCAAAAACCCCAATTTGAGCGCATGCTCCAAGCCCTTCCACGCATGCTTCGCCAACGTTAAATCCCTCGTCAGTTTCACCGTCACAGTCATTATCGATACCATCACAGATCTCTTCAGAATCTTTGGCGTCAGGCCCGTTAGGCATTGTTGAGCACGTAGCGCCAGTTCCATCCACCTTACACGTTACAACGCCTTTTCCGCAGTTACCTAGCGAAACGCAGCCGGCCCCAAGGGCGAGCCCCTCAAAGGTGTGGTTATCGTCGACAATGCCGTTACAGTCGTTATCGATCCCATCACAGGTGACCTCAACCTCTTCGTAGCCTTCAGGATAAGGACAAATCCAACCGGCAGCCCCTTGGCAAGTTGGGACAGTGCCGGCGCAGATCCCCTTGTCAAGGCATGAGATGGTTGGTTCAACATCTTCATCAGTCAGCCCATTGCAATTGTCGTCAATACCGTTGCAATACTCCGGCATGCCTGGCCCAATTTTGGGGTTGTAATCGTCGCAATCGCCTTCGTCTTCCGCCCAACCATCGTTGTCATTGTCGCAGTAATTATTGGCTTCACCTGGAGTGCCAAAATTTTGGCCATCTCCATATGTCCTGCGAGCATGGCACCAACCCTTGGGAATTCCATCGATGTATGGCTCAAGCGAGATTGACTTTCCAACTTCCACTGAAATCAAATCCGGCCCATAGGAAACTGAATCAACCACAGTGCCATCCAACTTTAGCTGAATCTCATCAGATTCGCGGCCCAGCAAGATGTCGTCTTCATACACATAATCAAGCTTAACACTGCCATTTTGCTTGAAATCGTCCAGCTGTCCCAGAACGACTATGCCACCTGGCTCCAGTATCAGTTCTTTTCTGGCGCTGATAGGGTGAAACCCACCAGATGCAGTTGTTAACACCATGCCCTGCAGGTTTACAGGTTCTTCGTTAAAGTTCGAAAGCTCAATCCACTGGCCGGCTTCGGGTGATATCCCATCTGGCAGGACCATGAATTCAGTAATAACAACACGTGGCCAGGGGCTCGGGTCAGGCGATTTAGCCCATCCCAAAAGAGGCAATAAAAGGACTGCGATGGTAGAAGTTAACCGCGTCATGCGCTGATCCTACAGGATTAGTCTTAAAATGAGCAAGGATTTGCATTGGGTCATCAACTACGGCTGGCTTAAGCACGATCTACGGCCGACTCGCGATTATGACTGTGAATTTGGGCCCACTCAGATTGACATATCTTGGCTTGTAACTTAGGATTTTGCCGCCTTTCGGAAGTTTGGCCGCTTTTTGGGACGCCAAGTGAAGCTGTCTTATAAAAAATTAATATCTACCGGATTAAATCTGGTTACTGCACTGGCCATTTTGGGTTTTTCACCAAAAGTCATGGCTGAATCACAGGCCCCAAGCTGGGGGGATACCGACATCAGGATTTTGCCCCTCGTGACCTTGGAAAATCATGGCTCATTCAGGTTGAGGTTTAACCTGTTTTCCAACATGGACCTGGGGCTTGGTGCCGATCCTACGTTGAATCCCACATGTGCGCCCGCGACATCTCCTGGGGTTTCAGCTCAAGGTTCGTTAGGTAACGTCAAGGAAACAGCCACTTTTGCGAATATGCGCCTGCGCTACGAGCCAACTCTGCGCATAGGCGAGATTGTGGCCGTCCACGCCACAATGGACTTCTTAGACAACGTTATTCTTGGAGACACCCCAGTTAGGCATAGTGTTGCCGCTCCAATGAGCGTGTATGCCAAAAGCGCCTTTCCACCAGCAGCCGGTTTTTCTGGCTTGCGTGATTCAGTCCGCATCAAGGCGGCTTGGGCTGAGTTTACCCTCTTTGATTTGATCATTTTAAGGGGTGGGCGGATACCCTACAAGTTTGGTTTGGGGATGGTTCGAAGCGATGGCCGTTCGCCAGATTCCGACTTTGGGGACTATGTTGATGGCGCTTTTGGAAAAATCAAGGTCGGCATTACATACCTGTTCGCTGGCATGGAATTTCCAGGCGAAGGGGTTGTTTCTGACGGCCCATACGGCTATTTCACGCGACCTTATGACTTAGACCAGTCGGACGACGTCACTCGTTGGGTGCTTGGGGTTGATTCAACTCCTGAAACTAGGGCCGAAAAGGCAAAGGCGGCAAAGGCCCTCGAAGAAGGCAAACCTGTAGTTGACTGGGGCATGTACAACGGAATCACCCAGCAAAAGATATCCTCAGAGCGAGTTGTTGCTGCAACAGGTGGCCAAGCCAACGAGCCTGACTTGATGGATGTCGGATACGATGACTACACCTTGGTGCCTAGAGATGCCTTTTTTTGGACCCCTAGTCTGTGGACCAGGGTTTTGTATCGACCAAAGTCTGATCTTACGTTAAGGGTGGAGTTTGAGACGGCCATGACCTATGGATGGGTTACCCATGTACAAAGTAACCGGGATGACCCCAGGTCTAAAAAAAGCTTCCTTTCCGCCGGTGCCGCACTGGAAGTCGCGTTGGACGTTGGATTTAACAAAATCGAACTGCTCAGTGGTGTGGCCAGTGGTGGAAATACCCTTGGCTCTTGGGGTATTTTGGACCGCCACACGATTTCCACACCAAATCAGCCATGTTACTCCCTGGACCAGTCCGAGGTTTTCAGGACTCGGAAAGTACATCATTTCGTCTTCAACCGGGACTATCGTCTTGACTCCATTTTATTCAGGGAAGTCATAGGCTCGGTGACCAACGCCTTTTATTTCAAGCCGGCTTATGATCGCGTTTTCTTTAAGCAAAATGGCTGGGAAGTTGGCGGTGGTGCCAGTCTGTTGATGGCATTTGCAACTATCCCAGAAGGCACCCCTGGTAACAGCAGGACCTTAGGATTTGAGCCAGCCCTTGACCTGTGGGCAAAGTGGGGACAAAACTTTACCCTCAGGGCCGATGGGGCGTTGCTTGTTCCGATGGATGGCCTCGACCGAGCGTCTACAGGACAAGACGCCTCTTTGGCGGGTGCGTTACGAATCAGAGCTCAGGTTAGTTTCTAATAGGACTTCGTAGCTTCATCACCACGAATCAAGGTAGATTTTAAGCGGGCGGTAGCCTTCGCCACTGATACCGAAAAGTCGCTCATCAGATCGGCGTCCAAGCTTGGTCCCTTGACCTGCAAAAGGGTGCGGGGATGGACAAAGCTACCGTTCTTAGCAACAGCAAAATGAAGGTGCGGGCCAGTTGAGCGGCCGGTGGAGCCAACTTCTCCGATAAAGGAGCGGCGGCTAACTTCTGAGCCAACCTTCAGACCCTTGGCAAACTTGGACAGGTGTGCGTAGTAGCTTTGGAACCCGTCTTGGTGCTGGATAACAACTAAGTTCCCATTGGCACCTTTTTTGCCAGCGAAAATGACCTTACCGTCGCCGATAGCGTGGACGGGCGTCCCGATAGGTGCGGCGTAATCAATCGCTCGGTGGGGCGTATAGTTCTTTAAAATGGGGTGCTTACGACGATTAGTGTAGTTCGAAGAAATGCGAGTGTACTTAAGCGGGCTTCGCAAGAACAAGCGTTCAACGCTGTTTCCACTTTGATCGTAGTACGAAACCTTGCCCATATCGTCTTGGTGGGGGAATGCGCTACCGGAGCCAAGTTTGCCTTCGTAGATGACACCGTGAACCAAACCGTACCGCAAGAAAGAGCCGCCAAGGCTTTCGCGGTCGACAATCATGCGGATTACGTCACCCTTACGAACATCAGAATGGAAATCGACTTGGCCACCAAGCAAGTCAGAAATAATTGGTACCAACGCGACATCCGCGCCACAGCGAGAAATGCTGTCAAAAAGGGTGCCGCTCATCATGCAGGCCACTTCGACGGTTTCTTTGTCGGTTGGGATTTGTTTATAGGTGACGTTCCAAACGCCGTCTTCAGGGGCTATTTCAAGGTAGCGGATTCTATCAAGCGGGAACCTAAGATACGCAAGCTCGCCATCAGGAAGGACGCCAGCGATAAACTTTTGTCCGGCCTTCAAAGTGCGCATGTTTACTTCTGAGGCCAAAGCAGCCAAGGCATCCGCGGAGGCCGAGGGTTGCACCCCAATTCTAGCCAAGGCCTTGGCGGAGGTGTCCCCCCTGGCAAGGGTAGTCTCAACTGCTTCAGGATGCATAGTCTGTGGAGACCTTTGGGCTACAAGCGCCTCAAGTTTACCTTCTGGAAGCACTTCTACCGGCTTAGCCAAGCGCTGATCCAGGGAAGGGGTCTCAACTGGGCCTGATTTAAAGAATACAAGATAGTTCACAACCACTATTGCAAGCACAAACAAGGCACCGCCGAGAAGCCCAGAAGTGGGCTTTCTAGTCGGTTGTGAACCCCTTAAATACAAGGGTTTTCCTAATGGCACGTATCGCCTCCATTTTGGGTGCTCGCCTTGGGGACGGACACCCAGGAAGGGCTAAAACCTAGCATCGGTCAAGTGAAATGTCAATAGGTAGAGTCTTATAGTGAACGCAACCAAGCGTAGGACTGGCAAGGTATTTTTATCGCAAGTGCAAAATATGGGATAAAAGTACTTGAAACTCAACAATGGTTTCAATTAGAATTCCAGCGGCCTTTTGGCAGATCACTCCAGAGGAGATTCAAAAATGCGTCTAAATGGTTTGTTAATCGCTTGCTTGTTTTTGGCAGGCTCGTTTGCCGCATGCGGCGGTGTCGACAGTGGAAATGCTTGTATTGGCAACAACGACTGTGTTCCGGGGGAAGTGTGCCGAGACTTGCAATGCACTGAGGTCAAGTGCTTGGGTGCTGGCGATTGTAATAATGCCAACGATGAAATCTGCGTCCCAGGTGCCCTAGTAGGCAAGGACCCAGAGTTCAGATTCTGCACAGCCGCCCAGTGTAAGACAGATGGCTCCCTCAATTGTCCAGAAGGCTCAACTTGCAAGAACGGCTGGTGCGAGAGGGACCCGGGGACTGACATTGACGCAGTCGAGCCGGACAACGGTGACCGCCCAGATGATGGGGATACTGACCCGGGAGAAGAGCCTGACGTACCTCCAGTGGCCGAGGGTGGCGACTGTAAGTCCTGTGCAGGTGACGGCGATTGCAACGAAGGGTTCAAGTGCCTGCCTCTGGGTTCTGACGGCAAATACTGCCTGCGTCCTTGTGAAGAGGACAAGGATTGTTTGTCCGGCTACCAGTGCTTTCAGGCCTCAAGCGTTCTCAAGGCTTGTGTTCCAACCACATACAACTGTGTAGCATGCGCCTTTGATGCGCCATGTGGCGAAGGCATGTGTTGCGATTTCAACAATGGTCAGTGCAAAGAATGCCGTCAGGAGTGCGATCCATGCACCTATGACTTCGACTGCGCTGGTAACATGCGCTGCTTCAAGAAAGCCGGTAATCCAACAGGAGCCTGCGTTGAGGAGTGTGAGAAGGACAATTGTTCTGACCCCGCCAATTTCACATGCCAACCCAACCACCTAGGTGTTAGGGTTTGCCAACCAAACGATGACAGTTGTGGCGGTTGCCCCACTGGCACCTTCCCGTTGCCTGATGGAACTGGCTGCGTGGAATGTCTAAACACCAGCCATTGCACGGGGGGCGCTTCTTGCGATTTAACAACCCATACATGTGTTGTCGGTGCGTGTGATGATAGGACTCCACACACTTGCAGCGATGGTGAATGCCACCAGTGCTGTGGGGATGCCCACTGTGCCGGCATGGGGACTGGTGAATGTAGAAACTTCGAGTGTGTAGGGGCTGAGCTATGTGGCGGTACCTGTCCGTCCACGAATCCTATTTGCGCGATCATTGACGGGACTGAAATGTGCGTCCAGTGCAAAACAGACACTGACTGCCATAAGTTCGACGAGACGTGCTATTGTACTCGTGATCCCCTGTATGCGTGCAACTTCCCCGACCAATCGATGTGTATGACCGAGGGTGGGGTTTGCATGCAAACCTGCAAAACCGACAATGACTGTCCGCCAAGCAGCGATGGTGGGGAGCTGTACTGCGATACTGTTGGTGAAATTTGCTATGATGCCAAGGGGAAATGCGATGGTATGTATTCTTGCTGTCCTGTGGGTGAGGTTTGCTTCGACCTTATGAGCCTTCTAATGGGTGGTGGTATGGGTGGTATGCCTGGCATGCCTGATGAGATGGGTGTGTTATTTGGCTACTGCTCCTGTAATAAGGGGACCTGCCTGGGTGGTGGTAGTTGTACTCCCACTACTATAGCATGTATGATGCCAATGATTGGTGACATCATTTGCCCCGGTGGCTCTTTGGCTCCGAACGTGCCCCAAAATATCTGCTTTGACATAATGGGCCTTTTGGGCGGCATTATTTAATACCTGACTCCCTCCTTTCATAAGACATCGCATAATTTCATTGAATGGGTAATTCTTGATGAGCTCGGTGCCAAGGTCTATTTGGCAGTGAGGGCCTTTTAGACAATCAACTGGATGCTGCCAAGCTTGATATTTAAGACAAGGAACAAGTAGTTGAAAGATAAATATGTTTTTAGGTAGAATGTACAATTCCAGTGGCCCTTTGGCAGTCTACTCCAAAGGAGATTCAAAAAAGCGTCGACGTGGCTTGTTAATCGTTTGCCTGTTCATGGCGGGCTCATTTGCAGCGTGCGATGTTGACAAGAAAAACCAAGAAGTTCCTGTTGACACGGTTGAAACTGGCGATGGTTTCAGCTGTGATCCTGGGAAGGAGCCGGGGGAGGATTTGGAAGAAGAGCCCGGCGAAGCGCCTGGAGAGGATCCGGGACAAGAGCCTGAACAAGACCCGGGACAAGAGGCCAGCGAGCCGGCAAAGGTGCTGGAACGTGGTGACTGCAAATCATGTACAGGCGATGATGACTGCAATGAAGGCTTTAAGTGCCTATCTTTGGCCTCTGAAGACAAATACTGCCTGCGTCCTTGTGAAGAGCACAAGGATTGTTTGCCTGGCTACCAGTGCTTTCAGGCCTCAAGCGTTCTCAAGGCTTGTGTTCCAAACACTTACAACTGCGTACCATGCGCCTTTGATGCGCCATGTGACGAAGGCATGTGTTGCGACTTTGGCTCCGGCCAGTGTTGGGAATGTCGCCAGCAGTGTGATCGATGCATCTATGACAGCAACTGTGCCGGCGACATGCGGTGCTTTAAAAAGGCTGGTAGTCCGGTTGGTGTTTGCGTTGAAGAATGCGAGAAGCAGGAGTGTTCTGACACCACTAATTTTACGTGCAGCCCCAGTTTCAACAATATTCAGGTGTGCCAGCCAAACGACGTCTATTGTGGCGGTTGCCCAGATGGTACCTTTCCGTTGCCTGATGGAACTGGCTGCGTTGAGTGTCTTGACAGCAGCCATTGTGATGACGGTATTTGTGATTTGATTACTTATACTTGTGACTATTCCGAGTGTCCTTCCCACCTACATATGTGCGATGACGGTCAATGTCACACGTGTTGTGAAGACGCTCATTGCGTGTGTGAGGGTGGTGGTACTGGCATTTGTAGGTCGAATTTCGAATGTGAATGCTGCTCCACATGCGATGATAGTGACTGTAGAGACCCGTATCCTGTGTGCGCTAAGGTTGATGGGGTTGAGATGTGTGTTCAGTGCAAAGAGGACGCTGACTGCCATCGCATCAATGAAGCCTGCATTTGTACCCCTGTGTACGCATGTGAGTTTTCCGATCATACGGCATGCACAAAATAGGCGACTCTTTTTAAAAAAAACAGCTGATTTGTGCTAAAACTCGCCTAGGCTTTTGGAGCGTGTAGTCATGACCTCGATTGAAAAACTTGGCGCCTTTTATCTTGGTCGCCATTGGGACCAGCTAAATCGCACAACTTTGGACGTGCCTGTAATGCTCGATTCCAGGGATCTGCTGACGCATGCCGTGTGTCTTGGTATGACTGGCAGTGGGAAAACTGGGCTTGGTGTAGCAATGCTGGAAGAGGCCGCGATTGACCAAATCCCGGCCATTGTTATTGACCCAAAAGGGGATATGACCAATCTGGCGTTGACGTTTCCTGGGCTTGCGGGCCAGGATTTTGAACCCTGGATTGACGCCCAAGTTGCAGCCCAAAAGGGGGTGGATGTGCCTGTGCTGGCACAGCAGACGGCGCAGATGTGGGCAAATGGGATACAGGAGTGGGGCCAGGATGCGGCAAGGATCCAAAGGTTTAAAGATGCCGCGAGGGTGGAGATATACACCCCAGGAAGCAGTACTGCGCCTTTGTCCATCTTGAAGGCCTTTTCACCACCTAGCAGCCAAGTGATGGCAGAAAGCGATCTCTACGCGGACACGCTCTCGGGCACTGTTTCAGCGCTGCTTACCTTGATTGGCGTGGACCCAGACCCAGCAAAAAGCAAAGAGCTGGTTTTGATAAGCAGCATCCTTGACAGGCTTTGGCGAAATGGCGAGGGCACAGACCTAGCTGGGCTGATTACGCTGGTGCAAAACCCGCCCATGACTCAGATTGGGGTGTTTAATCTCGATATGTTTTATCCGGCGCCAGAACGGATGAAGCTTGCGATGGCGTTAAATAATCTTTTGGCGTCGCCAGACTTTTCGGCTTGGATTCAAGGGCCGCCTTTGGATATCAATTCGCTGCTTTACACGCCGGAAGGAAAGCCAAAGCTGTCTGTGATTTCGATTTCTCATCTGGATGACCAATCCAGGATGTTCGTGGTTTCTTTGGTTCTGAACAGGTTGTTGACTTGGGTAAGGGCTCAAAATGGGACATCCAGCTTGAGGGCCTTGTTTTACATGGACGAGATCTTTGGCTTTTTACCCCCGGTTGCCCAACCGCCTTCTAAAAAGCCGCTGTTGACCTTGTTGAAACAGGCTCGTGCCTTTGGGTTGGGACTGGTTTTATGTACCCAGAACCCTGCGGATATTGATTACAAGGCCTTGTCCAATATTGGAATTTGGATGATTGGCCGCTTGCAGACCGAGCAAGACAGGAACCGGTTGCTTGATGGTTTGAAAGAAAACCCGGCCTTGGGGGATAGGGCACAGCTTGGGGGGTTGATAAGTGCCTTGGATAAAAGGGCATTTTTAATGCACAACGTCCATGATGAGCGACCTTACATTTTTAAGACCCGGTGGTGCCTGTCTTATCTTGCAGGACCGTTAAGCAGGGAGCAGCTTCGAGGCTTGGTTACTACTGCCGAGGTCGTGCAGCCGGTAGAGCGGCCCAAGGCTGAAGCGGGTGTTGGGCTGGTGGGTGGTCAGGTACAGGCTGGGATCGGGGCGGGAATGCCGCCTGTGTTACCAGCTAGCATCTCGCCTGTTTTTTTACCGCCAAACAGTGGGCTGCGTGCTGACGAACCGGTTGTTTATCGTCCTTCGCTTTTGGCGTTTGGCTCGGTTTACTATGCTGATCCGAGGTATCGCCTTAATTTCGAAGAACAGGTGATGGCCTTGTTCGACGATGAAGAAAAACCTTTGATGATGGACTGGGAGCAGGCTATCAAAGTCGACTGTGCAGCAAGCGATTTACGGCCATTTCAGCCTGTTGATGGCAAGTTTTTTGTCCCTCCTGCGTGGATGATTAATGACAAGGAATACAAGAATTATGCTTCATCCATGCAAAATTGGCTTTTGCGAAGCAAGCGGTTGACTTTGTGGCGTAGTCCTTCAACCAAGCTTGTCTCGGCGGCTGGCGAGGCTGAGCAAGATTTTCGCCTTAGGCTGAAACAGGCTGGTCGTGAGGAGCGGGATTTGAAGCTTGATGCCATCAAAAAGCGTTATGCAACTCGTGTTGAGCGGCTGCAAAATCAGATCCGTCAGGCGGAAGATAAGCTAGAAAAGGAGCATCTACGGCACAGCAATTTGAAAAAAGAGGCTGCGCTTGCGGCTGGTAGAACGTTGTTTTCAGGGTTGTTTGGTGGTAGGGGGGCAATCAGCAAGGCCTCTACGGCCATGCGTAAAAGCCAAAGAAGCGGTGAAAAGGCCAAGGATGTAGAACTGGCTCAACAAAGACTGGCAGACCTTCAACAGCAAGAGCTAGACCTGCAAGCAGAACTTAGCCAAGAGATTGAAAACCTGCAGGCAGCTCTTGATCCAATGACAGAGGTCTTGGAAGAAATCGAGGTTTTGCCAAAAAAGACAAATATATCCCTGCACATGCTTACTTTGTGTTGGCTACCTTACAGCGTGAGTGGACCTGGGATTTTGAAGCCTTAGTGGGCGGCGTCTAGTGATCGGTGATTGTGGCCGTTGGGGGGTCAGACTTCATTTAGAAGATGCCCCATTCTGGCCTTTTTAGTTTCAAGATAGCGCAGCCCTTTTGGGCCTCGTGCTGGGACTTCAATCGGGACTCTTTCAACTATTTCAAGGCCATAACCGGCTAGTCCGATGATTTTTTGAGGGTTGTTGGTCAGCAAGCGCATCTTTTTAATGCCTAGGTGCGCCAGGATCTGGGCGCCAATCCCATAGTCTCGAAGATCGGGGGCAAAACCAAGGTGAGTGTTGGCGTCGACTGTATCAAGACCTTGGTCTTGGAGTTCATAGGCTTTGAGTTTGTTCAGGATGCCGATGCCGCGCCCTTCTTGTCTAAGATAGAGCAGGACTCCGCCTTCTTTGGAAATCTGTTCAAGGGCGGCTTCCAGTTGTGGGCCGCAATCGCATCGTCTGGAGTGAAAGACGTCTCCAGTTAGGCATTCAGAGTGGACCCTTACAAGGACAGGGGTGTTGCTGGAAATATCGCCTTTTACCATGGCGATGTGGGCGGCTTGTGCGACTGAATCTTCGTAGACAATGCTTTTAAATTCGCCGTGTTCTGTTTGAACTGTGGTTGTGCCTACTGGGCGTACCAAAAGTTCTTTTCGCATCCTGAAGGCGATTAAGTCTTGGACTGTGATTATTGGGATGCTTTTTTCCTGGCCGAGGGCAAGTAGGCTGTCCAAGGTCGCTGCATCGCCGTTGTCGTCAAGTACCTGACAGATTACTGCTGCGGGTTTTAGTCCTGCGAGTCTGGCGAGGTCGACGGCCGCTTCGGTTTGGCCGGCTCTTTTTAAGACGCCGCCTGGTACGGACCGCAGGGGGAAGACGTGGCCTGGGACTACAAAGTCGTCTAGGACGGCGTCGTCGCGAAGTAGTAGTTCGACGGTTTTAGCTCTGTCATAGGCGGATATGCCGGTTGTGGTGACGTCGCGGCCGTCGACTGAGACTGTGAAGGCGGCTTGGAAGTGGGCGGTGTTTCTTTGGACCATCATCGGGAGGCCAATTCGATCAATCATGTCGTGGCTCATGGCGACGCAGACTAGGCCGCTGGCGATTTTGGTTATTTCATTGATAATCTCGGCGGTTGCCATCTCTGCGGCGACGATTATATCGCCTTCATTTTCGCGACTTTCGTCGTCGACGACGATGACCATGCGGCCCATTCGTAGGGCTTCAATTGCAGATTCAATCGACGAGGTAATTCTTACAGCATCAACCATGAACGAACTCCAAAGCAGGTCCCAAACAAGGCGCGAGATGATACCACGCACCATCGTTCACGACAAAACTGGTCTTGCCACTGGTTTTGGCCCTGTCCCTGTCCCCTGCCTCCTGTACCTGTCCCTGCCAAGACTAGGCGGGTACGGTTTGGCGGTCGGTAATGATTGAGTTCAGGTTCGACATGTGCTATCACCAAGCATCGGGTTTGGAATGGACCGTTGATTCTGTAGGGGTCGTTAATGCGGGTCTTGCGATATTTGGCTGTACTTTCGTTGATTTTCGCCGTTATCTCAATGATTGGTTGCGACGACTCTGCCCATCGAGCCCATGTTTTGGGGGGAGTGCCGCTGCCTACTGATGATGAGCCGGATATCGTGTCAAAGCCTGATGAGGGCGGCGATACTGATGAGGGTTTTGATGTCGATCCATTGTGCGTGCCGGAGTGTGGGGACAGAGTCTGTGGCCCTGATCCCGTTTGCGGCAAGTCGTGTGGCACCTGTGATGCTTCCACAACTTGCAATTCTCAAGGCCAGTGTGAGTGTGTGAGAGACTGTACCGGTCGCGTTTGTGGTCTGGACCCTGTTTGTGGCGAGTCGTGTGGGGCTTGTGATGAAAACTGGGTCTGTGTTCTTAGTGGCAAGTGTATAGCCCCAACAGCCGACTGCAGCAACGGGTGGTGTTTGATTCCGTCAGGCATCTTTAAGATGGGTTCTTTGGAAGATGATCCTTACCGTGAACTTGATGAGGGGCCTGTTCATTTGGTCACGATTTCCCGCTCCTTTTACATGGCGCAGACGGAAGTCACTCAGGGCCAGTGGAAGTCCTTGATAGGCAACAATCCTTCTGAACATAGTGCCTGTGGGGATAACTGCCCTGTTGAGAACGTTAATTGGTATGAAGCCGTTCATTATGCAAACGCGCTTTCTGAGAGGGAAGGTTTTGAAACCTGTTACACGTTGAGTGGTTGCAGTGGTACTGTCGGTTCTGGGGAAAGTAAGAACAATCTCTATCAATGTGCGGTCACTTTTAAGGGCCTTGGTTGTGCAGGCTATCGTTTACCAACCGAGGCCGAGTGGGAATATGCAGCCCGTGCTGGTACTTCTGGGCCTAGGTATGGCGAAATTGATGCCACAACTTGGTATTGGAACAACAGTTCAAACACTAGTCATCCGGTAGGGGGAAAGGCGGCAAATTCCTGGGGCTTATATGATGTGCTGGGCAATGTATTTGAGTGGGTTTACGACTGGTACAGCGAGGACTACTACAGCACTTGTTCATCCAACTGCACAGATCCAACCGGACCTGCGACAGGCTTTAACCGGGTAAATCGTAGTGGCGGTTGGGGCAGCGACGAAAGCCGTACACGCGTGGTTTTTCGCAACAACTACTCGCCTGACGAACGCCGAGTCTATTTGGGTTTTCGTTTGGTGAGGTCCGCGCCCTAGTCTCCTGCCTCCTCTCCCCGTCCCTGCCCTCGCCCTCGCGCCGCCAAGCCTCTTGCCATTTCACACCTTGTGCTGTAAAATCGCGCTCCCTTTTGGCCTAGGATATAGAGGGGATATGCTTGGACTTTTGCGAAAATACTCCCAGTCGGTGATTATCTACGTTCTTTTCGGGATCATCATCATTGTCTTCGTCTTCACCTTTAATATGGGCGGAGCTGGCGATTCTGGTTGTGGACAGGCTGGTAGCTCTCCAGCTTCTGTCTTGGTTGAGCTGGATGGCCAAAATATTGATTCTTCGTTGCTTTACATGGGGTTGGCGCTGACCTTGGACCCGCCTTCTCCTGCAAAGATGTTTAGTCCTGCTGGCTACCAAGAAGAGATGATGTACCGATCAACTCGTTTCTTTAGGTTTAAGGGTGAGCCAGGTTTTATGCTGTATAACCAGGACCCTAGGCAGGTTGCTTCTGTTAAGGTCAGGAAGGTTGCGGATGACCTGATCGAAACGATCCTGGTGTCCGAGGTGGCCCAGGCAAATGGTCTAAGAGCTACCCCTGATGAAATCCGGGCTCGCGTGCTAAAAGAGTTTACAGACCCTTCGACTGGTAAATTCCGTAAGGATTCCTATCAAAACTTCGTGCGTTATGGCCTGCGAACCACTTTGGGTCGGTTTGAGGACTTTGTTCGCCGTGAAATCCTGCGTGAGCGCATGATTGAAATGATTACTGCGCCAGTGGTTGTGACCGAACGTGAGGCAACTGAGGCCGCAATTCGTGCCAGCAATACTCGTTCGTATCGTTATTTGGAAATTTCCCCGACGCTTTTGGCTGAAGCCATGCAGCCAACTTTGGCTGAGGCTCAGGAATGGCTTGCAAATAATGAAGCCGCCGCCAAGAAATTCTTTGAGGATAACGAGGCCTCCTATCAGATTCAGACAGGGTACGACATTTCGATGCTCAAAAAATCTGCCGCATCCAAGCGCATGATGGCCGCTTTTGAAGACCCGGAAACCCGCCAGGCCATGGCTGCAGGTCGCGCTGATGCAAAGCATGCGGCAGAGGCCTTGTTGGCTGAACTGGAAGGCACCGCCACTGGTGATCGTGCCGCCACATTTGAACGCTTGGCAAAGGCTTCTTCCGATGATTCCTCCACCAAGGACAATGGTGGCCGCTATCAGACGGCTCTTGAGCTCGCAACCATCTCCGCTTTACTTGATCCGGCAGTTGCAAACGCAATCAGTCAGATGGCGCCAAACGAGATGACCAAGGTCATCGAAGGTGACTCTGGCTACTACATTGTCTATTTGCATGGCATTCGTCCTGCGCAGGCCAGAGGATTTGACGACGTCAAGAACTCAATCGCGCTTGAATTGCTGGCGCTGGAGCGGGCAAAAGGAAAGGCTGACTCGGTTGCAAATGATGCTTTAGCGAAAGTCCAGGCCAATGCCGAGATGCCAATGGCCGAGATTGCGGCGCAGATTAACTCACAATTCGCCCCACACAACCCCGTTAGGTTTGGCGAAACAGGCGATATGCCAGACATGCCAACCGGCCTTACAACCTTGGTTAGCTGGAATCCAGATGACATCCCTGGTATCGGTAACAATCCAGAGCTTGCAAAAAAGATTCGCACCCTGACCATTGAAAAGCCTGTGCTGCCAGACATTGAGCGCGTTGGTGATAGCCAATTCATAATCCGCCTTGAGTCTGCGGTTGTGCCTAGTGGGCCTGATGCCGAGGCAATCGCAAAGGTTAAGGAAGAGCTTTTGCCTTTGAAGCGCCAAGCCGTTTACCACGAATGGTACGCCGCATTGAAGGCCAAGGCCGCCAAGGATGGGAACTTGGTGGAAAAGGCCACATTAAGCAAGATAGTTGAAGAAGAAGTCAGAGCCCGCAACGAAGCTATTCAAAGCCTGATATCAAAAGGCTCAGATTAGCAGCCCAACTAAGCCCCACCGACTTGTTATAAATTCATGCAAGCTTCACAAAGTTTGATCTTCTGCCCCCTCCATGTGCTTTATTAGTTTTAATTAAACCTAAGTAATGTTAAACATGCTGGCCTCGCTGTGCCAGGCGACTGTGGACCTAGTTTGGAGGTGACCATGCCAAAGGTATTTGAGAACCATGAGATTGCTAAAGACGTATATCGCATGGTGGTTGAAGCGCCAGATGTGGTGAAGTACCGCAAGGCGGGACAGTTTGTGATGGTGCGCCCTGGAGCGGGCCATGAACGCATCCCCTTGACTATTGCTGATGCAGACAAGGAAAAAGGGACCATCACCTTGATTTATCAGGTTGTGGGCAAGACCACCATTGAAATGAGCCGAATTGAAGCAGGTGGCGAGATATCAGATGTGGCCGGCCCCTTGGGTATGCCAACTCACATCAGCAAAGTCGGCACCGTGGCCATCGTGGGCGGCGGGATCGGTGTGGCGCCTTCGCATCCAATTGCCCAGTCGATGCGGGCCGCAGGCAATGAAGTTATCGCAATTATGGGTGCGCGAAATAAGGACCTGATCATCATGGAGCCTGAGATGAGGGCCGCCAGTGATGAAGTAGTCATCGTCACCGATGATGGGTCATATGGTGAAAAAGGCTTTGTTACAGACGCCTTAAAGCGCCTTCTTGATGCGGGCCGCAAGATAGATTTGGTGGTCGCAATTGGGCCGCCCATTATGATGAAAATGGTCTCCAAGCTTACCAAGGAGTACGGTGTTTCGACGTTGGTCAGCTTAAACACCATCATGGTCGATGGGACTGGGATGTGTGGTGGCTGCAGGGTGACAGTGGGTGGTGAAACCAAGTTTGTGTGTGTTGATGGGCCTGAATTTGATGGTCACTTGGTTGATTTTGACGAGATGATGAGGCGCCAGAAGATGTATTCGCGGCATGAGGCCGAGTCTAGGCATCTGTGTCGTTTGGACGGGGGGACAAGTCATGGCTGAAAAACTTACTAACCGTGAAAAACTGCAGATCAAGCCTGTTCCTATGACGTCTCAGGACCCGCTGGTGCGCAGGCAGAATATCAACGAGGTCCCGCTGGGTTACACCGAACAAGAGGCAATGGCCGAGGCCGTTAGGTGCCTTTTTTGTAAAAACCCTCCGTGTATGAAGGGATGCCCTGTATCGGTTGATATCCCTGGATTTATTGCACTAGTCGCTGAAGGGAAATTCCATGAGGCGGCACTCAGGATTAAGCAGACCAACATTTTGCCGGCAGTCTGTGGGCGCGTGTGCCCTCAAGAAGAGCAGTGTGAAGCGCACTGTATGGTCGCTAAATCCCATAAATCCACGGACATGAGCGTCAAGATCGGGCGCCTGGAGCGCTTTGTTGCGGACTGGGACCGCAAGCATAATCCTGTGCACAAGCCGGTTGAGGTTAAAAAGACTGGAAAGCGGGTGGCCGTGGTTGGAGCAGGACCTGCAGGCCTTACAGTTGCTGGGGATTTGGCCCTTTTGGGTCATCAAGTCACCATCTATGAGGCACTTCATCGGGCAGGTGGTGTGCTAGTTTATGGCATTCCAGAATTCAGGCTTCCTAAAGAGATAGTCGATTATGAAGTTGATGGTCTAAGGGCGCTTGGCGTTGAGATAAAGTTCAACGTGGCCATTGGGAAGTCCAAGTCGATTGCTGACCTGTTTGACGAAGGCTACGACGCGGTTTTTGTTGGAACTGGTGCCGGCCTGCCCATGTTTAAAAAGATTCCTGGCGAAAACTATCTTGGCGTTTATTCTGCCAACGAGTATCTGACCAGGGCCAACTTGATGAACGCTTATGGCTTTCCCCACGAGTCGGACACTCCCATTTTGCGTGGGCGCAACGTGGTGACCTTTGGTGGCGGAAACGTGGCCATGGACTCTGCTAGAACAGCCTTGCGTCTTGGTGCCGAGACCTCGACGATCCTTTATCGGCGCTCCGAGGCTGAAATGCCTGCTCGAATCGAAGAGATTCACCATGCCAAGGAAGAGGGCATCGAGTTTAGACTTCTACAAGATGCAATCGAGATTTTGGGTGATGAAGAGGGGTGGGTTACTGGTTGTAAATGCCTGAAGATGGAGTTGGGCGAGCCTGACGCGAGTGGCAGACGACGACCTGTTCCGATTCAGGGCAGCGAGTTTGTGATCCCAGCTGACGTGGTGGTTGTGGCAATTGGAAATGGTCCAAACCCGATTGTTACCCAGACCACTCCAGAGCTTTCCACCAACAAGTGGGGCAACATTGTGGCCGATCCTGAAACAGCCAAGACGACCATGCGTGGCGTTTGGGCAGGTGGCGACATTGTCCTAGGGGCAGCCACGGTCATTTTGGCAATGGGCGAAGGGCGCCGTGCCGCACAATCCATCCACGAGTACTTGACTACTGGCGTTTGGTAGTTGAGTCAGTCTGCAACAGCTGGAAATTCCTTCACTTTTGAGGGGCTCTTGAATCCGCCAAGTGGCCTTGACCCAAAAGCAGCCTCAAAAACATGGCCAAACGCAAGCGCATTTCCGTTTCTTCAGGCCACTGATCGGCAAGCAACTGCGCGATTTCTTCGCCAGTTTTGCTGCCATCACAATGTTTCCACACAAAAGAACCAAAGGGATCAAGGCGAATTGAGAAGTCAGGCTTTTTTAACAAAGGGACAAGTATCCGTTTAAGGATGTAGCCATCAAAGCGCGGAACCGAGATTGAGACCCTGTCATCCTCACCCAAAGTAAAGGCCCGCGCTGGAACAGGTTTTGTGGCCAAAACGCCATCAACCCAAGCTGGCTGTTTTAACTGATCAGTCATCTATTCTGGCCAATCCTTAGGTTCCAAGACAGGCCTTTGGCCATTTTCCAGGGCCTCGCCCTTTACCAGATAGCAGTTTTCCATGGCAAGGCAGTCCATGTCTTCCTTTAAAAAGCATGTCAAACCGTCACCGTAGTCCATGATAATGGGTTCTCCGCGAATGTTGAACGATGTGTTTAGCAGTACTGGCACACCTGTCAGCTGTCCAAAACGAACTATCAAGTCGTGAAACTTCTGATTTTGTTCCCTAGTTACCGTTTGCAGTCTGGCGGTTCCATCAACGTGGGTAACTGCACCCAAAACACCAACTTTGTCCGGTCTAGTCCTTGCGACAAGCAGCATGAATGGGCTTTCAAATGCAGGCTCAAAATAATCGGCGCAACGATCCGCCGGCACCGCTGGGGCAAAGGGTCTAAAATCCTCGCGGTGCTTGACCCTGCGGTTAATAATGTCCTTCATATCTGGGATGGTTGGATTGGCCAGAATCGACCTGTTACCCAAGGCCCTTGGACCGAACTCCATCCTGCCTTGGATCCAACCAATGATTCGGCCCTTTGCAAGGTCTGCAGCCGCCCTGTCTCGCAGCTCCTCGAAGTTGTAGTATCGTTTGTATGGCATTCCCCTAAGTTTAAGAAATCGTTCGATTTCATCTGGATCATTGGCTGGCCCCAAAAATCCGTTTTTCATGGTCCATTGCCTTGGTTTGTCCAGGACCTGGTGCCAGTAGTACAGGGTGCTGCCAAGCGAGCCTCCATCGTCACCAGATGCAGGCTGAATAAACATCTTTTCAAAGGGCAGGTGTTCCAAAATGATGCCATTGGCCACGCTATTTAGGCCGACCCCACCAGCGACACACAGGTTTTTCATCCCCGTTTCTTCATAAAGACTGCTAGCCGCCTTCAAAGCAATAGTTTCAACCACCTTTTGCATGCTTGCGGCAATATCGTAATCTCGCTTGGTAATTTCAGATTCTGGCACTCTTGGCTGGCCAAACTTTTTGACAAATTTGGAGCTGTACATCACGGTATCGCGGAAAAATGCAAAATAGTCGAGGTTCATCAAAAAACTGCCATCTTCACGGACAGTTATCATGTCAGCTATCATCTGATCATAATAAACAGGCTCCCCATAGGAGGCCAGTCCCATGACCTTGCCTTCTCCGCCGTTTACCCGAAAGCCCAAAAATGCGGTAAAGGTGCTGTACCAAAGGCCAAGGCTGTGTGGATAGCGCATCTCATGGGTCAGGTGGATCTTGTTACCTCGTCCAACCCCCTTGGTCATTGTGGCCCATTCGCCGACCCCATCCATGGTTAGGATCGCAGCCTCATCAAAGCCAGATGCAAAGAAAGAAGAAGAGGCGTGGGCGTAGTGATGGTCCGCAAAAAAGACCTCACCTTTAAAGTCCAAGTTGTACTGGATCATTTCTTTGATAAAAAGCTTGTACTTAAGCCACAGCGGCATCGAATCTGCGAACTGGCCAAATCCCCTTGGAAATGCCTGCGCGTTCATGGTGATTATGCGCTCAAACTTCTGGAGCGGCTTTTCGTAAAACACGACCGCGTCAATATCTTTTTGCTCAATACCGCCAATTTTAAGACACGCCTCTATGGCCTGACTTGGAAAGTCCAGCGAGTGCTTTTTGCGTGAAAATCGCTCTTCCGCAGCGGCCGCGACGATGTTTCCATCCATCATCAAAGTCGCAGAAGAGTCGTGGTACATGAACGAAAGTCCAAGTATGTTCATTTTCTCTTTATCCTTCATTCACTAGAAGGGCTCAGCCAAATCCTTTACAAAGCTTTCAGGCGTAGGCCTTGGATGCCAGAAAGTTTCAGCGGTTTTCTTTTTACCAAGCGGCCTTTTCCCTGAAATCCACAAAAACAGCTTGGCCAAGGGAAATCCCAAATAAAACACAAAGGCCAGAACAATCTTGTTCCAAAAACGAGCCTGTTTTTGAAAAGACATCCCTATGGAACTGCTTACAGGATTTGAACCCCACGTCAGCAATTTCGCAAACCAGAATCTGGGTTTGTATGGCAGCAACAGGGAAATTGAGCATACGATAGCGCCACTTACCCTAAGCCACAGTGCTTTCAACTTGCCTTTCATTTTCTAGCTCTCCTGTGGCCCTTCAATCAGTTTGGCTAGGCGCGAATCTGGCCCCTTTTCCAAGTACTCTTTGGTCATTTCTTCGACCATATCCAGCTTTTCCTTGTAATAGGCCGCCATCTTCTTTTCAAATTCCTCAAACGGCATTTTATGCAGGGTGTTTCGCAAGAACATGGCATACAAAACCTGCTGCTCACACACAAACTGCAAGTCATCCTTTTGACCCTTAACCTTGGGATTTCTTGAATATCTTAGTTCATACAGGATTTGCTCAGTAAGCTCGCCCTCTTCGTAGATGGGCGTTTCATAAGTTATCCCAAAGGTTGCATATAGCTGCCTCAGGCGGTTTAGCATGATGACTTCGTTTTGCTCTGGATAAACGTTTGCAATCCGGACAGCCCCATCGGCTATGTGTTTGATTCCATTTTCCAAACAGTAAATCAACGCCCGCCAGTGAAACGACACCTTACACTGGCCACACATGGACAACACCATCTTTTTATGTTTGCGATAATGGGTCCAATAACGTTCATACATCACAAACTTAAGTAGCTTATCTGTCTTAATGAATTGGTGGACAAACTTGTTGGGGCTATTTACGTGCGTTTCAAGACGTTTTACCCCAGCCAACACATGCTCTGTCCCATGAGTGCCTTTGCGCAAAAAAGTCAGCAAGTGCACTTGGTCAAAGCGTTTAGCCATTTTGATTGCGACCAAAGACGAGTCAGAGCCAGCAGAATACAAAACTGCAACGGAATTGTTTTCCAAGGGGCCCCCTAAAAGATAGCGTAAAAGAAAGGCAAAAGAACTGGTGATTCAACAATAACTAACAGCAAAACACCTATTAAAAGCATGGTCAGGATTGGGATTAAAAACCATGTTTTCTTGTGCCATATCATCTTGGAAAACTGAACTATGAGGCCAAGTCTGCGCCGTTTCATTATTCATCCTTTTGCTCAAAACCTTGTAACCATTTTTCAATCTCAGGCTCAAGCATATCCGCTAGGATTTCATGGCCTTTGATCCCAAGGTGGAAAGGATCCCCACAGCCTGACGAGTATGGCAACGGCTCGTATGGCTGACAGTCAGCGTCCGGGCCATCAGGATACATAGCATCTAGCTTTGGTTCAAAATCAATTAACGTTACATTTGGAAATCTTTCAGCCAATCCCCTCATGTGAGCGTTTTCCATGTTCATGTAAGTTTTTGATTGTTCAGAAATAACTCTTTTATCAGCAGAAACGGTTGCCACAAACACGTGGGCTTTGTGAGACTGAGCCTCTTTTACTATTGCATCCATATTTGCGGCATAACGGCTGAAAACCTCTTCTATAACCTTGTCAGTGACTTCGTAGGTGTGGTCATATCTCTGGCTCCAGATAATGTACAACGACATTCTTACAAAGGCTGATTGGTTAAAGAGAACTTGGAACGCAGAATCAGACAACTCGCCGTTGATGGAGGTATTGTCTGTTAACCTGAATTCGTTGTGGGCGTTCAGGTCCTGGTGACCTATGTACAGCAAAAGAGCGTCTAGGTGGTCCAACGTTGCAAAGCGGCGTTTAGTTATCTCAAGTAGGTGATTGCTTGCGAGCCAACCTGCTTCGAAATAGAGGAAGTTGGCCCTGCCCTTGAAGCGCTTAGCCAAAATGGCTGAAAAAGGTGTCCTATGAATCCGCTCTAAATTGGCAGGGGAACTGCCGATAGTTGCTAGAGTCGGCTTATCAGCTTCATATTCAGGTGGCGGAGCCATGGATGGATATTCGGAAATGCGCAAGGGTTGGTATTTATTGTGAATAATAATGTCGCAAGCGGCTTCAAGCACCAAAAGCATCCCTAGGGTGATCCAGACCCCAGTAATCCAACTTTCCTTTTTCTTTACCGCCGGTTTGGGTAAGGTCTTGGCCAGAAACAGCGCAATTCCAATCCAGACAAGCATGGGTAATATGGTTAGGGGGTGATCTGCTAAAGTTTTCCTACCCATGTGAAGCAGTTCGAATATGGCCAGCCAAACAGCGATAGGCACCGCGACACGTTTTTTTCTAAAAACGGTGACCAAGAAAACTATGGACAGAATGAAAATCCCTGACAAATCAAGCCATCTGAAAATCGTAAGTGGTGGATCCCCAAAAGATATAATCTGTCTAATAAGGTCAACTAAAGTGGAGAGAGCTCGCCATATGGCCCATACCATGGCAGAGATAGTAGCTACAAAAATGACCCTTTCTTTACGCATCCCTTGGTCGACCTCGCGGAGCAATCGTCGAAAACTACCACACTCCGCCCGAGGTCTCAATTTGTCAAAGCCGAAAATTAGGGATTAATAATTGCAACCAATAGTTGCACACTAAGTCATTTGGCGGTATCAGAGTCTGCGGACTTTGATGTTTATCAAATCTGTGTAGTTTAATTGGCACGTGAAAGCTTGCGGAGGGATACCTTGAAATCAACAGCAATGCAGGAACTAGTTCAAGGGGCAGCTGCCTTTTCAGATTTTCGCCTCAAGGCCTTGGCTGATTCACTGGGCGAGATAATTCCAGGGATTAAGCAGGTTTCAGCAAGCTTCGTTTATATGCTCGATCTGGACGTCCCCTTGAATGAAGCCATAAGGGCTAGGATTTTAGAGCTGCTTGACGCAACTGATGAGCCGCTGCTGCCAGGGTGCTTTTTTGTGACTCCTAGGCTTGGAACCATTTCTCCTTGGGCGTCAAAAGCCATTAACATCCTTCACAATTGCGAGTTGACGGCGGTGCGACGAGTTGAGCGTGGCATAGCGTTTTGTGTAAAGGACAGTGCTGGAAAATCGCTGGGGCCCGCCGATCTGGCCAAGGCGCTTGACCTGCTTTATGACAAGATGACTGAGGGGGTGTATGAAGACGTTGACAATTTCTTTTACTCGCAGCCACCGGCTCCAGGCGTCGTCTTTGATCTAAAAAATGGTGGAATCGACGTCTTACATAAGGCCAATGCGAAAATGGGATTGGCCTTATCAGATGATGAAATTGACTACCTGTACCAAGCCTACTCAAAGGCTGGTCGAAATCCCACCGACAGCGAACTTGTGATGTTTGGCCAAGTAAATTCGGAGCACTGCCGCCATAAAATCTTTAACGCCGACTGGGTAATCGATGGCGAGCCTCAACAGCATACCCTGTTTCAGATGATCAAGCATACCCACGCATGCAGTCCAAAAGGAACGCTTGTCGCGTACAAGGACAACTCAAGCGTGGCGCAGGGGCATTTAGTGCAAGCCTTTGAAATCAATGACGAAGGTTCCTACAGCTTTCAAGAAGACCAAATCGACATGATTATGAAAGTCGAGACTCATAATCATCCAACGGCGATTTCCCCATTTGCTGGTGCGGCCACAGGTGTTGGAGGGGAGATTCGCGACGAATCCGCTACTGGGACTGGTTCAAAGAGCAAGGCTGGGTTGGCTGGATTTATGGTTTCCAACTTACGCATCCCAGGTCATATCCAGCCTTGGGAGGTTGAGCATTCCAAGCACCCAGCACGACTTGCGACTCCTTTGTCCATCATGCTTGATGGGCCGTTGGGTGGGGCCTCATTTGGAAACGAGTTTGGTCGTCCTCAACTTGCTGGATTCTTTAGGACCTTTGAAGATCTGGTAAACGGTCGTCATCGTGGATACCACAAGCCAATAATGCTTGCTGGAGGCATGGGAAACATCAGGCGTAGTCAGGTTTACAAAAAGAAGCTTAAACCAGGCGATCTGATTGTTCAGCTAGGTGGTCCTTCCATGCGCATCGGTCTTGGCGGTGGTGCGGCGTCGTCTATGGACACCGGTGTAAATGAGGCCGCCTTGGATTTTGACTCGGTCCAACGCGGAAATGCTGAGGTTCAGCGTCGCTGCCAAGAGGTTATCGATGCATGCGTCACCATGGGGGATGACAATCCAATCATAAGCATCCACGATGTTGGAGCTGGCGGTCTTTCTAACGCCTGTCCAGAGCTGGTTGAAGACACTGGCGCCATTTTCCAGCTTAGGGATATCCCAAACGAGGAACCTTCGATGAATCCCATGGAGATTTGGTGCTGCGAGGCTCAGGAGCGCTACGTGTTGGCCATAGATCCAAAGGATCGAGCGCTATTTGAAGGGCTGTGTAAAAGGGAGCGCTGCCCAGTGGCATTCATAGGTGTGGCAACTGGTGACGAGCGCCTTGTGGTTGAAGATAGCTATTTTAATGACCGCCCAATCGACATGGATATCAGGGTGTTGCTTGGAAAGCCCCCGAAAATGCAGCGAAGCATCCAACGGGCCGAGGTCAAACCTCCACCCCTCGATTTGGAACATGTCGCCATCGAAGACGCCATTTACCGGGTTTTAAATCTGCCCGCGGTTGCCGATAAATCGTTTTTAATAACTATCACAGACCGTTCCGTTACAGGTCTGGTTCATAGGGATCAGTTGGTTGGTCCACATCAAATCCCAATTGCAGATTGTGCTGTGACTGCCACCAGTTACCTTTCATACAAGGGTGAAGCGATGGCAATGGGCGAGCGGTCTCCTATCGCGCTGATAAGCGGCCCTGCATCTGGTCGTATTGCGATTGGCGAAGCGCTGACCAATCTGGCCGGCGCAAATATTGGCGAAATTGGAAACGTTAAGCTGTCGGCAAACTGGATGTGTGCCTGTGGTGAGGACAACGAGGACGCCCAGCTTTTTGACACCGTTAAAGCCGTTGGGATGGAACTATGCCCAGCTCTCGGCGTGTCCATTCCAGTAGGTAAAGACTCGCTTTCAATGCGCAGTGTCTGGCAGGATGAATCAGGTCAAAATCGCCGCCAGACCTCGCCTTTAAGCTTGGTTGTCAGCTCATTTGCACCGGTCCAAGACATTCGCAAAACGGTGACCCCGGATCTAAAACCGGTCGATTCAAGCTTGGTCTTGGTTGACCTTGGAGCTGGCAAAAATCGCCTAGGTGGCAGTGCTTTAGCACAAGTCTACAACCAAGTCGGCGATGAGGCCCCAGACCTGGATGATCCTGCGAAGTTCAAGGCTTTTTGGTCCGCTATCCAGGAATTAGTGGATAAAGGGCTGCTTTTGGCCATCCACGACCGCTCTGACGGTGGTTTATTCATCACTCTTTCAGAAATGGCGATGGCTGGCGGTCGTGGATTTGAAGTCACCTTGCCGGGTAATTCCACGACAGCAAAAGCCCAGCTCTTTAGTGAAGAATTGGGTGTTGTGATTCAGGTTGCCGACCGTGAACCAGTGTTGGACCTGCTAAACAAGCATGGCCTTTTGGACATCTGTTTCACGTTGGGTACTGTCAAAACAGATAACCACCTGATTTTCAAATCAAATGAAGGCTCCACCCTGGTCTCGACAACCATTACTGACGTGCGTCGCCAGTGGTCCGCTTTGTCATACAAGATTCGCTCAATTCGCGAAAATCCGGCGTGTGCCACGCAAGAATATGAAAACGCGATATCGCCTGACGCAAAAGGCAGGCAGTACAAGCTGACTTATGACTTGCTACCAAAACCAGTCAACTTGAATCTGACTAAACCAAAGGTGGCGATTTTGCGTGAGCAGGGCGTAAATGGCCATGTCGAAATGGCCGCCGCCTACACATCTGTCGGCTTTGATGCAGTAGATGTTCACATGACCGATCTCTTAGCAGGTCGAATAAATCTTGACGGTTTTACTGGTTTGACCGTCTGCGGCGGTTTTAGTTATGGCGATGTGTTGGGCGCAGGTACCGGATGGGCCAGGTCAATCCTGTTTAATCCAACCATGAAAGCCATGTTTACCCGGTTTTTTGCAAGGCAAGACACGTTCACACTTGGGGTTTGTAATGGGTGCCAGACTATCTCTCAGCTAAAAAGCATCATTGATGGCGCAGCCCACTGGCCACGATTCATGGCGAACGTCAGCGGTCAGTTTGAGGCCAGGTACTCAACCGTCAAGATAATGCCATCGCCATCAGTCCTTTTGCGTGGGATGGAAGGGGCCCGCATCCCAGTCCCATCGGCCCATGGTGAAGGGCTTGTGACATTTGCAAGCGACGAGGACAAAAAGGCCGCCTTAGCCGCCGTGTGCTACGTTGATAATGATGGGAATTGCACCCAGCAATATCCTGAAAATCCCAATGGTTCTGTTGGCGGCATGACTGGTTTTACCACGACTGATGGACGCGTGCTAATCATGATGCCTCACCCCGAGCGTGCCTTCAGGGCCGTCCAGCTAGCTTACAGACCTGCTGACATGTTTGCTGGCGAAGCCGGTCCTTGGCTGCGCATGTTCCAAAATGCATATGCTTTTGCCACTGGGCGATAAATGACTACAATGCAGACCTTGATGGTGTCCTTTTGCCGTTTTACAAGGGGGAGTTGATGGGGCTATCTAATCAAAAACATTGGTCAATTTTGGCGGGTTTATCCTTGGTTTTTGCTGTTTCTTGTAGTGAAAGCCCAGAGCCAACCCCTTTGGATGATGCTATCCAAGACGCATCAGATGACACCCCCACTGAAGACGTTTTTGGTGACGACGATTCTGGCGACGAATCTGGATTTTCACAAAAGGCCACGCCTTGGCGTGCAGGCCCAAAGCCACCTGCAAGTGACCTGTTCGAGGATTATGGATTAACCGAATTTAACGGTTGGGTCGACGAGGTTACTTGGAAGTTTAACAAGTCAGAACCCGTGCTCAAACACCACGAGCTTGCCTATTATGCAGTTGCTAATGGGCGCACCTTTTCCTTTTTGGGTACAACTTACCCCCTAACAGTGCTTCACGAACCTTATGGACCTGATTACAACCGACCGAAACTAAAGACTTTTCCAGATATCCATTTCAACGCAACCATTGCTGGTAAAGCCCAAAAGGTGGATGTCTCACGCATAGGTCGATTCAGCAAAAGCTCCATTGTTGGCATTACAAACGAGGGCCAGAGCCTTAAAGTTTCTTCGCTATTTGCGGCCCCAGTCAGTGATGATGCAGACATCAGAACCTCGATCATTGCCATTTTCCGGGTCACCAACACCGGGACAGACCCAATCAAATCAGTTGGTTTTTCAATGAAGCTGATGTCTGGTTTTGAAGAATCAGCTGAAGGCGTGGCTATTTTCAAACAATTGGACCGCCGCATAACAACCGTTTGTCCTGATGCGACATGGGACGGTGACAAAGCCGCGTTTGTTGTGCAAGATGTCGACCTAGAAGCTGGTGCCAGCCGAGATATCCAGTTTTGGTTGTTTTTCTCCGATGGAAAGGTGGAAGCAGGCAGGGTAGAGCACCTGACTGCCCTAGCTAAAGCATCAGACGTCAAAGAAATTTTCGGCGCGACCAACTCGTGGTGGGAAGACTGGTTTTCACAGGGCTTAGTTGTGGAATTGGACGACCCTATGGTTACCGACCTTATCGAGTCCTTCCAGTACACCCTTAAAGCGCAAATTTCATACAACGGCGCAATGAGCCCGCTTTCTCACTATGGCGAGTATTGGACTCGTGACATCAGCTCCCCCGTAAGGATGCTGTCAATCATGTCCAGGCCAGACGAGGCACGGTCCATACTTGATTATCACCACGTCGCAGCCTGTGCAAATGAGGGCTTCTTTAATGCCTCCAAAGTTGATTGGCCTACCGACGTTCCTTGTGCTGTAACTGATTGGTCCGCGCTGCCCGTCCTTACAAACAAAACAGCTGCCGAGGCGCCATCCTACATTGTTCATATGTACCACCGGTTATTTGACACTACCGGCGATTCGTCCTTGATGCGTGAAAGGGAAGAGATGCTTCGCTATGGGCTTCAAAAGCAAAACATGGACGAGACATTCTTGCTGCCATTTTCTGATGACGAGACCTTTAGGGCAGCCATGGCCATGAACTTAAACCTTGATGGAGGGGCATCAATGATGTTTGCCGATGTGGCATGGTCTCTGCACTCCACGCTGCTTTATGTGGCTGCCGCTGATGGCCTTGCTGCTGCCCTTGGATACGAGCAGACCGACGACATCGTTAAGGTCAGAAATTCTGTGGCCGCAACTTTGGATCAGTACTACTGGCAAGAAGAAGAGGGCTTTTGGGCAGCCATGGTTTACAAAGACGACCTGAGGCCTTTAATGGCTCCATACGAAGATGTAAATCTTACCGCTGCTTGGATGAACCTCGAAGATGCCTTGGGATGGGACAGGATAAGCAGTGATATTAATGCCTTAGTTGAAAGGGCATGGGTTGACGAGCTTGGAGTTATTCAAACCAACGCAGGTGCTTATCGTGAGCTTTTAGGTTTTGACCTTTCGATGGGCATAGCAACCGGAATGACGCCAGGTTTTTCTTTGTATGCGCTGTCTCGTCATCGCCCCGATCTGGCACAAAAAAGCTTTAATGCTTTTAGGGAAATTGCTACCGCCTCTGGGAATGTCACCGAGGATTATGCAACAAAGGGCTTCGTCCCACTGATGCCTTTTTACGATGATTCAGGTGAATTTGGTGAGATTTGGGCGCGTTTCCGTCCGTGGGAGGGGGCCCAGGATGCAGAGGCCATTATTTTCTATCTGACAGGGCTTTGGCCAGACGCTGCAAACCATCGTGTCTCCCTTCAACCGCATCTGCCAAATAACCTTCCACGGGCGACATATAGGGGGCTTATGGCGGGCGGTTGCAAGATCGACCTGAGCTTAGAGGAGCAAAGTGAAACAGTGCGAGACTACGCGGTACATTTCACAGGTGACAAGTGTAATGACCTCAATGTGACATTGAAAACCGCCACTTGGGAATGTGGTGAGACCGACTTCTGCCAAGTGACAGTAACGGCCAGTGGGTGTGTCATTGACCAGGCTGCAGCTGCTACTGGAACTGCCAGTTTTAAGGCCCAAGACAAGATGATTTGCACATTCAGGGCCGAGTAATTCTTTTTTGGCATAAAAACCCTTAAAAAAGGGATAATCCCCATCTTGAAACAGTGTGAATCCTTTGATACTCTGCCTCGGAAACGTCTGATTGGGGGAATCATGGACTGGGCTGTTCGACTTCCTGAGATTGGAGACAAGATTGGCGGTAGGTTTCGCATAGTTGCAATTAAAGGCTCCGGGCCAGTAGGTGTGGTGTTCAAGGCTTTTGATTTGGCTTTGGACTTGCCTGTGGCAGTGAAAGTTTTTAATCCAGAGCTGTTTAGTTCCGCGTTTAGGGAGCTGAATCTGCTGCGGCTGTACAGGGCTAGGACCCTGCAAGACAGTAATCTGGTCAGAATTTTTGAGGTCATGGAAGAGGACGGCCTTCATTTTGTGACCAGTCAGTTAGTTGAGGGGATGTCCCTTAGGGCAGTGCTTGATCTGAGGGACGAAAGTGGCGAGCGATTTCCAGCGCCCAAGATTCGGTCGCTTGCAGAGTGGCTGATAGACGCTGTTGTCCCCATCCATAAACAGGGGATTATTCACGGGAATCTGAAGCCGGAGAACCTGTTCGTTTTACCGGACAAACTAATGGTTTCGGATCCTCACTACTTGGTCCTTAACACGCTTGTTGAGGGCCAGGAGATTCCAGCTACTGACTTCTATCGTGGTCCAGAGCAACTTACGGAACCACGAATGGAGTTGAAGCAGACTGATGTTTACGCCGTCGCTTTAATCATAGGTGAGATTCTTGCCATTAATCCAGTAAGGGCGGGGGCCCCTCTTTCTGAACAAATTCCAAGGCTGACCAAACATCTTGATGATGTCTTTGTCAAGGCTACCCAAGACGACCCATTTGATAGGTACGATTCATTACAAAGCTTTGCCAAGGATTTAAGCAGCGCCTTTGCCAAGGTAGATGTTGACGGACTGTGGGTCCGCAGAATGCACGAGACAGGCTCGTTCAAGGCGTTAAGGATCGTCCAAGCTCCAGATGGTCAGCCAATTCCACTGGTAGTAGAACCAACTGCTGTCACAGCCCCCGAGCCTGCCCCAGCTCCCGAGCCCGAGCCTGCCCCTGACCCGGCACCCGAGCCAGAGCCAGCCCCTGCCCCGGAGCCTGCACCTGTCTCTGCCCCCGCCCCTGATCCTGTCACTGTCCCTGACCCCGAGCCAGAGCCCAACCCTGCTGACGAACTAGAGGAAGAGGGCATCGAATTCGATACAAATCGCATTGATGACTCGGACTTAGAGGGAATCGAGGTTGTCTTTAGCGCACCTGCAATGGATGATGAGGAAGATCTTGCTGTTGAGGAGACAGTAGAGCCCGTGGCACCTGAGCCCACCAAAGCCGGAAGGGGTAGAAAAGGGAAAAAGGGTAGACAGGCCGCTAGGGAGGCCGCTAAAGAGGCGGCAAGGGCCGCTCAAAAGGAGGAAGAACAGCCCCCACCTGCACCTGAACCTCCTCCGGTTGTAGTTGCAGATGCCCCACCAGATGTGCCAGATCTGCTGTTGACTACCCCACAGCGCAGACCCACTGGCCCCTTACCAAAACCACCTACCAGGCCTATAGATACCGGCACTGTAACTGTAATCAAAAAAGACGAGCCAAAAAGCGGAATTATGCGTTTTCTTTGGCTTATAGCTTTGGTGCTAGTGTTGGGTGGTGCTGCAACATTTTGGTACATGGGTAAATCTGATCCAGTGGAGGAGCCAGCCATAGCTGCTGTTGATGACCCAGCTCCAGCTCCGGCCCCAGCTCCTGAGCCTGTCCCTGAACCAGCACCTGCGCCTGAACCAGCACCTGCCCCAGAACCAGCCCCTGCCCCCGAGCCCGCTCCAGCCCCCCAAGGCGCCCTTTTAGCAGACAACCTAGTCTGCCCCGCGGGCATGGTGCTAATCGTGCTGGATGAAACAGCCACTGTTGACTCCAAGGCCAAACCAAGCTCAGTAGGCTTTTGTATCGACACCCACGAATTTCCTGGCGCTGGTCAAAAACCAAGGGGCGGCGCGTCTAGGGCCACCGCAACCAGCTTGTGCAAAAAGGCTGGAAAGGCGTTGTGCAGTAGCGCCCAATGGTTAAAAGCCTGCGAAACCGGCACACCAGAGGCATCGAAGTGCAACGTGACAGGCGGCGTTCAGCCCGCAGGTTCCTACGCTGAATGCGTAACATCCAACGGTGTGTACGACATGATCGGAAATGTTGGGGAATGGACCTCTGACAACTTCATCAGAGGTGGTGACACCAACGTTGGTGGGATTGGATCTTGTTCCTACAAAACTAAGCGTTTTAGCCCGAAATCCACAGACGGATTCAGATGTTGTGCCAATCCTACAACTCGCTGATCTATCTTGCATCAAGCCTTCAACCACAAGGAGCCAAACAGTGATAGATCGATACACAACTGTGCGCATGCGCAATATCTGGTCCATGAAGAATCGTTGGAATCTTTTTTTGGACGTAGAGCTAGCATATCTTGAGGCTTTAGAAGAAGACAAGATTGCCCCCCAAGGACAAGCTAAAAAAATTAAGGACTTGGTGACCATAGACCCCGACCGGATTGCAGCCCTTGAACAGACGCTTCGCCACGATGTGATAGCGTTTTTGACCCATTTGGAAGAGCAGGCTGGTGAAGCGACCAGATTCCTGCATTATGGCCTTACCAGTTCCGACGTCCTAGATACGGTGTTTGCTCTTCAGCTTAAACAGGCCACAGCATTCATCTTGGAAGAGATGTTAAACCTGATAGATGCGCTGGATGAACTGGCGCAACGTCACAAAAAAACGCCCATTGCAGGTCGTACCCATGGCATGCACGCGGAAGCGACCTCTTTTGGGTTGGTCGTTTTGTCATGGCGGGAATCGGTGATAAGAAGCCACAACCGTCTGATTGCGGCCGCGAACGATATTGCCACAGGAAAGCTGTCAGGTGCCGTGGGCAATCTGGCATTTGGCGACCCACAAAGGGAAAAGCGTGTCCTTGAACGTTTGGGACTAAGGCCAGAACCAGTCGCATCCCAAATTGTTGCACGTGATCGACATGCAGCGCTTTTTGTATCCATGGCCATGGCTGGAAGCGTCTTGGACAACATCGCGACAAACATCAGACACCTGCAAAGGACCGAGGTTGGTGAAGTTTATGAACCTTTTGGCAGCGGGCAGCGCGGCTCATCGGCCATGCCTCACAAAAAGAACCCAGTGCTTTGCGAAAACGTGACCGGTCAGGCTAGGCTTTTGCGTTCATATGCGTTGGCGGCCCTAGAAAACGTACCTTTGTGGCACGAAAGGGATATCAGCCATTCCAGCGTCGAAAGGGTGATTGGTCCTGATGCGACATCGGCTTTAGAATTCGCATGCAAACGGTTGTGCGGCGTGATTAAGGGCCTGACTGTAAATGAAGACGCAATGGCCAAAAATCTGGAGCATTCTGGTGGAATCATCCACTCAGAAGGGGTGCTGTTGGCGCTTGTAAGGTCCGGAATGCGCAGACAAGACGCCTATGCCTTGGTTCAAAGGTGCGCCCTTAAAGCCATGTCTGGCGAGGGTAGCTTCATCGAAAATCTAAAATCAGACGCAGATATCAAACTCAGATTATCTGATGAAGAAATCGATCAGTGTTTTTCCATCAAAGAGCACTTGCGCTGGACTGATGACCTGTATGCCAGGCGCTCAAAAATCACCGCCTAACGCCAAAAACACCTTATCCAGAGCCGCCCTTAAATCCGGATGATAGCGCCGTTTATAATCCCAATCTGTCCAAGCATTCACAGCAGCTAACGCTTTATCTATGCCAATTTTATTCGCAAAACCTCGAATCTCTTCAACCATGTCATAGTTACAAAAATCCGAATCAGGGCTGCCAGATGCTGCATGAACGATATCCTGAAGCAGCGACTCAAGTAACAACAAAACGTCTGCTTCATCACCTTTTGAACTTGCCACATCCTTGGAAAACGCAAGCAATTGGTCAAGGCCCTTTGTTCCAAGCTCCAAAAAAGTCTGAATGAAAGCCCGTCGTTCACCCATTAAAGGGCTATCCAAAAGACGAATCGCTCGACCAGGGCTACCCATGGAAAGCGCCGCTGCATCCACGATTTCAGCCGGTGAAAGCCCACGTTCTTCGGCTATTATGGCAGCCACGTCCTCCGCACTTAACCTGTTGAAATTTAAGGTTATACATCTTGATATAACCGTTCTAGGCAGCACATCTGGATTAGATGAAATCAAAATAAACAGGGTTTTTGAAGGAGGTTCCTCCAAGGTTTTTAATGCCGCATTAGCCGCCTCAAGAGTCATCAAATCTGCATTGTCGATTATCAGGCCCTTCCAGGGGCCAATTAGGGGCTCAAACTGAAGCCGAGGGGTTGCCTGGCGAATCGCATCAATCTTGATAACTCCCTTTTCTGGCTGCAAGATTGCCAGATCGGGAAAGGTGCCTGCATCAACCATGTTACAAGCGCGACACAGACCGCAGGAATCGTTTTCAGTAGGATCCTCACACACTAGGAACGAAAAGAAAGCCAACGCGGTGGTTCGCTTTCCGACCCCTTCAGGTCCTGCAAACAAAAAGGCATGCGGGATACGTTGGGCGCTGACTGTCCGAAGGAGAATGTTCTTTACTCGATCCTGGCCCACGATACCAAAAAACCGCATTCCCAAACCCCTAAAGAGTGGCTCTTAGGCGTTTTATCACACTAAATGCAAATAAAGATAGTTAAGGCTGATTTTTTCCACGTCCATACTAGAAATTTTGAACGCGTAAGGTTATTATTAGTTCCGATTGTGCCCCTATTTTTGGTGCACTGCTTGCAGGGAGGATCACATGGCTAACAAGAATCACTCAAAATCCTTCTCCTTACTTGTGGCGCTTATTGCTTCAGGTGCGTTGCTTTATGCCTCCTGTGAGGGGGATGGCAAGCTGCCCGATATTGGGGGCTCTGGAGAACAGGACTCCATCAAAGGTGACGCCAACGACATCCATGTCGGGTTGTCTGATGAGGGGCGTCGCGATCTTGGGACCGACACTCCTGGTGATAAGACAGGGCCAATGGACATCGTCTTTGACGAAATCGAGGATGACGCTGACGCTGACGATGACACCACTGTTACTCCCGATTGTCCTGGAAACTTCATGTGTCCATGCGAGCAGGGTGCTGAATGTTACTCGTCGGTTTGTACGCCTACAAACGATAAGTCGGTTTGTTCAAAGCTTTGCAGTAGTGACATGTCATGTCCAGACGGCTGGGTCTGCGAGAAAATTGCTGGTGGCACAGATCCTATTTACGCCTGTGTCCACCCATTCCCGACTCTTTGTCAGCCATGTCGAAACGATACCGAATGCGTGCCTTCGTGGAGCTCAGGTAGCAAGCGTTATCTTTGCATCGACCATGGTGCAGAAGGCAGCTTCTGTGGCGGCCAGTGCAATTTAACCTCTGATTGCCCCAGAGGTTATGACTGTCGGGATGTTCAGTCTGGTACAAGCCTGATTAAGCAGTGCGTTCCTTCGGATGGCCAGTGCGAATGTACCGAAAAATTCAAAAACTCCCGTTTCCTTACAAACTGCTACAACGAAAACGAATTTGGCAGATGTGGTGGTACCAGAACCTGCGACTCTGAGTGTAGCGCCAGGATTCCCGCCAAGGAAGAATGCAATCAAATTGACGACGACTGTGACGGGTTAACCGATAACGACGTTCCTGACCTACCCTGTGAGATTACTAATGTCCACGGAACTTGTATGGGCAGTCGCGTCTGTGTTAACGGCCAATACAGCAGGACCTGTACGGGGGCTGCGCCCGGGCCAGAAATCTGTAATGGCATAGACGATAACTGCGACGGCAGAACTGACGAAGGCTTCCCAGATACAGACGGTGATGGAATCGCCGACTGCGTCGACCCTGATATTGATGGTGATGGCATCTTAAACATCCACGATAATTGCCCATACGTTTTTAACCCAGATCAGGCCAATAACGACGGCGATGACTACGGCGATGCCTGTGATGACGACGACGACAACGATGGTATCCCAGATATCCACGACAATTGTCCCTTGGTGCCAAATCACGACCAAAAGGACACCGATCGTGATGGTATTGGTGACGAGTGCAGCTGTGACATTGATAACGACGGTGTTCCAAACAATAATCGGCTTGATATGCAAGGCAATAAGTGCCCGACCCCAGCTGTTGTTGATAACTGCCCCTTTGATCCGAATGCAGATCAGACGGACACAGATGGCGATGGAATTGGCGACGCCTGTGACTGCGATATCGATGGCGACGGTGTCTCCAACAACTCCGAAAGCAAAGACTGCCCCTTCGTTGAGAAGCCAGATAACTGTCCCTATATTGAAAATCCAGACCAGAAGGACACAGATGGCGATCTAATTGGCGACGCCTGTGACTGCGATATCGATGGCGACGGTGTCCCCAACAACTCCGACAACAAAGACTGCCCCATCATTGAGAAGCCAGATAACTGTCCCTTCATTAAAAATCCAGACCAGAGCGATGTGGACGGGGATGGTATTGGCGATTCCTGTGATTGCGATATTGACGGCGACGGTGTCCCCAACAATGGTCATGGTTGCGATCCGATTGCGCCAGAAGATGAAGACAACTGCCCATATGTCCCGAATAAAGACCAAGGCGATGTCGACGGTGATGGTAAGG
>Ga0116188_1000425_pt1 | contig 43287 bp, 38 predicted proteins | sample AD_JPNTR2_MetaG_FD_89807 | JGI IMG/M metagenome (GOLD analysis project Ga0116188, IMG submission 89807) | Active sludge microbial communities of municipal wastewater-treating anaerobic digesters from Japan - AD_JPNTR2_MetaG | ecosystem: Engineered > Bioreactor > Anaerobic > Digestate | place...
AGCTGATCAAGATCATCCGAAGCGGCTCTCTGACGCACGCGGAGATTGCCAAAAGGGCCGGGACGTCCCGAAGCCGGGTGACAGCCATCGCGAATGGAAACACGCAGGGTATTTCGACGGATCTATTGATAAGAGTCTTATCTGCCACCGGATACAGAGTTGAGCTGCGTGTGCGAAAGGCTGTGGCCTGACACCGAACGAGTGACAAAGTCAGGTCCGTGAACGCTTGACGGGGAGGCCGCGCAAGCGCAGGCGGCTGCGCTCGACCAAGACGAGCGCGCCGGTTTCCAGTTGAGCTTGGCACTTCCGCACCGTCATGCAGACCAAGTCGGGATCTGAGCCGCATTCAAGCCTTCAATCCGAATTCGAATCACTGAGGGAGATACGGCGCCAGAAAGGGTAAGCAAGGTGTGAAAGTCTGCGTCGAGTGTGACTACCACCCGTCCCGACTCCCGAGCCTGATCGAGGATCAACTGGTCCTCGGCGGTCGCGAGCCCGATCTCGCCAGTATGGACGGTGTCCAGGCCCGCTTGGCGAAGCAGACCGGCGGCACTGCGGGGCAGGCCCTGATCGAGTAGGAGCTTCATGCGGTCCAAGGCAGCTCGATGATCCGGTCGTCAAGATTGGCGGCGGCAAAAGCCAAGGCCTGACGGATATCCTCGTCCTCAAGCTCCGGATACTCTCGTCGCAACTCTTCTCGATCGGGGTAAACGGCCAGCGCGTCGAGCACCCGTCGCACCGTCAGACGCAGGTCGCGAATGCAGGGCTGTCCGTGTTGTTGCCTACGGCACACTCGCCACATTACTTCGAATAACCGGTAGGCCTTTCCGACCCTTCCTCCAGCATGGTCGAGCCCTGTAATCGGTTAAGTCATCCAGATCCACATCAGGGGTCGTTAAATTATACAGTTGCTGTGAAATTCATTCCAAGGGTAGGCCGCGCAAACCGCGGCCCTTTGCTACGTAACCCCTTTGGGTAAAAAGCAAAGGAGTGGTCCTGTGCCCTTGCCCCACACCTCCGGCCTGCCGAACATCTCGGTATGACAATCTCATAGCGCCAGTAGCGCGCTCCTCAGGTTTAACGGATCGTGTATTCTTCCCAAAGTCCGTTCCAAAGGGCAACTACAAGCGCTGAATCGATAGCCTCCCAGTGTTGTAGTCGGGCTTCTGAATGGATAGTAGAGGACCGGCGGGGACGCTGGCGAGAAGCCCGCAAAGGCTCCACGCGTTCCATAACATCGTATATCATGTCAGCTTCCCGCCCGCGCGGGCAAAAACAAGGATGTCTATGGGTAAGGCCGATGATTTCAGTGCTGTGCTGACCTGCCAGGCGGGTGAACGCGTGCCGCTTTGGGAACTCGAGTTCCATGCCTGGGACCTTGTCTATGGCGGCCACCTGACACTGGAACGCGAGTTCGAGCGCCTGTCTGACGCCCAGAGAGAAGCCGCCCTTTATCGCAACGCCGAAATCATCCTGTCAGTCTGCGCCGAAATCGGTTTTGCGGCGGTAACGGGGCCGGGATCCTATTGGGAACAAGCCCCGGGAGAACTTGCCTACTACGTGCTTCCAGACGACTACCCCGAGCGACAGATTGCCGTGCTGCGGGAGCTGGCGGGGGATGAGATATTGCTTGTGGCTAACGCCGGCGGCGTGATGGCCGCCTCCTACGACGTGGACTTCTGTGAAATGCTGTACCACGCACCAGAGGAGGTTGACCTTTTGGCCCAGCAGACCCTCGCAGCCGGTCTAGAGAAGGCGCGAAGATTTCGCGACGCAGGCGCCGAAGTGGTCATGACCGCCTCCGATATCGCCGACAACAACGGCCTTTTCTTCAACCCTCAGCAGATGGACCGCTTCATCCTGCCTTACCTGGAGCAGTGGAGCGACAGCGTTCACCAGATGGGAATGTTCAGTCTCATGCATTCCGATGGTAACCTGACGCCCTGCCTGGAGAGGATCGCCAAAACCTCACTCGACGCGCTACAGGGAATTGACCCCGTAGCAGGCATGAATCTCCTGGAGAGTAAGGAGATCGTCGGCGACCGATTGTGCCTGTGTGGCAACGTCGATTGCGGCCTCCTCGTCTCGGGGCCGCCGGAAGCAGTCTACTGCACCACGGCCGACCTTCTCGCCCGTTGGGGAAAGCGCGGAGGGTTGGTGCTCGGCGCCAGCAACGCGGTGCAGCGCGAGGTTCCACTGGAGAATTACCATGCCATGATCGCCGCCTGGAAGGCGTATCCGCATTGCTCCAGTTAAGGAGCATTCATGTCCCCCTTAGGGTCTCATCCCCCGCGCGTCGCGATTGCTCCTCCTCAGCTTCCCGGATACAATGCCCGATCTATGAACAGAATATCCAGAAGGCAATTTGTCGCAACAGCGGCCGCAGCGGCGCCGCTTCTTTCGCATCTCTCGGCTGAACCGCTCGGTATGCCTGTAGGCTGCCAGGTCTGGCCAGTCCGAGAGGCGCTTAACAAGGACTTCAGCGGCACGTTGAAGCAACTCGCGGCCGCTGGCTTCAAAACCATAGAGATGTGTTCACCCGACGGGTACTCCGGGGCAGGGTTCGCGCCTCTGGCAAAAATGAGCGGCGCGGAGATGCGCAAGATCATCAATGACGCCGGCCTCGAGTGCCGAAGCTCCCATTTCAGCCGGCAAGAGCTCACGGAGCGGCTGGACGCCCGGATCGCCTTCGCCAAAGATCTCGGCCTGACGCAGATGATCCTCGCCAGTTTTGGCATCAACGACAGCGCTCCCATGAGCGAATGGCAACGAGCTGCACAGGAGCTCAACAAAATCGGGGAAAGAACGCTCAAAGCGGGCATTCAGACCGGTTTTCATAATCATCACAACGAGTTTAGGAAAATCAACGGGGTTCTTATCTACGATACCCTGTTGAAAGAGCTTGATCCTAAGCTGGTGAAAATGCAGTTCCAGGTCGCTGTGATCAACATCGGCTACAAGGCGTCTGACTACCTTCAGAAGTATCCTGGCCGGTTTATTTCGCTCCACTTGGCAGACTGGTCGGCTAAGGAAAACCGCCAGGTCGCGTTAGGTCAGGGAATGGTGGACTGGAAAGCTTTGTACGCCGTTGCGAAGAAGGGCGGGGTGAAGAATCACTTCCTTGAAATGGACCTGGACCTGATGCAGGCTAGCATTCCCTACCTTCGTTCGTTAAGCTGATTACTGGGCCCAGTGGCTGGTCTTCTTTCACCAGAACATGAAGAAAATTCTCACCCTTGTCGTTCTGATTTGCCTTAGCCGTTTTGCGGGCGGGCAGGACCAGGAGGCCCGGGAGGCCTTAATTGAGCGGGCGAAATCGCTCGAACTCAAGACACCTTACGTGCCTCCCCCCGGTGATCCCCTGGAGCACCATGCGTCGGGTTTTGCCAAGGTGATCTGCTCTGCCGTCTTTATCACCGGTCTTGACCCGGAGTTTGCGGCTGAAAACGTGGGGTACTTCACCGCCCCCTACGCGGAGCGCGCGAAAATGGGCAAGCCGGAAATTGACCGTGCCAGGAAGGAGGTCCGGGTCAGGCTCGAGAATGGCGTAACCCGCATAGCCAGATATTTTGGCAGTCAGGGGTGCGTTGCGCTCCCGCCGCGCAGTACAACGGTGAGCTTTAGACCGGTAACGGTGGAGAGTCGACTGCCCGATCCATCGACGCAGCCTTGGCCGATGGGCGACCTGGTAACCAAAGATCCCCTTCCGGCTGAAGTCAACGAAGCCAAGCTTAGGGAAGCCGTCAATGCCGCCTTCGAGCCGCCTGCCGGGATGACCGCGGCATTCGTAGTCACCTGGAAAGGACGTCTGCTGGCGGAGCGGTACGCAGAAGGGATCACGGCGACGACTCCGCTCGAAAGCTGGTCAATGGGCAAGAGCACGACCGCAGCCCTCATGGGTATTCTCATCAAACGTGGAGTCTACGATCTCTGGCAGCCTGCCCCGATCCCGGAGTGGCAGAGCGATGGTGATCCACGTTCTCGCATTCGAATAGCCGATCTTTTGAGGATGTCGAGCGGATTGCGGATCCGGGCGCCTCTCGATCCTGATTTTGATCCGGCGGGCCCCTATCCGGATCACGTTTACCTGTATACGGGCAGCATTAACACTTTTCAGTACGCGGCGACTCGTCCGCTGCAGTGGCCTCCCAACACGGTCGGGCGCTACCGGAACACCGACCCGGTTCTCGTCAACTACCTTATCCGTCTCGGGGTTGAGAAGCTCGGGGAGGACTATCTGTCATTCCCACAGAGGGCCTTGTTTGACAAAATCGGAATTCGGACCATGGTGATTGAGACCGATCCCTATGGGAATTTCATGACCCATGGCAACGATCTTGCCTCAGCACGCGACTGGGCCCGCTTGGCGAACCTCTTTCTGCAGGATGGTGTCTGGAACGGTGAACGAATTCTCCCCGAAGGCTACGTTGACTTCTTAAGAACCGTGGCGCCCGCCTGGGCGGCAGACAAGCGCCCTATCTACGGCGGCTTCTTCTGGATTAACGGCGACGGAAAGTTTCCAGTACCCTCGAACGCTTGCTACATGGCTGGGGCGGGAGGCCAGACAGCACTGATCGTGCCGTCTCACGACTTGGTAGTCGTGCGCATGGGACACTACAAGGGAGAAGCGGAGGGGGAAAAGGCCCTCGGTCACGCCCTGGAGCTCTTAATGCAAGCAGTGTCACCGGCTCCAGCCATCTCTCCCGCATCGGGCAACTGAATGTCGTAATCTGTGTAATCCGCGTAATCCGTCTTATCCGCGGGGATGGAAACCCACGGATAAGACGGATTACGCGGATTACACAGATGAGAGACGGCCAACTGCGACGGCAACGCAAAACCTCGGGGGCCTTTTGGGGGGACCAATCTCGGGCCAGGATAGGTTCGTTCACCCCCTCAACGCGAGTTCCGCTGGGTAAGGGTTGAGGTAAGTCTGGCTCACGATCCAGTCGATCGGATGAAGTTCGAACTCACGTCGCAGCAAGGTCAGCGGGACAGCGAATGAGACGAGTCCGCGGCGGTAGTTATCGATTGCGGCTGTAATTTCGGCCCGGTCGGCGGCGTCAACGTCCCTTGCAATGTGTCTTGCCAGCTGGCGCAGAACGCTCGCATGCCTTCGCCGTGTCGCTTTTATCTCGAGGGCCTCCATGTAGAGGAGGCGGTAGAGCTCCAATGTGGTCGGGAAGTCCTCGCCGGCTGAGGCAGCCAGGAGGCTAAGCCTCTCGTAATGCGCTGGGCTGTGAGCCAGCAAGGTCATCTTGCTGTTGTTGTGGAACGTGAGAAGGTCATCCGCGGCCGGTCGAGTCTTAAGAAATGTCTGAAAGCGATAAAACGCAAACATCCGTTCGATAAAGTTTTCCTTGATGGCGGGATTACGCAGTCGTTCCGCTTCTTCAACGGGAAGGGAAGGGAAGCGCGAGCTCAGCGCAGCAGCGAAAACTCCCCGTCCCCGGCGAACGGGAGGGTAGGGGATACGGTGAACCTTTACTCCAGACAGACCACAGGAAGGCGAGTCGCTCTTGAGGATATAACCGTGGAGTCCCGCTGCCTCCAGCTCTTCAACCCGTCGCAAGGCATAGCTTCTCATAGCCGAGGTGAGATCTCGCCGTGACGATATTGTCATGAGCCTCGGATCGGCAGGATCTCCTTCGAGCTGGATTGGCTCGCGTGGCGTCCCAAGACCGATTTCTATTTCCGGGCAGACAGGTATGAGGTCGACGTGCTGGGCGAGGACATGGCGGACGAAATGCTCCTCCTTGTGACCCCCGTCGTAGCGTACGTTCATGCCGAGCAGGCAGGACGACACGCCTATTCTGAGTCGCGGCTCCGTCATGGGCTATATTTCCTGTCGGATTTTACCTTGCTGCCGCTTGCTGTTTCAGGGGGCCGACGCTCTAATCAATTCGGCCCAAGACGCGGCACTGCCCTGGATCTACCACTCTCCCGACATCAGGTACTCATGGATCGCCCGGGCGGCTTTGCGGCCGGCGCCCATGGCGAGGATTACGGTGGCGCTTCCGGTGACAATGTCGCCACCCGCGAAGACTCCCGGTTTGGAAGTCTTCATCGTCTCCGGGTCGACACTGATATATCCTCCTCGGGTCGTTTTCAAATCAGGCGTGGTTGATTGAATCAGCGGGTTAGCTGTGGTTCCGACCGCGATGATGGCCACGTCCAGAGGAATTTCGAACTCGCTGTCTGGAATCGGCACAGGACGACGGCGGCCGGAATCGTCGGGCTCCCCTGGTTGCATGCGAATACAACGGGCGCCGGCAAGCCAGCCCGATCCGTTGTCCAGGAACTCCAGGGGCGCAGCCAGGGTCATGAACTCGACTCCCTCCTCCTTGGCGTGCTTAACCTCCTCGATCCGCGCCGGCATTTCCGCTTCAGTACGACGATAGATCAGGCTCGCCTTGGCGGCCCCCAGGCGCAAGGCGGTGCGAACAGCATCCATAGCGGTATTCCCGCCGCCAATGACGGCGACCTTCTTACCGCGGCAGTCATAAAGAGGGCTGTCGTATTCCGGGAAGCGGTAAGCACGCATGAGATTCACTCGAGTCAGGAATTCATTCGCGGAGTAAACCCCGTTGAGGTGCTCACCCGGAATCGACATGAACCGGGGAAGACCGGCCCCGGTGGCCACGAACACCGCGTGATAGCCTTCCTCTTCGAACAGTTCGTCGATTGTGACGGTTTTTCCAACCACCACATTGGTTTCAAACCGAACACCCAGGGCCCGCAGATTATCCACTTCGCGGCGAACAATCTCTTTCGGCAGTCGGAACTCGGGAATGCCATAAACCAGGACACCGCCTATCTCGTGAAGCGCCTCAAATACCGTCACCTCGTGTCCGCGCTGAATCAAATCGCCGGCTGCCGTCAGACCTGCTGGGCCGCTGCCCACCACCGCAACTCTCTTTCCGGTTGCCGGGGCCTTTTCCGGCAGACCGACCCTTCCGACGGAGGCTTCATAGTCTGCGACGAACCGTTCAAGATAACCGATCGCCAAAGGCTGGAACTTCTTGCCCAGGATGCAGCCTCCCTCGCATTGATCCTCTTGCGGGCAGACACGTCCAGTGATGGCAGGCAAAACATTGTCCTCCCGTATCTTCGCGGCAGCACCGAGTATGTCGCCGGCAATGATAAGCCGCACGAAATCCCTGACCTTCACTCCCACAGGGCAGGTCTCAACGCACTTGGTATGGGCGCACTCCAGGCATCGTTGGGCTTCCCGTCTGACCACCTCGAGATCCAAGCCGAGGTTGACTTCTTCGAAATTCTGTCGCCGCAACTCCGGCGCCTGCTCCGGCATTTCTTGTCGCGGGATCTTGACTCGTTCTTTGGGGCTCAGCGGATTCATACTGATCGAATTCCTGAAATGACTATTGAATCGGCGCACGGATCGCGAAGACGACAGCCGTCATTCGTGCAAATACTGGAGCCGGCACATCTCCCGGTTACAGGCGATGTCAGCGGTTGGATCCTGGAGGAATCTATCGAGCGAGAGGCGTTCGGCCTCCCGGTACAAACTGTTTCGTTGTCGGAGAATATCGAAATTCACCAGATGGGCATCAAACTCCGGACCGTCGACGCAGGCAAACTGGGCCTTGTCGCCCACGACTACTCGGCAGCCGCCACACATGCCGGTTCCATCGATCATGATCGAGTTAAGACTAACGATCGTTTTGATGCCGTGGGGTCGAGTGACTTCCGCGACGGCCCGCATCATCGGAATCGGGCCGATAGCGAGGACAAGATCCACTGACCGTCCCGACTCGATGATCTCTTGCAGGGGATCAATCACAAGTCCCTTCCGGCCATAGCTGCCGTCATCAGTCGTTACGATCACCTCGTCACTGATGGCCGAGATTTCTTTCTCCAGAATAATCAGCTCTCGGTTGCGGGCCCCCAGGATCGATATGACGTGATTGCCTGCCTGTTTCATGGCCACTGAAGTAGGGAAGGCAATGGCAGCTCCGACGCCTCCTCCGATGACAACCACGGTGCCGTAGAGCTTGACGTCGGACGATTTTCCCAGCGGACCCACCACGTCGCTCAAGGAATCGCCCACTTCGAGCATATTCATCAATTTCGTTGTCTTGCCAATCCCTTGAACGAAGAGGGTGATGGTTCCCGATTGCGGATCTGAATCAGCGATGGTAATAGGCACGCGCTCTCCCTTGGGGTGAACCCTGACGAGAACGAAGTGCCCGGCTTTTCGCTTACGTGCAATTCGCGGGGCGACAATCCTGAACTTCTTTATTTCTGGGGCGACAAAACAGGCCTCGACTATAGAAAACATCAAAAGCTTGCCTTTGTTTTGCAAAAGACGCGGCGGCGCGCGAGTTACCGTCGACGCGCGCCGGCTTTGGGTAGTGCTACGCCGAGCTTTTCCAACTCTTGGGCGGCCAGTTTGGCCTCCTGTGAGTCAGGGAAAAGGGTATACAGCTTTTTCCAGGTCTCGATCGCTTCGTCGTTCTTATGAAGGTTCTGGTAGGCTGCGGCCATTTTGAAATAAGCCACCGGGGTCTTATCGGCCTTGGGATACAAATTGATCACCTGGTCGAAGGCCTGGGCGGCCTGCTCGTATCGTCCCTGCTCGAAATAGCAAACACCAATGTAATGAGCCGCGTTGTCGGCGTACTCGCTGTTGGGGAAGTTCGTCAGGAAATCCTGAAAACCGGCAATTGCCAGATCATAATTGCCCAGAAGATAGTCATTGTAGGCCTGGCTGTACACCTGATCCGGCTCGACCCCGCCGGTCCCGCCAGCCGATGGCACATTGCGCAGCGAGGAGGTTTTTAGCTGACTTTCCTCGACTTTCTGATACAAGCCGGCAATCCGGTTATTGGTGTCGTCCAACTTCACATTCAGCTTCTGGATTTCCTCCCGCAGCTGTGCGACGACTGCCGAGGTGTCAGCTTTTTGTGCCGAGAGTCCCTGCGTGAGGTTTTCCATGACCAGGTTGCTCTTAGCAATCTGGTCGTTTAATTGTTCCAGCAGCGACTGCAGGATGCTTCCACGATCATCCGTGCTCTTCTGGAGCAGCCGTATCTGCTCTTGAAGCTGCAGCACGTCGCTCTGCAGCCGGATGATCTCCTCTTTGGTTCCCGCAAATCCCGATGACGGAGATGCGAGGACGACGAACAACAGAGCTAATAATGTCTTTCTCATCTTCCTGTCTCCACGGTCCGTTCCAGTCGGCCCATTCCTCGAGGAATATTGGAGTACCTGCATTATGCCACGACACGGTGTATTGGTGCGAAGAGCTACGTCAGAAAAGAGACGAGGCCGAGCCGAGTATTTCAGGCGGAGTCGTCCCGCGCCCCGGTCTTCGATACGTGTTTACAGCTCCATTAACCCCACCATGGCGCGGGACGGCCTCCGCTTGGAAATACGCTACGTTTGCGTTCGTGTTAAGCCTTTGTTACTTCACAGTAAAGTGAGCACGCCGGTTCTGCGCCCAGGCGCTTTCGTCATGCCCTTGCACGAACGGCCTCTCTTCTCCGAACGAGATTGTCTCCAACTGTTCGGGGTCCACGCCCAACTGCACCAGGTATTCCTTGGTCGCCAGGGCTCGCCGGTCGCCAAGAGCCAGGTTGTATTCCTCGGTGCCACGTTCGTCGCAGTGCCCTTCTATGACGACCACAGCAGAAGGAAACTGCCGAAACCACTTCGCATTCTCTTCGAGTACGGCTCTCGATTCGGCCGTCAACTCACTCTTGTCATACGCGAAAAAGATGTCCTTGACGCGTCCGTCACGAATCGCTTGCCGCAGGGCTTCGATGTCGGTCGAGGTAATCGCGGCTTCTTTCGGCGCCACGACGGTCACGCGGGTGCTGGCTGTAGCCTCGCCTCCGGGGCCCTTGGCCACGGCGGTGAAGGTTTGGGACTCCCTTGGAGTTATGACCACGGAGCCGGTTTCGGCAACATTGCCCACTCCGCCGTCGATTACCACCGAAGTCGCATTCTGGCTTCTCCAAGTTAAGGTTGTCTGCTGGCCGCGTTCTATGGTGCTCGGATTCGCCTGCACCTCGATGGTCGGGGCTGGCGATGGGGCCGTCGTCGGTGCGGGTGTCGGCGCTGTTGGCGCGGGCCCGGCTGCAGGAGCCGGTTGCCGGCGTCGGCAGCCAGGAAGAATTAATAAGGCCGAACATACTGCTAGTACCATCAGGGCTGTCAGGACTCGTTTCATTTGTGCTTCTCCTCCACACTTCAGGGGAATGAGATTGTCGGCATTCTTGAGGATGACAAGTATGCCGCCGGGAAGTGCGCTCCCCCTCGCGCTATTCTACTGCTCCCTTCTTGGATAACCGGACCACGCCGGGCTTTCATTAATACCATAGGCCGTGATCTGTCGGACATTTTTCCCGTCGGCATTCATAATAAAAATCTGCTTCGACCCGGACCGCGTGCTCTGAAAGACGATATGGCGACCGTCCGGCGACCAGTGCGGGCTTTCATTGCTGGCGCCGCCAACCGTCAGCTGGTAGATCTTCCCGGTGGCCACTTCCACCACGTAAACGTCATGCTTCCATTGGGTCGGGGCCTGCCAGGAATACAGGATGAGTCGCCCGTCAGGCGACCAATCAGGACTGTCGCAATGCCCTCCCTCCGTGACCAGGCGACGGACATTCGAACCGTCGGCATCCATCACCCAGATTTGCGGAGTGCCCGAACGATCAGAGACAAAAGCAATCTGTTGTCCCGTGGGGCTCCAGCAGGGCGATGTATCAATCGCGGGATGGTTGGTAAGATTGCGCATCCCGCCTCCCTCAATGTCAGCCACGTAAATATCAGAATCCTGGGCGTCCTGTGTGCGAGTGGAAAACGCTATTCTCCGCCCGTCGGGAGATATGGCAGGGGACGAGGCGTAGGAGCTTCGGGTCGGTATGACTTTACGTCCGCCCGCCAGATCCTGCAGCCAGATCTCCCAGCGAGACGAGCCAGGCAACTTGGTAACAAACGCCAGACGACTGTTATCGGGTGACCATTCGGGAAACCTGTTCAGCCCGCCGTTGGCTGTTACGGTACGAGGATTTGCTCCATCGTAATCGACGATGTAAATCTCTTTGCTGTCACCTTTCTGTGAACTGAAGGCGATCTGGGTCTGGGCGATGCCGCGACTTGTCCCTGCGGACAGTTGAAAAACAACTTCGTCTGCGAAATTATGTGCCACGTTGCGGATGAGAGTGGTCGAAGCAGCAGTAAACCTTTTTCCAAGGACCTGCTGCCTGGTCTTTACATCGTAAAGGTACGCCTCGACCACGGCCCCACTGCCGCTCACAATAAGGTTTCCAAATACCAGGAAATCGGCATTTACTGTCGGTGTCTGCCAATCCTCGAAGTTGACATCGGTCGGCACTCGGATCGGTTTGATCGGATAGAAGCTCTTGGACCTCATCTCAAAAAACGCTGAAAAGGCCAAGTCTTTCCACAAAACGTCGTTAAAGACCTTCAATGCCGAATCGGCTTCAGGCGAGGCGGTCGTTTTCGGCTGGAAGTCCGCCACAGCGAGGCGCGTTACTCCCGTAATCGGGGGCCGAATTACGATTTCCGGCTCCTGTGGGGAAAACACGGTCAGTGCTGACACCAATAACTGCAAAAGGATTGGAACAGTCATTATCAGTACCTTTCATTTCTGCGGGTAATCAAAATGCGCCGAGAACCGGACTCTGCGCCCGCGCAGCTCATAAGGCAAAGGAGGAAGGGGGTTACTCGCCCTCACTGCCCGTTCCGCGGCAAGGTCGACCGCAGTGATCCCGCTCCTCTTCTCAAGCGTGATATTTCTTATTGAACCATCAGGGTCGACCTCGAAGCTGATAATACTCTGCACGGGACGTCCGATTTCACCAAGAGTGGTTTTCAGCCAATTAGCCCCGATCCTCTGTTCAACCTGCCGTACATACCACGAATCGATCAACCCAGGGCCGGTTCCTGTCCCAATCTGGATCCCGACTCCGCCACCGAAGCCGCCGCCTGATCCAGCGCTTCGCCCGCCCGCGCCTCCGGCCCCGGGCTCGGGTGTGGTTGGAACCTGTCCGGGCAAAGATGGAGCGGTGTCCTTCGTTTTGGTGGCCGGCCGTGCGCGCTCCGCTGTCCGCCTCCTGGTCTTGCTTTTTTCGAGGAAAACGTTGGGATCAGGCGTCGGCGGTTCGACTGCCGGCTCCTCCCGGGGAGCTGGAGGCGGCACTGCTGCCGGGCGGGGAACGATCGCCGGCTTGTACATGCCTGCGCCCCCGCCCAATTCCCCCGTCAAACCAACGGTTATGAACTCGCCCCCCTGGCCACCCCCCGGGCCCGTTCCAAACTCGATAATGGTCCCGGCCGGCAGCAATTCAGCCCCAAGCGCCAACAGCAGCAACACCAGGACATGCCCCGTCACCGAAATGGCTAAGGCGCGCCGGTAGGAGCCTTCTCGGACGTGGGGAGTAAGGATCCGCCGATCCATGATGCTTATCTGCTCTCCTTGGCCAGAGGCTTGGTCGGAAACTTAACGTTTTCGTATCCGCTCGCCCGGATCTCGTCAAGAACGGTTACGATGGTTTTCCACCTGGTATCTTCATCGGCCTGCAAGAACACCGGCTGGGTGCGATCAGCCAGGTCCTGTTGCAGAAGCTGCCCCAGGTTGTTGAAGTTTACAGGCTTGGAACGGTAATAGAGAACATCGTCCCGCGTAATGGTGATAACGGCGAGTTGCTCCGGATCCTGGGCCGTCGCCGTGCGCGTCCGAGGCAGACTTACCTCAATCCCGGTTTGAATAATCGGCGCTGTGACCATGAAAATGATCAGCAGCACCAGCACCACGTCGACGAGCGGCGTGACGTTGATCTCGGATAGAGATGATCGCGTTCCTTCCGTTCTTATGGCCATAACGAACCTCGTAAAGCGAGGAAACAGCATGAAAAGCAGAAACCGTGGTCAGGGTGAAAACGACGACTTCCCCCTGACTTCTGACTTCTGCTTCGGTTTATTTCTAACTGAAGCTCCGTTCCACAAGGTTCAGAAACTCCGTCGAAAAGTCGTCCATCTCGGTGCCGAAAACCTTTAACCGATTCAGGAAGTGGTTGTAGCCGATAACTGCCGGAATGGCCGCGAAAAGACCGGCCGCGGTAGCCACCAAGGCCTCGCTGATACCCGGCGCTACGGCCTGAATGGTTGTGGTAGCTCCTTCACCTAAACCTTGGAAGGCGCTGATAATTCCCAACACCGTACCGAACAGTCCGATGAACGGCGTTACCGCTCCGGTGGTTGCGAGCCAGCTCAAAGACTGCTCCAAGGCCGTCATCTCGCTTGAAGCTGCCCGCTGGAGCGACCGCTCAAACCCAGTCAGGCTCTTAATCCTTGTTTCGGTTCCCGGGTTTCCGCTCGCCTTCTGGACCTGCTGAGTCAATTCCTCATATCCAGTCCTGTAAATACCCGCCAGCGGGCTCTTGGGATACCGTTCCGCGTCTCGGTAAAGCTCCGACAGACTGTTGCTGGTTCTGAACCTCTCGTAGAACTCGAGCGATTGTCTTTCAACTTCGCGATAAAAAAGCGCTTTTTTGAATATGATTGTCCATGAAGCCAGCGAGAAAAGCAGCAGGATAACCAGAACGGCCTGCGCCATTGGCCCACTGTGGGCAATCAGTGACCAGAAGCTGCCCAAATTGCTGTCCAAAAGGAGGAGATCAAACAAGCCGCACTAACTCCTTTCAAAAGAAGAGCAGTCAAATGGTTCAGTCAACCTTCGAACCTCACAACCCCTCTTCGAACAGAACAAGATTGTACTTGACACAGTCGTCATATACCATAACACGCGTTTCTAACAGGACCGAGGTCCTTTACAGGAAGATTCAGGACCGGCGGAAAAAGCCGATGTTGAAGTTTCTATCAATAGAAAATTTTGCCCTTATCGAACACCTCGAGATCGAATTCCACTCCGGCCTCAGTCTCATCACCGGCGAGACAGGTTCCGGGAAGTCAATTCTGGTGGATGCGGTCGCGCTCCTGGCGGGAGGCAGAGCCTCGCAAGAGATGGTGCGTGCGGGGTTCGAGAAGGCGAGGGTCGAAGGGCTGTTCACCCTTCACCCCGAACACCCGGCAAAGAGCGTCCTTCAACAAGCCGGCCTCGGCGATGGCGGAGACGAACTCCTCATTCGACGCGAAATATCCCAGACCGGAACGAACAAGGTTTTCATCAACAACTGCCTGAGTACTCAGAGCTTTCTCGCCGAGCTCGGCGCCCTGCTGGCCGACATCCATGGCCAACATGATCAGCAGACGCTTCTGCAGCCGCGGACTCACTTGGAGTTCTTGGACGCGTTCGGCGGCAACCAGATGTTGCTGAGCGAGACCAGTCGAGCCTATACCGAGTGGAAAGCCATTGAAGGCAGACTCGCGGCAATTCGCGCCAGCGAGAAAGAACGCCTCCAGAAGATTGATACACTTCGATATCAGACCCAGGACATTGCCCGGCTTAATCTGTCTCCTGGCCTGGATACGCAACTGGAAACGGAAAGAGCCCTGCTGGCGAGCGCGGAAAAGCGGCTTCAGTATGCCCAAGGGAGCTATCAAGGGCTCTATGAGAGTGATGTGTCGTGCCTGGCGCTCTTAAATAACGTTGAAAAGGAACTGAGTCAGCTCGCCGTCCTTGACGGTTCCTTTGCCGCCACTTTGAACCGGCTCGCCGAAACCCGATATCAACTTGAGGAAATCGCTTTTCAGTTGCGCGACTATGCCGACAAGGTGGAGTTCAATCCGGCTCGCCTGGAAGAGATCAATGACCGGCTGGCCGAGATCCAGAAGGCCAAACGCAAGTACGGTTCGTCAGTCGATGAGATCCTGGAGTATTTCGAAAGGATCCAGAAGGAAACCGACGAGTTGCAGCGCACTGAACAAGAGACTGCTGAATTGGTCCAACAGGTCGAGGAGGCACGCGAACGTTATTTCCAAACAGCGGCGAAGCTTTCCAGGAAACGACAGGAGGATAGCCAGGCTCTTTGCGAAGCGGTCGAAAAGGAACTTGCTGGCTTGTCAATGAAGAAGACTGTTTTTAAGGTCGCATTGAGCAGTTCGGACAACTTCGCATCGGAGAAGGGAATTGACCAGGCCGAATTCCTTATCAGTGCCAATCCGGGAGAGCCGCCAAGACCGCTTGCCAAGATCGCCTCAGGAGGCGAGATATCAAGAGTAATTCTGGCGCTGAAATCGGTTCTTACTCTCGAAACCTATCCCAAGACCCTGGTCTTCGACGAAATCGATACCGGCATCGGAGGAAGAGTGGCCTCCAACGTGGGGGAGAAGCTGGCTCGACTGGCTGACGATCACCAGGTCTTCTGTGTCACTCATCTTCCTCAGATCGCTTTTCAGGCGGATCAGCATTATTACCTGGAAAAGCGAGAGCATGACGGCCGTACCGTGATTGACATTCGTCGGCTGGAGGGCGAAGAACGCGTTCAGGAGCTCGCGCGAATGCTGGCCGGCGAAGCAGTTACCACAGGCGCCGTTCAACATGCTCGTGAGTTGTTAAAGGCAGCCAGGCAATCTGGGAACCAGCTGTAGGCCTAGACGAACCGTGAATAAGAGGAGTGGTCGATTAAACGAAGTCCAGCCGGCAACAGTGAGTCTCGGCTCGCCGGACGGCCGGCGTGCTACAATGAATCAGCCCCGTCGCATGATACCCAGACGCTTTTTCATCGAGACTTTCGGCTGTCAGATGAATGAGCACGACTCGGAGAAAATTGCCGGTCTGCTGTCACACCGTGGAATGGTCCCTGCCCAATCGGCAGAAGAGGCAGATCTATTTATACTCAACACCTGCAGCGTCCGGGAAAAGGCTGCGCAAAAGGTTTATAGCCGGCTCGGAGAACTCAAGAGTCGCAAACGACAATCAGACCGTTTCATCATCGGGGTAGTCGGGTGTGTGGCGCAACAGGAAGGCGCCGAGATGGTGCGAAAAGCTCCCTTCGTCGATCTCGTGGTCGGCACCCACATGTACCATTCCATCCCGGATCTTCTGGACGAAATCGATAGCACCGGCCAAGGCAAAGTGGCGACTGATTTTCTCCCAGATCAGCCGCCGGTCGAGATCGCTTCTGTCACCCGTCAGACAAACTTCCGAGCGGCGATTACGATCATGGAGGGATGCAACAAACACTGCAGCTTCTGCATCGTACCCTATACTAGAGGCAAGGAGCGAAATCGACCCGCGAGGATCATCCTGGATGAAGTCAGAAAGGCCGCCGATCAGGGGTTCACAGAGGTGCTGCTGCTGGGGCAAACTGTAAACAGCTATCGCGATCCGGAGCATCCCCGCACTCGCTTTGCCGATCTCCTTGGCGCTGTGGCCCAGGTCCCTGGTATCAAGCGTGTTCGTTTCACTTCGCCCCACCCGCGGGCATTTGATGACCGGACTATACAGGTCATCGCTGAGAACCCGACGATCTGCGACCAGGTTCATCTGCCGTTGCAGAGTGGTTCAAACCGCGTGCTTAAGAGAATGAGACGCCAACACACCCGCGAATGGTACCTTGACCTCGTCGAGAAGTTTCAGTCTGCCGAAAGGCCGATCCGGCTTTCGACTGACGTTATCGTTGGATTCCCGGGTGAATCGGATGCCGATTTCGAGCAGACACTCGAGATCGTCAAACAGGTTGAGTTCGAGTCGATGTTCTCGTTCAAATACTCGCCGCGGCCATTTACCGAAGCAAGCACCTGGGAGGATGATGTCCCGGAAAACGAAAAGGCCAGGCGCCTGATGGCTCTTCAGCAGTTGCAGCGGGGAATTCAGTTAAGACTTCACCGGGAACGATACCTCGGACGTGTCTTTACCCTGCTGGTGGAAGGCCCCGCTCGAGATGGTGTCAACCGGTGCGGGCGCACCACCACCAATAAGATCGTGAATTACCCCGGCAACGAGGAGCCGGGCCAATCTATCGACGTTAGAATTTGCGCTGTCGGTCCGAACAGTCTGTTGGGAGAGAGAGTCTCAAACGACCAGTGAGCGCAGGAGGATTCATGGAACGAGAATTCAAGATAAAGGGATTGATGATGGACCCCATCACCAACTCGCCTATCGTTATCCTGCAGGATGTCGAGAAGAACACCCTGCTGCCCATCTGGGTCGGGATCTTCGAGGCCAATGCCATCGCCTTGCAGATCGAGCGAATCGACACACCCAGGCCCATGACCCATGATCTCATCAAGAACATCCTGATCCAGTTCGATGCCCAGGTTGAGAAAATCGTCGTGACGGAACTGCGGGATAACACCTTTTATGCATTAATTCACCTTCGGTTCAACAACGAATTAATGATGATCGACAGTCGTCCCAGTGACGCCATTGCTCTGGCCCTGCGGACTGATTCACCGATATTCGTCACGGAAGAAGTCATCAACAACAGCCGAAGCATTACGCTCGACAAAGAGAGCCTGGATCCCGAGGATGTCAAGAAGTGGCTCGAGAATTTGAACCCTGAGGATTTGGGTAAGTACAAGATGTAGTTTTGTTCGTTGTGGCGGACAGTTTCAATCCCATACCTCACCTTAAGAGTGAGCTTTTAACCACCTCATGCTCACTCTTAGCTCATGCCCTCTAAACGCCCTTCAGCACTTACGAATCCTAGTTTGTCTATTATTGCGGCCGGACTCTCCAGAGTCCGAGCACGATAAAGAAGGCGGCACTTCAACCGCCGCCTGCATTCCCAGTTTGTAGTCCCGCTTTCAGGCGGGCCTTAAATCGTTCATGTAGCAACAATTGTCCGATGGGAAACTACCCGGCTAAAGCTCGGCTAAAGCTCGGCTAAAGCCGGTACTACAAACAGAGCCGTGCCGTCCAGCTGCCGCTTGCTGTTTTCAGGGCGCCGACGCGCTAATTACCTCGGCCCGGAAATCGCTGTTGGAGAGTCCGGCCACAATAAAAGACGTGCCGTCCTAAATCTCGTGCCTTTCTTGCACGCTCGACCGCGTACAAGGAGAGCACGGGGTTTCGATAGACCGCTGAAAAACGCGGCAACCAACCGCAGTCCTTTTCGTAGCCGCTACGTCCGCGAACTCGCGAGCGCGACGGGCCGAGCCTCGGCGCAACAGGTAAAGGCGGGTGAGGCGGTTGAGTGACTCGCCGGCTTGTGGCGAGTTGTACCGAAACCGCTCGCGACGTCGCAACCGCTCGTGCCTCTTCTGCATTCTCGAGCACGCGCCTGTATCGTTCATTATTCATTCTCAGACCTTCGCAACCGCTCTCCTGGCGCGATCCGGAAACGGGCAAAACCCCGGACCTCGCACCTCGACCTGAGCCTATACTTAACATAATATTCCTTATACGACGTTGTAGATGGGCCGGAAAACCGGCCCTCGCGGGGGCGACGGCTTTCACTCCCCCGCGTTAGTTCGGCTTGGTTGGACTCGGATTATTCGCTTTCCGCCAGAGGCGTGATGTGGTGGTTCTCGAGGAGAAAGTCCTCAAGCTTCTGAAGGTTTTCTTTGAATTCCCAATATCGTTCGAGAGAAACCGTGATCCCTTTCTTGGTCGGCTTCCATTCTCCTTCGTCATCCTCGTAGTAGATCCGCAAATCAGCGTATTTTTTTCCTTTGAACTCGCTCAGTCCAAAGACGATTTTTTCGTTCCAGCCTTTTTCCATTTCGGCGACGAATTCACTCATGTGGTTTGACTCTCCTTTTGTCCAGCCAGTTGCTGAATAGCGTAAACGGCAGCGCCTTGGCAAACAACATTCTCGCCCAAAGCGGAGAGATAAAAGCGCGTCCGGCCCCGGAAGAATGGGAAGACGTAGGGTTCGGTTCGGTTCGCAATCAATTCCAGAAAAGCGTGATTGTCGGTCATCACTCCGCCCCCGATGACAATGACCTGCGGCGACAACAGGTTGATGACGAGCGCAAAAGCCTTGCCAAGATAGTTTGCAGCCCGCTCGGCCACTTCAGTTGCCCTCGGGTCCCTTTTTCGAAATCGCTGCATAAGCGTCTCACTGCCAATTGACGATCCGAGCATTTCGGAAGCCAGGCGAGAGAGGCCAGGCCCCGAGCAGAAGGTCTCCAGACATCCTCGATTGCCGCAGGGGCATTCCGGACCTTCTTCGTTAATCACAAAATGCCCAATTTCAGCTTCCCCGAGTGGGCCCGATTGCAAGAGAGAGCCGCGATGAACGATGCCACCTCCGATTCCCGTTCCGATGGTCGCGTAAAACAGTGTTCCCTCGGTCTCGCGGATGCCGTAATGAGCCTCGCCCAGGGCCGCAAGATTGCAGTCATTCTCGATGAAAACGGGGGCCTTGAAGGCATCCTGAAGGTAGCGAAGAGCGTCCACGCTTTCCCAGCCGGGTTCGTGAAAACAAGGTCCAGGGCGCTGGTCGGGTCGCCTGACAGTTCCCCCGAAACCGTAGCTGACCGCCTCGACCTTTTCCGACCCGGTCAGTTCGCGGCCCATTTCAACCAGGCTGGTGAGAGTCTCGAGTGCGTCCTGACCGGGCGTCCGGTAGCGGCGAGACACGGTCCGCAGTTCGCCGTTAGACTCGGCTACAGCCGCAACTAGTTTGGTTCCTCCACTTTCCAGACAGATGATCAAAACTGTTACCCCGTATATTCAATCTGGTATGGTAATAGGGGACGACCCACGAAACAACAAGGAGGTTTATGCAGGACGTTGCATCCCAGAATTCCCTCGCCTACATTAGACAATACAAGCAGAAATGTGCCCAGGTTCTGGAGAACATTCCGGACGAATCAGTCGCACGATTGATTGCTCTTCTCGAGAAGGCGCGCGAGAACGACCGCCAGATCTTCCTGTGCGGCAACGGCGGAAGCGCCGCCACAGCGTCCCATTTTGCTACAGATCTCGGCAAAGGGGCGTCCTTGGGGAGACCCAAGCGATTCAAAGTTCTGTCTCTCACCGATAACGTGCCCTGGATTACTGCCATGGCCAACGACACCGACTATTCGCGAATCTTCGTCGAGCAGCTTCGGAATTACGCCCAACCGGGCGACGTGCTGCTCGCCTTCAGCGGAAGCGGGAATTCGCCCAATGTGATTGCCGCCGTGGAATGGGCCAACCAGAACAAACTCTATACAGTCGGGATTACCGGGCGGCCAGGTGGAAAGCTGGGACAACTGGCCCAGCTCCCCGTGTTTGTTGAAACCAGTCACATGGGCTTTATCGAAGACGGCCATTTCATCATCCAGCACATCATCGGTTATTACTTCATGGAAACCGCCGACTGAGATACCTCTAATTGCTGACCGCTGCCCCGCGGCGGTCAGCTGACTTCCCTCCCCTTAAATTCCAAATAGATGCTCCTCAGCTCCTCCTCCGAGAGCGCTCCTTTCTTGACACAAGCTTTTTCTCGCACGACTTCGAGCAGCAAATTGGCGTCCTCGCGACTGATTGGAAGATTCAGGCGCTCGAACACCGCCATCAGGGCTCGTGAACCGGAATGCTTACCTACGACGAAATCTGCCGGCGGCAATCCTACGTCTTCGGGATGAATCAGCTCAAAGGTGGATCGATCAGCCAGTAGTCCCGAGCAGTGAATTCCGGTTTCATGCAGGTAAGCGGCCGAGCCGACCACGGGCTTGGAAACCGAAAGGCTTCGACCCGATGCCTGCGCTACAAACCGACTGAGGACCGAGAAGCCAGATGTGTCGATGCCCGGGTCTTTACCGAGAGAGATCCTGGCTGCCATCACGGTTTCTTCGAGCGCGGCATTGCCGGCCCGTTCTCCCAGGCCGTTAACCGTCAGGCTCACGCAGCGGGTGCCTGCCTGGATGGCAGCAATGGCGTTAGCCGTCGCCATTCCAAGGTCGTTATGGCCATGATAGTCGAAAACCATACCAGGGACTTGCCTATGCAACTCCTGCATCACCTGGAAAGTCTGGAGGGGGTTGAAAAATCCAACCGTGTCGGCGATACGAACCCGGTCGGCACCCGCCTCGTGAGCGGCAATCGAAAAAGCGACCAGGCGCTCCAGCGGTGTTCTCGAGGCATCCTGGGCGCCAACCGAAACGTATTGGAAATGCTTTCGCGCGGCTTGCACCAGGGAGGGCAGAAGCCGAGACAGCCAATCCCAGTCCTTGTCGAAAGCCTTCATTTGAAGGTCGGAGACCGGGAACGAGAAGTGAACACCAGAAGCTCCGCATCCTTTAGCGGCGTCCAGATCCTTTTCGGATGCCCGGCACCAGCAGCTTAGCCGGATGTTAAGGTTTCCGGCAGCCAAAGCTCTGATGTCTTCGATCTCGGCCTTTCCCATGGCGGGGATGCCGGCCTCAAGTTCCGGGACACCGATTTGGGCCAGCATCGAAGCGATCTCAATTTTCTCTTCACGGGAAAAAACTACCCCGGCGGCCTGCTCCCCATCGCGAAGAGTCGTATCGATGATCCAGAAGTCTCGGGTCTCAAAGCCGGAAGCCATAAGTCATCATACACGACCGGGCGAACTCTCTAACGCTTCCTGACGACGCCCATCACCAGGGCGACCAGGAAGAGCAAGCCGGCCATAACAGCGGCGATCGTCAGGCTGCCTTGGACAGTTCCCGCAGCACTCAGGTTTCCGATATATTTCGGAACAAAAGTGGCTCCCAGCAACCCCACGGCAAAGATGATCCCGAAAATGCTTCCGTAGAGGCTGGAATCGAATTGGGCGAAAGTGACGCCCACCACAGTCGGGAAGATAGGCGCAAATGCCAGACCAATCAGGATCACTGCCAGAATCCCGAGTGCGGGTGATTCGGTAACGCTCATGATGATGATCGCACCCAGCGAAACCAGGGCGGCAATAGCAATAACCCGGACACCAATTGCGGTCAGATTCTTAATGGCAGAGCTTATAAACCGGCCGCACATCATCGAGAGTCCGAACAGACTGAGCACCATGCCTGCCCAGAAGCTGGCATCCCCGGCTGTCAGTTCCCTGCCGAACAGCTCTTCCATGAGCCGGCGAATCCACATCCCCATTGAAACCTCGAGCGACATGTAGCAGAACAACGCTAAAGCGGCGATCAGGACCGGGATTCGGCCAAGAACCGAGAGGGCGCGCCCGAATTCGAACCCGCTCGGAACCTGCGGGTAACGGGCCGTCAAGGAAATGACCAGGAAAATCAGCACCACCACACCGAAGATCGACAACGAGGCTGAATAAGTCATTCCCAGGGTTCTAAGGAAAAGCGTGAACAGAAACGGGGTCAGGAGGTAGCCCATGCCAAAGAAGGCGTTGCCGAAATTGCTGGCGCGAGCGGGATCCTTTCCCTCGAACAGAACCACTGGGATCAGTGTATTGCCGACGGTGTTGCAGGACATGGCCCCTATTCCAAAGAGGACGCAGGCTGCGAAGGCGGTCGCAAAAGTACCGGCGAATGCCAGGAGAAACATGCTGGCGCTCGTAACCACGAAGCCAATGATCGCGACCGGCTTATAGCCGAACTTGTCAACCGTGGGACCGATCACGAGCTGCACGACGCAACTCGTGAGAAAGAGCGCCATGCCGAGTGACGCGAACTCTGCTTCATCGATATTCAACGCCTGCATCAAGTCGCTGGAAATGGCGCCGAGAATAATGAAACAGATGGCCAGTGTGAAGACCGCAGTCAGGGCGACCACCGCTACGATTCTGTTATGCATGCTTCGCCTCCGTGGAACTGAACCAGTAAACAATTTCTAGTAAATTCTAGTAAAGCGACTCAACTCGACGCTTGTATTCTCGACAGACGAAGGTCAAAAAGCAAGATGAAGGGGCAAAAGCTGCGGTAATTCGCGGGTTTTCGACTTGATCCACGTTATCCAAGGATCGGCTTCCACGCCGACAAACGTCACAGTCGCTAGAAGATACGTTCATGTCAAACAACCTGTAATATAAATTTGACTTCTATTGAGTGCCTAAAGTATAAGTAGGAGCAATGCTACTTTTCAGAAGAAAGGACAGTCTATGGATGCTAAAGAGGTAGTGAAGTGGATTAAGGATCGCGAGATTCAAGTGGTGGATTTGCGTTTTGTGGACCTTCCCGGTCTCTGGCAGCATTTCACCGTTGCGGCCAGCGAGGTGACCGAAGAAACCTTCAGTGAAGGATTCGGCTTCGATGGTTCGAGCATACGGGGTTTCCAGCAGATCCAGGAAAGCGACATGCTGCTGTTCCCTGACCCGAACACTTGTTTTGAAGACCCGTTCACCCAGGTGCGCACCTTGGTCATCATTTGTGATGTCGGCGATCCGGTCACCGGCGAACCCTACACCCGCGACCCTCGCTTCATTGCCCGGAAGGCTGAGAAATACATGGCCTCGACTGGGATAGCGGATACTGCCTATTTCGGGCCGGAGCCGGAGTTCTTCATCCTGGACGAAGTTCGCTTCGATCAGACTTATAACAAGGGGTATTACTACCTCGATTCTACCGAAGGATTCTGGAACAGCGGACGGGAAGAGTCACCCAACCTGGGCTACAAGCCGCGCTACAAGGAGGGTTACTTTCCAGTCCCGCCCATGGACAGTCTGCAGGACATTCGGACTGAAATGATGCTCACCCTGCAGGAGATCGGGATTGCGGCCGAAGTCCATCATCACGAGGTAGCCACTGCCGGTCAATGCGAAATCGACATGCGTTTCGACACCTTGCTCGCCATGGGCGACAAGTTGCTGAAGTTCAAGTACGTGATCAAGAACGTAGCACGTCGCCACGGCAAGACTGTCACCTTGATGCCAAAACCCATCTTCATGGACAACGGCTCCGGCATGCATGTTCACCAGAGCCTATGGAAGGACGGCAAGAACCTGTTTTACCAGGCCGGAACTTACGCGGACTTGAGCCGGCTGGCGGTCTATTATATCGGCGGACTGCTGAAGCACGCCCCGGCCCTGCTCGCCTTCTGCGCTCCAACGACGAATTCCTACCGGAGGCTGGTCCCCGGATATGAAGCCCCCATCAACCTGATTTACTCTCAGAGGAACCGCAGCGCCTGTATCCGGATTCCGGCTTATTCCAGGAGCGAAAAAGCCAAGCGCCTGGAATTCCGGTCGCCGGACCCTTCAGCCAACGGTTACCTGGCTTTCGCCGCCATGCTGATGGCCGGTCTGGATGGAATCCAGAACAAGATCATGCCGCCTGACCCGATGGACAAGGACCTTTACGATCTGGGACCCGAGGACAAGGCGAAGGTGAAATCCACACCGGGCAGCTTGGAAGAAGTGCTCGATGCGCTGGAGAAAGATCACGAGTTTCTGCTCAAGGGAGACGTCTTCACCCCCGATGTGATCGAAACCTGGATCAACTACAAACGGACGCGTGAGGTCGATGCAATCCGCCTGCGGCCGCACCCGTACGAGTTTGCGTTGTACTTCGACATCTAGCACCGGGGGCCCCGGAGCCAGAAGGGAAAAGCAAGAAGCCAGAAGCCAGGAGCCAGGAGCCAGAATAGAAATTAGGAGCTGGGCAGAGGAAAAAGCAAGAAGTCAGAAGCCAGAGGCCAGAATAGAGATCAGGAGCTGGACCAGATTAGAAGTCAGGAGGCAGATCGGCCGCCCGTCGGATGCGACTTCCCTGCCCCCAAGGCGTCGAAATACTGACCGGCAACAGAAAGCTTCTAAACCTCCTCCCCCACCTAGGCCCGGCCCTTCTGGCTTCTGGCTCCTGGCTTCCGCTTTCTCGCTTCTGGCCCCTGCCTTCTCAATTCCCCCGCCTCCACCGACCCCTTCTGGCTTCTGGCTCCTGGCTTCTATAATGAGTCTATGCGATTGCCGGCCTGCTTGATTGTTCTTTTCTGCTGCTTGCAGGCCGGCCTCGGCCAATCGGCCGAAGACTACCTGGCGCAGGCCAACCAACTGACCTCCGACTACGAATGGCAGGCGGCCCTGAAACTGCTCGACCGGGCTGCGGCGCAGTATCCTGGGCACTCAGAGCTTCGGCTCAAACAGGCCCAGCTCGCCATTCGGCTAGGGTATGCAAGGGATGCCGAACCGGTGCTGCGCCGCTTGCTTCAGCGCCATCCTGACGATCCTGATATCCTGCGCGCTCTTGGTGAAGCGGCGCTTGCCACCGGAGACCATTCCGAGGCGGCGGCGTATTTCAGTGAGGCTTTGGAGAGAAGCCCAGGCAATACGCAACTGCTTCACAACCTCTCGCTGGCACTGCTCCTGCAGGGGAAGAAGGAGGAAGCCCTGAGCCGGGCGGCCGACGCCGTGAACCGGGGAAATCCGCCTCCCCAGTCTCGACGGCTCTATGCCCTTCTTCTTAGCCTGGTCGGCCAACATGAAGAGTCTGATCGTCAAATGAAGGCCGCGCTCCGTGATTCACCTGGCAATGCTGGTCTTTTGTTTGAGCTGAGCGAGAACAAACGCCTGAACGGCCAATACGCAGAAGCCCTCGAATACCTGGACATGGCATCAGAGGCCGACCCGGAAAATCCGCTCTATTATTCGGCCTTGGCAAAACTTTACAAACGCCTCGATCAAGGGCGCCTGGCTGAGGAATATCAGGAGAAGGCGGATCGCCTGCTGTCCGCATTCACGACTTATGCTCGGGCCTTGAATGTAGCAACAGGCGGCTCGACCAGCGAAGCGCTCGAGTTGCTGCAACCGGCAGTCAGGGCCAATCCCGAATTCACCAGCGGAAAGCTTTTGCTCGCTGACCTGCAGGCGAAGTTGGGTCGTGTAGAAAATGCTCTCAGACTCTACCAGGAAGTCCTGCGGCAGGATCCGGGCAGACTGGAGGCGAGAGAAAAGGCTGCCTGGATCAGGACGCAGCAGGGGGACCTCGATTCGGCGCTGGAGCTGCTCGAGGAAAGTCCTCAATCGATGGACAACAGGGTGCTCACACGAGCCTATCTTTATATGAGCCAGGCTCGCTGGCAGAAAGCCCTGGACCTCCTGGAGCAGATTGAGATCAGCCACCCTCTGAATCATCAACTCCTGAAGCTCATGGCGACCTGCTCACAGGAACTGGGCAGGACCGCCGAGGCCTTGAACTATCTTGAACGCGCCCGGTCGATCAAGGGTGATGATCCCGAACTCGATCTTATCTCCCGGGAAATCCGCATGGAGCAAGCGATGCGGTATCTGGATCAGCACAAATGGGCGGAAGCGATTGACCTGTTTTCGACGCTGGCCCGGGAGGATACCGCTAACCCTCGATATCTGCTTAATCTGGCTTACAGCAGGCAACGGTCAAGGGATATAGAAGGCGCGGTGAGAGACTATTTGCGGGGACTTCAGAAGAGGGCAAGCGCCGAAGACTCGACCCATTACTGGGCGCAGAAGAACCTGGCCGCCTGCCTGGCCCGGCTCGGTCGGTATTCAGAAGCAGTCTACTGGTGGGAAATCGCGGTCAGGCATGAGAGATCCTCGGAAAATCTGCTGCAGCTCGGCATCTGCTATTCGAGACTGGAACGCAACTCTGAAGCAGAACTCACGCTCGAGGAGGCATTAGGAAACGGGGAACGTACCGGCGAACTGCTTTACAACACGGGCGTGGCCAAAATACGCGTTTTCAAAGCCGAGGAAGGATGGGCTTATGTACGAGAAGCCGCCCACAAAGGCTACCAGCCTGCCCTGCAACTCCTAGCCCGGGCCGCTACCCGGAGGACAACTCCTTAGGCGACCCTGTCCCTTTCCTTAGAACAGGAATTTGCCCCCCAAAATACGTTCTAAGCCCTGATTTTGGCCGCGATCCCCTGTAAACTAATGTCGCCAGATAGCTTGTGCAGGTCCGACCTCGAGGCTACATGTCTGCGTACGGCATGGGAGGTGTGAGACCGAGCAGGCGCTGATATACCGTTAAAGCGCCCCGGTGATGGGCTGTATGTTCGGTGATCGCACCAACCACGGTATAGCGTGGGACTTCGCCCACGATAGGATTGGGGGGAAAACGCGAAGCCCATTCCTCCTGAGTGTGCGACTGGGCAACGCAAATGGCTGCATCAACGGCCTTTTCGAACCAGGCTCGAGCCGCCGCGAGGCTCGTCACATCACGAACTTCTTTGTCCATGGCTTCGAATTCCATGCGCCAGTTGTCCCCAAAGGCCGCCTCGGCGAACCACTCGACGGTTTGGGCAACATGGGCGACCTGCCCAGCCACTGTGTACAACCCCTCCCTGGGCGCGAACGTCGAATGCTCTTCCTGCAGAGGCCGCGTCGAGCGGTTGAAGTATTCACGCATCGCCTCCAGCGCCGCTTTGATTTCTTCCGGTGTCATAACCTGCCCTCCTTTGGCCTGATTCAGTCGGCCCATTGTCCATCGACTGGAGACTCGATGTCTATCCCTAAAGAAATCAACGTCCAGCGGAGCGGCCCCATACCAGACTGAGTCTGGAGCGTAACGTTTTCCCGCATCCGCGTCATCCGCGTGATCCGTCCTATCCGTGGGTAGCAAGCCCGCGGATAGGACGGATCACACGGATGACGCGGATGACAGGCGCAGCTGGCAAGGGCCGGGTCGCTCCGCTGCAGGACGCTGCGCTCCCGGCTCTGTTTGGTATGGTGGCGGTGGTTGGCCGAGCGTGCATTGGAACGAGGCGGCTCTCCACTGCTTTCATCCAGCCAGCGTCTTACGCAAGAGAACAAGCTGGCCCAGGTGGTAGGCGTTATGGTCGGCGACCAGCATTGCCTCCCGTAGAATGGTTTGCTCAGTGCCGTGAGGAATCTTCGAGAAAAGGTCGGTGTTCGGGTCCATGACCAGTTCCCCCATGGCTTTCAAGTCCGCCTTGAATTGTCTGACGCTTTCGTCCCATGACGAAGCGTCGGGAGGCGTCTCGGTTTTTGGCCAATAACCGGCTGGCCAATCGGGTGATACGTGTTTCGAATTCCGGCTGAACTCGAGAATATCCCACTGCGCAATTCGCATATGTTCAAGGAGTTGCCATGCGGTGTGAGGCATTCCGACTGCTTTCCTGCCTCGAAGCTCTGCCGGAAAGTTGTTCACTGCCTGGTCGAATTCAATATGGGCCCAATTTCCAGACAAAAGTTGCAACAGATGTTCACGCAGGATCCTGATTTGGTTGGTATCCATTGGTCACGGGCTCACTTTTGCCACGAGTGCAGTCTGATCGTCTTCCTGGGCTGATGTCGACGAGAATGCCGAGACCTCTCCCATCAGGGCTTCGAGAATCCTGGGAGCGTCAAATTCCAGATTCCTGCGGATACAATCCTCGACTCGCTGCTGGCCAAACTCGTTGCCGTCAGGGCCAAGAGCCTCAATAATGCCATCAGTATAGCAGACCAGAACATCCCCAGGCTCAAGCTGGACCTCGGCCTGTTCATAATGAGCATCCGGCATCAAACCAAGCACCGTTCCCCCGTTGGAAAGCCGGATTGGCTCGTGTCGATGACGACCGAGCAAAAGCGGAGGCACGTGTCCGGCGTTTGAATACGTCAGCCGTCGACTGGCGCCATCGTAAACAGCATAGAAGAACGTGACGAAGTGTCTTGAATCGGCAGGCGTACACATCAGGCGGTTCAGCTCGGCAAGCAGTTCCGCGACAGAATCACCTCGCAACGGCGCGTGGCTCTGAACGCGGGCGTGCAGGCTTGCCATCAGGAGACCAGCGGGAATTCCCTTCCCGGAAACATCTCCCAGGGCGAAAGCCAGTTTCCCTTCGCCGACCGTCAGGAAGTCATAGTAATCGCCATTGACGGTTCTTGCCGGGCGGCTGCAGGCCTGATAGTCGAGACCGGACACCAGGGGCAGGGTCTTCGGGTAGAAGCGAGCTTGCACCTCGCCCGCAGCCTGCAGATCCCGCTCCAGGGCGCTTTGTCCACTGATAGAATCGCGCACCCGGGACACGGCTCGGGCCAGGCGTGCGCGGTTGATCGGTTTGAGCAAGTAGTCAACAGCATGCAGATCGAAGGCATCAATGGCGTAGCGGTCATAGGCGGTGCAGAAAACGACGTAAGGGCGGGGCGGCGTAAACGTGGTCGCTACCTCAAGGCCGTTCGGCTCGGGCATCTGGATATCGAGAAACACCAGATCCGGCGACAAAGCCGCGGTTTTCTTGATCGCCTCCGTCCCGTCAATCGCCTCGGCTATCACCTGGACATCCTCGAAGGAGGCCAACATCCGACGGAGCCGTTCCCGAGCCGGCTCTTCGTCATCGACGATTAGCACTCGAATCATAGGCCACTTGTTCAAACTCTCGTTGCAAAACAGGAATCGAAATACTTACACAGGTCTGTCCAGTCTCTTTGTCACGGCCGACAGTGAGCTTGCCGGCTTCTCCGAAGTAGCCTTGCAAGCGCTGCCTGACATTCTTCAGTCCGTAACCTCGTCCGGTTTCCATCTGCCGAGATTGGGAATCCTCCTCGAACTTGAAACCCGGACCGTTATCCAGCACTTCGATCTTCAAAATCTGATCCGACTGGCTAGCCCGAACCCGGACCAATCCAAGCCCTCGCGTAGAGCTCACACCGTGCTTGACTGCGTTTTCCACGACCGTTTGAATGATCATGGCCGGAATTCGAAGTTCGCGCGTCGCCGGGTCGACCTCGAGCGAAACCTGGAGATGCTTACCGAACCGAGCCTGCTCGATTTCCAGATAAGCCTGAATGAACTCGAGTTCGTCCTTCAGGCAAGCCCACTCGTTTTCGGACCTCCGCAGTACGTAACGGAAGACCTCGGCCAGTCGCTCGACCGTCTCCTCGGCACGAACAGGGTCACGCTCAATCAGTCCGGCTATCGCATTCAAAGCGTTGAAGAGGAAATGGGGGTTAATCTGGGCCCGCAGAGCTTTCAACTCCGAGCGGCTCGCCTCGATCATCAAATCCTGCTCACGCTTTTCCTGTTCCCGTTTCTTTATCTGCAGCCGGATGGTGTCGAGCAAGGAATGAAACACGTCAGCCAGGGAGCTTAACAGGGCGATGTCCTCGCCGAAGAAGGGCTCGTCACTTGATCGCTTGCCCATCAAAATACAGCCGATCGGTTCGCCCCGGGACGGAATAGGGATCCGAAGTTCAATATCGAATTCTGCTTCCGGTCGATTCTGTCCAAGAATGATTCGCGCCGGCGCCTGCATGACCGTCGAAAGGCACTTGTTCGCGCGTTCCACAAGGCTTTGCTCGTTCGTTGCCTCTCTGACTTCCGACAGAAAATACTTGATTGCCTGCACTGTCGTAAACCGGCGCCCCAGCCAGACACGATCGAGCCACATTCCGAGCTGGCGGTAAACCCAGGGGCTCGCAAATACAATCGGCAGCATCGCGACCGCGTAGACCCAGGGGCGGGCCCACCCCAACTCCAACTGCTGAACCACCGGTACCAGCCCGGCGAACAGGGCTGTCAGAAGGACCAGGGCCAGAAGAAAGTAGACTCCCTGCTTGACAAAGGCATCGAAGAATTCAAAACGGCTGCGAGAGTAAGTACCGACAAGAATGAAGGCCAGCGGCAGAGCGCGCGATGCCAAAGCTGTCACCCGGGGATAGCTTTTCTCCTCGTAAAGAGACAGCGCAATCACCGAAATCAGAGCAATTGTCAGAGCGGCCGGACCGATACTCCATTTGTGTTGCTGTCGTTCCCGCCCGTTCCTGATGTGTGCTTGCCTGGCGGTTCTCTTCACAATCAGCGCCAAGACGCCTGCCGCTGAAAAGAGAAAAACGAGGGCGAGCGAAAGGGAGCGCATTACGGATACAGGATCTGTGGAAGGCCAGCCAGCCCACAAAGCGATGTTCAAAGCGATCAGGATGAGAGCCAGGATCTCAGCACCCCGGATCACCACGCCCCAGTACCGAGACGGAGGCAAGTGCGGTCTTTCCTCGACGTAGAACAGGCGCATGAACATCGGGGGGAAGACGCACGCGAGTGCTATCAATATGGCGTACCAGCGCCAAATCTGCACTGGCTCTCGAAATATCTCCTGGAAGGTAACGACCAGGGTGAGCCAGAACCACAACGCTGAGGCGAAAAGAATCGCCGCCTGCAGACCGTTACCACACTTGTCCCTCTGCTTGCGCCGCTCTCCATAGGACAAGACTAGAAGAGCGGTGAAAGCAACCGCGCCAAACGTATAAATCAAAAGAAATGTCAGGCGCAGCAGAGGCATGAGCAATAGCAGCGAATACCACGACGGTGGTGCTCGCCCCTCCTCTTAACACCATGCTACACGTTTAGGGGTGGTTGCCGGAAACTGGGGTTTTCGACACTGGGAGGACTCAGGTGAGTCGAGGTGATACCCCAGAGCGCTCAAATAGCAAATCGCATTTTTTCCCGGAGCGAAATGCCAAAAGCTGTAGTTCATACACACCTCGACACCGCTGTGTAAGGAGAACTGCTTCTGGAAGTGCTGAAGGTGGAGGTGCAGCGGTGGGAAGAGCTGACGGGCGGATCGAGAAGCGGGACCGGGAGCGACGGGAGTGGATGAAAAGTGCGTAGTGTTCTAGGTCGAACTACCGGGTGATGCCTGAAGAGGGGTCCCCTACGCCTCCAGACAAAGCGTGAGCCGGCCTAATCTGGTCAACCGATTGCTCTTTTGAGGCATTCTATGGAAGCCATTGGGTAGGTTTTGTTTATCAGCCCCCTGCCTGGGCTGACGAGGACGGGACCCCGCGCCGAAGGAAATCAAAAGAAACATCCGGAACTGCCAAAACTGCAATCCGAAACTGCCAAAACTGCGCCGAGACGCATTGATCCGCAAGGGGATACGCTAACAATCCTCAATGAGCGAACCAGCTCTGGGCTCAGTAGAGACGAAGACTCCATCGCTTGCGCGCCAACCAGCCTCGTTCCTCTCACTGCGTGCTCTCCGAAGGGCCGTGTCGTTGTCGACGCTCGTGTTTGCGCTGGCCTACTTCGGCTTGCAACTGCACCAGATTGACGCCGACACTCCGACCAACCTGGGTGCGGTACGCCTGGACGGGGGCGCCTTCTTCGACGAAGGGTACAAGACACTTGAAGCTCGGAACCTGGTTCTATTTGGCAAGACCAAATGGGCGGCAGCTGACGAGTATTCCGGCTGGTCCAGTAATCCTTTTACCATCTGGAGCAACTACTGGACATTTCGGCTGTTCGGGCTTTCCTTGAGGAATGCCAGGCTGTTGAGCCTCTGCTTTGCAGCCGGCGCCACAGTTTTGATGTGGCTGTTGTTGAGACGGCGTTTTGGGAGACTCCATGCTCACTGGGGGCTCACAGTCTTCCTGCTGCATCCGTTATTCATTCTGTATTCCCGCCAAGCGATTCTTGAAATCAAGATACTTTTCTTTGGCATGCTGGCCCTGTACTTTCTGGTATCCAGAAGGCACAGTCTTCCCGTGCGCACGATGTGTGCATGCGCCGGTTTTTTTCTGGCCTTTCTCTGTAAAGACACGATAGTGCCCTGGGTGGGCTCAATTCTGGCCGCAGCTGTCACACTGCACTTGAGTCAAGCTGTCACGAGCACACGAACGAAAAGGGCCGTTGCGGCGGGTGTGGCGGTGTTGGCAGCGACCTCCTGGGTCTGGTACGCATTGCACGGAGGCGAGTTTTTCTTCCAGGGTCGTCCGTTGGCTAGTCCGGCTGGAATTGTGAAAGGACTTCTGGCCATCGAAATCTTCCACATGAACCCGATGGTCGCCCTCCTGGCGTTGATCGGGTGCATTTACCTTACCTATGCTGTTCTCAGTAACCGGCCCTTTCGTCGTTCTGATCTGATGATGGTCTTCTGGTTACTGATTCCGCTGGTGGCCTTCACCTTGTTCGATTACCGGCCCACACGCTATTACATGCTCTGCCTGCCGGCCATGATCTGGCTCACGATTTACGCCCTTGTCAATCTGGGCGCGATTCTCCGGGCTCTCCCGTTGAGGCCCGCAGGCGTTATGGGCACAGTCCTCGTGCTGGTTGGGGCTATCGGTCTTCTCAGTTGCGGTATGCGTGTAATCCAGACCTTCCCTATGGGAATCGATCCGGAGATAACGTCGATTGTAGCCGTATCGCGCTACGGCCTGCCGCCTATCTTTCTGTGCTCGGCGGCGGTGGTCGTTATTATGGCTCGGTTGCGTCGTCACTCGTCGTTTTCCAAGCGAGCCACGAATCTGGGAATGGTTCTTCTGACGGCCTTCTGTTTGCTGAATGTATACGAGTTGGCACGATGGGTGCGTTCGCCGAAGTATGAGTTGCAGCGGGCGTTTAGGACGGTTGGGTCTCTTGGTCCGGATGCCGTTCTAGTAGGGGAGTGGGCGCCGCAGTTCAGCGTGGATACGGGTGTGAAAACCATCTACTCGTGTATGAAGCTTGGCGGCTGGAATGTTTACAACCTCAACCTGATTCGGCCGACTCACCTCCTGATCCTGGAATCCAGTTCGGACGAACAGCGATTCAAGGTTTTAGTGGACAAGCTTTATCCCGGCGCCCGTTCCTCCAAGCCGATTCGTCAGTTCGAATACGCCGGCCAACCGGTATCGATTTATCGCTTCTCGTTCCCTCCGCAATAGGACCGCACTGATCAAGCTGGTTCTGGTTGACGGAGCGCATGCACGCGCTTAGAATCCGGGCTAACCTATGCAAAACGTCGAGAGGGAGCGCCTCCGAGTAGGTGTCGAGAACGAACTACACAACAACATTATTCCCTTCTGGTTAGAGTATTCCGTAGACTTCGAAAACGGTGGTTTCTACGGTGGGATTACAAACGATCTGGTAGTCGACCACGAGGCCGATAAGAGCCTGATCCTTGTGACCCGAATTCTCTGGACTTTTTCCCGGCTGTTTTCCCGCTATCGAGACCGTGCCTATCGGGACATGGCCGTCCGCGCCTATGATTACTTGACCCGTCATTTCTGGGATAACGACGAGGGGGGCGCTTACTGGATGGTGAACTTCCAGGGAGAACCGCTTCAGACCTGCAAGAAAACCTACGGCCAAGCTTTCACGATTTATGCGCTGAGCGAGTATTCACTCGCTTTCAAACACCGCCCGTCACTGGAGAAGGCCAAAACCCTGTTCACACTGCTCGAAGAAAAGACGCGAGACCGCGTCCATGGCGGCTACTTCGAAACTTTCGAGAAAGACTGGCGGCTTGCAGCGGATCAGCGGCTGAGTGAAGCCGACATGGACGAAAAGAAGTCCATGAATACTCACCTCCACCTTCTGGAGGCGTATACCAACCTGCTCAAGGTATGGGACGACCCTTCGGTGAAGTCAAGAGTCGCGGAACTTCTTAAGATCTTCCTCTCGCACATCGTGGATCGGGGCAATTGGCATTTTCGGTTGTTCTTTAGAGAGAACTGGGAACCGCGATCCGAACGCGTCTCATTTGGGCACGACATCGAGGGAAGTTGGCTTCTTTGTGAGGCGGCGGGTATGCTCAGCGACCCGGCGACTCAAGCATCCGTGAGACAGGTCGCGCGGATGATGGCGATGTCGGTTCTTGAAGACGGCGTCGATGTCGATGGCGGTCTTCTTTACGAGGCCGAGAAGGGCGAAATCATCGACGACTCCAAGCATTGGTGGCCCCAGGCAGAGGCCTTGGTTGGTTTCCTGAACGCCTATCAACTCACCCATGAAGACCTGTTCTTCGAAAGCGCGGTGGGGGCTTGGCAGTTCATTGAGCGCTATATTGTGGACCGGCGGTGCGGCGAATGGTTCTGGAAGGTCTCCAGGGAGGGAACCCCAAGCCGCGATAAACGGAAGGTCGACGCCTGGAAAGGGCCGTACCACAACACCCGCGCCTGCCTGGAAACGATCGAGAGACTAGACAAGCTCGATCAGACTAAGGCCTGATCGCCAACTGACGGCGAGAATGCCTGTGAGAAAGGATCGTCGAGTTCTAGACGTATTATCCGCGTGATTCGCGCTGTCCTCGGGCACTCCACCCGCGGATAGCACGGATAGCGCGGATAACGCGGATAAGCCCGCCGATTTTTCACGCCTTCTGAGGCATCACCCCCGCACGATTTCCGTTGCCTTAAACGGGTCCTTCTTCAGGCGATAAAGCATCTCTCCGGCTTTGGGGACGTAGAGAATTCCCTGGTCCTCGCGGTTCTTCCACTCATCAATGCGGATCGAGTCCGGGTCGCAATACCCGAGGCCAATCTCACGACAAATCTCGCGCGGTATCCGGGTTGCAAGGACGACATGAATTCTGGCGATCTCGACTCCGTCCTCAAACATCCCGATTCCTCTCACATGGGTTGAATGCGCCATGACTCCGCCTGGAATGGACTGGAATCGGTCCATTTGCTTGAGGAAATAATCACGCACGTGGTATCCGATGCGACGGATGATCTCGCCGTGAGTCACGGAGACCTCCGTGATATGTGGGGCGTAGATAATCAACTCTCCCCCATCCGCCACCACCGGCTCCAGCTTGTACATGCATTTGGCGCCTGTCCAAAGGTCGTCATACATCCTCGGCGCACAGGAGAGGACCTTGTCGAACGGTCGATCGACGTAGGTGATATGAAGCTTTTCGGACAGGTCGGCCGCTGCGCTGAACGCTTCTTCAGGAGTTCCGAAGTACAGGCCCGCCAGTCCTGTCCCCTTAACCACGAGACTCAGGCAGAGCCTTTCCATGGGAAGAAAACCGGCTGCCCGGTCGACGACCTGTCGCACCGGCGTTTCTTTAGTTCCGATAATGACCGGGCTGGTAATCAGAGCGCCGAGCCAGTGGAACATGTCGATAATTTCCTGCCCTGCAATTCCCGGAAACAGGTACTTGTTTCCCCCTGAGAACCCCACCACCTCATGCGGAAAAGTCGGCCCGATGATCAGCAACACATCGTAATCAAACACGATTTTGTTGATAGTCACCTTGACCGGCGTGCACATCAGGCCCCCGGAAATCCTGCCGATTTCCTCCGCCGTAATGGTCCCGATATGACAAAGCTGATTGGGGTCTTTCCAATGATGGTTGAAAAACCGGGCCTTCGGGTAGCGAGCAGTACGATCGTCTTGGGTTATTCCGACGCGTTCGTTGATCTGCTCGTCGGACATGGGCGGATGAGTTCCGAGCGCGACCAGGAAGTCGAGGGCTGCCACTCGGTCAGCCAGCAGCTCGTAGACGACCCGGAACATGACGTCAATGGGAGCGGTACGCGTTTGATCCGGGATAATCGCCAGAACCTTTTTCCCGTCCAGCTTTTTTTGTTCAAATCCCTCCGCACAGATCTGCCGGATATCCGATTCTGTCAGGAGAGCAGTTTCAGATCCTTTGCCTATCATGATTTAACACCTTTCACAGGGGCCAGAGGCGACGCGGACAACGACGTTTCAGATCCTCGCGCTCCGCTCACGTTTATGAGGTCCTCTCTTAAATATGCGCCAGCCACCCGCCGTCAACATACAAGACCTGACCGGTAATGAAATCCGCGGCCGAAGAGGCGAGGAAGACCACGGCACCGACCAGGTCCGATGGTTCGCCCCACCGTTTCATGGGTGTTTTTTCCAATACCCATTCGTCAAACGCCCGATCCTCCCAAAGCGGCCGTGTCAACTCGGTCTTGAAGTACCCAGGCCCAACCGCGTTTACATTTATGCGGTACTGAGCCCATTCTACCGCCAAAGCTTTCGTAAGCAAGCCAATCGCGCCTTTGCTGGCGCTGTATGCCGGGATCATCGGCCGGGCGGCAGCCGTCATGAGCGACGCGATATTGACGATTTTACCTGGCTTCCCGGCGGCGATGAGTGGCTTGGCAAAGCATTGGGACAGAACGAAAGGCGCGGTCACATTCAGATCAAGTATGCTTCGCCACTCGTCAAGTGGGAAGTCGACTGCAGCCACCCGGAAGTTTTTTCCGGCCACATTAATCAGGACGTTCACTTCGCCGGCCAGGCTCAAAATCTGCTCGTAGTTCCTCGGAATCTCCTCGATGTCAGAGAGGTCGCAGGGGAAACAGCAAGCTTCGCCCCCGCCCTGTCTGATCTCTGCTGCTACTGCTTCCAAGGTGGATGGCACTCTTCCCAGGAGCACGACCTTCGCGCCGGATTCGGCGCATGCCATGGCGATGGACCGTCCGAGCCCTCGACTAGCTCCTGTGACCAGCGCGGTTTTTCCCTGTAGTGCTCCCCGAAGCGGTTTGGACTCGTTTGAGGCGTTCATAGTCAAAACCCTTTCAAAATTGCCAGCATCGAATCATGAATCCGGCCGTTAGACAGAAGGATTTTCTTGTCGCGGGGCCCACACGGACCGCCTTCAAAGTCAGTCACCCGTCCTCCTGCTTCCTCTATAATCAACATTCCTGCCGCGACATCCCATGGCTTCAAGTGATACTCCCAGACGGCATCAAATCTGCCGCTGGCCACGTAGGCGAGATCTCTGGCGGCGGAACCTACCCGGCGCACGCCGGCAGCCCGGGTGATGAACTTCTGGAACAATTCCAGGTTGGCCCGCAGTGCATCAGGATCGTATGAAAAGCCGGTTCCCAGCAGGCTCTCTTCAAGCCGACTTCGATCCGAGACGTAAATGCGATCGCCGTTTAGAAAGGCGCCTTTCCCCCGCGAGGCCCAGAATAACTCATCCTCGATAGGGTCATAGATCACTCCCGATTCCAGCCGGCCCTCACATTCGATCGCTATGGAGACGCAGAAGGCGGGAACACCGTGCACGTAGTTCGTGGTCCCGTCAAGGGGGTCAATCAGCCAGTTGAACCTGGAGCCGTTGCCACTGGCTCCTGCCTCTTCGGCTAGGATGGTGTGCTCAGGAAAGGCGCGTCGAACACGCTCGATGATCAGCCGTTCCGACTCAAGGTCGAGCTCGGTGACAAAGTCGATCGGACCCTTCTTGCCAACGCGAAAATTCGAGCGGAACCTCTCCCGCAACAAACCGCCTGCATCCAGGGCGGCCTGTTTTGCTGTGTCGAGTAAGTCCATTGACGGTGGTGAAGGTACTTGCGGAGAGGAGCGCTACTGGCCCCTCTCCTCGATCCAAGCCTATACGTTGTAGGTGCTGGCTGAGACTTTACCGCCTCTCCCGGTCCAGTTGGTATGGAAGAACTGCCCGCGCGGCTTGTCGATTCGTTCGTAGGTATGAGCCCCGAAGTAATCGCGCTGAGCCTGAAGAAGGTTGGCCGGCAGTCGCTCGTGTCGATAGCCGTCGTAGAAACCGAGGGCGCTGGACATGGCCGGAACGGGAATTCCCAGCTCGACCGCCTTGGCAACCACGCGTCGCCAACTCGCCTGGTTCTCGTGAATGACGTTACGGAAGAAGTCATCAAGCAGCAGATTGTTCAGATTCGGGTTCTTCCCGAAAGCATCGCGAATCTCGCCCAGGAAACGGCTGCGAATGATGCACCCGCCGCGCCACATAAGGGCGATGCCGCCATAGTTCAGGTTCCAGTTGTACTCCTTGGCAGCTTCCCGCATCAGCATAAAGCCCTGGGCATAGGAGACGATCTTGGAAGCGTACATCGCTCGCCGGAGGTCTTGAATGAACTCCTCCTTGTTCCCCTCGAACTCTGTGCAAGGCCCCTGCAGGACTTTCGAGGCAGCGACCCTTTCATCTTTCAAGGCTGACAGGCAACGAGAGAAAACCGCTTCCCCGACCAGCGTCATGGGAACGCCCAGGTCGAGCGCAGTGATTCCGGTCCACTTGCCTGTCCCCTTCTGTCCAGCGGTGTCCAGGATGTAATCGACGACGTACTGTCCGGACTCGTCCTTGGTGGCTAGAATGTCTCTGGTAATCTCGATCAGGTAAGAATCGAGCTCACCCTTGTTCCACTCGGCAAACACCTCGTGCATCTGCTGATTTGAAAGATCGAGGCCCTCGCGCATCAGCTGGTAGGCTTCGGTAATCAGTTGCATGTCGCCGTACTCGATACCGTTGTGCACCATCTTTACGAAGTGCCCGGCACCGTCTTCGCCAACCCAATCGCAACAGGGCTCGCCTTGTGGCGTCTTCGCAGCGATGGATTGAAAGATCTCCTTGACATGAGGCCAGGCCGCCGGAGAACCACCGGGCATCATTGATGGACCGCGCCGCGCGCCTTCTTCTCCGCCCGAAACGCCGGTGCCGATATAGAGCAATCCCTTCGATTCCACGTACTTGGTTCGGCGAATCGTGTCAGGGAAGTGGGAGTTCCCGCCGTCGATGATGATGTCACCTGGTTCCAGGTGGGGTAAGAGCAGTTCAATGAAGTCATCAACCGCCTTGCCTGCCTTGACCAGCAGAAAGACTCGTCGCGGTTTCTTCAAAGTCGCGACGAATTCCTCGATCGAGTGGGTCCCGATCACGTTCGTGCCCTTGGCTTCGTTCGCCAGGAAGTCATCAACCTTGGACACGGTACGGTTAAAAGCGGCCACCACATAACCGTGATCGTTCATGTTAAGAATCAGGTTCTGGCCCATCACGGCGAGGCCGATCAATCCGATGTCAGCCTTTGCCTCGTTTGACATTTCACATCCTCCTAAGCAGATTACGGCCCGTCACCCGCGGGCCACTACTCTGAAACCCAGCCCTTGCCCCTTGGCCGCCAGGCTCTGGCGCTCGGCTGGGACAACTAAAGTCGTATTGAAAAACTCCCGTCTTATCGGATAGTTTTTGCGAAGGAGATCGAACTCGATTCCCCTCTTTTCCCCTGCGCTCACAGCCCGCCGCAGTGCCTCGTCATCTTTACGGATATCGTACAGTGACGGGATCAGTGCACGCAGCACCTCCTCGTCTCCTCGTGAGTCGCACGCCGAAACTTCCAGGCAGGGAACATGCGAAGGCGGAAGCAGGTCAGGCAGGCCGAGCTCCGGCTGCTTCCCCAGATATCGGCACAGGTCCACGTATAACATGGCTGTTGCCGTGACTTTTCCGTCAAAGGAATAGCCCGCGATATGCGGCGTGCCCAGGAAGGTATGAGCGACCGTCCTTGGATCAATTTGGGGTTCGTTTTGCCAGACGTCAAGAACCGCAAACCTGATCCTTCCCGAATCGAGAGCCTGAACCAGGGAAACCTCGTCCACCACCTTTCCGCGCGACGTATTGATAAAACACGCGCCCGGCTTCATTCCAGCAAAGAATGCGTTCCGGCACATTCCGACTGTCGCGTCCGGCCCTTCGTGCTCGAGAGGAACATGAACGGTCACATAGTCTGCCTCGGCCAGCACCTGTGGCAATGGAAGATATTTGGGGTCTCCCGTCGCTCGCTGTTTTGGCGGATCATTAAGTACGCACTTCATACCCAGGGCCTGGGCTTTGGCGACTACCCGGGAGCCGACATTTCCGACCCCCACCACTCCGATTACCGCTCCTTCCAGCCTGCTCCCCTGCTCTGCGGCCATCAAAAGTAATGCGGCAATAACATACTCCGCGACGGAATTCGCATTCGATCCGGGTGCGCTTGCAAAGGCAATCCTCTGGTTGCTCAAGTAATCGGTATCGACGTGGTCCACTCCGATCGTCGCCGTGCCTACGAATTTCACCCGGGAGCCGTCCAGCAGCGCACGTCCAACCCGGGTCACCGAGCGCACGAGCAAGGCATCGGCGTGTCGAACCTCCGCCGGCCCAATCGCGCGGCCAGGCAGGAGGGTAAGAGAGCCAAGGCGACCAAAAGTCTCCCGGGCAAACGGTATGTTTTCGTCGACGACGATCGTAAAAGACATTTTTTGATATTACGAAACGGGCTTTGTTTTAGGACCTGTCTCTAAACCCCGCTGAAGGCGGAAAAACCGCCGTCCACGGGCACCACGATTCCTGTGACAAAAGCGGAAGCCGGCGACACAAGCCAGAGCAGTGTGCCGAGGAGATCCTCCGGGGTTCCGTATCGTCCCATAGGTGTGTGATTTATAATTGCCTGCCCGCGGGCTGTTGCTTCTCCGGTTTTTTCGTCCACCAGCAGGAAGCGGTTCTGGTCGGTCAGGAAGAAACCCGGCGCAATCGCGTTAACCCGGATCTTCGGTGAATATTCCTGGGCCATGTGCACCGCCAGCCACTGTGTGAAATTGCTGACCCCGGCTTTCGCTGCGGAATACGCAGGAATCCGCGTCAGCGGTCTGAAGGAATTCATGGACGAGACGTTGATGATGACACCTTCCCCTTGCGCGGCCATGTGGCGGCCGAAGATCTGACTCGGAATGATCGTGCCCAGCAAATTCAGGTCAAATACGAACCGCAGCGCTTCCTCGGGGAGGTCGAAAAACGAGCGATCCGGTGAAGTGGAGGCTCTGGGATTGTTTCCACCGGCGGCGTTAATCAGGACATCTACCCGACCGTGTGTCTGCACTATTTCGTTGGCCGTTTGTTCGAGCCCATTTCGGTCCAGGACATCGGCGTATACCACCGTGCACTTGCCTTTGTTGGTGTCGATACGATGCAAGAACCGCTCGGCAAGTTTGGGATCCCGGTCAAGAATGGCCACGTTGGCATGGCATCCAACTAACGCGCAGGCCATTTCGCCGCCCAGAATTCCCGCGCCGCCGGTAATGACGACTGTTTTTCCACTGAAGTCGTAGTATTTCGTCACCTCTTCAAGATTCATACGGATCATCCCCTCGTCCCATTTGCAAACGGTGTCACATGCTTCATGAAATGCTCCTCAAGTCCACTGTAATAAACCTCTTCGTTGGACCGAAGAGCTTCGTACAATTCGATCCGGAAGCGGGCGTCATGCAGGACTGAACCAAAGGTCACATGCAGGGCCTGGCGGGCGTGGAAATCATCCAGCAATCCGCTCAGCTGCTCGTCCGCCAATTGGCCGATGTCCGGGACTCGGGACGGCTCGGCCGAGACATGATAGGTGGCCCGGTCCACCGCGTAGTGTTCAAGCGCGAAGCAGAGAATGTCGCGGAACAGGTTCGGCCGGATACGGCTCAAGGCTCGCAGCGCTTCAAGGTAACTCGTTCCGGCCGTCTTAACGTGTACAAGATCGCCTGCCAGCCGCGCGTAAACCGGGTAAACCGCAAATTTATCAGACCCGGAGTGGAGGCTCAGCTTGTAGGGACCCAAGTGGCGGGCTACCGCCACATGAGGAGCAAAATCGCGCTCGAACTCGGCAACTGCCTCTTCAATGGGCGTGCCGGGTTTTCCCATGTAATCGACGCCCTTCTCGAAACGGCCGACATACCGAGGGGCCAGACTCACCCAGTGAGCGCCCAGCCTCTTCATCTGAGTTGCGATGAACACGTGCTCCGCGACCGTAGTTACCGAATTCGTCTCGTCGACGCTCATCTCCAGATCGAAGGGTTTGTCTCCCATCAGCTCGGCGAGGTGGCGGTACATCCGAACCGTGTGCTCCACCACTCTCCCGTACTTGACTGCCGCCCGAATGACCTCTTCCTCGCTGAACCTGAATCGGAATTCACCAAAATTGAAATCGCCGGCCGTCAGTTCGTGCACCAGGTCAGATAGCGTCGTTTCGAGATAGTCCCAGGGCAGATTGCTGGCCTTCTCACGCAGTTCAGTCTCTGACGCTGTCTCGGCACTTTCATCAACATAGTCACCGGGGTCGACGGTAAAGAAGGTGTAGCCAGCCTTCACGCAAGCATCGATGTCCTCCAGCGTTTTCAGGTGATCAGCGTCGGCGCCGAAGCCCGCGCGCCATCCCTCCTGAAACACGCCCCAAAGTGCGTCATCCTGGACCGATTGCGGATTGCGTCCAGTTCTTGCATTCTCCCGCATCGATTGCTGGGCGAATATGGGGCGGATCGCGGTCGAATCATCACCAAACACTCGTCGGACCGCCCGGATATGACCAGGCGTAGCCAGACCAAGGCGGTCACCAAACCCGAACGACTTGCTGATGCCGAAAGCCTTGGGAACCAGAAAATCAAACAGGCCGCGCAACGCCGCTGCATTCTCAGAAGTGAGCGGACAAATCGCAAGGTTGGTCATCACTCCTTCGATGAGCATGCGATGGACAGTCCCTGAGAATGGTCCGGGAATGCTGTCGGCACTCAGGATCCCTAGGCTCTTCGAGCCAGAACGGGAAATCATGAAAAAAAGCGCCTTTTCGCGAGCAGTAATGGACTTGGAATAGACTTTAAAATTGCCGATCTGCCGGAGTTTCTGTGAGAAAGCTTCTGCCTCTTCAGCAGTCAGTCGAGACTCCACAGTTAACTCAGCCAGTCTCTGAACCAAACTCATCACGTACCTCGTTTCCTGGGTTTAACGGTAAGGTCGGTGGTCCGGTTGTCGACCGGCGCCGTGAAACAAGCGACAACCTGAACAGCCCGAACCCGGAACGTCAGCAAGAACGAAAGCATAGCACCTCCGGCAAACGGCGGCAACAGCCGCCGCCGTGCTGGCAGGATCGCAACCCATTACCGGCAGCCACAGAGAAAGGCAGAGAAAAACAGAGAAGCGTGCGAGTGAGAGACGTATCGAGAACGCCGAGATCGAAAGTTCGTAGTACCGAGCTTAGTCTGCCTGCGGTCAGTTGCTGGGCTATGGCCGATTTAAGACCCGCCTGAAGGCGAGACTACAAACTCTGAGCCACGCCAGAG
>Ga0116188_1000428_pt1 | contig 42939 bp, 43 predicted proteins | sample AD_JPNTR2_MetaG_FD_89807 | JGI IMG/M metagenome (GOLD analysis project Ga0116188, IMG submission 89807) | Active sludge microbial communities of municipal wastewater-treating anaerobic digesters from Japan - AD_JPNTR2_MetaG | ecosystem: Engineered > Bioreactor > Anaerobic > Digestate | place...
AGTTAAACTTCTTCTTGATCATGGTGCCAATGTACATGCTAATGGTGATGAAGCTTTACGTCGGGCAAGTGAATATGGTCGTACTGAAGTAGTTAAACTTCTTCTTGATGCTGGTGCTAATGTACACGCTGAAGATGATGAGGCTTTATGTTATGCAAGTGCGAATGGACATACAGAGATAGTTAAACTTCTTCTTAATGCAGGTGCTGATGTACATGCTAAAGATGATTTTGCTTTACGCTGGGCAAGTTATCGAGGATACACTGAAATAGTTAAGATTCTTATTAATGCAGGTGCTAATATAAATGCCAATGAAAATGAACCTTTACGTAATGCATGTGAATATGGACACATTGAAATAGTTAAACTTCTTCTTAATGCCGGTGTCGATATATATTCTAAAAATGATCTTGCTTTACGTCTAGCAAGTGAAAATGGATATATTGAAATAGTTAATCTTCTTAGAGATTATATTTCTGAAAAAGAAAATCAGATTGAAGAATCATTTAAAAATTAAATAAATAAAATAAAAATGGCATTACATCAAAGATATAATACTGAAAATATTTTTATTAGAGCTGTTATTGCAGGATTATTAAATGTTCTTAATAATAAAATAACATATGAACAGGTATGGAGCAATGATATAATTGATACCATTAGAATTCCGTGGTTTTATAATATGTCGGGGGACGAAAGATTTATGCAAGATTTTTATACACATTATGCACATTGTGTCCCGCCGAGACCTGTTGATGGTAATTTTGATGTTATTCCAAGAGGTATTATAACTTATACAGGATCAACAATTAACACTGAGGCAATAACTTCCAGATATGTTCAGGGCTTATATTTAAAAGAAATAGATGGACAGCTTCAAACAATGCGTTCATTTCTTTATTATATTCCATTAAATATTTCTTTTAATTGTGAAGTATGGACGGATACTCAAATTACAGCATTAAAAGTAGAACAAACAATAAGAGAAGTTTTTTTTAAAACTGTTACGTTTTATATTTATTATAAAGGTATGAGATTAGGATGCACTGCTGGATTCCCAGATGAAGTAACAATAGAAAAAAATATAAATTATTCTTTTGAAAACAATAATAAAATAAAAATAACATTTACTATTCAAGTTGAATCATATCAACCGGTTTTTGATACAACCACAGAAACTAATGCCAATAATTATATGACAGGCATAGGTATGCGTTTAATAGATAAAAATATGACAAATAATGATGGAATAATACGTATAACGCCAGAAACAAATTATAGTAATACAATTCTTCCAAAGGGATTTCCATATTTAATAGAATGGGATTATATTAATGAAAATGCTATAATAAATAAAGTTGATATATATTGGTCATATGCAGGAGAAAATGATAGATATGTAATAGAAAAAGGTATGCCAAATAATGAATATTATATATGGAATATTCCTGAAACTTTTACAAATTTTCAAAGTCCTACAATAATATGGGATGAATCTAATATTAAAATTTATAGAAATCCCATAATTAAAATTCTTCCAGATATTAATTCTAAAGAAATTTCTTCTTCTTCATTTTATATTATTGATTCTGGATATTTTTTGGCATCTCAGGAAGATGCATCTATAAATGCTGTATTAGAAATGAAAGATAGTAATAATAAAATTGTATATTCTGGGGATGCTTCATTATATTTTGTTTTAGAAGATTATAAATTAAAAGAAGCTATATTACCTTATGGAAATATAATATTTCCCGGAAATATAGATTATAAAACCATAGATATATATATTGTTAATTCTGTTACATCTTACAATAAATCAATTGTTAATACAGATTCTGGAGAATCTTTTGGTGTTATTCGTAATGTTACAATAATATAAAAATGGGAAAAAAATTTTTAAATTTAATAAATATATAAATAAAATTAATATTTTAAAATTAAATTAAATACTTGCCATGATAACAAAAATTAATCAACTAAAATCACAAATTAATATACCTGAAGTAAAAGAATTATGTGAGTCAACAATAGCAATAATAAGTTCTGCTATTTATAAGGGTGTAACGGCAGAGGCTCAACTTGAAATTGAAAGAGTAGCTTTAACCAATTTATTTGAGGGATTAAAAAAATATTCTAATAATAAGATTATTAAAGAATGGGTAACTAATCAACAAAGATTATTTGCAATAAAACATATTGGCGTAAGAAAAGCTATTAATTCTCTTCTTGAGAGTGATGGTAAAGATCACCCCACTTTAAAGGCAGTGCTTGAAAATTTTAAAGAAAAATTAGATGAAAATATACCCGAGGTATTACTTTATGAAGAATTTATTTCAGCATTAAATTCATATAATTATATACCTAAAGTAAATAGTGAACTTGATGCAATTAAAGAAAAAGTTAAAAATTATAAAAATGATATAGATATAACCAAGATAATTGAAACGATGAAAGAAACTCGTAGTAATTATCTTATACCACTTATTGAAGATGTTGTAGAAGGTTATTTAAATAATAAAACCGAACAAACAAAAAATACATTAAAACAAACTTTAATGAAATTTAGTTATGATCCATTTATAAGAGATATTATTTCTGTTTTAACATTAGATTCTACACAACTTCAATTAGAATATGCTAATGCTGAATGCGCAATTGAAGATAAAATATATTCTCCTATTCTTTATTTAGGAAAAAATGAAGCTTTATTTAATGTTAAAGGTACATATTATGTAAAAAGAGGAAATTTTATAAATAAATTAAAGAAAAATGAAGTTGAAAATATTGATCCTAATTTTAAATTACTTTGTGAATCACTTAATCTTCCTAATGTAGAAATATCTTCTAATGAAATAAAAGTATATTTGGATAAAGATATAGCAACTATAAAAGAAAATAAAATATTAATTAATGATAAAGTTTATAATAGTAAACAATTAAATGAAGCAAAGGAAATTGCTAAATTAGCAGGTAAAGGACACATGTTTGATCTTATATATCTTTTAAAAGAAAATTTTAATGAAATTGGAGAAATAGATTTTGTTAAAAGAGTATATCTTAAAGAAAATGAAAATTATGCCGCAGATATTTTTAAATTAAGAAATAATATATTTATTACTACATTTGATCCAATTAATAATAAAGTTACATTTTATAGAAATATTAATCCTATTCAAGCGGAAAAAATTATGATGGAACATATGAGATTTGACGTATCAAAAACATTTGCTGATATTCTTCCAAATAAAGAAAAAATTTTATCTGAAATAGAAGAAACTAAAAAAGAATATGTTTCATATATTACATCTATTGAGGAAAAAATTAATGAAATTTCACAACAAACAGGTAAAATAGCAGAAGAAATTTTAGTAGTTCTTAAAGAAGAACTTGAAAATGTTAAAAATGAATACAAAAATTATTTAAACGAAGTTCAAAAATTTACAGATGTAAGTGAAAATTTAAATATTACTGTTCAAGATGATCAAACCGGAAAATCATATACTGTTGTAATACCTACTGGTGCTATGGCGGCAAAGGGAGAAAGAGAGGATGGAGAAATTTATACAGATAAAGATAGCACAGAATTTGGAACAACCGTGGGAAAATCAAATATAAAATCAACTGATGCTACAGCCTCTTCTACTATAACATTTGATAATGATAAAATTGAACTTTTAAGCAATGAGCCCTCAGATCAAAGAGATAAAGTAGATATGGATGCGGGTGAAATTGAAGCATATGTGGATAAAGTTAGTGCAGAGGATGAACTTGAAAAAACCGAAAAAGAACCAGAAGAACCAGAAGAACCAGAAAAATTGGAAGAACCAGAAGAATTGGAAGAACCAGAAGAATTGGAAGAACCAGAAGAAAAAGAAAATAAGCCCAAAAAAGTAAAAGTCTATTTAAAAAGACCAAAAAAATCTGAAAAATAAAAAAACAAAAATATGTTGAAATTAAGTAAACAAGAATTAAATATTATTTGTGAAGCTTTAAAGGTATTTATGCAAAATAAACCTACTTCACATAATAAAGTAAAACCTTTATTAGAAAAATTGCTTTTTACCAAAAAAACTAATAAATCTCTCAATGAATCTCTTAATGAATATGCACAAATAACAGACAGAGTAATTTATGATAAATTAAAAGGAAATATAATTGGACAATTGGGAGATAAATTTATAGTTCAAGTTCAAGGAAGTACCTATCTTGTAAATTCTGATGATATCAAAGAATTTTATAAAAAACAAAATTTAACCACAAAACCCCATATGAAATTTGATGAAAAAACACAAAAACTTTTATTTGAACAATATGTAAAATGTGGAATTTATAATGGTAATGTTCCTATTAAATTAAATGATTGTTATGTAAAATATAATCAATGGGAAAAAGCTACCCCAGAACAACAAATAAAAGTTTTAGTGGAAGGATCTATTATGTTTTTTCCAAAACAAAACATTAGAATATTTGAAAATATAAATGATTTTGCAAATCCAGAAAATTATGTTCCCGGCGCTTTAATTGATGAAGCAACTGAACAAGTATTAGAAAATATACTTATTAATGTTATAGATTATACAAATGCTATAGGAGATGCAGATTCTATAAGAATAATAAAAACTACTCCTACCGGTGAACAAGAAATACAAACCGTTCCACGATCAATGGTAAGAACATTGGCGGTGTAAGACAAAAATAACATAACATAAACAAATATGGGTCTAAATATAAATACTAAACCATTCGATTTAAATAAATTTTGGGAAAAAACTCCCACTCCTTTAAAATATTTATTGCTTATAGCTATTATAGTATCATCTTCTTATTTTCTTTATGCAAGAAAATTAAATATAGAACAAATAAAAGAACTTGATAAAGTTGAAGAAGGAATAGCAACGACATATCAATTAATAGATAAATTTGAAGCATTTCAGAATTTTCAGATGCAATATAATGATCAAATAATAAAAGATATAAAAAATATTTATATTCTTATTACAGAATTAAATGATAATGTTAATAAAAAATTTGATAATATTTTAAATACAACTTTAAAAGGAAATAAAGATCTGATAGATAAAATGATATTATTAAATGAATCATTTGATAAATTATCTAAGGCATATAAACCTGAAATTCTAGAAAAAAACAATGAACAGCAGACATATCCTAAAGATATAAATATTATGGTTAAACCAATAAAAAAATAAAAATATTAAAAATGAATATAAATGTATTAAAAAAAGAAAAAAATATAACAATTACAGAAAAGAAAATAAAAAATAAAACCAATAAAAAAAATAATATAAGTTCTATAATTATATTTTTTATAACCATTTTTATATTTTCATATATAATTTATGATTATTTTATAATAAATAATAGGGTAGAAAATAAAATAGTTGTTGTTAATTCAAAATATGATAGTTTGGAAAAATACCTACAAATCAAACTTCCTTTAATTGAAAACGCTATTAAAATTCAAGAAAATCAATTAAAAGATCTTCAAGATTTTACTTCCGCATATTTATTAAAAAAATAAAAAACTTATTAATTTTTTTAAAATATAAATATATTAAAAAATTAATTAAATTTTAATCATGTATTATGTAAAAAATTCTGATTTACGAAAAGAAATAATGAAGTGTAAAGAAAATGATGAATTATCAAAAGAGGCAATTGAAATGTTAACTTTAATGGCAGAAAAATTTTCTAAAAAACTTCATTATATGTATCCCGAGGATAAAGAAGATTGTATTTCATTTGCAATTATGGATTGTATACAATATTGGAAAGGTTATGATCCGGAAATATCCGAAAATGCATTTGCTTATTTTACACAAATAATTAAAAATGGATTTGCCAAAGGGTGGAGAAAACTTTATGGAAATATTCCCAAATCCAAAAAAATTTCTGTATCTTCCAATAAAATATATAACATATAAAATTAAATATTATAAATTTTAAAATAATAATAAAATATGTTTTATGAGTTTTAATGAAACATATAAATTGCATCATCCACCAGATACAAGTGAAAAATCTAAAACAAAACAGGGATATTATAAAGTTCAAAATATACAAAAATATGTCGGAAATCCTAATTTAGTAATATATAGAAGTTCTTGGGAATATGTATTTTGTCGCTGGTGTGATTTTTCACCTTCTATAGTACGTTGGAGTTCCGAGCCTATAAGAATTCCATATTATGATAGAGTATCTAAATTGGAAGAATATAAAAAGAATGGTATTGATCCAAATAATCCTAAGAATTGGGTAATTAAATATTATAATACAGATTATTGGATAGAAGTAGCTCAAGGAGATGGTACCATAAAAAGAATGTTTATAGAGATTAAACCTGCATATAAACTTAAAAAACCTATTCCTCCTCCTGAAAATGCCCCTTTAAAAGATATTAAAAGATTTAATGCTCTTGCAAAAGAATATTTAATAAATGAGGCTAAATTTGCAGCTATAAAAGCATGGGCAGAAAAAAATAACGCAGAATTTTGGGTATTTACCGAAGAAACATTACAAAAGGTTGCTGCAAAATTTTGGAATGAAAATTTTAAGAAAAATAATGAAACAATATAAATGGAGCACCCAAAAGTATTATATAATAAATTAAAAAATGAACAAGATATAGAAGAATATTCAAATAAAAGATTATTTAAAAATTACATGGTGCTTAGATTAGAAAAATCTAAAAAATTAATAGAAATTGAATCCACAGATCAAGAATCAGTTGTTAAAAAAATATATCCTGCAATTCCGGGCATGATATATATGTTTTTTAATATTGGAGATGATTTAATATCAAGAATAATAAATCCGTATACAAAACCAAATATAATAGAATTTCATGATTATGTTCCGATATTATTTTGTACATCATGTGATTTAATAAAAAAGATTATAAAAGGAATTAATCTAAATTTATTACCGCCATTAGAAAGACTTAAATTTTTATCTGCTTTTTACGAAGAATATGAAGAGTTTTTTAAAAGAATAGAAGAAAAAACTGAATATCAAAAAGAAGCTATTAATAAAAAATATGTAATATCTAGCATTATTGGAAAAAATCCTGAAATATTGGATAATTTTAATAAAAAATATTCTGCAAATTTTAATTTTGCTTTTCGTTCATATAAATTTGAAAATATTAAAAATTTTAGAATGATAGAATATGAAGAGTGGCAATACATTCCATTTTATAATCCGGTTACCTTTAATGCTATTAGAAAGGTTGAATTACAAAAATTATATTCTATATATAAAAGAAATATAAAAACTTAAACAATTAATAAATATATAAAATAAATAGAAAAATATTATATGCCAGGATTTATACCTCGAAATATTAATGGGACAACACGATCTTTTATCGATAATATTCAACGAAATATTCGCTATATGTCCATTATGGGCATGAAATGGGATCAAAGTTTAATTAAACAATCAAAGGCAATAGGAGTTTCAGAATCAACCGAAGATTCATTATATAGTTTATATGGCCATCATCCATCTTATGCTGGAACGGATTTAACGAATAAAGAATTTATTGCATTTTTTGATAAAGAATACCCCGCAAGAAGAGATTTTCTTCGTAGATTTGCAATGAATGGCGAAATTGAATATGTAATTGAAGTTATAGCAGATGAAACAATTATATTAGATGATGCAAACTTTTTTTGTTATCCAAATACCAAAAGATTAAAGTCTGTTCTTAAGGCAGAAAAGGCTAAAGAAATAGTAGATGATATTAATGAATCGTTTAGAAAAGTATATTATGCATTTGGATTTAATAGAGGACATGATGCTTGGCATTATTTTAAAAAATTTTTGATAGATGGATTTTTGGCATTTGAAATAATTTATGATGGTGAAGGAGATGAACCTGCAAAAAATATTTTAGGATTTAAAGAATTGGATCCAGTAACACTTGAACCTGAAATACGTAGAGATGAAAACGATAATGAATATAGAGTATGGATTCAATATCGCGGAGACTCAGAAAGAGAAAGAGAATTATTAGATGCAAACGTAATTTACATATCATGGGCAAGAGGAAATTTTATTTCAAGATTGTCATATGTTGAACGATTGGTGAGAGCATTTAATATGCTTCGTTCACTTGAAAATTCTCGTATTATATGGAATATTATTAATTCACAATATAGAATGAAAATTATTGTTCCTATTGGGACACAATCGGAGGTAAAGGCTCGTACAAGGCTCTCTGAATTAAGAGCTATGTATAAAGAAGATATTACAATAGATTATTATAGCGGTGAAGTAACAATGAATGGACAGCCAAATTTTTCGTTTGCGAAACAATATATTTTTCCTTCTAAAGAAGGTGCTTCTGTTGAAGTTGATTCCTTTTCACCCAAAGGATATGATCTTTCAAATGTTGATGTTCTTCAATATTTTTGGAAAAGATTTATTATTGAAACAAAGGTACCCAAAGATAGATTTATGTTAGATATTACTGAAAAAGTATCAAATTGGACAGTCGGTGGAGAAGGAATAGCAAGAGATGAAATTCGTTTTAGTTATTTTATTAATAGAATTCGTTCAATAATTCAGGAAATATTACTTAAACCAACATGGATACAATTTTGTTTAAAACATCCCGTATTTATAAAAGATAAAGCATTACAAAATGCTATTGGTCTTGATTTTGTTGAAGAAAATCTTTTTACTGAGGCTAAAAAACGTGAAATTGCTTCAAAAGGAGCTGATATTGTTGAAAAACTTATGGGAATTAAAGAACCAACAGTAAATATGGAAGGAGAAATAACCAATGATGGTTTATATTTTGATCCTAAATTTTTAGTTGAAAAATTTATGAATTGGACTCAAACGGATCTTATGCTTAATGAAAAATATAAAAGAGAAAGAAGAGATCAACTTAATAGAATATCAGCTGCAATAAAAAGATTAAAAACTATTCAACAAAAAGAGGAATCTTCAGAAACCGGAGGAGGATTTGGTGGAGGAGAATTTGGTGGAGGAGGATTTGGTGGAGGAGAATTTGGCGGAGTTGGAACAGATTTAGGAGGTGGGGCTTTTGAAGAACCTGGAACTGAAATGGGTGGAGGAGAAGTAAGTGGTGAAGAAACTGGCGGTGAAACTGAACTTGGAATATAATAATTAATAAAAAAGTTATTTAAAAAATTTTATTAATAAACAAAAAATTAATAATTATGATATTAGATATAATTATTATTGTATTTTTTAGTCTTTTAGCAATTATAATTCTTATAGTAATTTTTCGAAAGTCCATTGATATATCAAAAAATAAGATATTATCAGAAAATAAGATATTATCAGATTTTTTAAAAAAAGAAATATTTAATAATAAAATTGAATGTCCAATTATAAAATTAACAAATATTAAACAAGTTGATGAGATAATTTATAAAATAGCCAAATTCTATAATATTGAAATTATACAAATACAAGAGAATGATGAATATTGTTTAGCAAATGGTAAAGATGTATATATTAATACAAGTTATGTAATTGGAAAAAAAATTTATATGGGTATATATAAGGACCATGATATAAAATTTATTTCATTTTTTCATGAAATGGGGCATATTTTAATACCAGAAGAAGAAATAGAAAAATGTAAAACAAAATATGATGTCGAGGAAAGGGCATGGAGATATGGAATGGATTTGGCCGAATCTTTAAATGTAAGATTTAGTTATGATGCTATTCAATGGGCAAAAAGACAATTAAAAAGTTATAGAATAAAATAAAAGGAAATAATTATAAAATATGAAAAAATTAAAATTAACAAAAAATCTATAGAAGATTTACTTGAATTTGATATTATTGTGCAGATACCATTAATAAAGGAATAATGTACACAGGTGAAAGTAAAATCTGTGAAAAAGTAATATCTTGTATTATTAAACCAAAAGAATTTTATTTTTTATCAATTAATAAATATAAAAATAATAAAAAGTTATAAAATAAAAAATAATTAATAAAATATAAAACAAATAATCGTAAAATATATAAAATATAAAATATAAGTTTTATGGAAAAAACGTTAAAAATATTAGAAAATATCATTAATGTATCATGGCCAATGTTATTAGTAATGGGCGCAGCTATGATATATCTAATAATTGATGCTATTAAAGAAAAACGTAAAAATAAAAAATAGTTTATTATGAAAAATTTACTTTTAAAAATTAAAAATTGGTTAAAGAAAAATTGGATGCAATTAATAAATTATTTAGTTATTTTAATTGCTTATTCAAAGGTATATGAAAAACCGGGATTTACTGGAGTTGAACTTATTTTAGGATTATGGTTATTTCTTTTAACAGGATATTATATTTTTTGGAAATTATTTGGAGCAGAAAAAATGTTTAAAAAATAATTTTAACATTTTTTAACAATAAAGAATAAAAATATTTAAAAATTTTTATTATATTTAAATTATTAAAAATATTGAGATTTCTCTTATTATAAGAGATAGTTATAAAGTAAGTATACAAGACTCGGGTTCGATTCCCGACATCTCCACTATAAAAAACTTAAATATGGGGATGACATGGTTTAGATTGTATACTGAGGATAATAACGAATGTCTCAATACGCAATAAACGGCGATACAGTTTATAATGAAATGAAAATGGCTGCATAGTATGCATTCCATTTTCAGGAAAATTGCCGGCCGCCAAAGGTGCCGGCTTTTAAATTTAAAAAATATAATTTATAAAAAGAAGATATATAATATAAAAAATTAATTATTATGAAAGCCGGAAATTTTAATGTATATGACTATATAAAAAAATTAGAAAAACTTTATGAAGAAAAATCTGATATAGATAATAAAAATGGAAGAGTATTTAATGAAGAAGGATTAGTAATACCTGATACCAATCTTAAAGCATACAAATGGCTTAAAAAAGAATATGATCAAAAACAGGTCGCAGTTAAAGTAGAAATAAAGGGTCAGGGTTCTAATTTTAAACCCGGTTATTATTTACAAACAAATTTAGATTCTGTAAAAGATTTTAAACCCACAATTTTTACTAGTAGTAATAATTCAATGTCAAAAGATATGTCAAAAAATAATGAAAAAACATCTAAAGAAACAAAAAATAAAACTAATAATATTCCAATAAAAAAACAAAAAAATATTAAAACTAATAATACGCAAAATAATATAAAGAAAATAGATCTTAAAACCAAAAAACAATAATGATACCTGATAATATATTGTCTGATAGATTAAATGAATTTAAACGAAAAAAACAAGCCTCAATCAATTCAGACACACCGAAAGAAATTAAGAGAAATATAAAAAAATATTTTAATATTATACTATTAGATTTAGCTATAATATCAAATATCATTTTGGGTATTTTAATAAGATCATTTTTTTATGGTTATTCTTTAAAAATAATATTTAAAACCGATTGGAAATTTATTGATTTTATGATTATAGGAATTTCTATAAATTTTATTTTTCTTTTTATTTTAAATTTAATTCGTATAACTAAAAATAAAGATGAAGAAAAAAACTAAACTTATTGTATTAGAAGGATGTGACGCTTCAGGAAAAAGTACACAAATAAAATTAATTTTAAATTTCTTAAAAGAAAATAATATTAAACACGATTTTATTCATTTTCCGGCATATGGTAATAATGAAGCTAGTAAAATAATAGAATTATATTTAAGAGGAGAATTTGGAAATATTAATGAAGTTAATCCTATATTTATTGCCAGTATATATGCTTTAGATAGATATTTATATTTACCTATTATTAGAAAAAAATTATTTGAAAATGATGTTATTATTTTAGATCGATATGTATTTTCTAATATGGCATATCAAGGTGCAAAATATGAAAATGAAACGCAGTCAGAATTAATAAAAAAATGGATTTATAATCTTGAATTTAAATTTTTAGAACTTCCTTATCCAGATTTAAATATATTTTTTGATGTTCCAATAGATTTTATAAAAGAAAAATTAATAATTAATAAAAGAGAGGGCGAAGATAGACATTATTTAAATGGAAAAAATGATATTCATGAAATGGATATAAAATTTCAAGAACGAGTTAGAAATAATTATTTAACATTAAAAAAATATAAAAATTTTAAAATAATTAATTGTTCATATGAAGATAATAACCAATATAAAATATATTCTCCGGAAGAAATATTTAATAAATATATAAATTACATAAAAAAAATTATATAAAATATGATAAAAAAAGAATACATTAAAGATTATTTAAATAATGATTTAATTCATAAATTTAAAAAAATAAATGGGCATCACACAATAGTTATACTTAAAGATAAAGAAGATGATTGGTTTTATTATGTAATTACATATAAAACAAATTCAGGTGAAATAACAGACTTATGTATGATAACTCAACGAGATATAAATACCAGAATTAATTCAATAAAAAACGCAGGTTATGAATCAATAATTTAACAAAAATTTAACAATTTAAATATATAAAATTGCAAAAATATTATTATTTTTACAGAAAAAAATTTAAAACTTTTAATTTTAAAAATATTATAAAAATTAAATAAAAAATAAAATTATGAAAGAAATGAAAGAAGTTAAAAACCCTGAAATGACAGGCGTAGATCCTACACAAAAAGTTGAAACTACTGCTTATGTTCCAACTTATAAAATTAGTCCAGAATTAAAACAAGCTCTTTTAAGAGCAATAGGAGATAGACCGTTTAATGAAATTGCTGGTCTTATTAATGCTGTAGATGTAACTGTAATGGATCATCAAACTTTACAACAAGTTGTTAATGCAATAGGTCAATTTCCTTATATTAGAGTTGAGCCTATATTAAAAAATCTTGGAAATTACGTTCAACAAATAATTCCAGAAGATTAATATATTTTTTCTAACATTATTAAATTAATTTTATATGATAAAAAAGAATAATAGTATACAATATATTGCAATCAATTTTATAAAAAATAAAAATAATCAAACATTTACAAAATTAATAAATCGTTTACGTCCCGGATTAATGTCATTTGCTTATAAATTTGTAAAAGATCATGATTTGGCGGAAGAAATAGTTTCAAAAACATTTATTGCCGTATGGAAAAAAATTGATCAATATAATCCAAAATATAATTTTTCTACATGGGTATATGCAATTGCTAAAAATGAGGCTCTTGGAATTTTAAGAAATGATAATAAAAATTCACTTTATAATGAATATAATATTCAAAAATATTCTAAATTATCTCAGGCGTATAATCTTGTATTTAATATGAATACCGAAGTAATGGAAGCAACAGGAGAAGAGCTTATACAAAAATTATATGATGCATCAATTTCTGCAATAAATGAATTAAAGGAACCATATAGAACAGTAATGTATGAAAGAGAAATCAATCAAAAATCATTAAACGATATTGCAAATGATTTAAATTGGAATTTATCAACAGTAAAAACCAGACTTAGAAAAGCAAGAAAAGATATTGCTGAAATCGTTTATAAAAAATATCCTGATGCGGTTGATGCATACTTAGGAGAAGAAAATTAATAAAAGATTTAAATATGTTTAAATGGTTAAATCCTAAAAATTGGGGTATATTTAAAGTATATAGAGATATTGAAAATTTTTTAGATTGGAGAAAAACTATAAAAAAAGAAGAAACCAATCCAAGATCAAAGTACAATTTATTTAAACTTCAAAGAACAAAATTATATGATATTTATATAATAGTATCTCTTGAAGACGAGGATGCATTTTTATCAGAAAATGTTAAAAGAGTAAAAGTTCTTGAAAGTCTTAATCCTGTTCATAGATACTTAGATGAAGAATTGGGTTTTGCTGGAAATTTACAATGTGAATTTAATCAATTTGTTGATGATAAAGGTGTTCCTACTTTATCCTATTTAATAGTCTATCGTTTTATATTTGAAAAATTTTCTATATTATGGTTACTTAAATTTATAATTATTAATGGTATATTAATATATATAATTTTAAAATATAATATAATACCTTTAATTATTAATTGGATATCAAATTTTAATTTATAAAAAATTTAATGATAATACCCGATTTTAATCATGAAAATATAAAATGGGTTAAAGGATCACATAATCTTCCAGAATGTGTATACATTTATAAAATAAATGTGCCAAGTGTTACAGCTATAATAAACTCAGAAATTCCTGATCCTGAATGGGATGAATTTGTGGCAAAGGTTGGAAAGGAAGAAGCTGATAAAATAATGATTAATGCAGGATATCGAGGATCATCTGCGCACGTATTTATTGAAAATTTTATTACACAATATAACAAAACTAAAGATATTTCAGAGGCATTATTATATACTCAAACAGAAAGTTTAAAGATTTTACAAAAAGATAATATTCCACAAGAAAAAATAGAAGAAGGATTAAAGTTATTTTATAAATTTTATTATTCTAATTATATCACACAATTTGATAAAATTTTTGCAATTGAATTTCCAATATATTCATCTTCTTTATTTTATCGTGGAAAATTAGATATATTTTATTTAGATAAATTACACGGATATGCCGTAACTGATTTTAAAACATCTTCTAAAAAAATTACAAAAGGTAGTGTAAAAGAACTTAAATATTTTTATCAATTAGGTGCATATGCCAATTGTTTAGAAGAAATGTATAAAAATAAAAATATAATAATTAATAAAGCATCCATATTATGTATCAATAAACAAAACGATATATTACAAGAAATTACTCTTATGGGAAATGATTTAATAAATTATAAAGAACAATTTAAAACTTTAGTTCGTCAATATCATATAAAAAATGGACAAGATTATTTATTAAAATAAAATTATAAAAAATGGCAAAAGAAAAAAAGGAATCAAAATTAAAGGTTGTAAAAGATGAAAATAAACAACCAAAGGAAAATAAAGAAGGAAAACCAACACCCGAGGAAGTAAAACAATTTAAAGAAGAATTTGAACAGGCAATGAAAGCTTTTGTTGAAAAGCGTTGGTCTGTAAGTGATCCAGGAAGTTTTGCTGCTAATGATACTGCATTATTTTTAAAAGATTATTTAAAAAATTATGCTTTATGGTCAAAAACCGGGTGGATGGGAATTATTAAAATGAATGAAGAGCTTGATAAAGCCATGAAAATGGATAATGAAAAAACGGGGTTAACCTTTGATTATCAAACTCTTGAGTTTTGCGGATATATGTTAATGAATCCGGCAGGAATAGGATTTGATAATGCCGTTGAATTTGAAAAAATTGCAGATAAATATTCCAAAATAATGATAAATGTAGGAAAAAGAATTGAAGAGGCAAGAGAAGAACTTAAACATATACAATATCTTCAAGATAAATGGTCTGCAGGAGAACAGGGATTTTATCTTGCTGAGCTTGAACCAAAAGATGAAGATAAAGAAAAAGTAAAAGATGTAAAAGATTCGATGGATAAAGCGGATTTATCGAAAAATATAAATTAATATTTAAAAATGACCTGATAAAAATTCAGGTCTTTTTTATAATAAATATATAAAACAAAAACTGCAATGGCAACACCACAAGAATTTTTATCTAAAAACTTAAAATGGATTACATTAATACTTTTATTATTATTTTTATATAAAAGTGTACAAAGTTGTAATCGCAATATGAAATTTAATATTACATCAAAACAATATATTACTCAAATAGATTCTCTTAAAGATTTATACACATCATATTATAAAAAGACACAAGATAGTATAAAAAGATTAAATTTTGAGTTACAACTTGCAAAAGAACAAGCAAGACTTTCTGACGAAAAAGCTAAAGCTGTACAAACCGCGGTTGAAAAAATACGAACTAATACTACCACTACTGTTGTAGTAAAAGGTGTAGAAGAAATACGAGATACTATAAAAAGAAAATAATTTATTATGAATCTTAAAAATTTTAAAATTACAAATAAAGGTTTATATTGGGGCCTTATTATTACTTTTGCATTACTTTATTTATGTGTAGGTTTTGTATCTACACTACACTCTATTACATTTTTTAATTTAGCAAATACTATAGGACTTGCAATTCTTTTAGGCCTTACATATGAAATTGGACAGGCATCGGTTCTTTTTTCAATTTTAATGACAAAAAATAAAGATAAATTTTTACCATGGTTATTAATGTTTTTATTAACTGCTTTACAAGTAACGGCAAATGTATATGCCTCATTTAAATATATGGTAAAATCTGGATCTAATGATTGGGTATATTGGCAAAAATCTATTTTATTTAGCATACAGGCACCAAATGCAGAAATGAATCAAATAATTATATCTTGGATAGCTGGTGCATTACTTCCTATAGTTGCTCTTGGAATGACTGCACTAGTAGCTCAAAATATAAAATTAATGTCAGAAGAAAATGAAGTTGTAAAGTCAATTTCTCCTAAAGAAATAGAAGATATTATTAATAATGAAGTGGAAAAAAGAATATCAGAAAAAAATTTAAATAAAGATGATAAAAAAATAAATTATAGAGAAGATGATGATATAATAAATGATTTATTAGATAAAGAAGTTGAAAGAATGATTCCCGTTGTTGAAGATAAATTACCAAAATCTGATGAAAAAAAACAAAAAAAGGAAAATACTATAATTGAACCTTTAGATTTAAATGAAATACTTGAAAGTTTAAATTCTACTCCTCTTTCTGATGAACAAACATCTAACGAAAATAATTTTGAAACATTTGAACCTACCACTGAAATATATGATGAGGGCTTACCTTATATTAATGATGGAGTAGAAGTTATAGATGCAAAAGCTATTGAAAAGGATTTAAACGACACAAAAATAAAAAAAAACTAAAATAAAAAATATTGGAATTCCAATAAATCCGGGAGAAAAATTAAATTTTGATAGAATTTTATGAAAAGAATTTAAAATAACTTTAAATTCTTTTTTTAATTTTATCTAAATAATTTTTGAATAAATATAAAAATAATATTTTGTAAATGGCAACTAATTTATTTGATGAGTTTCAAAATTATTCTAATGATTATATTAATCCTGCTTTATCACCGTGTGCAGGAGTTTCTGATACAACAACATTTCAATTTATTCCTGGCCAACAAGTTGGAATTGTATCCGGTAATAACGTATTAGCAGCATTAAGTTTAAATGATATTCTACAATCAGTTTTATCTTGGAATCAACAGACATATTATTTACAACCTGGTGAAGTAACATATATCCAGGGTTTAACAAAAGGATTAAGCATCAGAACACAAAGATGGATATTAGATGGATCTGTTTCATATTATAATTATCAAGATCCAGATTATATGGGAGTTGATATATCTATTAATTATTATAATGGATTTAAATATTATGAAAAAAATATTCATGCTGAAGCAGATGAAACTTTAGGAATAAATATTGAGTCTGCTATTAATATTGAATTTAGTAATAATAATATAAATGTTACAGTCTCATATGACTCAAGTGGTTTTACATTTGAGGGTAATACCGCTGGTTATTCTTATAATATTACTGCAATAGATGTAAGTAGATGGGTACCAGACACACCAGAAGTAAGACAATCTATAACAGAAGATGTATCTTCATCTATACCGGCATTTAAATATCCTAATTCTGCTATGCTGGGATATGTATTAAAAGTAACATATCCTTCTGAGGCTAATACAGAAGATTCTTATATAAAAATAAATCATGTACCAGATTATTTAACATATTATGAATTAAGTGATTCAGATTCAAGTCTTTATATACAACAATATAAATCTGTAGATGTGGGAATGAACGGAAACAGTACATCATCAACTATGAGTGCAGGAGATTATTTAGCATATATAGAAGAAAATAATAAATGGGAAAAAGTTGGATTATTACGAATATGGTTAAGTGCAGACGATCCTGAAAATTCTTCTATTGAAAATTTAATAACGGGATTTTATGTATATAATCCTCATGATTTTGTAGTAAAATTAGATTATATGGTAATACTTTAATTATGGAGAAAATAATTGCAGAATCATTATTTGAAAGAAATTTTTTTGTAAACAAAAAAATTAAAAATAAAATTATGGGATTATTTACACAATATGATGATCCCATAAAAGAATTAGGATTAGGAAATGCTATGGTTATTAAAGAAATTAATAAATGGCTGAAAGATATTGTAAAAGAACATCAGTATAGTATTACAAAAAATTTATATATAAATGTATATACTACAATTGATATTTCTGAAAAAGATATTATAGAATTACCCGAATTTATAAATTTTAAATATATTGGAGGTGGATTTTATTGTATTAATACTGGATTAATATCCTTAAGAGGATTTCCTCGTATCGTAACAGGTTCTTTTATTTGTACCGATAATAATTTAAAAAATCTTATAAATTCTCCTAAAAAGATAGGTGAAAGTTTAATACTTTCAAATAATGGTTTAGAGTCATTAGAAGGATTTCCTATTATTGTAAATAAAAATATAATGTTAAATAATAATAATTTAGAAAATTTAAAAAATATACCTAATGTTATTTATGGGGATTTTTATATAAATAATAATCCTCTTAAAACATTAAAATATTTTCCTAAAAAAATATATGGAAATTTATATATTTCGCTTAATGAATTTATATCAGAAGAAAAAATACTAAAAATATGTAAAATATATAATAAAATAATAAATATATAAAATAAAAATAGAAAAATATGAAAACAAAAAATTTTTATCCTTTATTAGAAGAATTTTTAAAAGGAAGACATTATATCAACGAGGCACTTGAAAAGGAAGAAATTCGTAAAATAAAATTAGATGAACAAGATGAGATTGTATCTCCATTTTCTGGAAATGTAATAAATATGAAAAAATTAATGTATGATATAGAAAAAGCAAAAGCATCTATTATAGCGCAATCTGAGTTATATGGTCCGTACGTACATGATATGACTCCAACTATATATACATGGGTAGTAGAAACTGCCTGTACAGATGGTGTCAGATTATTTGTTAATCCGGAATTTATGAATAATCTATCACATTTGGAAAAAATATTTGTAATTGTTCATGAAATTATGCATTGCGTACTTTTACATGATAGAAGAATAGGTAATAGAGATCCATTTATATTTAATTTAGCAGCAGATTATGAAGTAAATGGAATATTAGTAAATGCGGATGATTTTACAGATGATTTTGTAGCAAATAAAATGAAAGCGTTATATAATCCAGAATTTATAAATTTAGCAGTTGAATACATATATGAACGTATTAAAGATAATCCACCTAAAACAAAACCTCCAGAGGGTCCCGGCCCAGTAGGTCCACCCCCACAAGGTCCAGGTAAAGGTCGCGGTAAAGGCTCAGATGGATACCCGGGTGGAGGCGGTGTACCTATTGATGATATTGATGATATTGAAGAAATAGAAGAATTAACTGAAAACCAAAAAAGTCTAAGAAAAGAATTAAAAAAATATAAAGGTGGAGAGGGAGGAGGTTTAATTCCTAAACACCTGGGTGAAGAAATAGCAAAAGAAGAAGGTTATTCGGATGAAGAAGGTAGAATCGGAGAAGATAATAAAAAATTGTGGGAAAAAAATGCAAAGGAATTGTTTCATAATGCAATGAAAAAACTTGCCGGTTCAGGAAAAGGTGATTATTTAATTAAAATTCTCGGGAAAAATATACGTGCAACTAAAAATTGGAAGCAATTATTAAAAGATTTTGTCGGTATGGCATTATCTTATGCCGAAAAAGAATGGGCACTTTTTTCAAAAAAACGTATGGAACGTACATCAAAAACTGACATATATTATCGACGTCTCAAACCTTCTAAAAATATGCTAGAAAAATGTTTTATAGCTGTAGATGTATCCGGATCAATGTTTACAACTGTTAAAAAAGATGTTAGAGTAGTTGATATTGCTATAGCTGAAATTTTTAATATACTTAAAGATTTTAAGGTTAAAGAAACTACATTAATATTTTTTGATGATGGCGTAGATGACAAAGCAACTACAACATTACGTACTGATAGACCGATTCATTTACCAAGTCTTGATAAAATAAAAGCATCTGGTGGCGGTGGAACTGATTTTCAAAAACCTCTTGACTATATTAAAGAAAAATTTAAAGATAATGTAAAATTACTTATATTTTTAACTGATGGTTATGCTAATGTACCTGAAGTGCCAAAATATTCAAAAAAATTTGTGTGGGTAATATATAATAATGTTACATTTAAATGTCCATGGGGTAGAATTGTATATGTAACACATGATGAAATGTCGCAAGCTATAGAATAAAAATAAAATAAAATATTTTAAATATGAAAAAGATTGTAAAAGAATCATTAAATGAATATTTAATTTCACAAAATGAAGAGCCATTAAATGAAATTTCATTAGAAAAAATTAAAAGTGGCATTAAAATAATATCTAAAAAGATAGGAGATTTTTTTGTTGGAATTTTTAATGGAAAAATTCTTGATGCCATTAATCCTATTAATATTGGAATAATGGTTAAGAAAAAGATCCTAAGAAAAATAAATTATTATCCTTCAGTAGAAGATATAAAAAAGGATCCATCTTTGGCATCTTTAAGAAATAATTTCTTTGAAAGGATGTTACAAAGAGCGTATGATGATTTTGAAAAAATTTCAGAGCGTAACAGACGTAATAAAAATATTTCTAAAAAATTTTATAATGGTAATTATGATTATCTTTTAGATTTAGCATTAAAAGAATCACAAAATAATAATTATAATAATAAATATAAAATTTATGAAGAAGATGAGGAAGATGAATATATTCCAACAGATTATCCAAAACATGGAGAAAAATATGAATTATTTTTCTCTACTGATACAAAAAAATTAAAAGAGGATATTTTGGAGTATTATGAAGAATTTATTAATGCTGGACCCGACCAGGCACAAATGAATATACCTATTATATTTGGTGCTCCAGGAGTAGGAAAAACTGCAATTATACACGCATTTTCAAAAACGACAGAAGGCATGCCTCGTTTAAGAGTAATTGACGTACCAGTAGCTCAAATGTCGCCAGATGATTGGACTATACCTACATTAGGTAGAAGAAAAGTAATGCTTAACCTACGTACAAAAGAAACACGTGCTTATATACATAAAGTACCTGAAGATACTCCTAAAGGGTGGCTGCCTATGTATAAACCTACAGGTGATCCTGAAGAAGATGCTGCATTAAATGATTGGGCAAATGGGGGAGATGGAGGAATTATATTCCTTGATGAAATAACTCGTGCTTCTGCGGAATTACAAAATACATTACTTAAAATTATACGTGACCGTAGAATTGGTGAATATGTGTTTGGTAGTAAATGGATTTTTGTAGCAGCAGCAAATAGAATGACAGATGATCCAACTTCTCAAACTGAATTGAGTGCTGCATTAGCTACACGTGCTAATTTAATAGCATTTAGACCTTCTATTGAAGAATGGCTAGAATGGGAAAAAAATTTAAACGATCCACCTGATGCAAAAAAAATTGTAGCAGATTTTGTTGATTTACACAGAGAACATTTTTATAGAGTTAAAAAATCTTCTCAACATGGTACTACTTTACGTAGTTGGGAACATGTTATAGCAGTTTTAAGACATATATTTAAATATGGCGATTTACCTCCGAGAGATGAATTAATGAGAAAATTTCAAGGCGTATTAGATCCTTTAACATGCTATGAGTTTGTAGCATATTTGTCCATTATGCAAAAATGGCCAAAAGAAGTACTTCTTAAAATACTTAAAGACCCGGATAATGCTCCTTTACCAGAAAAAACAGGAGAACAATATAAAGCAGTTGAATTAAGTGCAATAGTATCTTGTATTTGTTCTTTTACAAGAGGTAAAAAACTTTCAGCAGAAGAAGTTGAAAACTTTGTTAAATATCTTATTAGAATAGGAAGTAATTCATTGGCCAATAAAGCATTAGTATTATTTGTAGAAGTACATCCATATATAAGTTATGAAATGGGAGAAAAGGGACAAAAAATAACAACTTATAAAAAAGCCATGGATTTATTTAGAGCAGCATATAGAGATCCATTATTCTTAAAACAAAGTAAAGAAGAAATAATGTCTCAAAGTCACGGAGAATCTGCGGCAAAAGATTTTGAAAAAGAATTTGGGAAAAAAAGATCATCGAAAAAATAAAAATATGAAAATAGTTAGAGAAAGTCTTATAAAAGAATCATATAATGGTGCAGGATATTCATATATGTCAGGTTTTAAGGGCGGTATGGGTGGAATAACTAGAGGAGGATTTGGGGGAGCGCTTAATATGGGAGGATATAATTCAATGTATACATATGAAGTTAAACCTCTTAATCATACACTAGAACAACCTCCTGCAAGAATTCAATATTTTCCTCAAATTAGTGTAGGCTCTAAAATTTATGGTTTTGTTGTTCCTTCAAATGCTTATCCTGATGGAAACAAAATAGTAATAGGTACAGTATATAAAATTGTTAAGACACCAAACAATAACATTAAATATTATATTGTATTAGATCAAAATACACAAAAACTTATGAAAGTTGAACCTACCCGCGCCAAATTAATTACATTTAAACCAACAGACTATCATTATAATGCAAATAATTTTTCACGATCAACATATATAAGATAATAAAATTATAAAAGGGAGGAAATTTCCTCCCTTTTATTTTTTAAGCCAGGGAACTTCAAATTTATGAATTTTTACATTTAATTTTTTTACATACACCGAATTATCTGGAACATTAAATAACATTATAGCTTTATCTCCTTCTTTCCAATTTTCATATTGATTAGCCGCTTTATCTATTAATTGTTCATTAAAATGATCTTTAGCACTCCAATTTATAAGTTTCTTTCTAATATCCTTCCGTATCCAGGCTGCATGCGCCATCCTGATCACTTCATCAGGAAAAATATATGTACCTATATTCAATGGATTAAAAATTCTTCTCGTGGGATCTGTGGGTCCCGGCGCTGGTCCATTAAAAGTATATGTAAAATAGGTTGAATGAATACCTGGAACGAATGGTTTAAACTGATAAACTAAATAGTGTTCAAAATCTTTATAATAATTTACGTAGCTCCAATATGTAATTGGCCAACCATTTTTATTTATTTGATGTTTTGCCTCTTTAAATTGATCTTTATCATATAATTCATCGGCATCTATATTAAGTATATGAGAAAAGCCTCGATCTTTCATTAAATTTATTCCTAAATTTCTTTTTTCCGTTTCCTGAACTCTAGAATATTTAGTAAAATCAGGAGTAAATTTATATAATTCATCAATTAATCCCAAGTTTTTAAGACGATTTAATTCTTCAAAATCAATTGGATCCATAGGATTCCCCCAATATGATTTTTCCTGATAAATTGCCATTACATAATCAACCTGATCTCTAATTTCATTTAAAATTGTTTCTAAAAATTCTGTAGCATCAAATGCATTTATAGTTAATGCTAATTTTTTTATTGCACCCATAATTTATTTTTTTTGCTTTTTATCACTTAATAGTTTTAATATTTTTTTATCTAATTTTCTTTTTTCTTTATCAATTCTTTTAATATCTTTATTTATTTTAATAAACCATATAATAAAAAGTATAAATAAAATAACCAAAGATGTTAATAAAATATAAAAAGATATATCTTTTATTGTTAAATTTAAAAAAATATTCATAAAAAATTATTTATTTTTTTCATATATATTTTTATAGCATTTTTCACACAATTGTCCCGCTCCTTCTATATAATATTTTCTCATATCTATATGAGTATTCTTAAAATATTCAGTTTTTTTCTTACAAAGAATACATTTTTCTTTATCTTTTTCTCTAGAAGTCTTCATAAAATATAAAGTTTTTTAATTATATAAAGAAAAAATAGTATAAGTTTTAAAAATTATGAGGTTTTTAATTCTACTTTTCCTCTTGGCCAATCATGAAAATAAAAATCAAGAGTAGAATTATTTAAATTAACCTTTTCTGCTACTTTATTGCCAATTATTTCACCTATTTTTTCCCAATCTAATTGAGAAATAGATGAAGAAGTTTTTTCAGTTCTTACACTTTTTTCTTCTATACTAACACCCTTAGTTGTAATTGCATGTTGTGCTGTAACTGTTGCTAGTGTTTGTAATTTGGTAGTATCTAAATTATTCATATTTGTTACAAGAGAACCTATATTAGTAGCCAATAAACCTATAGAATTGGCAAGCTTATCTATTCCTTCTTCAGCATCTGCTAATTTATTAAATGAATCTATTATACTTGTAAATGATCCTATTCTTTTATCTATGGATTTAGAAATATTATCAATATTTTTTCCTCCCAATTCTGTATTAATGGCACTAGTAAACATAACCATAGAATTTACTAGATCTTTTGCAATATCTTCAATTTTTATAAATTTTCCAGGAATTATATTACCATCCTTATCTTTTAAAGGTAATTTTCCTTGAGATCCATATTCTGCATAAGTTACTAATGTATCATTAAATGTAGTTATTCCTGTAAGAATTCCGGGCTTGCCTCTTCTCATGAATCCTTTTTCTTGACCCATTAAAGCTTCGGTAAATTTTTGCATTTTCTTACCTACTCTTCCGCCTACTTCAAATTCTCCGGCTTTACTTGATATTTGCGAAACAAATTCTCCAAAACTATCTACTATATTTTTTGTAATAGTTGTAATAGGAACACTCATTCCTGTTCCTTTTCTTATTTTGGTTTGTGCTTCATCTTCATATTGAGCAGGAACCCAAATACTTCCTTCTTCTCCAAATTCTGAGAAAGTTTTTAAAGTAGATGCAAATTGACTTACTCCTGAAATTATGCCCTTATCCCCTGTTAATGCTTTTCCTAATACTTTTAACGAACGAGCTTCTCTTCGAGTCATTCCTTCAGTACTTGTAACTAAAGTTCTAAGGAATAAACCGAATGTATCTGCTATTGATTGTGCTATCTCTGTAACATGCACTGTTCCTTTTTCGCCAATCTTTGGGGTCATTTCTCCCGTTTCGTCGTTATATGTATAGCTTAAAGATGCAACTTCACCTACTTTAGAGAATGCTTTAAGACCCTCTGCAAATTTTGTTAATGATGAAGAAACTTTTCCTAATAATTTGATTATTTTTGTAACTCTTCTAAATTGTCTAACTTCTTTAAGACTTATATCAATATCACCTAATCCTGTTCCTGACGCTTGGTCTTTTCCCATTACGCCTGCAATAACTCCACTTAATACGCCATTAACCATCAAACGAATATTTTCAGAGACTTTTTTCATATCTCCTACTTCATTCATAGTTTCAGTAACTTTCTTAATTGCTTTGGCGGTCATTATTAATCCAAATGCCATTCCTATTAAAGCAAGAGAACCTAAAGCTATTGGTCCTGAAATTACTGGAAGCCCTAATACCCAAAGAAGGCCGGCTAATCCACCCACAAATATTCCAAACACTCCTAATCCAGCTAGCGCTCCACCTATTGCAGACATTGGCCCTTTTTTCTCTTTTGTGGTTTTTCCCGCTTCATCAGTAACAGTTTTAGAACCTCTAAACATTTCAAGAAGCATTTTTGATGTAAGTGCTACTACAAATACACCTGCTGATAATATCATTACTGCAATTCCTATTCCTTTTGCTGTTGCGATTCCGGCGTCTAAAAAATTACCAGTAAAAGCTAATAATGCCATTACGCCAACCATGCCACCTATAATCAGTCCTATTTCTCCAACAGCTGCCCATAGATTTGTTTTCTTTAGTAACCCAGGAACTACTGCCATAGTTATAGCAAATGAAAGAATTCCTCCTGCAATAAACATGAGAGCGATACCCATATTTTTAGCTGTATAAACTGCAGATGCAGTTCCACCACTAATTTTGGTAACCTTTCCTCCCATCATTTTAGTTCCTTTAGCAGCTCCTAAATCTCCTAACAAGTTACCCATTGTGTCAAAAGCTGTTAATAATAACATCGCCAATCCGACTGTAGCCACTATATCTAATATTATTCCAACAACTCCAAGTGGCCCTACCCCGAATAGCGCACCTGCTATTCCAATAACTCCTACAAATGATAAAATACCGCCTGCTATAAACATAAGTGCAAGGCCCATATCTTTAGCATTCTGTATAGCAGTTTTATTTCGATTTTTATCGGGTTCTATTCCGGGTAATTTTTTTCCAAATAACCCACCTATTTCTCCCTTGAATTCTGCGCCGGCTATTAGCATCATAGATAATGCCAATACAGCCATCGTTCCTACTATGAATCCTAAAACTCCTAATGGTTTTATTCCCAATACGCCGGCAGATATAGCCATAACTCCAACAAATGACGCAACACCTCCAGCAATATACATAAGAGCTTTTCCCATATCCATTGCTGCGTGAGCCCATCCAGAAGCTTGTTTTGATTTTGATACTTCAGCAGAAAGTTTATTGTATTCTCGTAATTTTTCGATACTATTTGTAAGATTCTTGATGAAGTTACCACTCATAGCCTTTTTAAGCTTGTTGACATCTTCTGCCATTCTTTCGGCAGCACCTTTCTTTCCTAATAATGAACCAATTACACCAACACCGCCTATTTTGACGTTTGTGTCTCCTTTTGGTTTTGGTGCAGCAGCTTGAGCATCCATCTTTTGACTCATTTGGCCAAGCACTCCTAATATGTCTTGTAATAATTCGGGTGATGTCTTCATATGTAGTATACGAATTTATTTTATATATCCTTCAAAAAACAAAAAAGACTCTTTCGAGTCTTTTAGAATTTTGGTGGTGTAAATTTTGGTGTATCAAATTTTGGAACCTGAAACCCACCAAAACTTGTGGATCCAGATTTCATCGATTTTGATTGTTTTTCGGCATCTCTATGTTGTTTTTCATATTCTTTATTTTCTCTCTCAACATATTCTTCATATTCTTTAAGTAAATAATGAATTCTATAAAATTCTAATCTCTCAAGTTCAGAAGGGGGAATATGTAATTTAAATGAAAATATAAATTCTATTTTATTCCAATTCTCTAAACGGATCTGAAATAATGAAAAGAGATTTAATCCCGCCCTGAAAGGATAATGGAGCTACATGCTCCACACCTCCCTCGTCTTTATACTTTATAACGGGTTCTACTGCGTTAGCAAATATTTTTCTAAAATGAACCAATAATGAAATTGTTGTAACATCCCATTTATATGAATCTTCAACATATTTATTATAAATATCATCATTAAGCCCTCTCCAATTTTTAATTACAAATGGTGCAAAAGAAAGAAAATCTTGATCAAATGATTCTTGATTTGCTTGTTTTCTAATAACATAATTTTTAAGCCATTGTGTTACACCTATACATGGAATATCAAGTTTTAATACTTTTTTGGATTTAAGACGAAGAATAAAACATCTTTCATCTTCATCATAATATTTCATTATTTTAGGATCAAGGGATAAATAACTAACCATGTCCTTTTTTACATCTATTACTTTATCTTCGGATAATTTAAATTGAAGTTTATTTTCTCCTTCGGGAAATGTTAATTCATGAATAGCTAATAAAAGATAAAATCTATCAGCTTCTTTTATATCTTTCCACGATAAGTATGTTCCTTTTTCTACATCACTTTCAATTTTAATTGTGACACATCGCTCAATTATATAATTAACCATATCATCCATATCATAAAGATAATTGGGATTAATATTTGGATCATCTTCTAGCGTTGACCAGTGTCTTATTTCTGCGCCTGTTGCGGAACGAATAGCAATCTTAGTACCTTTAGGATAAAATAATCCTCTTGTAGGAAGATCTTCTACACGTAAAGGTATCCAGCCTATTTGATTACCCAATGGAAGATCTTTTTCCCAAGGTAATCTTACACCGGGAATTTCAGTAATTTTTGGACCTATTTGATCATTTATTTTTTCATCAGTAGAAGATCCTTCTTCTTTTTCAACAAAATTTTTAAGAATCTCTTCTTGTTTTTCTTTTTCATCAATCATACATCAAATTATTTTACATTATTATATTTTATATATTAATATATACATAAAAAATACACAAGTTTTAAAAATTTTTATTAAAAAAATAAAAGAAAGAGGGCTTCTCTTTCTTTTATTCTTTTTCGCGTTCATATTCATTATATATAAGATTTAACTTGAATAAAAAATCATCAATATATTCTTTATAGGGATTTTTTCGGTTAAAACCTATAGGCTTTCTTGTTAAATATGGATTATCTTTTAATATTGATTTAAATATTTCAAATGCTTCTTGAGTAGAATGTTCTATCGCAAATTTTAATAATTCTTGTAGCGTTTCAGCAAATTGATGAACATTCATATAAACACTAGATGATTGATTAGATGGCCGATCAGATTTTACATTGGAAGATTCTGGTGGCCTATTTTCCGTCTTTTCTTTATAAATATAAGAAAACTTTGAATATGGATAGGTAATAGAACCGTTTTCCCAATAATCACTTTCTTTTAATTGTTGTATTATATTATATTCTTGTAAACTTTCTGCAAGTATTTTTCTCATAAAAATTGATTTTTATTTATATATTTAAAATAATTTTTTGTAAAAATTACAAAAATATATTTATATTTTTAAGGCACCCATCTCCATTTTACATTACCTACACCCCATATTCTTAAATATCCTCTTTCATTCATTATTTCAGCTTCAGTTTTATTGCTATCATATCCTTCTTTAACAAGTATATGTTTCATAAAACCGCTTCTATGATATCTTTTATCTAAATCAGACCACCAATAATTTGGTTTACAGTAATTTACTTTTTTAAATTTTAAAATTTTATATAAATCACCTTCTCCAATATCTAAATTTGAATATGATATTATTTCAGACGGATTAAAATTTTTTATAAAATAATTAAATAATTTTGTTGCGCCTCCTCTAACTACTGTGTTTATTTTAGAACAAAATCTTAAAAGTTCATATTCCGTATCATTAGATTTTGAATTTAAAATCATTCGCTTTTTTCCAAAGGCCATTAAACAAATTAATTCATCTTTATAAAATAATCCTATATTAATAGAAGAATTACAATTTCCTTGTATATGATTATTATCCAAAAAATATTTTTTATCCGAGTTTTTAACATTTTTAATAATACATTTTCGTGCATCAATTTTTTTATTAATTTTATTTATAGCATATAAAATAATAGATTTAACTATATCTTTCTTATATTTCCATTGATCTTCCCATATTGTTATAACATTTATATTTTTTTCTTTAAAAAATTTAAATTTTTTATAATGATGATATTTGTCAGGTATATTTTTTTCACTATGCCAATATAAACCATTAAATTCAATTCCTAATTTTAACTTAGGAATGTATATATCAAGTTCTTTTCCCAATTTTCTATAATTTTTATAAATAATTCCATTATAATGTTCTTTTATAAAATCATATATCTCATTTTCTTTTTTACTTGAATAATTACAATTTGTATGATCTTTACAATAACGATTAAAACCATAGCCTGGTCTTTTTTGTAAAGATGCATACGATGTACACCCATTAAATTCACATATAGGAGGTTCAAATATTTTATTTTTTAAAAAATATATTTTTTCAGAAAACGATAATGGTATATCCAATTGTTTAAATTTAAAATTTTTTATTATTTTAAAAAATTGTGGCATGTATTTTTTAAAATATTTTTCGGTTTGTTGATTTGAGGATACAAAGTGAATTTTATTTAATGCTATTATACAATTTTCTATATCCTCTTCCGTAGGAACATATTTATCACTTAAATAATATTCATTACATAATGGACAATATATCTTATATTCTTCGGGTATTTTAACTCGTTTTAATCGATAATGATAATTTATTTGTTGTTTACCATGGATTTTACAATCAATTATATATTTTGTTGTAACAGGAAATAATTCTCCGGTTTTTAATCTATTGTCATTATTAAATACAACATGTATATTTCCACTACTATCTTTTGCGGTTATATACATTTTTGTTGACTTAACAACTTCACCATTTATATATCGTTTATCTGTTTTTGAAACATATACAATATTATAATCTTTATCAATACATTTAATTAAACCTCTCATAATATAGATCTGATTTAATTATATGTCAAAAATAATAATATAGTTTTGATTTAAAAAATAAAAAGCCCAAATTTTTGGGCTTTTATAATATAATTTATTTAAAATTATACTATTGTTTCATCCCACATATCTACAGCAATACCAAATCCTGTTATTTTATAAATTTCTTCACTTTGATATCCTAATGCAGGTTCTGGCAATGCAGTAGTTGGAAATACATTATAACATTTCCACTGCCAGAAAGGTCTTGCTGCTCTATCATACATAGTAATTAACATCCATGGCGCCACATAATCAGCCTTTAAACCCGTTCTACCTGTTAATGGATCATAAACCAAATCACACCATTTACGTAATGTTTTATATACATATGAACTTGGTGTTTTATTTAAGTTAACTTCAAAATCTATTGATAAATCCATAGTAGTTTCTGAAGGTTTTGCTCCAGCAAATCTTCTTGCTGCCCATTTATAGTATTGAGCAACAGGTGAACCCGGGAATTTATGAGATTTTAGTCCTCCAATATTTTGCACATTTTCTAATAATAAATTAGTATCCTCGGCTGTTGCACCCACACCGGCCGGTAATTGAATTTGTATTGTAAATAAATTCAAATACACCGGTTCATATAATTCCTGAGAAGCTCGAGAATTTCTAAAATGTGATAATCCAAATGATCCTTGACTTTTGAAATTTGTATCAGCCATATTATTTTTTTATTTTATTTTTAATATATAAATCCAGATGATGCTATACCAGAATTTTTATTTACAGAAATTCTGTTGACAATCTTAGTCATCGCGCCTGTAATCCATACACCTATATCAATTATTCCAAATCCATCTGCTATTAATTCACTATTATTATTACTTTCATCCATAATAATTTCATATTTTGTTATAGCACCAGCATCTTTAAGTGTTTCAAATATAGGTGATAATGAATTAATAATATTTAATCTTGTAACTGGATTATTAAAATCAAATACATATTCCTCTAAAACTTCTTCACATTGTATTTCAATCGTATTTAAAAGTTCTCTTACATGTAAATTATTAAAATCGCTTTTAACTGTTTGATATGCAGTAGTATTTGAATATATCATTATTTGTCCCGTTGCACTTCTTTGTATAATAGAATTATATCCAAATGGCTCTAGATAATCTCTATCAGTTTTATCTATCATATATTCTACTCCTGCAAGATCTGGATTTGATAATATACCATTTTTATTTGCAACTATAGCAAATGGATTGCCACCTAAGAATTTTCTTACATATGCATTTGCTACATCTGCAGCAGGTGGTACATTAATTAATTTACCACCAACATTATATTTAAGAAATGGACCAAATACTCCACAATATTTTGCTCCATTTTCTTCTGTTGGTAAACTAAATTTAAATGATCTTGGCATATCAGGATTTCCTCCTTCTGCGATATAACGTGTATTAAATACTGGAACAGGATCAACGCCCGAGATAAATGTTTCACAGAAATATGGATTTGTAGAAGTAGCAAACTGAGATATTGATGGAGCATTCAATATTGCAGTACATTTTCCTCTTGCCTTTGCAAGTTTTGATAGATATGCCTTTCCTCCCATTTCTGATTGAAGTCCATATGCCATTGTATCTACAATGTAACGATAATTTATCATTTCTTTATTTGTTAAACCTCTAAAGATACCATCATCTAATATTAATTGACCATAAATTTTTTTAACACCTTCTTCTACGTTTGGCGCGCCATTTTCATCAAATCCGGGAAGATGTCTATTAGAAAGTGATAAACCGTCTAATTGTATAAATTTATAAGCTGTACATATTGAGGGATCATCTATAGGTTTTTGAATAGTGATTTTATTACTTGTTACATCAACTTCTTCAGCAGTTTCAATAATATAAGCCGATCCATCATACCATTTTGCTGTAACATAGGTTATTCCTGGTATGTCGGATGTAGAAGATTTTTTAACAAGTGACCCTACAGTTATTTTTGATGCATTTTGTGATGAATCTATAGAAAAAGATTTTCCTGTTGTATCACCGGCAGGATAAGCAGTAACAGCTATTTTATCAAATACTGAACAATCATCTGAAGAAAGATTTACATCATAACTTAAAAATCTAAATTTAACAGTACTTGAATCAGCTGAATTTATTAAATTATGTCCTACCAAATCAACCGTATATGAAGCATTAGTTGTGCCTTCTCCTAAAACCCATTTTCTAGTTGATGAATCCCAATTTAATTGGTCTAATGCTTGTTGATTAATATTCATTAATATTCCCGTTAAAGGAGTTGATGCATTAACAATAGTTTCAATATATTGTTCAATGCCAGTTTGATCTTTAAAATCAGGAATAATACAACCCGTCCATGAACCTATTAAATTAACATTTGGTGAATTTATAAAGTTTTGAAGTTGTGATGGTAAAATACCATTTTCTGAAAAGAATTGTGAATAATAAGGATCCGTTGATAATTTACTGTAATCAGTCCAATCTCCTTCTATAGCAATAACTTGAACAAAAAAGTCTTTAATTAAATCATACGGTCTAATCCATTCATAAGGAATATTATTTTCTGATCCATACCAATCTTTTGCAAAAATACTATATTGTGATAATCCTTGTGCTTTTCTTATAATAAATGATATTTTTCTTGTACTAAGATTAACCAATTGAAATAAAGGTGCACTTAAAACAGATGATGCACTATATCCATTAGTTACAACACCTTGAAGACGATCCGGATCTGGTGTCCAAAATCTTGTTCTATCAAAGAAATTAACAAATAATGAATTTTTTGCATCAGTATAAAGTGATGCATCTTCTAATGTTGAACAATCTAATGATAATCCAATATATTCTACTTCATCTAATTTTTGTGTGGGATCTTCATTTACTTTTAATAGATTTATTGCAAACACAGGAGAAGATAATAAACATGTTTGTATTGATCTATGAAAGAATGAGCCCTTTTTCTCTAATTTTGTATCAATATCTCCAAAAAATCTTTTAAGATCTCTAGTTGATCTTAAAAACACCGGTGTATTAAATGGACCTACGGTAGAAAAACCCGGAACCAATCTTAAAGATTGTGTTGTAACAACTATTCTTTCTGATTGATCTATTTCAACTGTATATACACCTGCAGATTTAAATTGTGATAAATCTAATGCAATTCTTGCCATATTAATAATTTTATTTTTATTCTATTTATTTAATAATAATAAATGTTTTTTATATATATCTATAGATAAAAATATTAATTTACCTATTTTGAGAAGGAAAATAAATTTTTCTTATATTATTAAATGGCTTGGGAAAAATATTTATTGGAAGTATTTCTTTATTTTCTTCAATATCACCATATAATTCTTTAAATTCTTCATCCGAAATTTCTTTATTCTCTGTATATTTTTCTAATAATTCATTTATTAAAGTTTTTATTTTAGAATCTGGCATTTCATCTAAAAAATCATATAACCAATCTTCATATTCAGGTTCTTCATATAAATGAGATATATTAATAGTACTCATTGCAATATCATCATGTGAGCCTATTCCTCTCCATTTTCCATTTTTATCTTTTTGAAAAGATTTAAATTCTTTTATTGTTTCTGTTTCATTTAAAATAATTATTTTTTTATGTACAAGTTTTTTTGCTAATTTGCAATATATATCTTTATTACCACTAGTTACTTTAAATCCCGGTTTTTTTCGAGGGGGTTTTTCTCCTGGAATAGGTTTAGTATGATATGTATGTAATATTACGCTTTCATCATAATCTTTATGTTGTGAAAATTTTTCCAGAAAATATTTTCCATTAAAATTCATTTCAATTAAAACTTTACATAAATCTGCACCAAATTGATCAAAAACAAGAGATCTAACAATTTTTGCAGCATTTTCTTCATCTTTAATATTATCTCTATATAAACCAACTTGAACCAATCTAAACATATTTTTAATTCGAAGTTCATCACTTCTAAGTTTTTTTAGTTGAGAAATACTCTTGGGCTCAACTTTAAAAATATTACATATATTATAATCATTATCTTTTAATTCATTTTCATCTCGTCCTTCTCCGGTATCAATACTTAAAATAAATCTATGTTCTTTTGTATTAAATTCAATATTAGGATCAAAATCAGGATGCCACTTTAAATTATTAATATATAATGTAGTATCTAAATCAGTTTTTTCAAGTTCATTATAAACATATTTCTTTTCAATTTTTGACATAAATAATATATCATTGGTATCTAATAATTTTTGTGCAGTTGATTTTGTAAAATCAAGCGCAAATTCTTGAGCAAAATATTCTTCTCCAAAATTTTGTATTATTTGTTTTGCCCATTTTTCATCATGGCCCGGAACTTCCCACCAATCTACTCTTATAGGAACAAATGAATTAAGTTTCTTTTGGGCTTTATCCCATATATTAAAAAATATATTATCATCTCCATTTGGTGTAGATGAAATTATACATTGAGATATTTCTGAAGAAGCAAGAGTAGGATATACGGATCTCCAAAAATCTTCAGCAATATTTTTTTGAATATGAGCAAACTCGTCTATATAAAGAACATGAATAGTAAAACCTATTTGTGCAGTTTTTGTAGTTGCTTGTGAAGTTAAATAACACCCATTATCAAGTCGCATTCCACCAGCACCTATATTTATAACACCCGGTTTTAAAAAAAATGGTAATCCTCTAAAAACATCTGTAACTTTATTAACAATTTCAAATGCTGTTGCTTGTTTATTTGCTAGAATAGCAAGATTACGATCATTATGAAAACACATATACCAAGCAAGATATGCTGCTATAGTTGTAGTATTATGAGAAACTATATCATTAGAATAAAAAGTATGTTCAATATAATTAATTGTTACATCATACATTGATGCTTTAAATGGCATTTTCTTAATACTTACTATTTCATCTATTCCTCCTTTTACTTGAATATAATCGCCGATATTTAATTCTTTTATAAATACTTGTTTTCCGAAATTATTAAAAACTATATGATTATCGGCACACTCTAAATATAATCCTTTTTTAGTTTTTATTTTCCAAATAGTATATGGTTGTGTTTTATGAATTCTACTAATTGATTTAAATCCTTGAGGAGTTTCTATTTTCAAATTATTAATTTTTATAGTATCAATTATTTTTTTAGAAATATCATTTTCATCTAATAATTTATTTCTGTATTCCCATTTTTCAATTAATTCTATTAAATAGAGAATAAAATATTTTATTATTCTATTTTTTCTTTTTGAATATATTTTTAATAATTTAACTTTAATTTTTTCTAAAAGTGATAAAGATTTTTTTGACATATAATATAATAAAGATAAAGGCACGCTCTCTTTTTTATTATCCGGATACATTATTGTAACATTTGATAAAAATAAACATTTTCCACTTTGACGAGATTGCATCATTATTAAATTACGTACCTTTGGAATTAAATCTCGTATTTTTTCACTATATATTTCTTCTGTAAGTAAAGTTAAAATTCTTTTTTGATAATCTCTTAATTTAATTGTTTTTCTTCCTTCATCTGTTAAAAATCTACAATATTTTTCTACAAAATATATTATATCTTTCGAACATTTATGAAATTCTTCTATTTCTTCTTCAGTTAATTGATAAAGAATATTATTTGCTTTTAATTCTATGTCACCAAAATGAAAACAAGACATATCAGTAGGTAAACCCATTCTATATCTATCTAATGTTTTTTGAACTAACGCACTATTCCATATTGTTGTAGATAACATAAATAGAAATATTTTTAAAATTACAAATTATAATATACCTGAAGAATTACTATTTAAAGATGAATTATCGTCTATAATTGAAACATCTATAATTTTTTTATTTTCTTTTACTTTATTAATAAGTTCTTTAGTTCCTCTAGTAACAACTCCTCCATTTCCTGTAGTTAAAATACCTTTTACTTCATCTGATGGCCCTAATACTTCCATCTTAATATCTTTTGCATCTTGTTTAAATGTCTTATATGTTTCTTTAAGAGCTTCTACAGTTTGTACAAGTTGTTTATTCAGGTCTCCTATTGTTTTTGACATCGTAGCAAATACTTCAAACATTCTTGCCTGAACCATTCCTAAATTTACTTGATCAATAAGAGCCTTTTGCATAATTTCATTGGTTCTAAGTTGATATATCATTCCAGCTAATGATAATGTATCAACTTTAAGTTTATCTTTAAGATATTTATTATCTTTTAAATCTTCTTCTGTAATAATAAATTTAATAGCATTTTTTAACATAGCCCTTGCTTCCCTTTGACATTTTTTTCTTAATTCTACAAAATCAACATTAGTAACTGGTTCTACTTGAATACCCGGAATATTATCATTTAAATTAGGAACATTATTATTAATTTCTTGCGGAGCGGATTCAAGCATTTTTTCAAGCTCTTTTCTTTCTTCTTTTAATTTCATATTTTTATTTTTTAATAATTATCTTATATTATTTATCTTTGGCGTGTAATATATGGTAATCTTAACTTCGGATCTGCATTATCACCAATAATAAGTTGTTCACCATTTTGTGAAAAATATGATAATAACTCATTAGATTGTTTTTCTTCTTCTATTGTACATTTAAATAATCTTATATTAGTTAAATATGCCGGTGATTTATTAATTGTATATGAACTAATTGCAATATCTTCAGGATAAAGTTTAAGAGTTTCATAAAAAATATTTCTTAATTTAGCATTCTTATCCGTTTCGTGTATTTTCCATATATAAGCACTATATTGATTCCATGTATTTCCTATATTAACAACAATGCCATACCATTCATTATCGTTTAATTTTTCATCCATACGTATTACATATGCACTATATGCATTTAACGTATCACAGTATGTATGGCCATAGCTTATTGCAATATATTGATTAGCATAAATATTAACAGAGAATACGTGATCACCAAATTCATTTGTTCCATCTATAATACAAATAGGTTCTTTTACTGTTAACTTATATCCTTTTTGATTATACCAATCCGTTCTTATTTCATTTAAATCTTCTAGTACAAATGGGTTTATAGCACAATGAAATTGTAATGGATTAATACTTATTGCTACTACTTTTGCATAAAAATTAAGTGCACCAGGCCTTGAAATTACTACTGTATCATCTATTTGAATATTATTTAATGATATGGGTGTTTTTAATGTTATAGTATAATTAGCTTCAGTATATAAAGAAGCATCATATTCATATAAAGTTGATGGATCAAGAGTATTAACGATTTCAGTTATAGTATTTACTTCATATTCTTTATGAATTTCTGAAATAGTTCTTGGCATAAACCAAGCTGTTATTGCTCTATCTGAAGATTTAGAAATATTATCAGAATCTTTATAAATAACAGCATCATACCATGCAGAAGTTTGAAGATCATAATACGATTCAGCAATTATTGTTCCATACGCTGTTATTCTATTAACTATAATAGAAAGTGACGCATCAATAGATTTATATTTATCTTGACTGGTTGAATTAAATTGACTCATTTGTTTATCATCTGTAAGTTTCTTTATTTCATTATCAATAGCTCCTCCAAAAATTTCCTCGGTACTTACAGTATAAATATCAATAGTTTCTTGAAGATTTGTTCCTTCTTTTCTAGCAGCTTCTGGTTGATATTTAATTAAATTACATACCCAAGTTGTTTCTTGCTCCATAAATCCTCTTGATAAATATGATGATTCGACTTGATATAATTTATTAGAAATTGGAAAATATACTATATCTTTCTTTTGAGGCGCAGTTCCAAATCCTGCCTTTTCTTCCCAATATCTTTTATCTATTTGAATCTCAAGAGGAATTTCGTATTGTAATCCCATTAGGTCATATGTATATTTACTATCGGGTATTCTTCCATCTGGTAAAACTACTTTTACATCAATAGGACATTCTTCAACATTATATAAAGTATATTCTTGAAAAATTACATCCTTTGATCTTTGTTGAGGTACCGCCCTAAACCATTTCACACTATATCCAAACATATTATTAACTGTTTTGTTTATAGCAAAATATGTTTTCGCTGCAGATAAAAGATTATCTACATTGAATAATGAACCGCTAGTATTTCCAATTGTATTTTCTATTTTCTTTTGTTCTATATCAATTAAAGGGCTTGGTTCATTTAATTTCTCTGGATTTGATGCTGTTAATGGTGTGTTATTATCATTACATTCTGGCATAAAAATAATATAATGTTATTTTTATTTTATATATTCAAATGATTTATATTAAAACAAAAAAGTTCTCTTTCGAGAACTTTTTTGTCATTTTCTTTCTATTTCCTTTTACCACTTTTTTTGAGGGCAGCCGTTAATTGTTATACCATTATCGTCTAATTCATAATCTCCCATAACTTTTACATCACAAAAACACCCGCATATAATACAATTTCTTGAAAATTTCCAAAAATATTCACAAGATTCACAGATTTTTATTCTTCTTTCTGCTTCTTTTCTTTTTAATTCTCTATATTTTTTATTAAAATAATATAAAAACCAATTATAATAACTTTTTAAAATATATTTTATTTTAATTATCATATTCTTCCAAACATATATTTATCTGCACGTTTAGGTTTATCCGATATATTTATTAATTGTTTAACAACATTCATATCTACTAAATTAGGATGTACCCACCAATCTTCATATGGATAATAATCATTTGGAGCTATATTATTTACAACTAAAACATATCCAAATGATTCAAGATATTTTCTAGATTTTTCTTGTATATTACTTTCCTCATCAATATATTTATCATGTTCAAATGTAATTACTGCAAATTTATGTTTTTCGAGAGGTAATTTTAATAATACATTATATGTTATAATAGCAGGATCACAATCAAGCTGCAAATAATCAATGTCTGCATAATCCTTTAATAATTCTTCATAATTAATTTTTGTAGCATCAGCACAAATTACTTTTGAATTTCTAACTCCATTCCATTTATCAGTTTGCGATTTATCAAAATCTATAGATATACCTTTCCAATTAAATTCTTTTTCAAGTAAAGCGGTATTATTTCCATAAAATGGGTCTGCACACCCAATTTCAAGATATGTTCCATTTCTTTTTCCATTTAATACCGTTAAAACAAACATATCTTGATAACACTGTGAATAATTAAATTTTATTTTATGACAATCTTTAAATTTTACTTTAAGATGTTCATAATGATAATCGTGATTATAAACTAATGGTGATTTATTTATTGTTCTCCACTCAAGATTTAAAATATTATTTTTTGATACTTCATATAAATTCCATGGAATATTTGGCATTTTTAATAATTTTCTAAAAAGTGTCATAGACTCATCCCATAATCCTAACCACCACGCCGTCACAGCCTTTTCAAACATAAATCCACATTTTCCGGGATATTCTACATTTGTGCGTAAAGGTTCTTCCGGGTCTTTCATTTTTTCACCCATAACTGCAAAAGTATAACTTTCTTGCCATTCTTTATTTATTTCATAAATTCTTGATAATAAATAATATGCTTCTGGACGATCTGGCATAACCGATAAAGCCCTTAAATATACTCCTTTTGTAGTAAATATTCTTGATCCCTGTCTTTCAAAACAGAGTCCTAAACGAAGAAGTGCTTCATATGTCAAAAGAGAATTATTTTCATATTCCATAGAAAATTCACTAGTCCTAATATAAAATGATGCCGCTGCAGCAGTATGCCCAAGATCTTCATATACTTTACCTAATATAAAATTATATAATGGATTTTTTGGATCCATTAAATAATTATATAGTGCTTTTTCTAATGATTTATTCATATCTTTAAATTTACAGGTATTCCATTTTCACAATATCTACATATAGTAAATGGAGTATTTATGGCAGGAATAATATCATTATATTCCTGATTAAATAAATTTCCAAGAACATGATTTAAACTATAATCCATACAACATAATACTACATCACCATTTGGAAGTAATATATTATGATAAAGGCCTTCATCACAACCGCAAGTTATATCCAATTCTCCTACATATCTTTTTTGAATTTTATCTCTTAATTCTATAAGTTCTGGTTTATATTGTTCTTCTTTTGATAAGTTTCCTGCTCTCCACCATATATCAAGAATTATTGGACTATCCCAAATATGTTTTATTTTTTCATGTACATTTCCCATACAAACAGGCCTAAATCCTACTATTTCATGTTGAATACTTTTTATATATTCCAATAGTTCTATATATTTTTGTGTAATAGGATGTTTAGCATATCCTTCATTATCTGGCAGATGAAGATTAAACCCGCCATTTTGCATAGGAATTTTCTTAGTTGATAATGTCGGATTGGGTGCGCCCAATGAAAAATTAATATGTTTTATTTTATCAATGTCTTCTTTTGTCATTCCTATACCAGAAGTAAATATGGCTATGGGGTGTTTTTTACTATGTGCATATAAAACCATTTCAGTTGTATCCTTATTCATCCATGGTTCAGAAAATCCTGAAAAAATAATTGTTATATCTTCAGGTACTTTATCAATAGCCCGTTTAAAATTTTCTAATGATAAAATTCTTTCTCCTTTATATGAGTTAATTAAAACATTTTGAGGGCAAAATACACAATTATTAATACAGCCTTTTTCAGAAATAATCGTAGTTATTTCTAATGTTGGCCATTTTGAAGATTTCCATTTTGCTGTAGGATCTTGTTTATTTTTATTTTTTATTTTAATTTCATTGAAATTTCCAATCAATGAATATTTTTCTATTTTAGATGATTCTCCTTTTTTAAATCCCAATGTTTCTTCAATAAGATGTTCGGGTATTTCTAAAACAAATGCAGCATTATCTTGAAATCCAAAGGTTACAAGCATTTTATTTCTAAAAAATGTTAATCCACAACCAAATTCTATTTCTCCATCCATAAATGAAAATGGTTCTGACATTTTTATAAGATTCCAATTATCATCCCATACTAAAAATCTATGAAAATATGTTGCATCCTTTTGTTCAAGTTTATTATTAAAAAGATTAACCTCGTGGATCATTGCTACTCTAAATGATTTCCATTTAACTACTTGTGATCCACCTCTAAAATCTCTAACATTTGGAATATGACTTTTTCCTAAATATATAGTTTCTGATGTTCCAACTTTATGATTTACTTTAACAACCTCCGTCGGATTACTCCATTTAACAAAATGATATGGCATATCAAGAATGGGCATCCAGTTTTTTTCACAATATGTGTTTGCATTATTTGGAGGTTCTATTCTTACTCTAGAAATTTCTTTCCATTTATATTCACCATCTTTTCCCACTTCTATTATTTCAGAAAGTTCCATTCTTCCAACACCATTTGGCGTAGTATCTCTTCTAACACCACATTGATAAAGTTTTCCTTCCCATCTTACTAATCTTGCATCTTCTAATCCCACAAAATCCCATAATGGTGGTTTATCTAAGTCAGTAGTATCTGTAAGACAATATTTTTCTATTTCTAGTGTATCAAGATTAAGATCACACATAAAATTAAATGTGCGAAGATGCATATCATTTTCTGGATGAAGATATGAAAGAGGTCCCCAGCGATTATTAAAAAGTTGTTCTCCTTCACAATGATAAAGAGTATAATTAATATTTCTTAAATTTAAAAGAAGACGAGAATTATCTAAAAGGATAGACGGGTTCATTAATCCTAAACCCTTTGAATCTTTTGGATCTATTAATAACGGAATAATTCTTCCTCCTTCTGCTAAAACTTTTTTACAGAAATTTCTATTTAACATCTAAAATAATTTTAATATATTATTATAATATTAAAGATTTATAAAAAAGTTTTTACTTTTTTATTTTAAGTAGTTTGGGTATTCGTTGTAGATACCGTAACAGTTGGATTATTATCATAAGCAATCCTGAAATTTCTCACAAATGCTTCATCTTCATGACTATAATCATTTGTTCTAATATACAATTGTATTTCATCTCCTGGAGCCAAATCTGTTGTTATATTATCAGACATTGTAACATAAGTTGTGCTTGTAGTGCTTTTTTCTGTTCCTATAGGTGAACCGTTTTTATAAACTTTTCCATAGGCAGTATTACCTGCTCCAACATAATGAACATATTTTAAATCAAAGTATGCTCTAAATTGTCCTATAAAACCATTATTAAATCTTATTTTTTTAGCACAAACATAAGTAGTACCACCTCTTGATGTTTCTGTATCATTAGAATTACGAACGGTTGAAGAAGCAACCTTTTTAATTATATAAGGTAATTCTACAGGAACGGTTGATGACCCAAGTAAAGTACCTGATAAATTAATATTATTTAGCACAGAAAGATAAGATGCAGAGATTGTTCCATTTACATCCAATAAATAAAGAGGATTGAAAGTTCCTATTCCAACATTACCATTCTCAAGTATCGTAAAACGTAATTGCCCACCTGTAAATAAGTCTATCCCGTAATAGCCAGAAGCATAAAAACCCGTTTCAGTCCCCGAAAAAGCAATAGGTCTATGAAAGCCACAACCATAATGCTGTAAAAAAAGTCCATTATAAGCAAAATCATCCGTGGCATCATAAGTAAGACCAGGGCTTTCATTTTCCGTTCCACTGGCTTTTTGCATATAAATATGCCCATAGAATCTCGTCCCCGTAGAAAATGTTTCTAACTTTTTTGA